>VFQP010000062.1_pt1 | contig 327058 bp, 318 predicted proteins | sample 3512351 | NCBI WGS metagenome assembly VFQP01 (sample SAMN10412372, study PRJNA504923) | tailings metagenome | isolation source: Relicate 1 Philex TSF1 revegetated site | place: Philippines: Tuba, Benguet | collected 2017-08-29
CGCCGCCGCTGGTCATCGAGAAGGCCCAGATCGACGAGATCGTCGACATCACCGCTAAGACCATAAAGGCCGTCGCCTGACCTGCCAGAGGGATCGATGACGCTCCGGGAGATCGGCCACTACGTCGCCAACATGGCCACGGCCGGCACGAGCGGTCGTGCCGGCGACGTGACCGATCCCGCCACGGGCGAGGTGACGGCCAGGGTCGCCTTCGCCTCGGCCGGCGAGGTCGATGCCGCCGTCGCGGTGGCGAAGAAGGCGCAGGCCGCCTGGGCCGCGACCCCGCCGCTGCGCCGCCAGCGCGTGATGTTCGCGCTGAAAGGGCTGATCGAGAAGCGCATCGACGATCTAGCGCGGCTGATGACGCTGGAACACGGCAAGACCCTGGACGATGCCAGGGGCGAGGTCGGCCGCGGCCTCGAAGTCGTGGAGTTCGCGTGCGGCATCGCCCATCACATGCGCGGCGACTTCACCGAACAGGTCGCGTCCGACATGGATTCGTGGTCGATCCGCCAACCGCTCGGCGTGGTGGCGGGCATCACGCCGTTCAACTTCCCGATCATGATCCCGTGCTGGATGGGGGCTATGGCGGTGGCCACCGGCAACGCCTTCATCCTGAAGCCGTCGGAGAAGGACCCCAGCGCGCCGATGCTGCTGGCCGAACTCTACAAGGAGGCGGGCGCGCCGGCCGGCATCTTCCAGGTGCTGAACGGCGACAAGGTCGCGGTCGATGCGCTGCTGAAGCATCCCGACGTGCCGGCGATCTCATTCGTCGGGTCCACCGCGATCGGCGAGTACGTCTATCACGCGGGCACGCAGATGAATAAGCGCGTGCAGGCGCTTTGCGGCGCCAAGAACCACATGGTCGTGATGCCGGACGCCGATCTCGACCAGGTGACGGATGCGCTGATGGGCGCCGCCTACGGCGCCGCCGGCGAACGCTGCATGGCGATCTCGGTCGCCGTGGCGGTGGGAGACGTGGCCGACCGGCTGGTCGAGAGGCTGGCGCCGCGCGTGCGTGCGCTGAGGGTCGGGCCGGGCCTCGACCCGCAATCGGAGATGGGCCCGCTGGTCACGCGCCAGCACCGCGACAAGGTGATGGCCTATGTCGACCGGGGTGTCGAGGAGGGCGCGCGGCTGGTGGTCGACGGCCGCGGGCTGAAGCTGCAGGGCTACGAGAACGGCAACTTCATGGGTGGCTGCCTGTTCGACCACGTGACGCCCGACATGACGATCTACCGGGACGAGATATTCGGCCCCGTGCTCTCGGTAGTGCGCAGCGGGACGTTCGACGAGGCGATCGGACTCGTGAACGACCACGCCTACGGCAACGGCACGGCGATCTTCACGCGCGACGGCGATGCAGCGCGCGCCTTCGCCAGCAATGTGAAGGTCGGCATGGTGGGCATCAACGTGCCGATCCCGGTGCCCGTGGCCTATCACAGCTTCGGCGGCTGGAAGGCCTCCGTGTTCGGCGACCATGGCATCTACGGCATGGAAGGTGTTCGCTTCTACACCAAGCTGAAGACGGTGACCGCGCGCTGGCCGACCGGCATCCGTGCCGGCGCGGAATTCAATTTCGGTGCGAGGTCCTAGGACAGGGAATCTGTTGCCACCACCGGGTTTGTCGGCGTTTGTGGCTTCGTCGCCGCGCGACCCGTCCTGGGAAGCGGGGCACGAAAATTGCGGTGCGGCGCTTCAACGAAGTGAGGGTCCCATGACGATTGCCATCCGGAAGCTCATGCCCACCTGGGGCGCCGAGGTCGATTTCGATCTCTCCCGCCCTCTCGATGCCGAAACGTCCAGGGAGCTTGTAGGGCTGTTCGAGCAGTATCACCTGCTCCTGTTCCGCAACCAGACCTTCAGCGAGCAGCAGCAGGTCGCGTTCTCCAAGCTGTTCGGGCCGATCTCCCATCGCAGTCCGGCGATGAAGACGAAGGAGACGGCCCTCGTCCAACGTCGCCGAAGGCGGCGTGCTGGGCGACGGCGAGTTGCTGTTCCATTCGGACAACACGTTCTTCCAGCATCCGCTCAAGGCGATCGGGCTGTTCGCCATCGAGGTGCCCTCGCAGGGCGGCGACACGCTGTTCTCGAACGCCTTCGAGGTCTACGAGGCGCTGCCGCCCGAGATCCGCACGCGCCTCGAAGGGCTGCGTTCGCTGCAGACGTTCGACTATGCCGGCGACTACAACAAGCGCTCGACCCTCGACGCGGTGCCGGCCGATGCGCCCTGTGCCGAGCATCCGCTCCTATGGAAGAACCCGGACACCGGCCGCGTCGCGCTGTTCCTCAGCGAACATACGACGGTGCATATCGACGGCGTGGCCTCGCGCCAGGAGGAGGACGAGCTGATCGCGATCCTGCGCCGGCACATCGAGGATCCCCGCTTCTGCTACCGCCACAAATGGACGCCGGGCGACTTCGTCTTCTGGGACAATATCTGCCTCCAGCACGCGCGCGAGACCTTCGACAGGTCGCAGGCGCGCACGCTGCGCCGCACGCCGATCCTCGACCCCGACGGCGACCGCCGCTTTCCGCAGTCGCGCGACGTCACGCGCAAGGCGGCCTGAGGCATGGCCGGACGGTTCGACGGGCGCCTCGCCGTCGTGACGGGCGCCGCGCGCGGGATCGGGGCCGCGATCGCGCATCGCCTCCTGTCCGAGGGCGCCGAAGTGATCGGCGCCGATCGCGAGCCGTTCGACGACCGGGCTTTCGCCGCCGCCGGATCGCGCTGGAGCACGCTCGCCTGCGACGTCACCAGCCGGGACGATGCGGCGCGCCTCACCAAGATGGTGGAGGAGCGCGGCCGTCCGCTGGATTTCCTCGTGAACAATGCCGGCATCGGCGGGGCGCGGCCGCTGGTCGACACCGAGGAGGAGGACTGGCAGCGTTTCCTCGACACCAACCTGACCTCGATCTACCGGCTCTGCCGCGGCATGGTGCCGATGCTGAGGCGACCGGGCGGGCGGATCGTCAACATCTCGTCGGTGTTCGGCCTCTGCGCCTTTCCCGGATCGCTCGCCTATTCGGTCGCCAAGGCCGGCGCGGCCCAGCTCACGCGGCAGATCGCGGCCGAGCTTGCGCCGGAGGGCATCATCGCCAACGCCATCGCGCCCGGCGTGATCGAGACGCCCATGACCGCGAAGCGCATCGCGACCGACACCTGGTACCGGAAGGTCATGTGCGATGCCACGCCGCTCGGCCGCGTCGGGCAGCCCGAGGAGATCGCGGGCGTGGTCGCCTTCCTGTGTTCGCAGGATGCCAGTTTCGTCGTCGGCCAGACCCTTGTGGTCGACGGCGGATGGCTCGAATCCAAATACATGCCCCGGAACGCCTTCGACAGCGAGGTTCGATGACCAGCAGTGCGCCGTTCGGAAACAGTTTCTCCTCGCAGGAGATCCTCGAGGGAATCATGCGGTGGGCCGCGGTCGAGAGCCCGTCGGTCTCGTCGGAGGCCGTCGCGCGCATGTTCGAGCTTGCGGAAGGCGAATTCCGCGACTCGGGTGCGACCATCGAGCGGCGCGAGGCGCCCAACGGCTGCGGCCCGGTCATGCTGGCGCGCTTTCCCGGCCGCAAGGAAGGGCCGGGCATCCTCGTCCTCGGCCATCTCGACACGGTGCACCCGGTCGGCACGATCGAGGGTCCGCTGAAGCTCAGGGTCGAGGGCGACAAGCTCTACGGGCCGGGCGTGTTCGACATGAAGGGCGGCATCTACCTGGCGCTCTACGCGTTGCGCCGCGTGCGCGCCGAGGCCGGCCTCACCGACCTGCCCGTCACCTTCATGATGATCCCGGACGAGGAGCTGGGCAGCCCCAACACCCGCCAGCTGATCGAGGACGAGGCGCGCAACAGCAAGTACGTGCTGGTGCCGGAGCCGGCGCGGCTCGGCAAGCTGGTCAGCGGACGGCACGCCTTCGTGCGTTACACGGTGAAGACCTACGGCAAGCCGGCACATGCCGGCGCCGACAACAAGGTCGGCCGCAGCGCGATCCGTGCCATGGCCTCGCTCATCGAGACGATCGAGAGCGCGACCGACATGAGCCGGCTGGTCTCGTTCAGCGTCGGGGTGGTCAATGGCGGCCTGTTCGTGAACGTCATCCCGACCGAATGCACGGCGCAGGTGCTGTGCGTCGCCTCGTCGCCGGAGAACCTGCAATACGTCTATGACTTCATGTCGAACCTGCAGTCGCCAGACGAGGACGTGCGCCTCGAGGTGACCAAGGGTGCGGAACGGCCGTTGTTCCAGGCGTCCGACGGGACGCTCAAGCTGTTCGAGATCGCCAGGAACGCGGCGGCTGGCTTCGGTCTCAAACTCGAGCATGGCCAGTTCGGCGGCGGAAGCGACGGCAATTTCACGGGCGCCCTCGGCGTGCCGACACTGGACGGGCTCGGCGTCGTGGGCGCGGGCGCCCACACGCACAACGAGCATCTCGTCATCCCCGAGCTGGCAGGGCGCGCGCGCATCTTCGCCAGCCTGCTCGGCGAGCTCGGCTGACGAAGATCGGGTGGCCGCTGGTCCGTGCCTTGCATCGGACCGCGGCGTCACGGGGACGTTGAAGGGAAGGGGTTGCGTATGGTTTCACGTGTTGCTCTGATGGGAACGGTTTTCGCGATGGCGCTCGCAGTCGGGGGCGGCGCGGCGCATGCGGAGTTCTCGGACAAGAAGATCAAGATCGGCGTGCTCAACGACATGAGCGGCCCCTACGCCTATCTCGGCGGCAAGGGCTCGGTCGTGGCGGCCGAGATGGCCGTGGCCGAGGAGGGTGGGAAGGTCGGCGACACGCCGATCGAGATCGTGTCCGCCGATCACCAGAACAAGGCGGACGTGGGCGGCTCGATCGCCAAGCGCTGGTTCGACGTCGACGGCGTGGACCTCATCGTCGACGTGCCGTCCTCCGCGGTGGCGCTTGCCGTGCAGAATATCGGCCGCGACTTCAAGAAGACCACGATGGTGTTTGCCACGACCTCCGAGCTGACGGGCAAGGCCTGCTCCCCCTACAGCTCGCACTGGTTCGAGGACACTTACGTGATGTCCGCCGCCACGACGCGCGCCGCCTTGGCCGCCGGCGCCAAGAACTGGTACTTCATCAGCGCCGACTACACGTTCGGCAAGATGCTCGAGGCGGACGCGACGGGCTTCATCGACGCGGGCGGCGGCAAGGTGCTGGGCCGGGTCCGGCATCCGATGAACACGCAGGACTACTCGTCCTACCTGCTGGCCGCGCAGGCCTCCAAGGCCGACGTGATCGGCCTCGGCAGCGCCGGCAACGACCTGCTGTCGACGATCAAGCAGGCCAAGGAATACAACATCACCGGGGCCGGCCAGAAGCTCGCGGCCTTCGTCATGTTCGCCATCGATGCGGAGGCGCTCGGCCTCGCGACGGCGCAGGGGCTGCTGTTCGCCGAAGGCTTCTATTGGGACCAGAACGACCAGGCCCGCGCCTTCGCCAAGCAGTACGAGGCCAAGACCGGCAAGCGTCCGACGCGCGAGCAGGCGGGCGTGTACAAGGCCGTCCGTCATTTCCTGCAGGCCGCCAAGGCGACGGGCAGCGACGACGGCGAGAGCATCAACCGCCAGATGCGGAAGATGCCGATCGACTATTTCGGCAACCAGGCGTCGATCCGCGAGGATGGCCGTGTCGTGTATCCGGTCACCCTCTACGAGGTGAAGAAGCCTTCGGAGAGCAAGTATGCAGGCGACACGCTCAAGGCTGTCAGCACCGTTGCCGCCGACCAGGCCTTCCGTCCGCTGAAGGATGGCGGCTGCGACCTGGTGAAATAGGGTGGGTGGCGAGATCCGCCACCTCTGCCTGTTCCGGCTCGGCCGGAGCCTCACCGAGGCGGATCGCTCCGGACTGGAGCGGTTCGCCGCGAAGATACTGGAGTCGCTGGACGGCGTGCGGACCTACCGCTTCGTCGCCAACCGGTCCCTCAAGGGGGCAGGCTTCGACCTGGTGCTCGACAGTTCCTTCGCCTCCGAGGCTGCGTTGACCGCCTATCGCGAAGCCCCTCTCCACGATGCGCTGGCTGGTTTCATGGCGGGCTTCGTCGAGCAGACGATCGTCGCGGATTTCTGACGTGGGACGGTGAGCCGGCACCGCCAGCCGGATCGGCACCCCTTCAATCGACAAGGAGGAAGACACGATGCTGGTTGGCGTGCCGCGGGAGATAAAGGTGCATGAGTATCGCGTCGGCCTGACGCCCAGTGCCGTCCGCGAATATGTGAAGGCCGGCCATTCCGTCGTGGTGGAGCACGATGCCGGTGGCGGCATCGGCGCGGGCGACGACGCCTACGAGAAGGCCGGCGCCCGGATCGCCGCCGCGGCCGAAGAGATCTTCGCCACGGCCGACATGATCGTGAAGGTGAAGGAACCGCAGCCCGCCGAATGGAAACGGCTGCGCGAGGGGCAGATCCTGTTCACCTACCTTCATCTGGCGCCGGACCCCGAGCAGGCGAAGGGCCTGATGGAGTCCGGATGCACCGCGATCGCCTACGAGACAGTGACCGACGGCACGGGCGGCCTGCCGCTCCTCGCGCCGATGAGCGAGGTCGCCGGGCGCCTATCGATCGAGGCGGCCGGGGCTGCGCTCAGGGTGTTCGAAGGCGGCAAGGGCCTGCTGCTGGGCGGCGTGCCCGGCGTGCGCGCGGCCCATGTCACGGTGCTGGGCGGCGGCGTGGTCGGGACGCACGCGGCACGGATGGCCGTCGGTCTGGGCGCGGACGTCACGGTGCTCGATCGTTCGCTCGCCAGATTGCGCCAGCTCGACGATCTGTTCGGCGGACGGATCGGGACCCGCTTCTCGACGACAGACGTGGTGGAAGAGGAACTGCGGCAGGCCGACGTGGTGATCGGCGCCGTGCTGGTTCCCGGCGCCTCGGCGCCGAAGCTGGTCACGCGACAGATGCTGCCGGAAATGGAACGGGGATCCGTGATGGTCGACGTGGCCATCGACCAGGGCGGCTGCTTCGAGACATCGCATGCGACCACCCATGCGGACCCGACCTACGAGGTCGAGGGCATCGTCCATTACTGCGTAGCCAACATGCCAGGCGCCGTGCCGCGGACCTCCAGCTACGCGCTCAACAACGCGACGCTGCCCTTTGGCCTCGCCCTCGTCGGCGGCGGTCTCGACGCCGTCCGGGCGGATGCGCGGCTTCGTGCCGGCCTCAACGTCCACCGCGGTGCCCTCACCAGCCGGCCGGTCGCCGAGAGCCTCGGCCTGGCATACGCTGAATTCGCCTAGAGCCGACTTCAACCAGAGGCAGGGTGCGATGCCGACCCATATCGTCTGTCTGACCTTCGACCACGACCACACCTCGGCGCTGATCGCGCGGGGCATGACGACGCCCACGGCGATCTCGCGCGGCGAATACGACATCGTCGTGATCCCGCGCCTGGTGGCGCTGCTCGAGCGATATGGCATCAAGGCCACCTTCTTCACGCCAGGCCACACGATCGACAGCACGCCAGGCTCCGTGGCGCCCTATGTCGAGGCCGGCCACGAGCTGGCCAACCATGGCTGGACGCATCGCCTGCCGATCAACCTCAGCCGCGAGGAGGAGGAGGAGGAACTGGTCCGCGGCAACGAGTCGATCCTGCGGATCAGCGGCCGCAAGGCGCGCGGGTACCGCTCGCCGGCCTGGGACCTGTCGCCTAACTCCATCGACCTCATGCTGAAGCACGGCATCCTCTACGACAGCTCGATGATGGGCCACGACTACGATTGCTATTTCGCGCGGCAGGGCGACGTGATCGAGCTGCACAAGCCGATGGTCCGCGGGCCGGAGACGAAGCTGGTCGAGATGCCGATCAGCTGGTCGCTCGACGATTTTCCGCACTTCGAATACATGCGTCTGCCCAACGGCTCGGTCATGCCGGGGCTGATGAACGCCTCCGGCGTGCTCGAGAATTTCGTCGACGACTTCACCTACATGACGCGCGTCGCGCCGGAGTTCGGCATTCTCACCTACACGTTCCATCCGCACGTGATCGGGCGCGGGCATCGCATGATGATGCTGGAGCGCCTGATCCACCGGCTGTTGGAGGGCGGGGCCGTGTTCATGACCATGGAAGACGCCATGCACGCCTGGCTGCATCGCAATGGACATCCTGTCGCGACGGCGTGATCGCGTGCCAGGGACAAGCCTTTGGACACGCTGGAACGGCTTGTCGCTTATCGCCCCGACGCGATCGCCGCCCTGCCGCTCGTGTGGCGCAATGGTCGGTCTCGCGGCAAGCCTGACGCCACTCGATACCGGGTCGCGCTAGCGGGCGCACTCGCTACGCAGTGCCGGTGCGATCGGATCGGCGGGCATCTCCAGCCGGCAGTGATAGTCGAACGCCGCCTTGTAAGGGGCCGCAATGCGGGCCTTGGCCTGGATCGGCAGCACGAAGCGGCCACCGCGCCGGTCGATCTGCTGCCGGCCGTAGGCGATGCTGGTGCCGTCGGGGAAATGGGCCTCGAACATGGAGTGGCCGGCCACCGAGGTGAATTCGAGCGTGAGGACAGCCCCATCGACGCAGTCGAAGCGCGGACCGCTCTTCAGCGTTCCCGTCTCGGTCGTCTTCCCGCCCGGACCGGACACCGACCATTGCGTGGTGGCCCCGTTCCGCGCCGATTGCGCCTTGAGCACGCCGCAGGACAGGTCCGACGTCTGGGCGTGGGCCGCCGTTGCGAGACCGGACATCAGGAGGAGCGGTAAAAACCGTAGGATCGTCACGCGTGCAGGATAGTCCGCGCACACGGCATCGTCGACGGTCGGCGGGCATCGGCGTGCGGTGATCGGGAGGGCCTGCGGCTTGCGTAGCCCATCGGCCGCGACCCCTTTGGCGTCGGGCTGGCCTTCTGTAGGATCGGCTCCCCTTCGACCCTTCTCGCCATTCCGGAAAGATCCCGTCATGCCGCACATCGTCGTCGCCGATCCCATCCATCCCGATGGCATCGAGCGCCTCTCCACGGCGCCGGGCGTCACGCTCGATCATCCCGGGAACGCCCGCAACGAGACGCTGGCCGAGCGGCTGCGCGGCGCCGACGGCCTGATCGTGCGCGGGACCCGCGTCGACGAGGCGCTGCTCGCCCACGCCGACCGGCTGCGGGTGGTGTGCCGGCATGGCGTCGGCTACGACCTCGTCGACGTTCCCGTCCTCACCCGGCGTGGCATCGCGCTCATGATCACGCCGGAGGCCAATGCCGCGTCCGTCGCCGAGCATGCGTTGATGCTCATGCTGACGCTGGCGCGCAATCTCGGGCCGGTCTCGGCCGGCGTGCGCCGCGGCGAATGGCGCGTGCAGGGTCAGTCGGGTACTTTCGAGCTGGGCGGCCGGCGCGTCCTGGTGATCGGCTTCGGCCGTATCGGCACGCGCGTGGCGCGTCTGTGCGCCGCTTTCGGCATGCAGGTGCTGGTCTACGACCCGTATATTCCTGCCGGCACCATCCGGGGCGCCGGCTACGACGCGGTGGCCGACCGCGACGCGGGCCTCGCCCAGGCCGATATCGTCACTCTCCATGTCCCGGCGAGCGACCGGACGCGGGGCATGGTGGACGCCGCTTTCCTCGCACGCATGAAGCCGGGTGCATTGCTCGTCAACACCGCGCGCGGCACGCTGGTCGACGAGGACGCGCTGGAAACCGCCCTCCGCTCCCGTCATCTCGGGGGAGCGGGGCTCGACGTGCTGTCGGTCGAGCCCATGACCAAGCCGCTCCCGATGCTTGCGCTGGACAATCTCGTGGTCACGCCGCACGTCGCTGCCAGCACGGCCGAAGGACTGCGGCGCATGGCATGGGACTCGGCAGGGAACGTCGTGGACTTCCTCGCCGGCCGCATCGACCGCGATGCCGTGGTGAATGTCGAGGTGCTGCCGCCACCGCGTTGAGGATCGGCGCGCGGCCAACGGCTCGCGGAACGCTTGGCCCGTTCGGAACGTTACAGGTTCCACCATCTTCCCCGCGACGGATAGAGACAATGCGAATCTTGGCTCCGCTGCTGCTCATGGGACTGGTCGCCGCGTGCGCCACCGTGCCGATGGATTCCGCTCAACAGGATGCAGCGGGCAAGCAGTTCGCGCCGCCACCGCCGGGCAGGGCCGCGTTGTATGTGTATCGCGAGTCGCTGCTCGGCTCCGCGGTCTCGATTCCCGTGTCGCTGGGGACCCGGCCGCTCGGCTCTTTGCCGTCGGACACTTGGTTCCTACTCGACGTCGAGCCGGGCACTTACGACGTTAGATGCAACGCCACCGAGGGCAGCGATGCCCGGTCGGTGACCCTGGCGCCGGGTGAAACGCGCTATGTCGAGGTCGCGATACGCATGGGCGTGCTGGGGGCGCGCTGCGGGGTCTCCGAGGTCGACCCTCAGGCGGGTCAGAAGGGTGTGCTGGGAGGCAAGCGCGCGGCGGAGATACGTTGACGCCGTGCGCGACGCCACTCGCTGGCCGCTGCTCAGCGGCTCGTGAGCTGCCGCGGGAGCGTATCCTGGATGGCAGCGGGACCTGACCGGCGCGCGAGCGCGATGATGAGGACATCGCGGGCCTCGTCGATCTGCGCGGCGAGATACGACGACCCGCCGGCATCGGGATCCGCTCCACGCATCAGGCGACGGTGTGCCGCGTGGACGGCAAGGATGTCCGCGCCGTCTTCCAGCCCCAGTACGGCGAGCGCCTCCCGCACCCTCCTCACGTCTTCTGCCGCGGCGGCGCGCTGCGCCTGTTCCAACTCGCGCGCTTTGGCCGACTCGACGGCAAGCGCGGCGGGCACGGAGCCGCCGCGGCTTGCGACATACGCTTCGAGGATGGCCGCGGCCTGACGAACGGAGGATGCATCCGTGTCCTCGCCTTCCCATACGGGAGGCATTTCGAAGGGCGCCGGGCGCGGCCGGATTTTTCCATAGGCAGCCCGCACGATTGCCGACACGGAATTCCATTTGAGGAAGGTCGGAATCGCGATCATCGCGGCGCCCAGAAGCATCGCGCCAGCCCATTGCTCGCGCATCGTCAACCAGACCAGCAACGGGATACCCGCGAGCACGAGCAGCAGCAGCAGCCAGCGCAGCGTCCGCACCATCGTCTTCGGATCGGAATGAAGGAACCAGTCGAGGAACTTGGCCAGCGACGCCAGCACGGAGACACCCAGCACGACGGCGCTGATGATGACGGCGTAATCCATCGACGATTCCTTTCGTCGCGAAGCCTGCGCGAGACGCATACCACACTTGGCTCTCCTCATTGCAAATTTCTCGTGCGCTGCACGACAACTAATGGTTTAGTATCTCCACCCTAGACATCAGCGGGAGTGAGGTGCGATGACCAAGTCCACCGGTGAAACACCTGCCACGAAGGTTGCTTTGGAAATGCAACCTTCTCCGCAGATGCCCCCTCTCGTCGAACCCGGTTCACCTTCGAACACACCGGCGCGCAATGCGACGATCGACGAATTCCTGAAGCGCAATGCGGAGGTCCTCGAAAAGGATCGCGAGGAGTTCAAGAGCTACCTCGTCGCGAAGCACGAAGAAGCAACGCTTAAAGCCAAGGCAGACGCGGCCAGGGCAAAACCCAAGACGAAAGTCAGCCGCCGCACCATGCTGAACGCTGCCGTCGGCACGGCGGCTGCAGCCGAAGTGGCCGTGCTTGGATACAACGCCCTGAATGGCGGTTCCCCGTCGGATGGCGGCATCGTCCAGGCGGCCGGCACCGGTGTGCAGCAGTCGCCCATCACCCGCGAAGTCATCGATTCGCGCGCCGACATCAAGGGGCGTAGCCTCGGCAACTGGGTCGCGCTGCTGCCGACGAAGATGGGCGGAGGTAGCTACGCCATCGACCTCAATTCGAACCGCGTGCTCGCCGCGATCTGGTACTGGAACTACGGCGACTACAACCCGATCAGCCACCATCTCTGCGCCTTCCCGAGTTCCGACCCCTATCACGGGTTCGAATTCGTGAACTCGTGTCAGGGAGGCCAGAACTCACTTATCTATGGCATCCCGACCAGCGTCACGGCGGAAAGCGCGCCCGGCGGCACCAACATCTATCGCGTCCGTTACGACGGCACGCAGATGCAGATGATCGAGAACGTGTCGGAAACGACTGGCCTCGGGCTCGGAGTCCATGTCACGGTCAATCCGAAGGATGCACAATCCTATTTCGTGACCGACGGACAAAAGGATATCGCGGCCTGCTTCGATCGTACGACGTCGCAGGTCAAGGCGGCGCTGCGTTTCGACTGGACGCCGAACGTCCCGGAGCTGCGCGACGCGTGGATCAAGGGCGGCACGCTCACGATCAAGAAGATTTATCCGGAGCCGTCGACAGGCCTCTACAACTACCGCGGGACCAAGGGCAACAAGATCGATTGGGAAATGGTCCCGATGGGCGAACTGTTCGTCGAGGAGGGCTCGCTGCCGGGCGAGGCGCCGCTGACCCTGACCGGCGCCGACGGCACGATCTGGCACCCGGAAGGCCGCTGGGCCGCGACGGTGGTGCGGCTGTGCGGTGGCATCGCGATCCTCGATGCCGAGAAGAATTTCGAACCCGTCGCCTTCCTGCAGTTCAACAAGGATTCTCCGGACCAGTACCCGGTCGAGCAGGTCGACAAGGACACCTGGAATGTGGTGCTGGACAAAATCCACTCGCCGGGCCACGAGATCGGCTTCTCGCCGGACGGGAGGTTCCTCGTGATGATGAACAACCTGCGGGAGAACAATTGCTCGATCTTCTCCTGCAGCGATCCAGACCCGACCAAGTGGCGCAAGGTCGCCCATGTCGAGGACCCGCTGTGGCGCGGCAAGTATCCGAACCCGTTCCACATGGTCTTCTCGATAGACAGCTCGAAGCTCTATTTGTCGATCCTGCATCCTTCGCCGGCCTATAGCGGAGTCATGGTGGTCGACACCAAGACCTGGACGATCAAGAAGGAGATCCAGGGCATCGGCCCCGACCTGCAGACGCCCGCCATCACTTACGACGGCAAATACGTGCTGACGCCGTTCAGCGGCTTCCAGCGGCAATCGAGCGGCATCTCGGTGATCGACACGTCGACCGACACGCTGGTCGCCATCCTGCCGAGCAACGGGGGCCACCACGATTGCGTGATCGTTCCGACCAAGCTCGAACACATGAAGCACACGCGCTCCTGCACGCTCTGAGCACGGTCGCATGAAGGGTTCGACGGCGGGCGGCATCGGTTCGCTGCTCGCCAGTCTCGCGCTCCAGAATCTCGGTCGCCGCAAAGCGCGCAGCTTCCTGCTGATCGCGGCGGTCGCGGTCGCGTCGGGCGTGATCTTCACCGGGGCGACGCTGATGCGCAGCATCGACCGGAGCATGGAGGTCGGATTCACGCGGCTCGGCGCGGACCTCATGGTCGTGCCGGAAGGTGCGCTCACCAACATCACGGCCGCGCTGCTCGTCGTCGAACCGACGGATCTCACGGTCGCGGGCGATCTGTTCGCGAAGACTCCGCTCGTCAGCGTGCGGCGGGCGGCGCCGCAGCGCATCGCACGCGTGCTCGATTCCGGGGTCGGCAGCCCGCACGACAGCGTGGACCTCGTGGCGTTCGATCCGGCGATCGACTTCACCGTCCAGCCCTGGCTCGTCGAACAGATGAGTCGCCCGATCGGTCCGGGCGACGTGATCCTGGGTGCCGGTCGCGACGGCGCCCTGGGCAGCCAGCTCCTGATCTTCGGCAAGCCCCATACGGTCTATGGCCGGCTGGGCCGTACCGGCGTGGGCACGCACGAGCGCGGGCTGTTCATGACCTTTGCGTCGTTGGACGCGCTGATGGCCGGCCGGCCGGCTGCGCCGGCTGCAGCCGTCTCCGGGGCGGGCCATGCCGGCCACGACCATCATGCGACGCCGGCGGACGGGAAGGATGGGGCGCCCGCGCCTTTGCCTGCCGGTCCCGACGCGCATGCCGGTCACGGCGGTCCCGACGCACATACCGGCCATGGCGCGCACGCGGCCCACGAGGGTCATGGTGCGGCGGCGTCCGCCGCGGCTCCGGCACCAGGCCCGGTGAGGGGCCAGGTGACAGGATTCCTGGTCGAGCTGGCGCCGGGGGCCACGTCTCTGCAGGCGCGCTTTGCCATCCTGTCCAGCCTCAAGGGGGTCAAGGTCGTCTCCGGCGATTCGACCCTGAGCGGGATCCGCCAGGGACTGTCGGCTCTGCTGAACGGGATCCTCGCGCTCATGGTGCTGATGTTCGCCAGCACGGCGCTGATGGTCTGCGTGCTCTTCTCGGCCATCGTCACCGAGCGGCGCGGGGAGCTCGGCCTGCTCAAGGCGATCGGGGCACGGCGTGGCCAGATCGTCGGGATGATGGTGACCGAGGCCATGTTCGCGACCGGCATCGGCGGCGCGCTCGGCGTCGTGCTGGGCGTCCTGGTGATGCGTCTCTACGAGCGCTCGCTCGTCTACTATCTCGAAAATGTCGGCGTGCCCTTCCTCTGGCTCGACCTGCCGCGGACGATCGCCGTGGCGGCGATCGCCATCCTGCTCTCCTGCCTGATCGGCGGGCTGGGGGCACTCTATCCCGCGTGGCGCGCCAGCCGCCGCGACCCCTACGATCTCGTGCGCGGGGAGGGCTGAGACCGATGCTGTCGTGCCGTGGCCTGCGCAAGGATTACGTGACGGAGCGGGGCGCCGTGGCGGCCGTCGACGGGATCGACCTCGACATCGGTACGGGCCGCTATGCCGCGATCATCGGCCGGTCGGGCTCGGGGAAATCCTCGCTCATGGCGATGATCGGCGGCCTCAGTCGTCCGACCGCCGGCGAGGTCAGGGTCGACGACACCGACCTATGGGCTCTGTCCGAGAGGCAACTCGCGGATTTCAGGAACAGGCGCATCGGCTATGTCTTCCAGTTCGCGAGCCTGCTGCCGACCCTGCGGCTGGTCGACAACGTTGCGCTTCCCGCCATGCTAGGCCGGCGCGCGGCGCCGGGCGCGCTCTATGCGAAGGCCGCCGACCTGCTCGCGCAGATGGGGCTCGGCGATCATCTCGACGCCTATCCGTCCGAGGTTTCCGCCGGCGAGCAGCGGCGCGCCGTCATCGCGCGCGCGCTGATCAACGAGCCGGCCATGATCCTGGCCGACGAGCCGACCTCGGATCTCGACGAGCAGACCGAGATCGAGATCATGGACGAGCTTCTCGCGGTCAACCGCGAGCGCGGCACGACGCTGATTCTCGTCACGCACAACCTCGCCCTTGCCGAGCAGGCCGAGCAGATCGTGCACATCGCCCACGGGACGATCGTTCCATGAGCGGCACCGACGAGACCGATGTCGCGGCCCTGCGGCGGCAGCTCGCCGCCGCGCAGTCCGAAATCCGGCTGCTGCGCCGGCGCCTCGGCATCGCGCGCGAGCAGACCGCCGGGCGACCGCACCGGGAATTGATCGACGCGTTGCGCGATGCCGCGCCGCGCCGGCAGGACGTGCCCGCCACCGTGTCGATGAAGCTGGGGCGCCGCCTCGGCCTGTGGCGGTCGCCGGTCGTGCTTGCCGTCGGTTTCGCGGTGCTGACCGCCTTCGCCATCGACGCGGCGGTGGCGGTCCATCAGCGCAACGCGTTGCGCGAGGCGCGGCAGGCCCGTCTCATGCTCGAGAACACGGCGATGCGCTCGCTGTTCGTGGAGATGCGTCGCGTGGTGCCCGAAGCGGACGGCAAGTCCTATCGCATGACGATTGCGATGCAGAATTCAAATCCTGGCGTGACGCTCTATGTCATGCTCAACGCGGTCTCGGTCTACGTGCAGGCGGGCACCGCCTGGCTGCAGGTCCCGTCGCGTCCCGGCGACGGGGTGAGCTGGGGGGTGGTGAAGCTCACGGACTCCTACAGCTACGACGTGGTCTTCACACCGGAGATCGCGAACTGGGCGGAGCTGATCCCGGGCTACATGCATGTGCGCATCCAGGCCGACATGCTGGTGAGCGAACGTGCGGAGCCGGGCGAGGACGTCGTCGAGCGGCGCACACCGTACTATGTCTATCTGAAGCCACACGGTGCCGACGACGAGGACATCAGGCGGCGCAACCGCATGTCCGGCCCGCCGCCCGTCTTCATCCCGATGCCGCCGCACTGAGGGCCGACTCGGTCGCCGGATCGCCGGCGAGCCGGGTGTGCCACATGATGCGACGTTGGTTCATGTCCCAGGGCGTTGCCTGGTGCAGCAGGCAGCGATTGTCCCAGACGACCACGTCGCCGGGCTGCCAACGGTGATGATAGGTGCGAGGGGGCTGGCAGGCGAACTCAACCAGTTCGCGCAACAGGGTTTCGGACTCCGCAGCAGACAGGCCTGGGACGTTGTGGGCATGGCGGCCGATCAGTAGGGACCGGCGCCCGGTTTCCGGATGCGTCTTGACGAGGGGCCGCAACGGGACCGGCCCGTCGTGCAATCCATAACCGTTGTATTCGCCGTCCGCCTCGCGGGTCTGGTGACCGACCTTCCCCTGGCTGTAGTGGAGCGAATGATGGGCCGATAGCGCTTCGATCCGGCGCCGCGTCGCTGCGTCGAGCGCATCGTAGGCGGCGCGCATGTCGGCGAAGCCCGTCTCGCCGCCGACCGTCGGGACCTCCTCGGCGCTGAACACCGCTCCCTTGGCCTGGACCGGCATGTAGGTCGAGTCGGCATGCCAGCCCATGTTGCCCTTCAGGATCTTCATGACGTCGTCATTGTCCTTCTCGATCCTGAGCGTGCCGTCGGGCTTCACGTTGCTGATGGCGAACATCTCGAATTCGAGCGGGCCGAAGCGGCGGGCGAAGGCGATCTGCTCGTCGCGCTTCAAATGCTGGCCGGGAAAGACGAGCAAGGCGTGTTCCAGCCAGGCCGCATGCAGGGCGCGCCAGGTTGCGTCGTCGAGGTCGGTCAGCCTGATGCCCGTGACGACGGCGCCGAACGTGGCGTCCAGTGGGGCGATGTCGAAGGAACGTGCCATGGCGAATTCTCCCGGGGGGCAGGGAGCATAGCCCTCAATCGCGGTCCGCCGCATCTTGGCATGCTGCAGTGCACTGCCAGGCGCGGCCGGCTGGCCGGCCCGCCGTCGGGACAAAAAGAAACGGCCGGGCAAGACCCGGCCGTTCCGTTCCCTCGTGTACCGGGTGCTTACTGCACCACGATCTCGACGCGGCGGTTCTGCGGCTCGCGCACGTTGTCGCCGGTCTGGACCAGGAGGCCCTGCTCGCCGCGGCCGATCACCGAGATGGCCGTCGCCGGTACGCCCTCGCGGACGAGGGCGTCCTTGACGGCGTTCGCACGACGCAGCGACAGCGCCATGTTGTACTGCTCCGAGCCCGACGTGTCGGTATGGCCCGTCGCGGTGATGCGCGCGTTACCCTTCTGCTTGTAGGCGTTGGCCGCCTGGCGGATGGTATTCATCGCCTGGTCGGTCAGGTTCGAGCGGTCCCAGTCGAAGAACACCATGAACGACGGCGGAGCGACCGGTGCAGCCGCGGGCGGCGGCGGCGGGGGGGCAGCCTGGCCGAACTTGTAGGTGATGCCGAGCATCGCCGTGATGTTGTTGTTCGAATAGGCGCCGGGGTTCGTCGTGCCATAGTAGCGGCCGTCGAGGTTGACGCGGAAGTTCTGGTCGATGTTCCAGCCCAGGCCGACGATGCCCTGGTAGGCGAACTGCGTGCTGCACATCGAGCAGCCGTTGATCGAGGAATCGGCAAACGCGATACCCGCACCGGCACCGACATACGGCGTGATCGTGGCGCCCGGGATGAAGTCGTAGAGCAGGTTGGCCATGATGGCGAGCTGCTCGATCCGGCCGCTGCTGTTGCTGAAGATGTTGCCGAAATTGGCAGTGCCACGGCCGTTGTTGGAGCGGAACACGCCTTCCAACTCCACGCGCGGACCGACGAAGTCGTAACCGACCACGCCACCGACCGCGAAACCGAGGTCCATGTTGTAGTTGTTGTTGTTCAGCAGCCAGTTCAGGCCGCCTTCGCCACCGATATAGATGCCGGGGTTCGACGGGCCGGCCTGCCACATCGACTGCGCCTGCGCCATCGCGGGCAGGGCGACGAGTGCAGCGGCCGCGAGCATAGTCTTCTTCATGGAGAGATCCCTCGTTGTTGGGTAGCGCACGCCGGACCAACGGGGGATCGTGACGACAAGTTGCCGGAAAGGTGCCGGCCGGGCCGCTGTCGCGCCGCTACCGTGGCAGCGGCGCAACAGTTTCCTTGCCCGTTTACTGCATGAACCAGCCGTGGCTGACGACGGCGGACTGGCCGGTGAAGGCTGTGCTCGATGCGGCCGCGAAGAAAAGCACGGCATCTGCGACTTCATCGGTCGTCGTGAACTGGCCGTCGACCGTGTCCTTCAGCATGACCTTCTTGATCACGTCCTCTTCGGAGATCTTCAGTTCGGCCGCCTGCTCGGGGATCTGCTTGTCGACCAGCGGCGTACGCACGAAGCCCGGGCACACGACGTTGGCGGAAACGTTGAATTCCGCACCCTCTTTGGCCAACACCTTCGCGAGGCCGATCAGCCCATGCTTGGCGGTGACATAAGGCGCCTTGAGCTTGGAGGCCTCCTTGGAGTGCACTGAGCCCATGTAGACGACGCGGCCGTATTTGGCCTTGTACATGTGCTTGAGGCAGGCCTTGGTGGTGAGGAACGCACCGTCGAGATGGATCGACAGCAGCTTCTTCCAGTCGGCGAACGGGAACTCGACGAGCGGCTTCACGATCTGGATGCCGGCGTTCGAGACCAGGATATCGACCTTGCCGTACTTCGCGACCGTGTCGGCCACGCCTTTCTCGACCTCGGCTTCGTCGGTCACGTTCATGGCGACGGCGAAGGCGTCGCCGCCCTTGGCCTTGATCTCCTCGGCCGTCTTGGTGGCGGCGTCGAGGTTGAGGTCGGCGATCACCGGGATGCCCCCCTCGGCTGCGAGGCGCAGGGCGATTTCCTTGCCGATGCCGGAGGCGGCACCGGTGACGATGGCAACTCTTCCTTTGAATCGGGACATGCTCTTTCCTTTCGCGCGGTCAGTGCTGGAGCTGGTTACTTGGCGAGATAGTCGAACACCACTTCACCCAGCCCGAGCGTCAGGTCGGTGACGAAATGGCTGGCGGAGAGAACTTCGCGCACCGGCAGGCGGGCGACGTCGCACATGGCGTGATCGAAGAACTGCAAGGCGGCCGGACCGGACCATGCACCCTTCACGGTGACGTCCTCGGTGTAGTAGCGGACGAGTTCGCAGACCCGCGGCGTGCAGTCGACATGCGGGATGATCTTGATCATGAAGTTGGGCTTGGCCAGGCTCTTCAGCAGCGGCGCATGGTCGAGCTCATGGTGCTTGTAGCCCATGGTCGCGCTGACGCAGAGCACAGAGCCGTAATGGAGGGTGCAGACCAGCGTCTCGCTCTCGTGCGAGACGCGCGGGGTGGCGAGCTTCTTCGGGAAGCCCCAGATCTCGCGACCGCCGGCGATCGGCGAATTGTCGTCGAGATACATGGCGTGCACGTAGCCGCCTTCCTGCACCGTCCCGTCCTTGTCCTTGAAGCGGACCGGGATCACCTGGCCTGTCTCGGTATAGTCGCCGAAGCCGGTCGAGTCGGGCATGCGGATGAATTCGTAGTTCACCGTGTCGCCGGCCACTTCGAGCGGCTCCGGCACCACCGCGCGCAGGGCCTCTGGATCGGTGCGATAGCTGATGACCACGAATTCGCGGTTGTAGAACTTGTAGGGCCCCCGCGGATAGGCGGGGTTGTTGAGCGGCATCGCGAACGCGTTCTTGCGGACGTCGGCTAGCTTCATTTCGTGGTCTCCTTCCGGCCCTGCAGGGCGAGGTCGAACGTGAATACGCCATCGGGGCTCTTGGGCCGTGCCAGGACTTCGGGATGTGCCAGCGTCTTCTTCATGTCCTCGTATCCCGACGCCCAGTGTTCCTCCATCGTGCGGCGCGAGAATTCGTAGTCCTTCGACGCGCCTTCGTATTTCTTCGCGTGATAGATCAGGTGGATGATGTTGTAGACCTTGTTGTCCGCGGCCTGGGCGAGCAGCTCGGCTTCGGCGCTGCGCCGCTGTTCGGCCGGCAGCTCGGCGAGAATCTTCGCGGCGGCGCGGCGCAGCGCCTGCATCTTTCGGAAATTGTCGGTGCCGGCGCGGGTCCGGCTCGAGTAGCGGATGTCCTTCTGGCGCACCTCGACCTCGATCATGTCGCGCGGAAGGTCGCCGCGCGCGCTCCAGAGGTCGATCTGGAAGGCCAGCGTGTCTTCCCGGGGCATCGCGTCGAGCACCCACTGGAGCGGCGTGTTGGAGACGATGCCGCCGTCCCAGTAGAACTCGCCATCGACTTCCGTCGCGGGAAAGCCGGGCGGCAGGGAGCCGCTGGCCATCACGTGCTGCGGCCCGATCTTGTGCGTCTTGTTGTCGAAATAGGTGAAGTTGCCGGTCCGCACATTCACGGCGCCGACGCTGAAGCGGCTTTCCTGGGCATTGATGCGGTCGAAATCGACCAGCGACTCGAGCAGGCTCCGAAGCGGCGACACGTCGTAGTAGGCAAGGTTGCCGGGGTTGCCTGCGGGCAGGGTGAGCGGCGGCGGGAAGCGCGGCTGGAAGAAGCCGGGCGCGCCCCATAGGAGCGTACCGAACGAGCGCCACTGGTTGATCATCTGGTGATGCAGGTCGCTCTTGATCTCGACGCCGCGCAGGTACGGCACGCCGAACGGCGGCTGCGTCACCAGCTCCCAGAATTCACGCAGCTTCTCGACGCGCCTCTCGGGGGCGTTGCCCATGATCAACGCCGAGTTGATGGCGCCGATCGAGATACCCGCCACCCAGTCCGGGTGCAGGCCGGCTTCGGCCATCGCCTCGTACACGCCGGCCTGATAGGAGCCGAGGGCGCCGCCGCCCTGCAGCAGCAGGGCGATCCGCTCGAAGGGCGGGCGGTTCGTTGCGGGACTCTCCGCCATCAGGCACCTCCAGGACGTCTGCCACCGGGTTCGGTAGCACGGTGCATGCCACGCCCCCGCAGCGGCGACAACCCGCGCAAGGTCGCTACCCCGGCGGCCGGAGGGCGTCCTTGAACGTTTCGATCGACCAGCCTCCCTGAACCTCGATGCGCGGCAGCCGCAGCGGATCGTGGCCGAGCCGCGCATGGCCTGGGTCGGTGCCGAGCCCGATCCGGTAGCCGCAGGCGCGCGCGATGGCGAGCAGGCGGGCGTCGCTATCGCCGAACGGCGCGGCCAGGGCGATGCAGGGTGCGGCGATGGCCCGCTCGATGAGGGCCTGCGACTCAGCGGCCTCGCGGACGAGCTCCGCGCCCGTCATCTCCGAAACGCGGCGATGCGTGGCCAGATGGCTACCGAACCGGACGCCGCTCGCCGCCAGGCGCTGGATCTCCGACCAGCCCATCAGCGGGGCCGGCGGGCCGTGGGCCGCGTCCCAGTCCGCCGTGCCGCCGATCCGGCCCGTCACCAGCATCACGTCGGCGGTGAAGTCGTGCGCTTGCAGGATCGGCCAGGCGGCGTCGTGGAAGTCGCGATAGCCGTCGTCGAAGGTGAGCATGACGGGCCGCCCTGCCATCGGCCGTCCGGAGGCCATTTGCCGCGCAAGGTCGGCCGGCGCGATCGCATGATAACCGTACCGCCTCAGCCAGCGCATCTGGTCGGCGAACGCCTCCGGGGTCGTGCGGTAGCGGGCCAGCGAGGCCGGCCCTTCCGAGGCGATCCGGTGATAGTTCAGGATCGGCACCCGGTCGGTCGTTTCCCGCTCCCGCGCCTCGGCCCGGCGCATCACCGCCCCGCCCCAGACGATGGCGTAGGCGTGCTCCGGTGTCGGCGCGGGTCCGGTGTCGACTCGCTCGATGGCGGAGACGGGAGGAAGCTCGCCGTCCGACAGGCGGCGGAAGAGGTCGATGCGGTAGAGGTCGGACTGCATCGACCGCTCGAGCGCCAGCCCCGGCGTAGCGGCCAGCGTGTCGGCGATCACCGTCGCGCCGAACGGGCTGTCCCAGTCGAACCCCGTGCGGGTCGGATCGTCCTTGAGCACATGCGCGTGCGCCGCGAGCAGGTGGCCCCCGGGCGCTAGCATCGACGTGAGGCGGTGGCAGACGCGGGCGAGTTCGGTGCGGTCCGCGAGGTCGTAGAGGACCTCGGAGCACACGACGAGGTCGAGGTCCGCCGGCAACGCGTCGTCGAACAGATCGAGACGGCGATAGTCTATGTTGTCGTGCGCGCGGCAGCGCGCGCGGGCGCGGTCCAGGGCCGTCTGGGAGATGTCGGAGGCCGTGAGGCGGCCGACATGCGGCGCCAGCATCTCGGTGAACCGCCCCTCCGAGCAGGCCAGCTCGACGGCATGGCCGACCGGTCCCGGAGGCAGCAGGGCGAGCGTCCGCCGGTACTTCGTCTGCTCGTAAGGCGAGCCGTAATCCCAGGGATCGGGCGTTGCATAGACACGTTCCCAATAGGCCTGCCGCCGATCGGCGGGCGGAGCATCGCCGCCGCTGCCGGAGGGCGGGGGCAAGGCGACGGGCGGGCCGGCGGCAGGCATCTCGAGAGCAGCGGCGCGGTTGCGGGCCTCGGCAACCAGCGCGGCGAGGCGGGGCTCGCTGCCGCCGCCGCGCTTCCCGGCCTGCGCGAGGATCGCCTTCGACAGCACGCTCTTCAGGAAAACGCGCAGTGTCGGCCTGCCGGGGCCGGTGCGCCGCAGACGGCCGGTCACGATGCGCGCCGCGGCGCGGACCGCCTCCCGTGCCACGTGGACCGGAAACATCGGGTGGGCCAGGAAACGTCCGCGCCGCAGGAGAACGGACAGGCTGATCGACTGCAGCGCGAGCACGGCGACCTCGCGGGCGGAGAGGTCGCCGAAGGCGGCCGCCTCCGTCCGCGCCAGCAACGCGCCGCCGTCCCGGAATTCGAGATGGACGGTGTCGACGCCTTCCGGCACTGCGATGGCGCGGGGCCGTGCGACCTGCAGGCGGACATGCAGGACAGTGCCGGCGACGAGCCGCGCGCCGGGGCGGGCGGGGGCGAAAACCTCCGGCTCCAGCGCGAATTCGAGCAGTCGTGCGAGGCCCGGCCGGGCAGCGGCGTCCTCCACGCGTTCCAGCAGGCGCCGCACGCGGGCGACAAAGCCAGCATCGTCGCCCGGCAGCTCCGCCGGCAGCCGGCAGGTGCCGACCGAAAGACCGTCGAGGATGATCGAACGGCACCGCTCGGCGACGTTGCCGGAACGGTCGGGCAGGGGCAGCACGATGTCGAGACCGTCGCCGCCCTGGCCGACATCGACCGCTGCACAGGACAACGCGAAATAACCCAGCGCCATCTCCGGCGATTCGGCGGCGGACGGGTCGGCGCCGGCGGCATGGAGCGGAGCGGGACGGGAGACGCGCGGATCGGCCGCGAAGGCGCTGGCGATCACGCGGCGTGCGTCCGGAATCATCGCCCGCACGTCGCTCGACAGCGAGCCGCGACGCATGCGGTAGAGGGCAAGCGTGTCGGGCACCAGCAGGAAGCGCGTGCCGGTGCGTGCGACGCGCAGCCAGAAATCCCAATCCTCGGAGGTCCGTAGCGTGACCTCGAAGCCTCCCAACTCGACGACCAGGGCGCGATCGATGACAAAGGCATGGACGGCGACCGGGCATTGCCGCGCGAACAGCTCGAACGGCGCGCGCGCCACCTCCGAACTCAGCCAACTCGGCCCCGGCTTTCCGTCCGGCGTCAGGCGGCGGCAGGCACAATAGGCGATGCGGCTGCCGGGATTTGCCTGCAGCCGCCCCAGCATCGTCTCGGCGAAGGCGGGAAGGACCGTGTCGTCCGCGTCGAGGAACAGCAGCCATTCGCCGCGCGCCGCCGCGATGCCGCGGTTGCGGGCGGCCGAAACGCCCTCCGATGCGCGCCCGTCGGCGAGCAGCCGGATGCGCGCGTCGCGACCGGCATATGCCTGGACGAGGGACACAGTGTCGTCGGTCGAGCCGTCGTCGACCACGATCGCCTCCCAATCGCCGCGTGTCTGGGCGAGCAGGCAGTCCAGCGAACGGGCGAGCGTGTCGGCGGCGTTGCGCGCGGGAATGACGACCGAGAGGGTCACGTCCCTACCAGATCGTCTCGGTGTAGAGCGGGAGCGGCGGCCGTCGGTCGAGACGCCGTTCGATGCGGCCGCGTGCGATCGAGAGCGCTACCTTGGCAAAATGGAAGGACGCCAGGATCGGGTGGGCGCGCAGCGATTCGATCACCAGGGTCGATGCATCGCCGACCCTGCGCGCTGCAGCCGCACGGTAGGCATAGAAGTGTCGGGCCTCGCGCTCGTGTCGAAGCAGCCGTTCGGCGTAACCGGGGTAGCGGCGGAGATACTCCTCGATGACGAGCTCGGTCGAGCGGTAGAGCATCAGCGCGTCCGTCGACATGCTGCCCGGCCGCATGCGGTATCCGACGAGGTAGCGTGGCACGACGCGGAACTCGAACTGCTCGGACACGCGCATGCAGAGCAATATGTCTTCCGCGCCTTCCGCCCCGCGGGCGCGCAGCGTGAGGTCGTAGCCGCCGGCCGCGTCGAATGCCTCGCGTCGCACGAGGATCGACGAACCGTTGCCGATCCAGTTTGCCGAGAAAAGGCTTTCCATCACGTCGCCCTCCTCCTGCGCCTGGGGGCCGAACGAGACGACGCGGTCGGCCTGGTCGATGCTGGCGAACCAGCAGTAAACGAGGCCGGTGTTGTCGCTGCTGCGGTCGAGTGCGGCGAGCTGGTATTCGATCTTGGTGGGCGCCCACAGATCGTCGGCATCGATGAAGGCCAGGAGGTCGCCCTGGACGGCTGCGGCACCGGCATTGCGTGCCGCCGCGACGCCGCTGTTGGACTGGGCGAGAAGGCGCACGCGCTGGTCGCGCCTCGCATGCGCGGCGACGATGGCGGCCGATCCGTCGGTCGAGCCGTCGTCCACGACGACGATGTCGAGCTCGGCATGGCTTTGCCGGCTGATGCTTTCGAGGGTCGCAGCGATCGTGCGCTCGGCATTGCACATGGGCACGACGACGCCGACCGTATCCTTGTTCTGGTTCACCACCCGCGACCGTAGCCAACCCGGGCGTACCGGGGAAGCGTTTCGCCGCCGCACTCAGTCCGCGGCGGCGAAGCGCAGGTCGGGCAGCGGCCCCGCGCGGTCGACCGGGCCGCCGGCATCGAAGTCCCGCAGTTCGGGCAGCACGGTCCTGGCGAACATCCTCATGTTGCGGGCGGCTTCCTGGTGCGGCATGCCGGCATAGGAGAAGACGCCGACATACCCGCAATTCCGCGTCTGGCGGTGGATCTCCATGATCTTCCCGTAGACCTGCTCGGGCGTGCCATAGACCTGCAGGTCGGCGAAGAACTCGATCGCCTTCTGGTCGCCATAGGTCGCGAGCTTCTCGTTCATCTTGGCGTAATATTCGTAGCCGCGCTGGTTCTTCATGTGCTCGCCAGCGAACTGGTAGTGGTCGAGCACGGTGCGGTAGTAGCCGCCGATATATTGCACGGCCATCTCTCGCGCCCGCTCGGCGCTCTCGTCCACGAACGTCCAGCCGGCCGAGATGGGCTGCGGCGCGTCGGCGCCGTTGATCTCACGGTACAGAAGATTGTACTCGGTCAGTTCCTTCTCGACTTCTCGCCACGGCTTCTGCGGGATGATCAACAGGCCGACGCCGAGCCGCGCCATGATGCGGGCGCTCTCCGGCGACACGGCGGCGGCATAGGTCCGGCCACGGAAGGACCGGAAGGGGGCGGGACGGATTTCCGCGCGGGGCTGACGGTAATGCGTCCCATCATACTGCATAACGCCGGTCTCGAGGCCTTTGAGCAGCGCCTCGCCATGCTCGACGAAGAGCGTCCTGCTGTCGCTCATGTCGAGCCGGAAGCCGTCGAACTCGACCTTGCCCGCGCCGCGGCCGAGGCCAAGGATCATGCGACCGCCGGAGAGATGGTCGAGCATCGAGATCTGCTCGGCGATCCGCATCGGATCGTGCCAGGGCAGGACCACGACCATCGAGCCCAGCCGCACGTGACGGGTCCGGCCCGCCATGTAGGACAGGAATTGCACGACGTCGGGACACATCGTGTAATCGGTGAAGTGATGCTCGACGGACCATATCGAGTCGAATCCCAGCGGCTCGGCCATGTCGGCCAGGGCCAGTTCGTTGAGATAGACTTGGCGGTCGCTGAGTGCGCGGCCGGTGTTCTGGAACACTGCAGCCATTCCCACGTGCATGGCGTTACCTCGCGTCGTTTCGGCCATGCTAAACGGCCGTTCACACGCTTGGGAAGCCGCTTCCGATGCTTGATTCCGCCTTATTCGACCGTCAAATGAGGGGCATGCGTATCCTTGCCCTCGCTCTACTGTCCTTCGTGGTTCTCGGTCTCGCGCCGGTGCGTGCCCAGAGCGCAGGGGCGGCCAACCCCGCCGTCGCCGAGGTGGAACGTTACTTCAACGGCATCCGCACCATGCAGGCCCGCTTCGTCCAGTCAAATCCGGGCGGGACCGTCGTGCAGGGCACGTTCTCGGTCAACCGCCCGGGCCGCATGCGCTTCGAATACGATCCGCCGTCGCAGCTCAAGATCGTGGCCGATGGTCGCCAGGTTACGATGTGGGACCCGCCCAACCGCGACTTCGGCCAGTGGCCGATCGGCTGGACCGCCGCCTCGTTCCTGGTGCGCGAGCCGTTCACGCTGACCGGCGGCGATCTTGCCGTCGAGAAGGTCGAGCGCGCGGACGGCATGCTGCAGCTCACGATCAGCCAGGCGAAGAAGCCGCAGGAAGGCAAGGTTATCGTGCGCCTGTCCGAGAACCCGATGGTGCTACGCGGCTGGTCGATCATCGACAGCCGGGGGCAGCGGGTCGATGTCGCGCTGAACGGCCTGCAGACCGGCCTTCAGCTTTCCGACTCCCTCTTCAAATATGATGGTCCCGATGCCGGGGCGATCATGCGCCGCGGCAACTGACGCGTTATGATCCTCGCCTGAATGAAGGCGTGGGAGAACGAATAGGTGAGCGACTTGATCGTCCGGGCCTCGACGGAGGCCGACGTGGCGCGTTGCGCGGAAATCTATGGCCATCATGTCTTGCACGGGACGGCCTCGTTCGAGGTCGATCCGCCCGACCTCGCGGAAATGGCGAAGCGTCGTGCCGCGGTGATCGACCTCGGGCTGCCGTACCTGGTGGCCGAGCGGGACGGGAAGGTGGTGGGGTATGCCTATGCCGGTCTCTACCGGCCGCGCCCCGCCTATCGCTGGGCGGTCGAGAACTCGATCTACATCGACAAGGATTCACGCGGGCAGGGGATCGGCAAGGCCCTGCTGCCGCCGCTGATCGACCTGTGCACCGAGGCCGGGCGGCGCCAGATGATCGCGGTGATCGGCGATTCCCAGCATACGGCCTCGATCCGTCTCCACGAGGCCTGCGGCTTCGCAATGGTCGGGACGTTCAGGAGCATCGGCTTCAAGTTCGGGCGCTGGCTCGACAGCGTCCTCATGCAACGCGCCCTGGGACCGGGCGATTCGGAGCCTGCCCGATGAGGCTGATCGATTACTTCGACCGCGGTGCGGATCTCTATCCCGAACGCGACTGCCTGCACGACGGCGCACGCGGATGGACCTATCGCGAGGTGAGGGCGGACACGCATCGTGTCGCCAACGGCCTGCTAGCGGCAGGCCTCGGCCGCGGCTCCAAGGCGGCGGTCTACAGCCCGAACCACGCGGCCGCCTATGCGTGCCTGCTGGGCATCGTCCGGGCCGGGATCACGTGGGCGCCCGTCAACGCGCGCAACGCGCTGGAGGAGAATCTCTACATCCTGAACAACACGGACGTGGAGTTCCTGTTCTACCATTCGAGCTTCGAGGAATATCTGCCGCGCATCCGCGAGGCCTGTCCCGGGATACGCTCGTTCGTCTGCATCGACATCCCGTCCTTCCGCGACTGGCTCGCGGCGCAGGGCGAGACGGCGCCCGACCTGCCGGACTCGCCGGACGACGTCGCCTTCCTTGCGAGTTCGGGCGGCACGACGGGCCGGCCCAAGGGCGTGCAGATCACCAATCGCAACATCGAGACGATGAACGCGATCTTCTGGGCCTGCATGCCGGTGACGGCGCCTCCCGTTCATCTCATGGTCGCGCCGATGACCCATGCCGCCGGCGTCTGCTCGTTCCCATTGCTGGCTTATGGCGGGACCAACATCTTCATGGGCACGGCCGATCCCGGCGCCATCCTGGCCGCGATCGAGAAGCATCGTGTCACGCACATCTATATGCCGCCGACGCTGATCTACATGCTGCTGGCGCATCCGAACGCGCGGAAGCACGACTATTCCTCGCTGCAGCACCTCGTCTATGCCTCCGCGCCCATGTCGGTCGACAAGCTGGTCGAGGCGGTCGAGGTGTTCGGGCCGGTCCTGACCCAGACCTACGGCCAGGCCGAGGCCTGCATGATCTGCACGTTCTTCTCGCCCGCCGAGCATGTCGCGGCCCTGCGGGACAACAAGCGGCACCGGCTTGCGAGCTGTGGCCGGACAACACCGCTGATGCGGCTCGAAGTCATGGACGAGCAGGGTCGTATCCTCCCGCGCGGCGAGCGCGGCGAGATCGTCGTACGCGGCGGTCTCGTGATGAAGGGGTACTACAAAAACCCGCAGGCCACCGAGGAGGCGTCGGCTTTCGGTTGGCATCACACCGGCGACATCGGCGTGATCGACGAGGACGGCTTCGTCTACATCGTCGACCGGAAGAAGGACATGATCATCTCCGGCGGCTTCAACGTCTTTCCCAGCGAAGTCGAGCAGGTGCTGTGGAGTCACCCCGCCGTGCAGGATTGCGCGGTGATCGGCGTGCCCGACGAGAAATGGGGCGAGGCCGTGAAGGCGGTGGTCGAACTGAAGCCCGGCGCCACGGCGTCCGCGCACGAGCTGATCGCGCTCGCCAAGGACAGGCTCGGCGGTGTCAAGGCGCCGAAATCGGTCGATTTCGTCGAGGCGCTGCCGCGCAGCCCGGTCGGGAAGGTGCTCAAGAAGATCCTGCGCGAACCTTACTGGGCCGGTCACGAGCGCAAGATATGACGCCCGGTCTTTCCTCCCCGCGGCGTCGGGTCGTGCCGGCGGGCGTCATTGTCAGGCCATGCCGGCCGGGGGCGCCCGGACCGGCGCGCGACCGCTAGATGCGGGATTGGTTGCGGCGTCTGCCGCCCAACGTCCAGGGGGCGCTCTGGCTGGTCAGCGGCGGCTTCATCTTCACCTCGACGAGCGTGATGATCCGCCTTCTGTCGGAGCAGATCGAGAGCGTGCAGACGGCCTTCTTCCGGGCCCTGATCGGACTGCTGCTGCTGACGCCCATGATCGCGACGGGCAGGGTCCTGCCGTGGCATTCCAAGCGTATCAAGGGCCATTTCTGGCGTACCCTCATGGGCACCACCTCGATGGTGCTGGGCTTCTACGCCGTCTCCATGCTGCCCCTCGCCGATGCGACGGCGATCGCCTTCTCCCAACCGCTCTTTTCGGTTCTGGTCGCCGTGCTGTTCGCCAACGAGAAAGTGCGCTGGCGCCGCTGGACCGCGACGGCGGTGGGCTTTGCCGGCGTCCTGATCATGGTGCGGCCCGGCGAGGGAAGCCTCCAGTTCGGCGCGCTGATCGCCCTTGCCAATGCGGCCAGCGTTGCCGTTTCGATCCTCCTGGTGAAGCGCCTCTCCGACTCCGAGGCGCCGCTCATGATCCTCACCCAGTTCGCACTCTTCTCGACGCTGTTCCTGGCGCTGCCGGCCTTCTGGGTGTGGAAATGGCCCGACGTCTGGGGCTGGTGCCTCGCTGTCGGCATCGCCCTCAGCGCCACGGTCGGGCAGTATTTCTGGGTTCAGGCGTTCAAGGCCGGCGAGATGTCGGCGGTCGCTCCGTTCGAATATGTGCGGCTGCCGTTCGCCGTCTTCATGGGATGGCTGATCTTCGGCGAACTGCCGGTGGTATGGACCTATGTCGGCGCCGCGATCGTGATCGCGTCGGCGATGTACATCGCCCATCGCGAGCACAAGCTGGCACGCGAACGGCAGCGGGCGGAACGCCTGCGCATGGAACGCGAGAAGGCAGAGGCGATCAGGCCTCCGGAGACGCCTGCGTCTTGAGCAGCCAGGCCCGCGCCTTTTCGCGGTGCGCGTCGGTGATGTGCATGCGGGCGGCGGTGAAGGCGGCGAGCAGCACGGCTGCGTCGTCGGTGAAGCCGAGCCCCAGCACCATGTCCGGGATCACGTCGAGTGGAACCACGAAATAGGCAAGCGCCCCGAACAGGGTGGCCCGGATGGGCAGCGGCGTGGCGCTGTCGGTGGCGCAATAGAAGGCAGCCACCGCATCCTCCGTGAAAGGAACGCGGCCGAGCGTCCGGCGCGCCTTGCGCCAGAAGCCCCGATTCACCGTCTGCTCGTCCCGGACGAGCTGGGCAGTATCGCTCATCGTGCAGAAGTTGGGACGTCTCGCCGTCTTGGCAAGGGGGGCGGCCACGCTTAAAAGCCACGGAGCCAAGGAGGAGATGGATGAACGTCAAGGGTCAGGCCGTCATCGTCACGGGTGGCGCATCGGGTCTCGGAGGCGCCACGGCCTCGGCGCTGGCAGCGGCCGGCGCGAAGGTCGCGATCTTCGACCTGCAGGACGAGCTCGGCGATACGAAGGCCAAGGAGATCGGCGGTCTTTTCGTCAAGACCAACGTGGCCGATGCCGCAAGTGCCGAAGCGTCGGTGAAGACTGTCGTCGAGAAGCTCGGCGCCCCGCGTGTCGTGGTGAACTGTGCCGGCATCGGACGGTCCGCGCGCACGATCTCGAAGTCGGGCCCGCATGACCTCGCCATGTTCTCCCAGGTGATCCAGGTCAACCTGATCGGTACGTTCAACATCATCCGTCTGGCGTCCTATGCCATGAGCCAGGCGGCACCGATGGAAGACGGCGAGCGCGGCGTCATCGTCAACACGGCCTCCGTCGCGGCCTTCGACGGCCAGATCGGCCAGGCGGCCTATTCGGCGTCGAAGGGCGGCGTCGTGGGCATGACCTTGCCGATCGCGCGCGACCTCGCGAGCCTCGGCATCCGGGTCTGCACGATCGCGCCTGGCCTCTTCCTGACGCCGATGATGATGAGCCTGCCGGCGGAGGCCCAGAAGAGCCTCGGTGCGCAGGTGCCGTTCCCCTCGCGCCTCGGCGATCCCAGCGAATACGCGCAGCTCGCGATGCAGATCGTCGAGAACAGGATGCTGAACGGCGAGACGATCCGCCTCGACGGCGCGATCCGCATGGCGCCGAAGTAGGGCGCTGCGATGCGGGCCGGACGGCTTCTTGCGATGGCGGCGGTGCTGGGGGCCCTGTCGGCCCCGGCATCGGCCGAGCAGCGCTGGCTCACCTGCAAGGTCACCGACCAGCGGGGACAGGAGCGGAACTTCTTCATGGTGTTCGACGACCGGCGCAACACCGCAGGAGTCTGGGACGGCGTGGAGCTGATCGAGGGCGTCGATACCGCGATCACCTTCCAGGCGGTTCGCACGCGGTTTCCGCAATTCTCCGCGACCTACAACCGCAACGACGGCGCGCTATCCATGACGCCCATCGGGTCCAACTACGGAGGCCTGCTGAACGGTGTTTGCCGGCGCTCGGCACCGCCGCCGAACCTGCCGGCGCCGACGCGCTGATCGGGAGGCTGGACATCGAAAAGGGCGGCATCTGCCGCCCTTTTCCTTTGGTGATCGTCCGGTGAGGAGTCGCGCGTCAGTGACCGTGGTCGGCCGGCAGTTCGCAGCGCATGTCGGCGATGGAATTCTCGGTCGCCTGCGCGCCCGGCGTACGCTGGCCGCTGCAGGTGTAGCGGATGCGCAACGTTTTGGTGCCGCGCTCGGGCATGCCGAAGATGTAGGCCATGGCGGGAACCTGGCAGCGGGTCGGGCCGCCGCTGCAGATGTCCTGGACGATCTGCGTGACATCAACCGGGCGGCCGCTCTCGCCGCCCCAGGACGCCTCGACGATATCGATCCGGCGCGGCACCTTGGGCGCGCCGCCGACGCAGGCCATGCGGACCTTGAAGGTCGGCGGCACGATTTCGGCCAGGACGAAATTCTGCGGCTGGCAGGTCCAGATCACGGCGAGCTTCTTGTTGAGGTCGAAGCGCGGATCGCTGTAGGCGGGGCCGTTGGCGAAAACGTCGCACGGATAGCCCCCCGGGCAGGTCACCATGCCCGTGACGTCCGCACCTGCACCGGCATTGGGCAATCCCCAGTAGGCTTTCTTGATCAGTGCCGTCGACACCACCTGGGTCGAGGACTGGCAGGCGACTGCGACACCAAGGCAGACGAACGCTGCAAGAAGAAGACGACCCCAAGCCATGTAAACCCCGTGTGCCCCGGATTGCGTGCCGACCCTACAGTCCCCTTCCAGCGGCGACAATGCAATTACCCGCGGCCATGGGCCGGACCCAGGCGGGATAGCCGGGTGGTCCGGCCTGGTGATCCTCGTCATGAGAAGCATTGCCGCTTCCCCGATGTGGTCGACGTCGTCTTGCGGACCGCGACTTGACTCGGACAGTCGGGCGACGTTGAAGGAAGGCGCCGTCAGGTCGGTGGGAGCCGTCGTGAGCGAACCGCATGGTGTTCCTTTTGCCGAGGCGATGAAGGTCTGGGCGCGCGTGGCAGCCCTGTCGTTCGGCGGGCCTGCCGGCCAGATCGCGGTCATGCATCGCATCGTCGTCGAGGAAAAGAAGTGGATCGGCGAGCAGCGCTTCCTGCAGGCGCTGAACTACTGCACCCTGCTGCCCGGGCCGGAAGCGCAGCAGCTCGCGACCTATATCGGCTGGCTGATGCACCGCACGGCCGGCGGTCTCGTCGCCGGCGGATTGTTCGTCCTGCCAGGCATGCTGGCCATCATGATCCTCTCCTGGGTGTACGTGCTGCTGGGCAAGGTGCCGATCGTCCAGGGCATGTTCTTTGGCCTGAAGGCGGCGGTCCTGGTGATCGTCGTCGAAGCCGTCCTGCGCGTGGGGCGGCGTGCCTTGCGCGGCTGGGCCATGCGGGGGATCGCGCTGGCCGCGTTCGTCGCCATCTTCTTCTATGGCGTGCCGTTTCCGGCCATCATCCTCGTGGCAGGGCTGATCGGCTACGCGGGCGCGCGGCTGGGATGGGCTCCGTTCCTGGCCGCCGGCGGACATGGCGGCGCCGGCGCCTCTCTCACCGATGCTCAATCGCTGCTGGGCGAGGCGACGCCGGCGCATGCGCGTCCCGACCTGCGCTGGTCGGCTGCGATCGGAGTGGCCTTCCTCGTGCTCTGGCTCGCGCCGGTCGGCCTGCTCTGGTTCCTTCGGGGCCCCGACGACGTGTTCGCGCAGATCGCGGTCTTCTTCAGCAAGATGGCGGTCGTCACCTTCGGTGGCGCCTACGCGGTTCTCGCCTATGTCGCGCAGCAGGCCGTCGACAATTATGGCTGGGTGACCGCCGGCGAGATGCTGGACGGACTCGGCATGGCGGAATCGACTCCCGGCCCGCTGATCATGGTGACGCAGTTCGTCGGCTTCCTGGGGGCATGGCGCGATTCCGGCAGTCTGCCGCCCCTGCTGGCCGGCACGCTGGGGGGACTGCTTACCACTTGGGTGACCTTCGTCCCGTGCTTCCTCTGGATCTTTGTCGGCGCGCCCTACGTCGAAGCGCTGCGCTCGAACAGGGCGTTGTCCGGGGCGGTCGCGGCGATCACGGCTGCGGTGGTGGGCGTCATCCTGAACCTCGCCGTATGGTTCGGGCTGCAGGTGCTGTTCGGCGAGCTGCGGCCGGTCCGTCTGCTCGGGGCGTCGTTCGACGTGCCGGTGCCGGGTTCGGCCAATGTCGCGACGCTGGCGCTTGTCGCCGCTTGCGCGGTCGCGGTGTTCCGTCTCCGCTTCGGCATGGTGCCCGTCCTGCTCGCGAGCGCGCTGGCAGGCATCGTCTATGCATTGATGCTATAGGGGGCAAATGAGCGAAACATTGCCGGACCGTCTGTCCACCAATCCGAAGAGCCCTTTCTACGACGAGGCGCTGCTGCAGCGTGGCGTCGGCATCAAGTTCGACGGGCAGGAGAAGACCAACGTCGAGGAATATTGCATCAGCGAAGGCTGGATCCGCGTCGCCGTCGGCAAGACGCTCGACCGGCACGGCAACCCGCTGACGATCAAGCTCAAGGGCAAGGTCGAGCCCTACCTCGAGATGAAGGCGTGAACCCTGGCGGCGTCTCGCGCCGTTCGTTGCTTGCGGCCGGCGCGACCGCTGTCGCCGTCGTGCCGGCGCGGGCGCAGCCCGTGAGGGTCCGCCTCGGCACCGCCACGCCTGGGGGCGGTTTTCCCGTCTATGGCACGGCGTTCGTGGAGACGGTGAAGCGCGGCGATCCCGGCATCGAGATCGAGGCCGTCAACACCAAGGGCAGCACCGAGAACGTCCCGCTTCTCGAGGCCGGTGCGCTCGACATCGCGCTCGTGCAGGGCGAAGTCGTCTTCCAGTCCCTGCAGGGTATCGGTCGCGCGCCTGCCGACCTGCGCCTGCTCACGGCCATGTATCCGGGCGCCGGCATGTTCGTCGTGCGTGCCGACTCGCCGTACCGGAGCATCGACGACCTGCGCGGCCGGCGCATCGCGTGGGGCGCCCAGGGATCCGGGCTGGTGCTGCTTGGGCGATATGTCATGGACGGGCTCGGCCTCGATGCCGCGCGCGATTTCGATCCGGTCTATCTCGAACGCGCCGGCGACGGCCCCGCCATGGTGCTGGACGGACGGGTGGCTGCCCTTTGGGGCGGCGGGAGTGGTTGGCCGGGCTTCGTGACGATGGCGGAGAGTTCCGGCGGCGCGCGCTTCGTGGCGCCGGATGCTGAGGGTATCCGGCGCGTGCTGGCGAAGCATCCGTTCCTCAAGCCGGTCACGCAGCCGGCCGGCAGTTTCAGGGGGCAGGCGGCCGACATACAATCGGTCGGTTCGTGGAGCTTCGTGATGGCGCGGCCCGGCCTAGACGAGCAGACCGCCTATCGCATCGTCCGCGCTCTGGAGACGGTGCGCCGCGTCGGCGCGCTCCCGCCGCGATTGATGGAGACGACGGCGGCGAACACGGTTGCCGCCCTCCCGTCGCGTGACGCGCTGCATCCCGGGGCGCGCCGTTACCTGCAGGAACTGGGGTTGCTGTCCTAGATCTCCCGGGCCCCAACTGCCATCCGGCCGGTGGTTTTGCCGTGTAACGATTCGAGGGAGGCCGCGTTGCCGGACAGGACAACGGCAGGAGAATCCCATGAGCGAGACGGCCGAACGGATCGGAAAGATCGAGAGCGCGGGCAGCGACCATGCCGCCGCATCCCTCCCCGAACGAGCGATGGAAGTGGCGATAATCGCCCTGTCCAGCCTCCGGAGGGCCTTCGCATGACGACGGCGGCTGTCTGGATCGGCGTGGAAGAGGCCCGCGTGCAGCGCTGCGGCGGGCAGCAGGCGGGAAAAGCGGAAGTGGACGCGACGGCGCCACGGCGCGTGCATCCGCGCAACCATCCCATCGAATCGAACAAGGTCAGGGACAATCGTCCCTTCTTCGAGGCGATCCTGGCCGAACTCGCGGACGTGGAAGCCTGGACCCTGGTGGGGCCGGAGCAGATTGCGAAGGACTTCGAGAAGTACGTCCGAGCGGGCCACGCGGAAGATCTGGCCGCCCGGCTCGAGGGCGTCGAAACCCTCGACCAGGCGGCCGACGGCGAACTGGTCGAGCGAGCTCGTCGTCTGCAGAAACGCGCCGGTTGAGGGGCGGCTAGTTGCTGTGCTCGAGATTGCTCACGATGTAGCGACGGCCGTTCCGTTCGACATCGAAGCGCACCTTGTCGCCGGGCCCCAGCACGGATAGCGGGGCCCGGTCCGACGAATCCACATCGAATATGCGCACGCCCCCTTGCAGGAAAAGGCGTGGCATCGGTCGGTATTCCAGCGTGATGCGCCCGGCGTCCGGGTCGACCGCGACCACGCGGCCCGAGCCCTTGGGTTGATCCGCCGTTGCTTCGGCTGCCGTGGCGCTGTCGGCGGCATCCCCGAACGCGCTGTGCTGCCACGCAAAGGCGACTGGAAAACTCGTCAAAAAAAGTGCGGCCGCAACAGCGGCCGAACGCAGGCTGATAAAACGGGTCATTTCTTTCACTCCGCACCGCGATTTGGGCACGGGGTCGCCCTTTTGCCAGAGGTTACGGTTCCGTGACCGCTCAACAATCCCTCACGACTTGCTGATCCTCTACTCGCCACCTGCAACTAGCTGCACTAGTGTCGCGCCGCATGGAGGCGGCTATGGGATTATACGGGTTTGTTCTGCGCGGTCTGTGCATGAGCGCGGCGCTCGTTCTTGTCGGCGCAGCTGTTCATGCGCAGGACAACAAGGCTGCGCCGGGCGCGCCTCCTGCTGCTGCGGCGGTCACGCAGCCCCCCGCCCCGGCGGCGTGGCGGGTCGAATGCGGCGGCGACGGCAAGACGCTGGATTGTCTGGCGCTCCAGCAGCTGATCACCCGCGAGGACAAGCAGCTCGTCGTCCAGGCCGTCGCTCGGGTCGGTGCCGACAAGATGCCGGTTCTCGTGCTGCAGCTGCCGCTGGGACTGAATGTCGCCGAGCCGGTCGTCCTGAAGATCGACGGCGGCAAGGAAGAGAAGCAGCCGATCCAGACCTGCGCGGCGACCGGCTGCTATGTCACGGTGCCGCTCAAGGAGCCCATGCTCGGCGCGATGAGGAACGGCCAGGTCCTGAAGATCACACTGCAGGACAACAGCAAGCGCAGCATCGCAATCGACCTGCCGCTGCTCGGCTTCGGCCTCGCCTTCGACAAGGCGACGAAGTAGCTGCAGAGAGAGGGGATGATCGGCGTGTCGGCCGGATCGCCCGCAGGGTCCCGATGCGAGTCCCGTCACTCGCGCTCGTTGCCCTCGCGAATGACCTTGCCCCGACGCTCGCGATCGCCCGGCCGACCAGCGTGACCTCGTCCTGGGGCGGTGTCCCGCGGGCGGTACGGCCAGAGGCTCGCGCCGAACTGCGCCAGCCCCTTGTTCACGGCGTCGTCGAGGCGGAAGACCGGGCGGCGCCGGTCAGGCGGCCGCGTCGATGAATTTCGCCAGCGCCACGTCCTTCTCGGAAAAGCCGCCCGCGTCGTGCGTCGAGAGCACGATTTCGACCTTGTTGTAGACGTTCGACCATTCCGGGTGGTGATCTGCCTTTTCCGCGGCAAGCGCGACGCGGGTCATGAACCCCCATGCGGCATTGAAGTCGTCGAACTTGAAGGTCCTGGTGATGGCATCCCGCCCGTCGACCTCCTTCCAGCCGCCGAGGTTCGAAAGCGCGGCCTTGCGCGCATCGCCGGTGAGTTTCTGGGGCATCGGATATCTCCTTGTGCTGGGGTGGCGCGAAGCTTGCCTCATTCGAGGTGCACGGCCTAGGGTGGCCAGGAACAAGGAGGAATCACGTGAAACCGTTCCGTCGCACATTGCTTCTGGCTGCCGCGTCGATGGCGATGGCCGCGCCAGCCTGGGCGCAGAAGAGCGCCGATACGCTGCGCATCGTCTTTACCGACGCCGTCCCGAACGTGGACATGTATTTCAACAGCCAGCGCACCGGCCTGATCCTCGCCCACCAGGCGTGGGACATGCTGGTGCATCGCGACCCGGCGACCTTCGACATCAAGCCGGCCCTGGCGACCGACTGGAAGTTCACCGACGACAAGACGCTCGACCTCACGATCCGGCAGGGCGTGAAGTTCCACGACGGCAGCACCCTGTCCCCGGACGACGTCGTGTACACGATCAACATGGCGGCCAATCCTGAGAGCAAGGTCGCCACCCCGTCCAATTACGCCTGGATCGACAAGGCGGAGAGGACCGGCGACTGGACCGTTCGTATCCACATGAAGCGGCCGACGCCGGCTGCGCTCGAATACCTGGCTATGGTGACGCCGATCCATCCCAAGGCGTACCGGGAGAAGGTCGGGGCGGAGGAGTTCGCGCGCAAGCCGATCGGCGCCGGTCCCTACAAGATCGTCAAGAACGAGCAGGGCAAGGAAGTCGTCTTCGAGCGTTTCGACGATTATTGGGCGGGTTCGCCGAAGGGCAAGCCGGCCATCAAGACGCTGAACGTCCGCTTCGTGCCGGATCTCGCGACGGGCGTCACGGAGCTGCTCGCCCAGCGCATCGACTGGATGTGGAACATAAATCCCGACCAGATCGAGAGCATCAACCGCATGCCGCACCTGCAGGCGGTCCGCCAGGAGTCGATGCGTGTCGGCTACCTGTCGATCGATGCGGCTGGCCGTTCGGGTGCCGGCAATCCGCTCACCAACCTGAAGGTGCGCCAGGCCATCTGGCATGCCATCGACCGCAAGAACTTCGCCGACAAGCTGGTGGGTGGCGGCAGCCGCGTTCCCCCGGCGCCCTGCTTTCCCAGCCAGTTCGGCTGCGATGGCGAGATCGCCGTGAAGTACGACTACGATCCGGCGAAGGCCAAGGCGCTGCTGGCCGAGGCCGGTTTCCCGAATGGCTTCGACGTCGAGATGGTCAGCTATGTCCAGCCCACCTCCTGGGGAGCGGCCATCCAGAACTATCTCCAGGCGGTCGGCATCCGGGCCAAGATCACGCAGCTCCAGGTCGCTCCGGCGATCCAGAAGGCCTGGCGCGGCGAGGCGCCGCTCTATCTGGCAAGCTGGGGCAGCTATTCGATCAACGACGTCTCGGCGATCCTGCCCGTGATGTTCGGCAAGGACGCGCCCGACAATTATTCGCGCGATCCGGAACTCGAGAAGCTTATTGCCGAGGGCGGTTCCACCGCGGACAAGGAAGCGCGCCTCAAGGCCTATTCCCCGGCGATCAAGATCGCCACGGAGAAGGCGTACTGGCTGCCGGTGAACACCTACGTGAACACCTATGCCTTCACCAAGCAGCTCGAGTTCAAGACGTTCCCGGACGAGCTGCCGCGTTTCTATATGGCCAAGTGGAAGTGACGCGCCGCCGCGTGTCCTCCCCGGGGTGACGGGCGATCCCGTCTCCTAGGGAACCAGCAGGCATTCGACGCCGCCGCCAGGCCTCGGCTTGAGCGGCGGCGTTTCTTTGGAACAGCGTTCCTCCGCGACCGGGCAACGCGGATGGAAGCGGCATCCCGGCGGAATGTTCGCGGGGTCCGGCATGATGTCGCCCAGGCCGACATCGGGCACGCCGAGACCGGGCTCCGGCGTCAGCACCGAAGCGAGCAGCGCCTTCGTGTAAGGATGTTCGGGCCGGGCGAACAGCGTCCCGGTGTGCCCGCGCTCGACGATGCGGCCGAGATACATCACCGCGACCTCGCTCGCGACGTGCTCGACGACCGCGAGATTGTGGCTGATGAAGAGATAGGTGAGGCCGAGGTCGCGCCGCAGTTCGGCCAGCAGGTTCAGGATCTGCGCCTGCACCGAGACATCGAGTGCGGAGGTTGGCTCGTCGCAGACCACGATGCGCGGCCGCAGCACCAGCGCCCGGGCGATCGCGACGCGCTGCCGCTGGCCGCCCGACAGTTCGGTCGGCAGGCGCTGGCCCATCTCGGGGCGCAGCCCGACGCGCGCCAGCATCTCGTCGACCCGCTTGGCGATCTCGGCCCGGCCGAACGTGCCCTGCGCGACCAGCGGCATCGCGACGATGTCCCGGATGCGGGTCAGCGGGTTCAGCGAGGAGAACGGATCCTGGAACACCGGCTGGATCAGGCGGGCGCGCGCCTTGCGGTCCATGTCGACGACACGCTGCCCCTCGACGGCGATGTCGCCCGAGCTGGGTTCCAGCAGGCCGAGGATCAGCCGGGCGAGGGTCGACTTGCCGCAGCCGGATTCGCCCACGACGCCCAGCACGCCGCCGGTCGGTACGGCGAACGAGACATCGTCGACGGCCACGACGTGACGGTCGGGGCCGAACATGCCGCCCTTCACCCTGAAGGTGCGGCGGACATTGCGGAGTTCGATGGCGGGCTGGGCGCTCATGCGGGCAGTCGGCAAAGGTAATCGTGGGTGGCGGCGGCCTGCCGGCGCGGGATGTCGTGCTCGCATTCCGGCGCGGCGTGGGGGCACCGCTCGCGGAAGGCGCAGCCCTCGAAATCGGGCCCGACCCTGGGCACGGTGCCGGGGATGGAGCCGAGCGGCTCGTCGCGGCGGATCCTGCCGGGGACCGGCACGCAGCGCAGCAGGCCCTGCGTGTAGGGATGACGCGGCGCGGCGAAGAGTTCCTGTGCCGAGGCGTTCTCGACCACCTTGCCGGCATACATGACGGCGACGCGATGGGCGACGCGGGCCACGATGCCAAGGTCGTGCGTGATCAGGAGCATGCCGAGGCCGAGGTCCCGCTGGAGCTGGGCCAGCAGGCGCAGGATCTGCGCCTGGACCGTCACGTCGAGCGCCGTGGTGGGCTCGTCCGCGATGAGCAGCTTGGGCTCGCACATCAGGGCCATCGCGATCATGACGCGCTGGCGCAGGCCGCCCGACAGCTGGTGGGGGAACTGGCCCAGGCGCAGGCCCGGCGCCGTGATGCCCACGCGGGCGAGCAGGTCGGCCGCGCGATCGGTCGCGACGCGCTGGCTCACCTTCTTGTGGCGGCGCATCACCTCGGTCATCTGAGATCCCACCGTGTAGGCGGGATTGAGAGACGTCATCGGCTCCTGGAAGATCATCGCCATGTCGTTGCCGCGCAGGCGCGCCATGCCGGTCTCGGGCAGCCGCAGCAGGTCCTGCCCTTCGAAGGCCAACTTCCGGGCCGTGCGCCGGGCACCGCGCGCCAGCAGGTTCATCACGGCCAGCGACGTCACCGACTTGCCGCAGCCGGACTCGCCGACCACGCACAGGGTCTCGCCCCGCTCGACCCGCAGCGACGCACCGCGCACCGCACCGGTGCGGCCGAAGCTGACCTCGAGGTCCTCTACTTCCAGCAATGCACTCACGGCCGCGCCCTCACGTGTCCGACCGCTGCGTGCCGTAGGCATCGCGCAGCCCGTCGCCCAGCAGGTTGATCCCGAGCACCAGGACGAACAGCGCCACGCCGGGGATCACGATCACCCACGGCTGGAAGAACATGTAGTCCTTCGCCTCGGCGATCATCAGCCCCCAGGACGGCAGCGGCGGCGGCACGCCGAGGCCGAGGAAGGAGAGGGCAGCCTCGAGCAGGATGGCGAGCGCGATCTCCAGCGTCGCCACGACGACGAGGTGGCTGGCGATGTTCGGCAGCACCTCGCGGGTCAGGACGCGCAGCCGCGAGCAGCCGGCGCACCACGCCGCAGCGACGAAATCGAGGTTGCGCACCTGCATCGTCGTTGAGCGCGCGACCACCGCGAAGCGGTCCCACAGCAGCAGGCCAAGCGTCAGCACGAGCAGCGTCATGGAGCTGCCGAGCAGGCCGACGACGGCGAGCGCGACGAGGACGACGGGGATCGACAGGCGCGTGGTGATGGCGAACAGAACCGCGTCGTCGACGCGGCCGCCCCAGAAACCGCCCATTACGCCGAGCGCGATGCCTATGATGCCCGACACGACGGTGACGGTGACGCCGATCAGCATGGAGATGCGGCATCCCCAGATCAGGCGCGAGAGATAGTCGCGGCCGAGCTGGTCGGTACCAAGGAGATGGCTGGGGTCCGTACCCTCCATCCAGAAGGGGGGCAGCAACCGCTTGCTGAGATCCTGCAGGAAGGGATCGTGCGGCACCAGCAGCGGCGCGAACAGCGCACAGATGGTGGCAAGGCCGACGATGACTGCGCCGATCCAGGTGCTGAGGCTTTTCCAGCCGCGCCTGGGGCCGGCCGTGATGGTGACGGTGCTCATGGCGAGGGGCTCACGACCGCAAGCGGGGATCGAGGACGGCGTTCATCAGGTCGGCCAGCATCGTCAGGGCGACATAGATGACCGCCAGCACGAGCACGACGGCCTGCACCACCGGGAAGTCGTTCTTGCCGATCGATTCCCAGGCCAGGAAGCCGACGCCGTGCAGGGCGAAGACCTGTTCGATCACGATCGAGCCGCCGAGCATGAACCCGAGCTGCACGGCGGCGATCGCGACGACGGGGATCGCGGCGTTGCGCAATGCATGCTTCAGCAGGATGGAGGCGCGGGACAGGCCCTTGGCGCGCGCCGTGCGGATATAGTCGCTGCCCATCGCCTGGATCATCCCGGCGCGCGTGAGCCGCGTCAGCGCCGGAATGGCAGAGAAGGCCAGTACGATGCCCGGCATGACATAGTGCTGCCAGGATCCGGTGCCGGAGATGGGCAGCCATCCAAGCTGGAGGCCAAGCGTGATCATCAGGATCAGCCCCAGCCAGAAGGACGGCATCGCCTGCCCGAGCAGCGCGACCATCTGAACGAGGCGGTCCAGCGCGGTGTTCTCGCGCACGGCGGCGAGAATGCCGAGGGGAAGCGAGACCAGCAGTGCGATGACGAGTCCGGTCAGGCCGAGCGTCACCGTGACGGGCATGCGTTCGGCGATCAGCTCGCTGACCCGGCGCTTGAAGAAATAGCTCTCGCCGAGGTCCCCGGTCACGGCCCGCGTGACCCAGTCGAAGAATTGGAGGGTGACTGGCCTGTCGAGGCCATACGCCTTGCGCACCATCTCGACGTCCTGTTGCGTGGCGTTCGGCCCCGCGATCGAGATCGCGAGGTCGCCCGACAGTCGGGTGAGGACGAAGGCGAGGGTCATGACCGTCGCGGCGACGAGCAGGGCCACGATCAGGCGGCGGACGATGAATTGAAGCATGGGCGGCGGCGAGCTTAATGCGTAACGGTTCCTGGCGCGACCATGCGAATCCCGCGCCAGAATGCAAGCCCGCAGGTACGCACAAGGTCACAAGCGGGCGCTTGGCGAAGCCGGCCCGGTCCTATATGGGGGAGTCATGCCGGTCTTCACGAACCCGCGGCGCAAGCCCTGCTTCGGTACGGCGCCGACCCTCGAGGATTTCGAGGCCCTCGCTGCCGAGGCGCTTGCGACGATTCCCGAGGAATTTCGCCGGCATGTCGGCAATGTGCGCATCCAGGTCGACGATTTCCCGTCCGACGAAGTCGAGAAGGAAATGGCGCTCGATACGCCGTTCGACCTGCTCGGCCTCTACCAGGGCGTTTCCATGATGGAACGCGGTGCGGGCCATGTCGCGAACGACATCGACCGGATCTTCCTCTACCGACGGCCGATCCTCGATTACTGGTGCGAATCGGGCGAGGATCTGCCGCATATCGTACGGCATGTGCTCATCCACGAGATCGGACACCATTTCGGCCTGAGCGACGACGACATGGAAGCAATCGAAGCGCGTGCGGAAGAAGAGTCGCAGCGCGCCCAGCCCAGCGCCTAAACCTCGAGCGGCCTAGACGCGCATGGCCTCGCGGTAGAGGCGCTCGGCGTTGGTCCATTTGATCGCTTTCATGAAGGCATCGATGTATTTCGGTCCATCCTTGCCGTAGTCGGCGGCATAGGCGTGCTCGTACATGTCGATGGCCAGCAACGGCGTTCCGCCGGCGGGCGCCATGGCGTCGTCTTCCGCCCAATGATTGAACAATCTCTTGTCGCGCGGCGAATAGGCAAGCGTCACCCACCCCGAGCCGCGATCGAGAGACTTGGCGGTCGCGGCGAACTCCGCCTGCCATCGTTCCAGGCTGCCGAAGTCGCGGCTTAGCGCCTGCGCCAGCAGGCCGGCAGGCTGCGAAGGCGCTTCGCTCAGGCCATCGAAGTAAAGTTCGTGGAGGATCGTGGCATTGTACGCCGCGTGCTGGTCGCGCTTCAGGTTGCCGATTTTACCGGGATCCGCCTCCGCGAAATCGACGTGGACCAGCTCTTCGTTGAGCGCATTGAGTTTTTTCACGGTCTCGCCGTATTCGCGCGCATGATGATCGCGCAGCAATTCCGCGGAGAGGCCCTGGACCTTGTCGGGATTGAAGGTGAACGGCTTCACGGCCACCTTGGGCGCCGTGGCGATACTGGCGATCTGTTGCTGAGCGCGCGCCGCGGAAACAAAGGCGCCAACCAGCAGGCCGGCACCCGCGGCCAGCGAGCGGCGGGTAAGGTCGGACATTCAGCTCTCCTGCTTGTTCGCAGGACCAACGTCGTACCGCGAGGGGAGTTGCAGCCTATGGCTGAGCACCCGGAGCGCGAACGACCCTATTGCCCACGCTGCCGTCGCCGCTCGGCGACGAATGCGGCGGCTTCCTGCCAGGGCGCCACGGTCCAGAACGAGCGTGCGCGACCGGAAGGCGAGGCAAGGACGAACACGACGGCACCTTCGAGACTCGTGGACTGGCGGCCGTAAGGAAGGGTCTTTGCTCCCAGTGCCAGCGACGCGGCATTCTTGCTGGTGAAGGCGATCGCTGCCGGCCGGAACTTGCGTAGCTTGGCGTGGAGGCCGCCTGCGTCCATCGCGGCCGGCGTCAGCTCGTGATCCGAGCCGACTTCGGTCTTGTTGAGGTCCGTCAGGCCAAGGCCAAGCGTCAGCAACTCCGGATAACGTTGCGGCTGGAGACGCTCCGGCGTCAGGCCGACCGCATGAAGGGTCGGCCAGAACGCATTTCCGGGATTGGCGTAGTAGGCGCGGGCGCGGAACGAGGCCGGGCTCGGCGCCGTGCCGCAGAACACGAGGTCGAGGCCCGGCGCCAGCAGGTCGGGAATGAGATGGTTATTCGGCTTTGATGCCCGCGGCACGAATGACCTCGCCCCAGCGCTTGATCTCGGTCTGGATGTAGGCGTCGATCTCCGGAACGGTCATCGTGCCGGGCTCGAAGCCGCCCGCCTTCATGCTGGCCATCACTTCGGGGTCCTTCAAGGCCCGATCGGTCGCGTCGCGCAGCTTGTCCTTGATCTTCTGCGGCGTGCCCTTCGGCACTGCCCAGATCGACCACGATGTCACGACGAGGTCAGGCGAGACCGACTCGGCAAAGGTCGGCGTGTCGGGCAGCACGATCGAGCGCTTGGCGCCCGACGTGGCGACCGGCTTCAGCTTGCCGGCGCTGACCTGGCCCATCAGCGAATCGATGTTGGAGATCACCAGCGGCACATGGCCGGCTAATACGTCCGACGCTGCGGCCGCGGCGCCTCGATAGCTGATGAAGGTGATGTCGGCGCCGGTCTTCTGCTTGAAGAGTTCCATGGTGAGCGTCGGCGAAGTGCCGAGGCCGGAGGAGCCGAAGCTGATCTTGCCGGGATCGGCCTTGGCCGCCGCCAGGATCTTGGGCAGCGTGTCGTGCGGAAAACTCGGGCTGCAGCAGAGCAGGTTGGGCTGCGTGCCGATCCAGGCCACCGTCTCGAGGTCCGTGACCGCGTTGTAGGAGGGCTTGCGGTAGAGATGCGGCACGAGCGCGTGGCTGCCGATATTGCCCAGCAACACGGAATATCCGTCGGGCGGCGACTTCGCGACGTTGTCGGCGGCGATCGAGCCGCCGGCGCCGGTGCGGTTCTCGACGACGAACGACTGGCCGAGCGAATCGCTGAGCTTCACGGCCAGCCGCCGCGCGATGTTGTCCTGCGACCCGCCCGGCGTGAACGGGCAGACGATCCGAACATTGCTCTTGGGCCAGTCGTCGCCCTGCGCAAAGGCGGATGGGGCGAAGACGGACGGGCCGAACGGCAGGGTCGCCAGGCCGGCCGAAAAAAGGCGTCTCCTCAAGGGCATTTCCTCTCTGTTGGTTGGGCCGATGATGCATGAGGCCCCGGCACGCGCCTAGGGGCCGGTTTCGACCTGAGGTTCCCTGGCCTTGTCCGGCAGGGTGGGACAGGCAAGATGCGGGTCCGGGAGGAAACGGATGAAAAAGATCGACGGCGCCGACGAGGCGCAGCTCTTTGCGACCATCGACCGGTGGATCGAGCGCGAGGTGGCGCCGCGGGTCAAGGAATTCGACCATGCCGACCGCTGGCCCGCCGAAATCGTGGAGCAGATGAAGGAACTCGGCCTGTTCGGCGCGACCGTGAGCCCCGACTATGGCGGTCTCGGCCTGCCTGCGACGACCTACGCGCAGATCGTGATGAAGATCTCGGCGGTGTGGATGGCGATCACCGGCATCTTCAACTCTCACCTGATGCTGGCGCTGGCGGTCGAGAAGTTCGGCACCGAACCGCAGAAGCGACGATGGCTGCCGAAATTCGCGAGCGGCGAGATCCGCGGCGGCCTCGCCCTTACCGAGCCGAACGCCGGCACCGACTTGCAGGCCATCCGGATGACCGCGCGCCGCGACGGGCCGGACTATGTGATCAACGGCACCAAGACGTGGATCAGCAACGGCATCGAAGGGTCCTGCTTCGCCCTGCTGGTCAAGACGAATCCGGAAGCGAGCCCGCGCTATTCGGGCATGAGCCTCTTCATCGCGCCAAAAGGCCCCGGCTTCACGGTCGGCCGCAAGCTCGAGAAGCTGGGATACAAATCGATCGATTCCGGCGAACTCGTCTTCCAGGATTACCGCATCCCGGCCGATCACCTGATCGGCGAGGTCGAGGGGCGCGGCTTCACGCAGGTGGCGGGCGGCCTGGAGCTCGGCCGTATCAATGTCGCCGCACGCGGCGTCGGCATCGCCGAAGGCGCGCTGAAACTCGCGACCGACTACGCGCAGCTCAGGCAGACCTTCGGCAAGCCGATCATCGAGCACCAGGCGATCGCACTGAAGATCGGCGAGATGGCGACCCGCGCGCGCGCCGCACGGTTGCTTACGCTCGATGCGGCGCAGGCGTTCGACCGCGGCGACCGTTGCGACCTGGAGGCCGGCATGGCCAAGTATTTCGCGTCCGAGGCGGCGCTGGAGAACGCGACCGAGTCGATGCGGATCCATGGCGCCTACGGTTACTCCAAGGAATACGACATCGAGCGCCTCTATCGCGATGCGCCGCTCACCTGCATCGGCGAGGGCACCAACGAGATGCAGCGCCTCATCATCGCGCGGCAGTGGGCGCGCCGGGCCGCGACATGAGCGGGCGCCCGCCACCATCGAAGCCGCTGACGGGTATCCGCGTCCTCACGCTGGAACAGTTCGGCGCGGGCCCCTATGGCACGATGTTCCTTGCCGAACTCGGGGCCGAGGTGATCAAGGTGGAGGCGCCCGGGGGCGATCCGTCGCGACAGGTCGGACCGCACGGGCTTGGCGCCGACGACAGCGAGTATTTCCAGGCCTGGAACCTCGGCAAGAAGAGCGTGACGCTCGACCTCAAGTCGACGGAGGGCAGGCGCCAGTTCGAGCGGCTGGTGGCCGGCGCCGATTGTGTCGTGAACAACATGCGCGGGACGCAGCCCGCCCAGCTCGGGATCGACCATGCGGGCCTGCGGCACATCAAGCCCTCCATCGTCTGCCTCCATATATCGGCCTACGGGCGCCACAACGAGCGCGAGGACTGGCCGGGCTACGATTTCCTGATGCAGGCCGAGGCCGGCCTGATGGAACTGACGGGCGATCCCGACGGTCCGCCCACGCGCGTGGGCGTCTCGCTGATCGACAGCATGAGCGGTCTCACCGGGATCGTGGGCCTGCTGAGCTGCCTTCTGCGAGCCCGCACGACGGGCGAGGGCTGCGACGTCGATACCTGCCTCTACGACGTCGCCATGCACCAGCTCACCTATCCCGGCCTCTGGTATCTCAACGAGGGCGACGTCTCGCCGAGGGTGCCGCGCAGCGCGCACCTGTCGCTGGCGCCGGTCCAGACCTTCCCGACAAGGGACGGCTGGATCTTCATCATGTGCATGACCCAGAAATTCTGGCTCGCGCTCTGCGCGGCGCTGCAGCGGCCGGACCTTGCGGCCGATCCACGCTTCCCCGATCCCAACACGCGTGCCCGCAACCGCGAGGCAATGACGGCGGCGCTCGATCCGGTGTTCAGGGCACGGACCACCGCCGACTGGCTCGCCCGCCTAAACGGCCTGCTCCCGGCTGCGCCGGTGCATCGGCTCGACCAGGCACTGGACAGCGCCTTCGCGCGCAGCACCGGCATGGTCTCATCGGTGCCGCATCCCGCGAAGGGCGAGCTGCGCATCCTCGCCAATCCGTTGCGCATCGACGGCGAACGGCCCTCTCAAGCCGCCTGCTCCCCCCTCGGGGCCGACAACGCAACCTATCTGGACATGTCGCGATGAAGCTCCAAGGCATCAAGGTCGTCGATCTCTCGTGGTTCCTGCCGGGGCCCTATCTCACCACGGCCCTCGCCGACCACGGCGCCGAGGTCATCAAGGTCGAGCCGCCGGGCGAGGGCGATCCCGGTCGCCACATCAGGCCGGCCGATGCGCGCACCTCGGTGTTCTTCCGCAACATGGGACGCGGCAAGAAGAGTGTCGTGCTCGACCTCAAGAGCGAGGCGGGACGCGCCGATCTGTTCCGGCTCGCCTGCGAGGCCGACGTGCTGGTCGAATCCTTTCGGCCCGGCGTCGCGGCGCGGTTCGGTATCGGCTACGACGCGGTCGCGGCGAAGAATCCCGGCATCGTCTATTGCTCCATCAGCGCTTTTGGCCAGGACGGCGCCTATCCGGGGCGGGCCGCACACGATCTCGCCTTGGAGGCGATGACCGGCGTTCTGAGCCTGACCCTCGGCGACGACGGCCGGCCAGCCATCCCGGGTATCCCCATTGCCGATCTGGTGAGCGGGCTGCACGGCCTGTCCGGCGTGCTGATGGCGCTGCTGCGGCGACGGGACACCGGCCGCGGCGACTATATCGACGTCTCGATGCACGAGTCGCTGATGGCATCCTGCGCCAACGTGGTCGGCACCACCTTTGCCGAGAACAAGGCGCCGGACGTGAAGCAGCAGCGCACGACGGGCGGCTCGGCCTTCTATCGCGTGTACGACACGTCGGACGGGCGCCAGCTCGTGATCGCCGGGCAGGAGATGAAGTTCGTGCGCAACCTGCTGGGCGCGCTCGGCAGGCTGGACATGGCGCCGCTCTGCGAATGGCCTGGCGCGCACCAGAAGCCGGTGATGGCGTTCCTGGAAGCGACCTTCGGCTCGAAGCCGCTCGCGCACTGGATGGAGTATCTCGGCACGCTCGACATCTGCTACGGCCCGGTCAACACGCTGCCCGAGGCCATCGCCGACCCTAACCTGCAGAAGCGCGGCTTCATGGTGACCGACGAACAGGGCCGCCTTCACTTCGGCCCCGTGGTGCGGTTCAAGGACGAGCCGTCGAGCCCGCTCTATCGCGAGCCGCTGCTTGGGGAGCATACGGACGAGGTGCTCGGGCGCTGACCGGACGCGCTCGCGTCAGCCGACCAGCGCGGCTGCCCGGGCGAGAGGGACCGGGGCATCCTGCAGCAGCAGGTCCATCGCTTCCTGCTCCCAGTCCGACTCCGCGAGCGATAGCGGGTCCTGCGGATTGAGGCGGTGCTCGATGACGAGCCGCGACAGCAGGAGACGGCGCGCGTCGCCGCCCTGTGCGCCGAGCGTGGCGCCTTCCCATGCCATCAGGGCCGCCGTCGCCGCGTGATAGAGGGCCCCCGCTGCAAGACGCGCGCGCTTCTCCTGGCGCGGATCCTGCGCCACCGCCTCGGCGAAACGCTCCACGCGGTCGAGCGTGGCGCCCAGCAGCCCCTTGTACTGTCCCGGCAATTCGTTCGACCGTTCATAGCGGTCCTTGAGCGCGGCGGTCAGCGCCTTGTGGCCTTGGCTCTTGCCGACGGCGCGCTGCACGACGTCGAGCGCGTTCATGTTGGAGGTGCCCTCCCAGAGCGTCCCGATCTGGGCATCGCGCACGAGCCGCGCCGTGGCCCATTCCTCGATGTAGCCGATGCCGCCGCGCACCTCGAGCGCCTGGCTCGCGACGGGGATGTTGTCGCGGCAGGCGCGGAACTTGAAGACCGGCGTCAGGATGCGCAGCAGGTTCTCGGCCTCGCGGTCGCCCTTGCCGGCGCGGCCCATGGCGTCGGCGGAGAAGGCGTACATCGAGAGCGACTGTTCGGTCGGCAGCATGATCTTCATCAGCTGGCGGCGCAGCAGCGGATACGCCGCGATGGGCTTGCCGAATGCCCGCCGCCCGCGCGCCGCGGCCATCGCCTCGTTGAGGCAGCGGCGCATCATCGCCGCGGCCCGCACGCCGTGGCTGAGGCGCGACAGGTTCACCTGGTTCATCATCTGCTTGAAGCCGTTCGCGGCCTCGCCGACGAGATAGGCGGTCGCCCCGTTCAGCACGATCTCGCCCGAAGCCATCGAGCGCGTGCCGAGCTTGTCCTTGAGGCGGACGATCCGGTAGGCGTTGCGCGTGCCGTCCTCCAGCCGCCGGGGCAGCGCGAACATGGCGAGGCCGCGCGTGCCCGCCGCCGCGCCGCGCGGCCGCGCCAGCATCAGCGGCAGGTCGGCGTCGGCGTGGCTGCAGAACCATTTCTGGCCGTGGATGCTCCAGCGTTCGATGCCGTCAGCTCCCATGCCGAGCGGCTCGGCCTCGGTCTCGATCGCGCCGACGTCCGAGCCGCCGGCCTTCTCGGTCATGAGCTGGCAGGCCTTCAGCATATGGTCGGGCTGCTGGCTCAGCAGCCGGTCCATCACCAGGTTTTTCAGGGCCGGCGACGCGTAGGTCTTCATCGTGAAATTCGACGTGTCGGCCATCGAGATCGGGCACATCAGGCCGAACTCGGCCTGCACGTAGAGGTAGGTGAAGGCGTACTTGACCAGGGGGTGTGCCGGCTCCTGCATGCCCAGCACGCCCGGCCGATGGCTCATGGCGTGCATGCCGTATTCCTCGAAAGCGACCTTCTCCATCTCGCGGTAGGCCGGATGGTATTCGATCCAGTCCTCGTCGCGGCCGAAGCGGTCGCGCGGATGCAGCACCGGGGGATGCCGGTCGGCCGTCATGGCGAGTTCGTCCAGGCGGCCGCCCGCCAGCGCGCCGAGGCGCTCGAAATGCGGCGTCATCGCCTCGCGCAGGCCAGGCTCCATGTAGAGCCGCAGCACGTCCTGGAACTGGCGGTCGATGGCGTAGAAATTGAGCCCATGCACGTCGGGCGCGATATGGTGGGCGCCATGCGGCATGACGGTGTCGGGCATCGTTTCCTCTTTCCGTTTATTTCCATCCCGTGGTCAGGATGCGGTTGACGTAGGGCGGCACGATCTTCGTCGCGGCGCCGTAGATTTTCTCGTGGAACAGGGTGTCGTTGTCGGTGGGTTGGAGGTTGAGTTCGACCGTATGCGCGCGCGAGGCATAGCGGCGTACGTGCAGGACGAAGCCCGCGGCAGGATAGACCTCGCCCGACGTGCCGATCGACAGGAAGAGGCCGCACCTTTCCAGTACGCCGTAGATCTCCTCGAGATGCATCGGCATCTCCCCGAACCAGACGATGTTGGGCCGCAGCTCCCCGACCGCGCCGCATTTTGGACAGACCGACGCCGGCGACAGGTCGGCATCGGAAACAAGGACGGTGCCGCAGGCCATGCATCTGATCTCGCCGTCGCGGCCGTGCATGTGGATCACCCTGCGCGAACCGGCCATCTCGTGCAGCGGATCGATGTTCTGGGTGATGATCGTCACCTCGCCCTGATACTCGCGTTCGAGCCGCGCAAGGGCATCGTGCGCGGCGTTGGGCGCGATGTCGGCCGAGCGGAACATGCCACGGGTCTCGTTGTAGAAATCCAGCACCTTCTTCTTGTCGCGGTGCCAGCCCTCCAGCGACGCCACGTCCTCCAGCTTGACGCGTGTCCACAGACCGCCGTCGTCGCGGAACGTGTCGATGCCGCTTTCCTTTGAGATGCCCGCGCCGGTCAGGATCGCGATGCCGGGTGGGAAGAAATCCTGATGCATGCGGCCAATCTAGCGCCGTGCTAGGGTCCGCTTCCATGACCATCGGCGTCCTGTTCGTCTGCACCGCCAACATCTGCCGTTCGCCCATGGCGGAAGGCGTCTTCCGGACCATGGCGGAGCGGGCCGGCCTTGCCGCCGGCTTCGAGATCGATTCCGCGGGCACGATCGGCAACCATGCCGGCGAGCCGCCATCGCCACCCGCCATCGAGGTGGCCGGCGCCCGGGGCTACGATCTTTCCGCCATCCGTTCCCGTCAGGTGACGGCCGACGACATCGCCCATTTCGACTACGTGCTGGCCATGACCCGCGAGCATCTCGTGGAGATGCGCTGGCTGGCGCCGCGCGCGCTGGCCGACAAGCCGAAGCTCTTCATGAGCTACGCGCCGCCTGTCGGCATTCTGGACGTGGCCGATCCCTACGGCCGCAGCCGCGAGGAATACGAGCGCGCGCTCGGCCTGATCGAGGCAGGGTGCCGCGGCCTGCTCGACCGGCTGACGCCGCAGGTCAGAAGGGCCATTTGAGCCCGAGTTCGCCGAACCGGTTCACCACGTTGAAGGTCAGCCGCGAGACGTCGTTGTCGCCGTCGTTGAAGGGCAGGCTGCCGCAATAGGTGATCGAGCCCACGGAGAAGACGGCTCCGCCGGCCGGTCTGGCGACATAGGTCATGTCGGCACGGATGAGCTGCTCCAGGGTCTCGCCCGTGATCGTGGTCGTAAATCCCAGCCGCTCCTCGTGCACGACCACGAAGTTGCGGCGGTCGTGACCTTCCGACGAGGCGACAACGACCGCATTGAGCGGGCTTCCCAGCCGATGGTCGAGACGGTCGAGCTCGAAGCCCGCCGCGCCGCCGCCGGAAAAGCCGTAACCGCCGAACAGCTCGTCCTTCACGCCCTCGAAGATCCAGGCATGGTCGCCGCTGCGCGAGGCAGGCGTCCGCCGGTAGGAATCCCCCACGAAGGTGCCCTGGCTGGAGAAGCCGATGCCGCACAGGAGGTTGGGCGGCCGGTCGGAGCGGCGCCACAGGCCGCCATAGGCGCCGTCGAAGGCGTGATAATATTCGCCCGGCTCCGCCGCCCAGGTGCGGATGCCGCCTTCCGTGCGCCGGACCTCGATGGCGCCCGGCACTGCCTCGTTCAGGGCGACGCGCCAGTAGAAGCCGTTGCCGCCGAGATACACCAGGCGCCCGCCCGTCTCCGTATAGGCCTGCAGTGCATTCAGCGTTTCCTCGGTGTGGTATTCCGGGTGCGAGCCGGTCAGCACGACATTGTAGGCAGAGAGCAGGCCCACCCCCTCCTCGTGGAGGTCGTGGTCGGTCACGACGTCGAAGGGGATGCCCATACGGTCGAGCCAGCCGGTCAGGTGGGTATCGGCCGGCAGGTGACGCAGGCCCGAGCCGGCCGCGTCGTTGAAGGACAGGAAGTCAGGCCGCCAGGTCAGCAGCGGGCGCAGGCGAGAGGAATAGGACACGCCCGAGCCGTCGCGGTGATGATTGTAGGTGGAGAGGCCGTAATCCTTATGATCGTCGGGATTGTGCGGATAGGCCTTCCAGTCGGCGACTCGCTTGCGGAAGGCATCGTCGAACATGCCGCGCGAGAAGTTCGTATACACCTGGTAGGTGAAGGTCGCCGCGAGATAGCAGACGCGTGCCGTCGGCTTGCCGGTCTCAGGCCGGACGAAGAAGGGGATGACGTCGCGGTGCGGACCGCAGGTCAGTTGCATGCCATAGACGCCGCTCTTCAGGTCCGCCGGCACGGTGAAGCTGAAATCGTCCTGCCAGCCGCAATCGTGCAGGTCGTCGTCGTGAAAATGGATGGCGCCATAGTGATGCGGCGCCTTCTTCCAGTCCCGCTCCGCGCCCGTCCAGGCGGCTCCCTTCATCGCGCGCGTGGGAAGATTGACGAGCTGTCCGTGCAGGCGGTTCGGCCCCGTATCCTCGATCTCCATCGTGTCCATGCGCCGCGTGAAGTCCCAGGCGGCGAAGCCTTCGATGCGCGGCGCCTCGATCTTGCCGTTGAAGCAACGGCGCGCCGGCCTGTCGCCCGCGGCTTCTGCACCGACCATGACCGGGGCCGGCGTGCATAGTGTCAGGCTGGCGCCTGCCACTGCCTGCGCCTCGCCCTCGTCGTCGACGGCAAAGGCGCGGTTCAGCGGTTGCTGCCCGACACGCATCATCCCTGTCTCCGGATCGGCACTTGCCCAGACGCGATACCAGGCGCGGTTGCGCAGCCCGCGGCCGACGACGATCCGCTCGGCGCCCGTCTCGAAGGCCATTCCTTCCGGTGTCAGCACGAGCGCGAAGCCTCCCCCCGTGGCGGCATCGCGCCGGGACACGACCGTCTGCGGGCCGTCGTCGGGCAGCGTCGGCCAGACGAGGGCTTCGACGAACAGGGCGTGCGGCAGCCGTGCCTCTCTCGCTCCCTCGACGATGGCGTAGGAGCCGGGCCAGGCGTGCTGTACGCGGGACGGGAACCGGCCGTCGAATACGTCGGCTTTTTCTTCGAGCAGGGGAGCGGGGCCGGCGGGATTGGGATCGCCCCGGACGATGTGCACCAGGGTCGCGCGATAGGGCGTCGAGGAGGTGCTCGAGATCTTGAAGGAGATTGTCTCGCCACCTCGTGCCGAGATGCGATCCGAGTAGCCGATCAGCGGTGACGCCACGTTTGTGTCTCCTTTTGCTGGCGATATAGTCGCCCGATTCAAGGGAGGGCTTCCATGGGAAACAACAACATAAAGATAAATCGCCGCGCGCTGCTGGGCGCGACACTCGCTGCGCCGATGCTGGCGCGGCAGGGCTGGGCGCAGTCGACCTATCCGAACAAACAGATCCGCATGGTCGTCCCGTTCGCGCCGGGTGGCACGACCGACCTGCTTGGCCGCATTGCCGCGCAGTACCTGACCGACCAGTGGGGTCAGACGGTCGTGGTCGACAACAAGAGTGGCGCCGGCGGCAACGTGGGCGCCGAAGCCGTCGCCAATGCCCCGCCCGACGGTTACACGCTGCTGCTGGGAACGGTCGGCACGGCCGTGACCAACCAGTTCCTTTACAAGAACATGCCCTACAACAGCGTGAAGAGCTTCGCCCCCGTCGCGCTTTTCGGCGAGGTCGCCAACGTGCTGGCCGTGCATCCGTCGATGCCGGTGAAGACCGCCAAGGAGTATGTCGAGTATTGCAAGAAGCAGGGGCCGAACAAGGTGAGCTTCGGCTCGCCGGCGGTCGGCGGCACCGGCCATCTCGCGATGGAGTATTTCGAGTCGCTCGCGGGGTTCCAGGTGGAACACGTGGTCTATCGCGGCAGCTCGCTGGTGCTGAAGGATCTCCTGGCAGGTCACATTCCCAGCACGATGGACAATCTGCCGCCCTACCTGCCGCACATCCAGTCCGGTGCGCTGCGGGCACTGGGCGTCAGCTCGGGCAAGCGCTGGTTCTCGCTGCCGGACGTGCCGACCATCGCCGAGCAGGGCTTCGAGGGATTCGATGCCGCGCCGTGGTGGTACGTCTCGGCCCCGGCCGGCACGCCTCCGGAGATCGTGAAGAAGCTGTCGGACGCGCTCGTCGCTGCATCCAAGACCCCGGACGTCATCAAGAAGATCCGCGACGCCGGCGCTGCCGAACTGGGCGGCTCCTCGGAGGACCTCGCCAAGCACATGCAGAGCGAATATGCGAAGTGGAAGAAGGTGGTCGAGGCGGCGAAGCTGGAGCCGCAGTGACCATGGGTGCGCTGAAGGGAAAGATCCAGACGGTCCTCGGGCCCATCGAGCCCGAGGCCCTTGGCCCGACCCTGATGCACGAACACGTGCTGTGCGACATCCGCCCGCCCGGCACGCGTTCGGACAACGATCTCGGCCCCGAGATCACCCTCGAGAACGTCTGGCAGATCAATTACGGCCACGGTATCCGACGCGCCGGGCGCAAATACATGCTCGACCTTGAGGACATCGCCACCCGCGAAGTGGCGATGATGAAGCATGCGGGCGGTGACGCCATCGTCGAGCTGTCGTGCGGGGGCCTATCGCCCGACCCGGCGGGCCTCCGCCGCATCGCCGAAGGCACGGGCGTCCATGTGATCATGGGCTGCGGCCACTACGTCAACGACTACCAGGATCCGCGCAATCACCGCCGGTCCGTCGACGATTTCGCGGCCGAGATGATCGGCCAGATCCTCGACGGCGCCTGGGGCACCGACGTGAAGGCGGGCATGATCGGCGAGATCGGCTGCCAGGCGCCGTGGACCGACACCGAGAAGCGGGTGATGCAAGGGGCTTTCATCGCGGCGCGCGAGACGGGGGCGGCGATCAACGTGCATCCCGGCCGCGATCCCGACCAGCCGCAGGAAGTCGCCGATTTCGCCAAGGCGGCCGGCTTTCCGACCGAACGCATCGTCATCAGCCATATCGACCGGACCATCTTCGACGAGCCGCGGCTGCTGCGGCTGGCCGAGTCCGGCGTGACGGTCGAGTTCGACCTGTTCGGACAGGAGTCCAGCTACTATGGCCTGTCGGATATCGACATGCCGAACGACGCGACCCGACTGAGGCTGATCCGCGCCCTGATCGACGCCGGGCATCTGGACCGCGTCGTGATCAGTCACGACATCTGCTATCGGACGCGGCTGGCCAGCTTCGGTGGCCACGGCTATGGCCACATCTTCCGCAATGTCGTGCCGATGATGAAGCGGCGCGGTTACGACGATGCCGAGATCGACGCGATCCTGGTCGGAAACCCGCGACGCCTGCTGACCTTCGTCTAGCGCTTCGGCGCTTGCGGAGAGCGCCGCTCGGCCGGTCGAGCGACGGTTCCAGCCGTTCGGCGGGCAGCTTCAGAAGCTCAGATCGTAGGCCGCTTCTTCCGTATAGATCGAGCCGTTGCGTCCGGTGCGGCTCGAATAAAGCGCGAAATGCTCGGCGACCCATGGGCCGGCCCGAAAGGTGCCGTGGCTCGCCATGAACTGCGCGATGTGGTGACCGGTCTCGGCCGTGCCGGAGAAGCGCGCCAGGGTGACGTGCGGCCGGTATTTCCGGCGCTCGATCTCGATGCCGCAGTTGCGGGCGACGGTCGCGACCTTCTGCTGCAGCCAGGCTAGCCGGTCGCTGCGTTCCACCGTCGCGACCAGGGCGCGCGGTTGTTTGCCGGAGCTGAACTGCTCCACGCCGGCGAGGGCGACCGGGAAGCGCGGCCCGGCGATGTCGGACAGTTCCTCCTCGAAGTCGCGCATCGTGCCGCCCTGGACTTCGCCGGCGAAGCACAGCGTCACGTGGAAGTTCTCGGGGGCGACCCATCGCGCATCGGGCACGCCGGCCTGCAATGCGACGAGATCGTCGGTGATCTCTTCGGGGACCGGAAGGGCAACGAACAGGCGCGGCATCTTCCGGCTAATCGAGGTTCTTCGTCACGAACGGCAGGATGCGCTCGACAATGACGTCGACACCCTTGGCATTGGGATGGATACCGTCCGGCTGGTTGAGTGCCGCGTCCTGGGCCACGCCATCCAGAAAAAAAGGATAAAGGGGGACGCCGTGCTTGTCGGCGAGCTTCCTGTAGAGACCGTCGAACTGCTGGACGTACTCCGCGCCATAGTTGCGCGGCGCCATCATGCCGACCAGCCACACCTTGGCACCGGCCTGCTTAAGCCGCGTGATGATGGTGTCCAGGTTACGTTCCGTGTTCGCCGGATCGATGGCGCGCAGCATGTCGTTGCCGCCCAGCTCGACCATCACGATGTCCGGCTTGTCGGCCATCATCCAGTCGATCCGCTCGACGCCGCCGGCCGACGTGTCGCCGGAGACGCCGTGATTCAGGACCGTCACGTCATGGCCCTTTTCCTTGAGGGCGGCCTGCAGGCGCGCTGGAAAGGCCTGCGCGGGCGCAAGGCCGTAGCCGGCCGCCAGACTGTCGCCGAGGATCGCCAGTTTCACGGGCGCGGTCTGCGCCTGCGCGGCGATCGTGCCGAGGCACACCAAAAGCAGCGTGGCCACCGCAACGATCCGTGAATTGACCGACGCCGCAAAAGCACCATATCCAGACGGCAGCCTCATCAAGATCATCCTCCAGGAGCCCGCTTGGCCGAGTCGCATCCCATCGTTCGTTTCCGCGACGTCCATCTCGACATGGCAAGCGATGCCGGTACGGTCAATATCCTGCGCGGGATCACTCTCGACATTGCGGCCGGCGAGATTACGGCGGTCGTGGGGCCATCGGGTGCCGGCAAGTCGAGCCTGATGATGGTCGCAGGCGGGCTGGAGCGCGCGACCTCGGGAGCCGTCGAGGTGGTGGGTCGCGACCTCGGCCCGCTCGACGACGACGCACGTGCGAGGTTGCGGCGCGACCATATCGGCATCGTCTTCCAGGGGTTCCATCTGATCCCGACGATGACGGCGCACGAGAACGTGGCGCTGCCGCTCGAGTTCGCGGGGCGTGGCGACGCGTTCGGCCTGGCGGCGGCAGCGTTGCAGCGCGTCGGTCTCGGCCACCGGATCGGCCATTACCCGGCGCAGCTTTCCGGCGGCGAGCAGCAGCGTGTGGCCGTGGCGCGTGCCTTCGTCGGCGGCCCGAGGCTGCTGCTGGCGGACGAGCCGACCGGCAATCTCGACGGGGCGACCGGCAAGCAGGTGATGGATCTCCTGTTCGAACTCGCGCGCCAGGAGGGCACGACGCTCCTTCTCATCACCCACGACATGGGGCTGGCGGAGCGCTGCGACCGCGTCCTGCGTATCGCCGACGGGCTGCTGGTTGCCGACGAGCGTCAGACCCCTGCGCTCGCCGCGCAGTGAGACCCGGGAGATGACGCCTTTCCCGAAGCCCCCGTCATGATGCTGGCGTTCCGGCTGGCCCGTCGCGAGATGCGGAGCGGGCTCGGCGGTTTCCGCCTGTTCATCGCCTGCCTCGCACTGGGCGTCGCGGCGATCACCGCCATCCTCTCTTTCAGCCGGGCCATCGAGGAAGGATTGCGGGCCGATGCGCGCGAGATCCTGGGCGGCGATGTCGCCGTCTCGCTCCTCTATCGCGAGGCCACGCAGGAGCAGATGGATTTCATGCGCACGCAGGGCGACTTCGTGCGCTGGATCGACAGCCGGTCGATGGCCCGCCCGGTGAAGCCGGAGGGACGCCCGACCCTCGTGCAGTTGAAGGCCGTCGAACCGGCCTATCCGCTCTACGGCAAGGTCGAGCTGCAAAGCGGGCGTCCGCTCGGCGAGATGCTGGCACGGCGCGACGGCAAGTGGGGCGCAGTCGTCGAGGACTCTGCTTTGCGACGGATGAACCTTGCACTGGGCGACGATCTGAAGGTCGGCGACGCCGTGGTCCAGGTGCGCGACGTGATCGTGCGCGAGCCGGACAGAGGTCTCAACGCTTTCGCAAGCCTGGGCCCACGCCTGATGATCCCGTTCGAGGCGGTGGTCGAGTCGGGTCTTGTGCAGCCGGGCAGCCTGCTCAACTGGGAATATCGTCTGCGGCTGCCGCCGGGGCGCAGCGACCGGTCCGTCATCGACGCGCTCAAGGCGCGCTTCCCCGACGCCGGCTGGCGGGTGAGGGGGCTGGCCGAGGCCGGCGGCGGCATCCGCTTCTGGCTCGACCGCCTGACGCAGTTCATCAGCCTGATCGGACTGGCGTCGCTGCTGGTGGGCGGCGTCGGCGTCGGCAATGCCGTGTCCTCCTTTTTGGCCGCCCGGCTCCGTACCATCGCGACCCTGAAATGCCTGGGCGCGCCGGAGCGGCTCGTTTTCGCGACCTATTTCCTCCAGCTGGCCGCGCTCGCCGTCTTCGGCGTGGTGGTCGGGCTGGCGGTGGGCGCAGCCTTGCCGTTCCTGGTCCAGTCGCTGATCGCCGACGTGCTGCCGGTCCGGGCACGGGTGGCCCTCTATGCCGGGCCATTGGCGGTGGCGGCGGGTTTCGGCCTGCTGGTCTCGCTCCTGTTCGCTTTGTTGCCGCTGATGCGCGCCCGTCGTGTCTCGGCGGCGACGCTGATGCGGGGCGCTGTGGTCGAGCAGGGGCGGCTGGTGTGGCGCGACGCCGTGCTGGTCGTCGGGGTCGCTCTCCTGCTGGCTGCCTTCACCGTTTTCACGGCCGAGAGCAGGCGGATCGCCGCGTATTTCGTCGCCGGCTCCGTCGGCGCCTTCGTCGCGTTCCCGCTGCTGGCCAAGCTGGTGATGACGGCGGCGGCGCGCGTGGGCAAGCCCCGCCTCGCGGCGCTGCGGCTCGCGCTCGCCAACCTGCACCGTCCCGGCGCACCGACGCCGATCGTGATGCTCTCGCTCGGTCTTGGCCTGACGGTCCTTGTCGCCACCGCCCTGATCGAGGGCAACCTGCGCCAGCAATTGACGCAACGAATCCCGGGGGACGCGCCGGCCTTTTTCTTCGTCGACATCCAGTCGAGCCAGATCGATGCCTTCGAGAAGGCCATCGCGGCGATCCCCGGCGCCGGGCCGCTGGAGAAGGTGCCGTCGCTGCGCGGCCGGATCGTGAAGATCGGCGGCAAGCCGGTCAGCGAGATCGCGGTGCCTCCGGACGCGCGCTGGGCGGTCGAGGGCGATCGCGGCGTCACCTATTCGGCGACACCGCCCGAGGGATCGCGGATCGTCGCCGGCGAATGGTGGCCGCCGGATTATCGAGGACCGCAGCTCCTGTCGTTCGACGAGAACCTGGCGCGCCAGTTCGGCGTGGGCGTCGGCGACACCATCACGGTCAACGTGCTGGGCCGGGACATCGACGCGAAGATCGCCTCGCTGCGGCGGATCGAATGGACCACGCTGTCGATCAACTTCGTCTTCGTCTATTCGCCGGGCGTGCTCGACAAGGCGCCCCACACGTTCCTCGCCACCGTGAAGGCCACTCCCGCGGCGGAGGATGCGATCTTCAAGGCAGTGACCGACCAGTTCCCCAACGTCACGGTGGTGAGCATCCGCGATGCCATCGAGACGGCGGCGGGCGTGCTGGGCAATATCGGGCTCGCGAGCCGCGTGATCGGGTTGCTCAGCATCGTGGCCGGCCTCCTCGTGCTGGCGGGCGCGATGCTGGCGACGCAACGGCGACGCATTCACGAGGCGGTGGTGATGAAGGTGCTGGGTGCCACGCGGGCGCGGATCGCAGGCATCTTCGCCTGGGAGTTCGCGGCGCTCGGGTTGGCAACCGCCATGGCGGCGCTCGGTGTCGGCACGCTGGCGGCCTATCTGGTTGTCCGCAACCTCATGAACCTCGAATGGACCTTCCTGCCAGGCGTTGCGGTCGGGGTGGCGTTGGGGGCAATGGCGCTGACGCTGGCCTTCGGGCTGGCCGGAACTTTGTCAGCATTGCGGCAAAGACCTCTCGCTTTGTTGCGCAATGAATGACTCGAAAGTTCCCCGCAGCGAGGCCAAAATGAAATCCCGTGCGACCCTAAACGGTATTGATTCACTTCGTCTGAGACACCAGATTACGCAGTGGAGGGGCCCGGCCAACGTGGCCCCCTTGGAGGCTTGAAAACAGATGGCAAACTTCGACACCTTTAATCGCGCCGGCACGATTGCCGACCAGGCGTCGTTCGATGTCGGCCTGCGCGCCCACATGGTGCGCGTGTACAACTACATGGCCTCGGGCCTGGCTCTGTCGGGCATCGTCGCTTTCGGTCTGTTCAGCTCTCCCGAGCTGGCCAGCATGTTCTTCCAGGTCCAGGCGGGTCGCGTGGTCGGCCTCAACATGCTGGGCTGGATCGCGATCTTCGCGCCGCTCGGACTTCTGCTGCTGACCTCGTTCCGGGGCGCGGCGATGAGCACGGGTGCCGTGCAGGCGGTCTACTGGGCGGTCACGGCGCTGATGGGCGTCAGCCTGTCGCTGCTGCTCTTCCGCTACACCGGCGCCAGCGTCGCGCGCACCTTCTTCATCACGGCCGCCGCGTTCGGCGCGCTGAGCCTCTACGGCTACACGACGAAGCGCGACCTGTCGGCCTTCGGCAAGTTCCTGTTCATGGGCGTGATCGGCCTGATCCTGGCCGGCATCGTGAACATGATCTGGCCGTCCGGCACGATGAGCTTCATCATCTCGGCCGCCGGCGTGCTGATCTTCTCGGGCCTGATCGCCTACGACACCCAGCGGATCAAGGAGCAGTATGCCGAGGCGTGGGGCACGGACGTGCAGGAAAAGGTCGCGATCTTCGGTGCGCTCAGCCTGTACCTGGACTTCGTGAACCTGTTCCAGTTCCTCATGAGCTTCCTCGGACAGGAACGCGAGTAGCATCGCAGACATACGGGTCTGCAAGAAGCGCCCGGGCCGCAAGGTCCGGGCGCTTTTATTTGCCGGTCTCGCTCCGGCGGAGGCGGCTCGATGCCGGCCTGATTGCGCGGGACGGTGTCCGGCCTATACTTCGCCGCCATGCGGCGGACTTCCTACGAGCAGATGAACTGTTCCATCGCCTCGGCCCTCGACGTGGTCGGCGAGCCATGGACGCTGCTCATCGTGCGGGACGCCTTCTATGGCGTGCGGCGCTTCGACGATTTCCAGGAGAATTTGGGGATCGCGCGCAATGTGCTCACCGCGCGCCTCAAAAAGCTGGTGGAAGCGGGCATCTTCCGGAAGACCGCCTACCAGCAGCGCCCGCTACGCCATGAGTATCGGCTCACCGAGAAGGGCGCGGCCCTCTTCACGGTGATCGTGGGATTGAAGCAATGGGGCGACCGGTTCGGCGCGGCGGCGCGCAACGGCAAGCCCATGGAACTCGTCGACCGCGCCGACGGCCGGGCGCTCGATCCGGTGTTGATAGATGCCCCGAGCGGGCGGCGCCTCGAACTGACCAACGTACGCGCCGTGGCGGGGCCGGGTGCCGACCAGGCGACCCGTACCTTCTTCGAGCGTCTGGCGCTCAATCGGCGCTGACGCGGCCTATTCGGGATCGTCTCGACCCCGATCCAGGAGCTTGCCGTCGATGGTGCGGCGCTCGCGCTCGGCCATCTCCTGCTCGTGTTCCTTTTCTGCGCGCGTGCGACCGAAACGGCGGCGGTTCGCATCCGCCTCCGCTTCCTTGTCGCGTCGCGCGCGCTCCTTGCGAGCGCGTTTCAGGTTGACGATATCGCCCATCGGACTGCCCTCATTCCCTATGCCGGCTCGCGTGCGCTTGCGCTAGTCTGACGGCCGGTGGGACCAGGAGCCTCTCCATGACAACGGGCACGCGCAAGAAACTTCTCATCGGCGGTGGCGGCGTGGTCGCCCTGATCGTTGCGGTCCTCCTGCTTCTGCCCGCCCTGATCGACGTCAATTCCTACAAGCCACTGATCGTGGCGCAGGTGAAAACGGCGACCGGCCGCGACCTGGTGCTCGACGGCCCGATCTCTCTGTCGCTGCTGCCGCGACCGACCGTGACCGTGCAGGGCGTGAAATTCTTCAACGTCGCCGGCGCCAAGAACCCGAACATGGTCGAGGTGAAGTCGGTCACTGTGAAACCGTCCTTGCCGGCCCTGCTGACGGGCAGCATCGAGGTCGGCGAAGTCACCCTGGTCGAGCCCAAGATCGTGCTCGAGATCAATGCGGAGGGGAAGCCGAACTGGGAATTCGCGCCGTCGATCGCCGAGGCGAAGCCCGCGGCGCCCAAGCCCAGCTCGCCGCGGCCGCTCTCGCTCGGCCGGCTCACGATCGAGAACGGCACGCTGCTCTTCAGCGACTCGAAGGCAGGGGTCTCCGTCGTTGCCGACAAGGCGAACTTCACCGCGTCGGTAGGGTCGATGGACGGCCCCTACGCGCTGGCGGGCGACGCGACCATCAACGGCTCGCCGCTCAAGCTCGACCTCGCGGTCGGCGCGCGCAAGGCGGACGGCCACGCGGCCGATCTTGCGCTGACGGCAGGCGGCGGCAAGCTCACCTTCAAGGGCACCATGAGCGAACTCGGCGCCGGGGCGCGTTTTGCCGGCGTGGCGTCGGTTTCGGCCGAGTCTCTCTCGATTTTCGTGGCGACGCTGGTCAAGCTGGCGGGCCAGCCCGACCCAGTGCTGCCGCCGCTGCTCGCCGGCAAGTTCACGTTCGACGGCAGCGTCGAGGCATCGCAGACCGCCTTCGCCGCCCGCGATTTCCGGATGTCGTTCGGCGACGACAGCGGGTCGGGATCGCTGGCGATAACGCTGCGGCCGGCGCCTGCCGTCGAGGGCAGGCTGGCCATCCCCAAGCTCGATCTCGATCGCTGGCTTGCCGCCTTGTCCCGCCCTGCCGCCGCCGACGCGCAGGCCGGCGCACCGTCCTCGTCCAATGCGCGCACGGGACAGGCAGCGCCGGCGACCGCGACCGACGCGAGCCTGATGGACACGCTGACGGCCAAGCTTGGCCTCACGGTCGGCGAGCTCACCTACAACAGGAAGCCGGTCCGCAACATCGTTCTCGACCTCGAGGCGCGGGGTGGCGCCGTTGCCGTCCCGAAACTGTCCGCGCTCCTGCCGGGCGACATGGTCCTCGAGGCGCGCTCCACGATGACGAATTCCGGGGCCCGTCCGTCCGTGACCGGCGACTTCAGTCTCGTCGGGCCGAAGCTGCGCGAGACGCTGGCCTGGCTCGAGGTCGACACGTCCTCGGTCCCGCCCGCTAAACTGCAGAGGCTGAGCCTCAAGGGCCGGATGGCCTCGAATGGCGGCAACGTGCAGGTGAGCGACGCCGTCTTCGAGCTGGACGATCTCAAGGGCTCGGGAGGTGTCGTCGTCACGTTCGGCGTCCCCCTGTCGATCGTGACCAGCGTCAACCTCGAGACGCTCGACCTCGATTCCTTCCTCGCGCCTGCAGGGGCCTCGCAGAAGCCGGCGTCCGGTGCCGCCCCCGGTCCGTCGGCGTCGTCCCGCCCTGCGGTTGCCGGTCCGAGCATCGGCCTCAAGGCCAAGGTTGCGCGCCTGATCTACAACAGGCAGCCGATCCAGGGCGTCGACGTCGATGTCGCCCTGCAGGGCAGCACCCTGCGCCTGAACGACATCAAGGTCTCGAACCTCGCCGGGGCGAGGCTGGCCGTGCGCGGCACGGTGGCCAACTATGCGGCGCCGCAGCCGCGTCCCGACATCGCCTTCAATTTCGAGGCGCCGGACATGGGACGCGTGCTCAAGGCTCTGGGCACGACCGGTCCAGCCGACCTCGGGGCCGTGACCGCGAGCGGCGGCGTCGCAGGCACGATCGAGCAGCTGTCCCTGCGCGACCTCACGCTCAGCGCGATGGGCCAGACCGCGAAGGCGACGGGCACGCTTGGGCTGCCCGGGGCGGCGAAGGGCGCACCGCAGTCTGCCCTCTACAAGGGAAACCTCGTCCTGAACGGGCAGTCGGTGGAAGGTTCGATCGACGCACGGCTGACCGGAAAGCCCGTCGTGAATGCCGACCTCCGGGCCGCGACGCTCGACCTCGACCGGCTCGGCGCGAGCGGCAGTGGAGGAGGCGGGGCACGGGCGCCGGCACGAGGCCAGCCCGCGGCGGCGCAGGCCATCGATACGGAACCGCTGCGCAGCGTCGACGGGTCGTTGAAGCTGGCCGTCGGGACGTTGGTGAGCGCGCCGCTGCGCGTCGCGAATGCGGAGCTCGCCGCGACCCTCAAGGACGGCGTCCTGACCGTCCAGCACCTCAAGGGCAACCTGTTCGGCGGCTCGCTGGCGCTTTCCGGCACGGTGAACGCGAGCCAGCCGGCCCTGACCTACGATTTCAGGGGCGACGCCAACAGCATCTATCTCGGCGAGATGCTCCGGAACATGTCCGGCAGCAACCAGTTCGGCGGGGCGGTGAAGGTCACGATCGACGGACGCCTCAACGCGACAGGCGTCTCCATTCGCGGCAGCGGAGCCACCTCGAACCAGCTTCGGGCCTCGATGGCCGGCGGCGCCCAGTTGAGCGGCCATGTGTTCGTCGGCGCCGACCGTGCCCTGCAGATCCTGGGGGGCGCCGCAGCCGGTGCCGCGAGCGGGGTCATCGACCAGACGTTGGGCAACGTGCTGGGCGCGGTGGGCCAGCGCGGCGGCGTCGGGGTCGGGAACCTGCTGAACGCCATCGCGCTGGTGCTCAACCGCTTCGTCAACCACGACAGCCCGATCTCCGGCCATGTCGACATCGCGGGCGGCGTGCTCACCGACAAGGGGCTGACGGTGCAGGGCAACCGCGCCACGGCGCGCGTCTCCACCCGCACCAATCTCGGCAATTCGACCACCGACACGACGGTCAATTTCTACATCGCCGAGGACCAGTCCGCGCCCTACCTGATCACCACGGTGCGCGGACCGACCTCCTCGCCGTCGTTGAACGTGGTGCGCGGCACGGCGAAGGACCCGCCGGGCATGGTGAACACCCTGCCGGGCGTCTCCAATATCCTTCCCGGCCAGCCGCAGGGCGGGCAGCAGCAGCGCTCGCCCATCCCCAACATCCCGATCCCGCTTCCCAATCTCTTTGGCCGCTGAGGAGTTCCCTTGCTCGATCGTCTGAAGGCCGTGCTGAAGGCACGGTTCGGTACCGCTCCCGCTCTTGCCGAGGCCCCCAAGGGCGTCGATGTGCTTGCCGAGATGGCGAACCGTCGTGTCGTCCGCCGTTACTCCGACCGTCCGCTCGATCCCGCGTTGCTGGAAACGCTTTGTGCCGTGGCTCTGTCGGCTCCGTCGAAGAGCGATCTGCAGCAATCGGACATCGTGATCGTCACGGATCCTGCCCAGCGCGACAGGCTGCAGGCGCTGATCCCCGAGAATCCGTGGGCCAGGGCCGGGCAGGCCCTCCTGGTATTCTGCGGCAACAACCGCCGCCATCGCCTCCTGTTCGAGTGGCGCGGCCGGCCTTACCTGAACGACCATCTCGATCAGTTCTTCAACGCCTCGGTGGATGCCGGCATCGTGCTGGCGACCTTCATTGCGGCTGCGGACCGCGTCGGTCTCGGGACCTGCCCGATCAGCCAGATCCGCAACCATGCCCGCGAGGTTTCGGAGATCCTGGGGCTTCCGTCGCACGTTTTCCCGGTGGCGGGCATGGGCGTGGGATGGCCGTCCTTCGAGGGCGTTCTGAGCCCCCGCCTCGACCTGGATGTGTCGATTCATCGCGATCGCTACGACGAGACCGGTCTCAGGGAGAAAATCGCAGCCTATGACCGGCGGCGGAACGAGACGCAGCCTTACAAGACGCAGCGCTATACCGACCGTTTTGGCGACGCGTCGGACTATGGATGGTCCGAGGACAAGGCCCGGCAATATTCGGTGCCTGAGAGGGCCGATTTCGGCGCTTTCGTGCGTGAGAAGGGTTTCAAGCTCGATTGATCGTGCGCGCCTTCAGCTCCGCGAGGACATGGAGGCGGAGCGCGCTCGACAGATTGCCCATTGCCTGGGCAACCCGCAGGCGATCGATCTCGGCCACGAGGGCGTTGAGTGACAGATTCCGGGCCGCCGCGATGGCCGAAAGCTCCACCCAGAAGGCGTCTTCCAGCGAGATGCTGGTGCGGTGGCCGTCGATCGTGACCGAGCGTTTACGCATGCCGGGACTGTGACAGGGGCATCAAATCCGCTCAACCCGCCTTGCCGCGGTCACAGAGCGTGCGTATAAGCGCGCCCGTTCCAACCCCCTCCCCGGACACATCATATGGACATCCGTAACGTCGCGATCATCGCGCACGTCGACCATGGCAAGACCACCCTGGTCGACTGCCTGCTGAAGCAGAGCGGCACGTTCCGCGAGAATCAGCAGGTCGCCGAGCGCGCCATGGATTCCAACGACCTCGAGCGCGAGCGTGGCATCACCATCCTCGCCAAGGCCACTTCGGTCGAGTGGAACGGCACCCGCATCAACATCGTCGACACGCCCGGCCACGCCGATTTCGGCGGAGAGGTGGAGCGTATCCTCTCGATGGTCGACGGCGTCGTGCTGCTGGTGGACGCGGCGGAGGGCCCGCTGCCGCAGACCAAGTTCGTGCTCGGCAAGGCGTTGCGCCTCGGCCTGAAGCCGATCGTGTTGATCAACAAGGTCGACCGCTCCGACGCGCGCGCCCACGAGGTGCACGACGAGGTGTTCGACCTGTTCTCGGCGCTCGACGCGTCGGACGAGCAGCTCGATTTCCCCACGCTCTTCGCGTCCGCCCGGCAGGGCTGGGCGGCGACCTCGCTCGAGGCCGAGCACAAGGACATGGAGCCGCTGTTCAGCCTCCTCGTGAACCATGTGCCGGCGCCGAAGATCGATCCGGATCCCGCCTTCCGCATGCTGGTCACGACGCTGGAGGCCGACAATTTCCTGGGCCGCATCCTTACCGGCCGCATCCTGTCGGGCACGATCAAGCCCAACATGATGGTCAAGGCGCTGGGCCGCGACGGCAAGGAACTCGAACAGACCCGCATCACCCGCGTCCTCGCGTTTCGCGGCCTCGAGCGCGTCGCGCTCGAGTCGGCGGAGGCGGGCGACATCGTCGCCGTGGCCGGCCTGAAGGTCGCCACCGTGGCCGACACGATCGGCGACCTCACGATCGCCGCGCCGATCGCCTCGCAGCCGATCGACCCGCCGACGCTGGCCATGAATTTCATGGTCAACGACTCGCCGCTGGCCGGCAAGGAAGGCGACAAGGTCACGACCCGCATGATCCGGGCGCGCCTGATGAGCGAGGCCGAGGGCAACGTGGCGATCCGCGTCACCGACACCGAGAACGCGGATTCCTACGAGGTGGCGGGCCGCGGCGAACTCCAGCTCGGCGTGCTGATCGAGACGATGCGCCGCGAGGGCTTCGAGCTGGCGGTCGGCCGCCCCAAGGTGCTGTTCAAGACCGACCCGGCCACCGGCCAGCGCCAGGAGCCGATCGAGGAAGTCGTGATCGACGTCGACGATGCCTATACCGGCGTCGTGGTCGAGCAGATCTCGCTGCGCAAGGGCGAGCTGCAGGACATGCGCCCGTCGGGGGCCGGCAAGACCCGCCTGGTGTTCTACGCGCCGTCGCGCGGCCTGATCGGCTATCACGGCGAGTTCCTGACCGACACGCGCGGCACCGGCGTCATGAACCGCCTGTTCCATTCCTACGGCGCCTATCGCGGCCCGATCGCCGGCCGCCGAAACGGCGCCCTGATCGCCAACGAAGAGGGCACCTCGGTCGCCTACGCGATGTGGAAGCTCGAGGATCGCGGTCCGATGTTCATCGAACCGGGCGTGCCCGTCTATCAGGGCATGGTCATCGGCGAGCACAGCCGCGGCAACGACCTCGAAGTGAACGTGCTCAAGGGCAAGCAGCTCACCAACATCCGCGCCGCAGGCAAGGACGAGGCCGTGCGCCTGACGCCGCCGCGCAAGATGTCGCTCGAGCAGGCGATCGCCTATATCGAGGACGACGAACTCGTCGAGGTGACGCCGAAGTCGATCCGGTTGCGCAAGCGCTTCCTCAATCCCGAGGACCGCAAGCGCGCCAAGAAGCAGGCCGCTGCGGCGGCAGAGTGAGGTCAGGTCTATGAGCGGCAAGAACGTGGATTTCGGAGATCGGTTGGCAACGGCGGCAGCAGCCAAGCAGGCGCTGCTCGAGAAGGCCCGTGCCCGGGCGAACGATCCGGAACTCGCGAAGAAGGCGGAAGAGCGGGCCGCCATCGCTGCCGCTCGGGAGGCCCGCGAAGCCGAGCGTCGTGCCCTCAAGAAGGCCGAGGAAGAGCGCCAGAAGGCGGAGCGGGAGGCGGCGAAAGCTGCCGCCGCGGCGGCGGAGGAGGCTGCCAAGCTCGACGCCGTGCGGCTCGAGGCCGAGCGCAAGGCGGCGCGCGACGCACGTTACGCCGCCCGCAAGGCGCGGAAGCAGAAGTAAGCAAACGACGCGGCGGGCGGGTCGACGAAGAAAACCCGCTCGTATGGCGACGAAGTCGGGCCGCTCCGGGCTCGACTCCCTTGGCGTCCGTCCTAGAGACTGCCGCCGGTCAGCGAGGCACGCTGGCTGATCTCGATATGGTTTCCATCGGGATCGCAAACGAACGCATAGCGCACCGTTTCGCCCAGCACGCGGACGTCGCCGCCCGAGGCGCCGCCCCGCGCGAGGATGCCTTCGTATTCGGCGACGCAGTCCCAGACCTGTACGGTCATGTAGCGGTAGCCGGGCCCGCGCCATTGGCCCACCGACTTCTCCACCTTGCCGCGCTCGGCCACCACGACCAGCGAATCGCCACAGCGATAGCGGCCGTCTCCGGCACGCTCGAACTGCATCGCGTGTGTCCAGAAGCGATCGTGCGCGGCCGGATCGTTGACGCGCAGCAGGATGGCGATGCCCTCCACGCCGTTCGTTCCCTTGGGCACCAGCGTCACGCGGTTGCCGTCCGGGTCTGCGAGCGGCCGGGCGGCGGCAAGGCCCTCGCGCGCGATCTCGAGCCCGACGATGCCGGAAGGCGGCACGTCCGGCAGCGGGCCGCGGGCATGGTTCATCTTGAGGATCGAGCCGTTCATGTGATGGCGGTGCTGCTGCATGCCGCCGCCGAGCTTGCCCATGTGATCGTAGGGAAGGCCGACTTCCTGCTGCCAGAAAGCGAGCTGCTCGTCGCGCGTGTTGGAGAACAGACCGATGTCGAGATGCGGCTTGGCGAGGTTCATGTCCGGACTGTAACGCGGGCAGCGGGGCGCGGCCTGCGGCTTTTGGGGGCTGGTCCGCAGAACGGCTCCCGGACCTATGCCGCAGCCCGGCTTGGCCCGGGCATCGCGGTCGCCGCGCATGACACAATGTTTACAACCTCTGCCACGACGCTTCCGCGGCACGCCTCTAAAACGGAAGCGGGTGAAGGGGGCCGCTGCTGGGGAGCAGCGACCGCAATGTGGGAAGGAGACGCGATGATACGCGTCGTCGTCGGCACGGTCGCCGTGCTCGCGGGCTTCGTCGTCCTCGAGCGCTCGGTCGATGCCAGTACCGGCCGGGCCGGTTCGTGCAGGGCAACGCAGGCGTATGTGCTGGCGCAGGCAGGCGATGGGGTCGCCGTCCGGGCGGAGCCGTCGCCGCGGGCGGCCGCGATTGGCATGGTGCAGGGACTCCGGGCCGGCGTTCCGGAGGCCAGGCCCACGACGGTCACGCTGACCGGGACTCATGGCGGATGGGCGCGGATCATGCTGCCCGGCGACCGGCGCAGCGAGGATATCCGTCCTGGCCAACCCCACGGCTGGGTGCCGGCGGACATGCTGATGGTCCATGCGCGTGTCGACGGCACGACCATCGCCTACGACCGGCCGGGCCTTCTCGGCCATGCCCTGGCGACGATCGGGAACGGCGACACGAAATTCCGCGTGCTCGCGTGCCGTGGCGAGTGGCTGCAGGTCATCAACGCCCGGCATGGGAATGTCTGGATCGACAGATGGTGCAGCGGCGATGAGGGCTGCCGGAGCCGAGCGTTGGGAGGCGATGGCTCTGCCTCCGGGCGAACCTGACGGGACGCCAGGCGACCACAGAAGAAACCCCGGAGCGAGACGTCCGGGGTTTGTTTCGTTTCAGATCTTCAGTTCGCTGAAGAAGTCGTTGCCCTTGTCGTCGGTGACGATGAAGGCGGGGAAGTTCTCGACCTGGATGCGCCAGATCGCCTCCATGCCGAGTTCCGGGTATTCCAGCACCTCGACCTTCTTGATGCAGTTCTTGGCCAGGATCGCAGCCGGGCCGCCGATCGAGCCGAGATAGAAGCCCCTGTGCTTCTTGCAGGCATCGACGACCTGCCGGGAGCGGTTACCCTTGGCCAGCATGACCATCGAGCCGCCGTTCGCCTGCATGAGGTCGACATAGGAATCCATGCGGCCGGCCGTCGTCGGGCCGAACGAGCCGGAGGCCATGCCCTGCGGCGTCTTCGCCGGCCCGGCATAGTACACCGGGAACTGCTTGAAGTACTCGGGCAGGCCCTCGCCGCGGTCGAGCCGTTCCTTCAGCTTGGCGTGCGCGGAATCGCGGGCGACGATCAGCGTGCCGGTCAGGTTCACGCGTGTCTTGACCGGATGCTGCGTCAGCACCGACAGCGTGTGCGCCATGCCCTTGTCGAGGTCGACCGACACGACGTTGCCCGACAGCTGCTGCGGCTCGACGTCCGGCAGGAACTGCGCCGGGTTTGTCTCCAGCTGTTCCAGGAACACGCCATCCTTCGTGATCTTGCCCAGCGCCTGGCGGTCGGCCGAGCAGGAGACGCCGATCCCGATCGGCACCGAGGCACCATGGCGGGCGATGCGGATCACGCGCACGTCGTGGCAGAAATATTTGCCGCCGAACTGCGCGCCGATTCCCATCTGCCGCGTGAGTTCGAGGACCTTCTGCTCCATCTCGCGGTCGCGGATGGCGACGCCCTTGTTGTTGCCTTCGCTCGGCAGGTCGTCGAGATAGCGCGTCGAGGCGAGCTTCACCGTCTTGAGGTTCATCTCGGCCGAGGTGCCGCCGACCACGATGGCGAGGTGATAGGGCGGGCAGGCCGCCGTTCCCAGCGTGCGGATCTGCGTGTCGAGGAACTTGAGCAGCGACGCCTCGTTCAGCACCGCCGGCGTCTGCTGGTGCAGGTAGCTCTTGTTGGCCGAGCCGCCGCCCTTGGCGATGAACAGGAATTTGTACGCGTCGCCATCGGTCGCGTAGATGTCGATCTGCGCCGGCAGGTTGGTGCCGGTCTGGACTTCCTTGAACATCGAGAGCGGCGAGACCTGCGAATAGCGCAGGTTGGTCTCGGTGTAGGTCTTGTAGACGCCCCTGGAGATCGCCTCCTCGTCGCCACCGCCGGTCCACACCGCCTGGCCCTTCTTGCCCATCACGATCGCCGTGCCGGTGTCCTGGCACATCGGCAGCACGCCGCCGGCCGAGATGTTGGCGTTCTTGAGCAGCTCCAGCGCGACGTACTTGTCGTTCGGCGACGCTTCGGAATCGTCGAGGATGTTGCGCAGCTGCTGGAGATGGCCCGGCCTCAGCAGGTGGGAGATGTCGTGGAAAGCGGCGGCGGTCAGCGTGGTCAGCGCTTCCGGCTCGACCGTCAGGACCTCGCGACCGTTGAATGTCGTGGTGCCGACGAAGTCGGAGGTGAGCTTGCGGTAAGGCGTCGTGTCCTTGCCGCTGGGGAACATCTCCTGGAACTGGAATTCGGGCATTGCTGTCTCCTGGCGACCCTGACGGGGCGCGCATTCCCTGCCGCAGCCGCGCCGCGGCGTCTAGAGCAATTTCCACCCTGCCGCAGCGGTCCGCGGAACTGTGCGATGCCGACAGGGGGAATGCAGGAGGCCAGCGGTCTCCGGACGGCAGGCCGGCGTGCCTGCGATCGCGATCCTACTTCTTGCGGAAGCTGTCGAGCTTCACGACCTTGGAGGCCGACTCCTCGGACTTGCCCGGTTCCGGCTCGCCGGCCGGGGCTTCGGCGGACGCGGTGTCGCCATCGGCGGGCGGGCGCTTGTCGGGCACCGGCAGCGGCGTCGGTTCGGCGACGCCCTCGGGCCTCTGCTCCAGTTTCTCGCCAGCTTCCTTCTCGCGCCGGTCGAATTGCAGGCCGAAGCGCACCGACGGATCGACGAACGCCGACAACGCGGCGAACGGGACCTTGATGCGTTCCTGCTGCTTGTTGAAGCTGACCGTCACCTCGAACCAGGTGTCGTCGATGATCAGGTCCCAGTACTGGTGCTGGAGGACGATGGTCATCTCCTCCGGATACTTGGCACGCAGGTACTCGGGCAGCTCGACGCCAGGATCCTGGCTGCGGAAGCTGATGTAGAAATGATGCGAGCCGGGCAGCCCTTGCTCCGCCACCTGAGTCAGCACGCGGCGCACGACGCTGCGCAGCGCATCGTCGACGAGAGCGTCGTAGTGAAAGCGGTCGTTCATGGCCTGCCGGAAAATCTCTGAAAAAAGCATCGGCCCGCGTCGCGGGAGAGTCAACGATGCCAATAGCGGGCATTCGCCTTGAAGGAAAGTGGGAGGGCTTCTGTTGCCCGGTGCCCCCCCGAACCGCGCTTACGTCCGCTGTTTAGGCGGCAGCAGCGAGTGTAACGGTGTTATCGTTAGCACTTGTGAATGGCCCGTCACGGCGGAACCATACCGGGCAAAAACCGCGCCTTTACCACGCTCGTCGATCCTGGTTCGCCCCCTCTGGTCCGACCTCCTGCGAGGCGGGATGATGGTGGAGGCGCCGGGTACTGCCCCCGGGTCCGAAACGCTTATTTCACGCGGCGTTTATCGCCATAGTCGGTTTCCCGACATCCCCAATATAGGCAGGTAGCGTGGGTTTTTGAAGGCACCAGACGGCCGGGACGCCATTTCCGTAAAGAGTCTTTTTCCCGATGGCCGGCGGGGGCCGCGGCCCATAGAGTCCGCCGCCAACCAAGGACGATTTGACGATGCCCCTCTCAACCGACCAGCAGGCCGAGATCGCCGAGGCCCGGGCCGCCTCCCAGCCGACGTTGCGCCCCGTGGCGCCTGCGCTGGAGGAGGTCCTGTACCAGGCCCTCCCGGTGCTCGATCACGGGTTCGTCCGCGTGATCGACTACATGGGAGACGATGCCGCCGTGGTGCAGGCGGCGCGCGTGAGCTACGGCCGCGGCACCAAGAAGGTCAGCGAGGATCGCGGGCTCGTCAATTATCTCATGCGGCACCGGCACACGACGCCGTTCGAGATGTGCGAGATCAAGTACCACGTGAAGCTGCCGATCTTCGTGGCGCGCCAGTGGATCCGGCACCGGACGGCGAACGTCAACGAATACTCGGCGCGCTATTCGATCCTCGACAAGGAATTCTACATTCCCCGCCCCGAGCATCTCGCGGCCCAGAGCCAGTCGAACCGGCAGGGACGCGACGCCGTGCTGGCCGGCAAGGAAGCCGACCGGGTCTTCGACCTGCTGCGCAAGGACGCGGAGCTCGTCTACGAGCACTATCAGGAGATGCTGAACGAAGGCGACGACGGCCAGCCGCTCGATCCGGAGCGCTCGGGGCTCGCGCGCGAGCTTGCGCGCATGAACCTGTCGCTCGGCTTCTATACACAGTGGTACTGGAAGACGAACCTCCACAATCTGATGCATTTCCTGTCGCTGCGTGCGGACTCCCATGCGCAGTACGAGATCCGCGCCTATGCCGACGTGATGCTCGACACGCTGAAGCGCTGGTGCCCGATCAGCCACGATGCCTTCATGGAGTACCGCATGGGAGGGGCACATCTGTCCCGCACCGGGCTCGAGATCGTGAAGCGGATGCTCGCCGGCGAAAGCGTCGACCAGAAGTCGAGCGGTCTCAGCCTGCGCGAATGGCGCGAGCTGATGACCGCGCTGGGCCGGAGCTGACGGCGTGGAGGCGCCCGTTCGCGATCCCGGCCGGCTGCGGCTCCTGCGCGAGCGCGCACGCGACTTCGATGCCATCGAGGAAATGAACGAAGCGGCCTTCGGGCCGGACCGGCACCACAAAACCGTCTATCGTCTCCGCGAAGACGTGAAGCCGATCAAGGATCTCTGCTTCGTCGCCATCGACCAGAAGGGCCGGATGGTGGCGTCGATCCGGAACTGGCCGATCCTGATCAACGAGCGCTGGCCGGCCGTGATGCTGGGCCCGCTCGCGATCTCGCCGGAACTGCGCGGCCTGGGATACGGCAAGGCACTGATGTGGCACTCGATGGCGCAGTCGCGCATGCTGGGCCACAGCCGGATCATCCTTGTCGGCGACCCCGAATACTACAACCAGTTCGGCTTCCGCCGCGACCTGGCGCTCAACATACAGCTTCCCGGCTGGGTCGAGGACAGGCGCTTCCTGGCACTGGAGCTCGTGGCCGGCGCCATGATCGGCGTCCACGGCATGATCGGGAAATGGAAGCCCGGCTGGCGCCCGAGCAAGCCCCGCAAGAAGTGACCGGCTACTGAACGACGATGCGCGGCGCCGCCCGCGGGCCGCGCTGGTTGGCCGAGAGCTGCTTCCACACCCGGCCTGCGATGTTCTTGTAGACCTGCGCGTGCGTGCTCTCGGGCTTCGCCACGACGATAGGGTGGCCGCTGTCCGAGGTCGTGCGGATGTCGAGGTGCAGCGGGATCTCGCCGAGGAACGGCACGCCCAGCTTGTCGGCTTCCTCGCGGGCGCCGCCATGTCCGAAGATCTCCGAACGCTCGCCGCATTTCGGGCAGAGGAAGTAGCTCATGTTCTCGACGATGCCGAGAACCGGGACCGCGACCTTGCGGAACATGTTGAGGCCCTTGCGCGCATCGACCAGCGCGATGTCCTGCGGGGTCGAGACGATGACCGCGCCGGCCAGCGCGACGCGTTGCGCCAGGGTCAGCTGCGCATCGCCCGTGCCGGGCGGCATGTCGACCACCAGCACGTCGAGGTCGCCCCACTCGACGTCGCGCAGCATCTGCTCCAGCGCGCTCGACACCATGGGCCCCCGCCAGATCATTGGCGTGTCCTCGGCGACGATGTAGCCGATCGACATGGTGCGCAGGCCGTGGCGTTCGATCGGCTTGAGAAGCTTGCCGTCGACCGACTCGGGCTTTTCCCTGACATCGAGCATGCGCGGCATCGAAGGACCGTAGATGTCGGCGTCGAGCAGGCCTGTCGAGATGCCGTTGGCGGCAAGGCCAAGCGCGAGGTTGACCGCCGTCGTCGACTTGCCGACGCCTCCCTTGCCCGAGGCGACGGCGATGATGTGCTTCACGCCAGGCACTTCGATGCGGCCGCCGCCGCCCGTCGTCTTGGCGCCGGGTGCATGCGAATGGGCATGAGGTGCAGCGCGGCCCGGCGCCGCAGGCGGCGGCGGGGCAGGGCGCTCCGCCGTCATCACGGCGGTGGCGGAGAGGACGCCGGGCATCGCACGCAGCACCTGTTCGCAGGCCTGACGCAACGGCTCCAGCGCAGTGCCTCTTGCCGGGTCGACGTCGAGGGTGACGGAAACGTGACCGCCACGCGTGGCGATCCCGCCGATCATGCCGAGCGCTGCGACGTTCTTGCCCGTGACCGGATCGATCACCGTCTCGAGCGCCTTGCGTACGGCTGCTTCGCTTATTTCCGCCATGATGTTCCGCTTTTGCTGATCGGCAATATTCTGTCGCAGCTTGATTGAAGCTGTGCGTGCCGTCACATATATGCAGCGCGACGCGAAATCAAAAGCAGGCGATCCGCGAGGCATGACAGCGAGGGGCCCCGAGGTGAACGATGGCTTGGAATAACAACGGCGGCGGTCCGTGGGGCGGCGGCAGTGGCGGCGGCGGTGGCGGTCCGTGGGGCGGCGGCGGTGGCGGTGGCAATCGCGGTGGCGGTGGTGGCGGGCCTTTCGGCTCCAAGCGCCCTCCCGACATGGAAGACGTCATCCGCAAGGGGCAGGAGCGCCTCAAGAATCTGATGCCGGGTGGCTTCAGCTCGTTAAAGGGCATCCTGCTCGTGGTGCTGGGCGCGGCCGTGTTGTGGCTCGCCACCGGCTTCTTCCGTGTGCAGCCCAACCAGCAGGCGATCCAGCTCGTTTTCGGCAAGCCCTATGGCAAGCCGGTCGAGCCGGGCCTGCACTACAATCTGCCGTCTCCCGTCGGCAATGTCGTGGTGGTCAACGTGCAGGATCAGCGGCGCGTCGTGATCGGCCAGCGCGGCAACCAGGTCGCGGCGCCGTATTCGCGCGGCCCGCGCCCGACCTCGACCGAGAATCTGATGCTGACCGGCGACGAGAACATCGTGGATATCGAGTTCGCGGTGCTGTGGCAGGTCCGCGACGTGTTCAAGTTCGCTTTCGATGTCCGCAATCCGGAGGAGAATGTCCGGGCGGGCGCCGAGGCGGCCATGCGCGAGGTCATTGGCAAGTCGAACCTGCAGTACGCGCAGACCGAGGGACGCAGCCGCATCGAGCAGGACACGAAGGACCTGCTGCAGAAGATGCTCGACGAATACGGGCTCGGCGTCCGCATCTCGCAGATCCAGCTGCTGCGCGTCGATCCGCCGGACGAGGTCATCGCGGCGTTCCGCGACGTGCAGGCGGCGCGTGCGGACAAGGAAAAGAGCATCAACGAGGCCAACACCTACCGCAACCAGGTGCTGCCGCGCGCAAAGGGCGAAGCCGAGTCCATCGTCCAGCGGTCGGAGGCCTACAAGGCCCAGACCGTGGCGCGGGCCAACGGTGACGCCCAGCGCTTCATCCAGGTCTACGAGCAGTGGGCGAAGGCCAAGGACATCACCACCGAGCGTCTCTACCTCGACACCATGGAAGAAGTGTTGCGCAACGTGAACAAGGTCATGATCGACCGCAACGGCACGGGCACCGGGGTGGTGCCGTACCTGCCGCTGCCGGAGCTCAAGACGGGACAGACCCCGCCTGCCGCACCGGCTCAGCCGCGTCCCATGCCCCAGCTGCCGGGAGCCACGCGATGAGCAACCGTTCGATCGTCCTCCTGATCGGGGCCGCCATCGTCGTCTTCCTGCTGACCCAGACCTTCTACACGGTCAATCCGACCCAGCAGGTCCTGGTTCGGCAGTTCGGCGCCATCGTCGGCGACCCGAAGACCGAACCCGGCCTCTACGCCAAGATCCCGCTGATCCAGGACATTCAGCGCATCGACCGGCGCCTGCTGGACTACGAAGCGGCGGAGTTCGAGATCATCGCGGGCGACCAGAAGCGCCTCGTGGTGGATGCCTACGCCCGCTACAAGATCGTCGCGGCAAAGCTCTATGCCCAGACCGTGCCGGGCGGCGAGCCTGCCCTGCGCGGCCTGCTCGACTCGCTGATCAACTCCGAGATCCGCGGCGTGCTGTCGTCGGTGCCGTTGCATGCGGTCCTGACCGACCAGCGCGCCAACCTCATGGACCAGATCACGCGCCGCGTGGATGCCAAGACCATGGAACTCGGCGTGCAGACGGTCGACGTCCGGATCAAGCGCGCCGACCTGCCGCAGGCCAACTCGCAGTCGGTGTTCAACCGGATGAAGACCGACCGCGAACGCGAGGCCGGCCAGCTCCGCGCCGAGGGCGACGAGGAGAAGGCGCGCATCACCGCCACGGCGGACCGCGAGGTCGCGGTCTTCAAGGCCGAAGCGGGCCAGAAGGCCCAGATCATCATGGGTGAAGCGGACGCCGAGGCGACCCGCATCTACGCCGACGCCTTCAACCGCGACAAGGATTTCTACGGGTTCTATCGCCGGATGGAGGCCTACAAGCAGGCATTCGGATCGGGCAGCTCCTCGATGGTGCTGAGCCCCGATTCGGATTTCTTCCGCTACTTCAACAAGCCGTCGGCCGCCGAACCGGCGAAGCCCTGACGGGCCGCTTCGGGCGGCAACAATCGAACCGGCCGGCGGCTGTGGCAGGAGTGCCACGCCGCCGGCCTTTCTTTTGGCGGAGGCCCGTCAAACCGGTAACAATCGGCAACATAACGGCCTCTTTATTTGCGCCACAATCGGCCCTCATGTAGGGAATCACTCTAACGCGCGGCGCTGGCCGTCTCGACCGTTTGGGCCTTGAGCGCCGTTGGAGGTCGGACGTGATTCTGGCTGATTTTCATAGTGTTTTCAGAGGGGCCGCGTTGGCGGCCGTCGCAGCTCTCGGCCTCGCCGCAGCCGAGCCCGTCTGGGCTCGCCAGCCCGCGGAGAGCTTCTCCGAACTGGTCGACAAATTGATGCCCACCGTCGTGAACATCACGACGACGCAGAACGTGCCCCAGCAGGGCCCGCGCCTGCGCGACATGCCCCAGCTTCCGCCGGGCTCCCCGTTCGAGGAACTCTTCAAGGAGTTCTTCGACAAGAGAGGCGGCGAGGAGCAGCAGAAGCGCCGCGGGACCTCGCTCGGCTCCGGTTTCGTGATCGACGGCGAAGGCTACATCGTCACCAACAATCACGTGATCCAGGGCGCGGAGGACATCACCGTCATCTTCCGCGACGACACCCAGCTCAAGGCGAAGCTCGTGGGGTCCGACAGCCGCATCGACCTCGCCCTGCTCAAGGTCGAGCCGCCGAACAAGAAGCTGCTGCCCGCGGCGAAGTTCGGGGACTCGGACAAGGCCAAGGTCGGCGACTGGGTGATCGCGATCGGCAATCCGTTCGGCCTCGGCCATTCGGTGACGGCCGGCATCATCTCGGCCCGCGGCCGCTCGCTGAACGACTCGCTCGACGACTACCTGCAGACCGACGCCGCCATCAACAAGGGCAATTCCGGCGGTCCGCTGTTCAATACCGACGGCGAGGTGATTGGCGTCAACACGGCGATCTACTCGCCGTCGGGCACCAATGCCGGCCTCGCCTTCTCGATCCCGTCCAACCTCGTGAAGCAGGTCGCCGACCAGTTGCGCGAGTTCGGCAAGGTCAAGCGCGGCTGGATCGGCGTCAGCTACCAGAGCGTGACCGACGACATCGCCGACTCGTTCGGGCTCGATCGCGCGCGCGGCGTCCTCGTCGCCAATGTCGTAGCCGACGGCCCGGCCGCCAAGGCCGGCCTGAAGCGCAACGACATCATCCTGACCTTCGGCGGCCAGGACGTGCTCGACCTGCGCCGCTTCCCGCGGATCGTCGCCAATTCGCGCGTCGGCGGCACGGTGGACGTCGTGGTGTGGCGGGGGGGCAAGGAAGTGCCGCTGAAGCTGCGCGTGGGCGAGCAGGAGGAGGCGGAGAAGCAGAATGCTTCGGCGCAGGGCCCCCAGCGCAAGGCGCCGGATGCCGACCAGCCCGTCACGTCGAATGTCGAACAGCTCGGCCTGACGCTGCAGAAGGTGACGGACCAGCTCCGGGAGCGCTACGGCCTGTCCGACCAGGTGAAGGGTGTCGTGATCACCAAGGTCGCGGCGAACAGCCCGGCGGCGGAAAAGCAGCTGCAGGCCGGCGACGTGATCCTGGAAGTCGACCAGAAGCCGGTGACGACGCCCCAGGAGATCACCGACATCGTGACCAAGCTGCAGCAGCAGAAGAAGCGGTCGGTCCTGCTCTTCGTCGAGCGGCAGGGGGATCCCCGTTTCGCGGCGCTACGCCTGCAGAAATAGTCAGACGAGCCCGGAGAGGGCTTGCCAAAAGAACGACGCCGGGCGCGAGCCCGGCGTTTTTCATTTCCGATTGATGCCGCCGGTGTCAGGCGATCTTGACCACCAGCTTGCCGAAATTCTCGCCCTTCAACAGGCCCATGAAGGCTTCCGGTGCCTTGCCGAGTCCGTCGACCACGGTCTCGCGGCTCTTGAGCTTGCCTTCCTTCACCAGCCCGCCGACCTCGTTGACGAAGTCGCCCATCAACGCGACATGGTCCGAAACGATGAAGCCCTGCAGCGTCAGCCGCCGCTGCACGATGGTGAACATCTTCTCGGGGCCCGCCATCGGCGTGGCGTCCTGGTATTCCGAGATGGCGCCGCAGAAGGCCACCCGGCCGAAATTATTCAGTCGCGCGAAGACGGCGTGGAAGATGCGCCCGCCGACATTCTCGAAATCGGCATCGATGCCCTGGGGGCAGAGCTTGTCGAGCACCGCGCCGACATCGCCCTCGGTCTTGTGATTGAAACAGGCATCGTAGCCGGCCTCGCGGACGGCCCATTGGCACTTCTGCTCGTCGCCCGCGCAACCGACGACGCGGGCGCCCGAAAGCTTGGCGAGCTGGCCGGCGACCTGGCCGACCGCGCCTGTCGCGGCCGACACGAACACCGTCTCCCCATCCTTGGGCTTGCAGATGTGCCGGATGCCGTACCATGCGGTGAAGCTGGGCATGCCGAGCACGCCGAGATGGGCCGAGAGCGGCAGGCCGGCGGCATCGATCTTCCGCAGGCCCTTGCCGTCGTGGACGGTGTGGGTCGCCCAGTTCAGCATGCCGAGCACGATGTCGCCCTTGGCGAAACGCGGGTTGCGCGATTCCACGACTTCGCCCACCGATCCGCCGGTCAGCGGCTTGTCGAGTTCGAACGGCGGCGTGTAGGAGCGCAGCTCCGTCATGCGCGGTCGCATGTAGGGATCGAGCGACAGGAAGCGCGAACGCACCAGGATCTGACCGTCGGTCAGGCCGGGCAGGCTGACGGTTTCGCTGCGGAAGCAGTCGGCGGTGACGTCGCCCTGCGGGCGCTTGGCGAGGACGATCTGTTGCACGTCGGTCATTTCTGTCTCCTCAGGGATCGGGTTTCTCGTCGAACTCGCTCTGGCGATAGCCCTGCAGGTAGAGCAGCGCCGTAAGATCGCCATGGTCGATACGGGCCGGCACCTGGGCCGCGACCGTCGGCTTGGCATGGAAGGCGACGCCGAGCCCGGCGGCCTTGAGCATCGGCAGGTCGTTGGCGCCGTCGCCCACTGTGATGGCCTCGCGCACGGCAACCCCATGCTGGCCCGCAAGCCGCTGCAGGGCCTCGAGCTTCGCTTCCTTGCCGAGGATCGGCGGCGTGACCGTGCCGCTCAGCGCGTGGCCATCATGGTCGAGCGTGTTGGCGGCATCGACGTCGAAGCCCAGCGCCAGGCGGACCATCGCCGTGAAATAGGTGAAACCGCCCGAGACCAGGGCGCAGTAGGCGCCGTGCCGCCGCATGGTGGCCACCAGCGTGGCGCCGCCCGGCATGTAGCGGATACGGCCGGCCGCCTCGTCGAGGCGGCGTACCGGCAGGCCCTTCAGCAGGCCGACGCGTTCGCGCAGTGCGGCGGCGAAGTCGATCTCGCCGTTCATGGCGCGGGCGGTGATGCCGGCGATCTTCTCGCGCAGGCCGAGAAAGTCCGCGAGTTCGTCCAGCATCTCGTTGTGGATCATGGTCGATTCCATGTCGGCGACCAGGAGCTTCTTACGCCGTCCGTCGGCCGGCACGGTGACGGCATCGATGCCGGTGAAGCTCACCTTGGGGACGGTGCCGTCGTCCGGTCCCTCGAAGGGGATGTCGCAGGCCACGTCGGCGGCGAGCCAGTTCGGTGTCCCGGGGTGGGCGCCCGCGGCGCGCAGGACGTCGAGCGAGGCGGCGACGATCGAATGGTTGAGGGCCGCGGACGCGGGAGAGGAGATCAGGACCAGGATCTTTTTCACGCCTCCGGCTCTAGCGGCGGGGTCCCGGATTTGCAAATTGTGCGGCCGGCCCATGAACCAGGATCGCGTCATCGTCGTCACCGGCCCGACTGCCAGCGGCAAGTCGGCCCTCGCGCTCGCGCTGGCGGAACGCCGCGGCGGGGTCGTCATCAACGCCGACGCGATGCAGACCTACGACGCCTTCCCCATCCTGACGGCGCAGCCGACGCTCGAGGAGCGGGAGCGGGTCCCGCATGCGCTCTACGGCGTCTTGCCGCTTTCGCAGAAGCTCTCGGCGGCGCGCTGGGCCGCGTTGGCCGGCGAGGAGATTTCGCGGACGCTGGCGATGGGGCGTCTGCCGATCCTGTGTGGCGGCTCCGGCCTCTACCTGCGCACCCTCATGCAGGGCCTGCCGGAAATCCCCGACACGCCAGACGCGGTGCGCCGCCAGGCCAACGCGGAGTGGGAGGAACTCGGCGCCGCGGCCTTTCGCACGCGTCTGGCGGAACGCGACCCCGCGATCGTCGAACGCCTCGAGCCCGGCGACCGGCAGCGCCATGTCAGGGCGTGGGAAGTCTGGCGTACGACGGGGCGGCCGCTCAGTGCCTGGCAGAAGGATCGGGCATCTCCGCCCGCGTGGCGGTTCGCCAGCCTGCTTCTCGCCCCGGACCGCGACTGGCTGCGGGCTCGGATCGAACACCGTTTCGACGACATGCTGGGGGCCGGGATCGTGGCGGAGGCGCGTTCGGTCTTCGACACGCAGCCCGATCCCGCCTGGCCCGGCCTCAAGGCGCATGGCGCCCCCGAACTGTTCCGCCATTTCCGCGGCGAGCTGTCGCTGCAGGACGTGCGCCGAATCGCCATCGACCATACGCGCCAATATGCCAAACGCCAGATGACGTGGTTTCGCCATCAGATGGCCCCAGATGTTGTTTCGGACGCGACCGGCGACCGGGGTTTGGGCGCGATTGAGAAATTTTTGGACAAAATGGAGGCCTGAAACTTTACGTTTCGTGCATTTCCGATTGACCGTCTCCGGAGCCGTCTCTATGTTCCGCCCGCCGCAAAACCCCCGTTTTGCGGCGATTTCGTCATTAGAGGAGACGCACGCCATGAAGCCCGAGGAGTCCGCCACGACCGGCGCCGATCTGTTGGTGAAAGCCCTGATCGACGAGGAAGTCGAGGTCGTCTTCGGCTATCCCGGCGGCGCCGTCCTTCCGATCTACGATTCCCTCTTCAAGCAGAACAAGCTGCGCCACATCCTGGTGCGCCACGAGCAGGCGGCGGTGCACGCGGCGGAAGGCTATGCGCGCTCCACCGGCAAGGTGGGTGTCGTGCTGGTGACCTCCGGACCCGGTGCGACCAATGCCGTGACCGGCCTGACCGATGCGCTGATGGATTCGATCCCGATCGTCTGCCTGACCGGCCAGGTGCCGACGCACCTGATCGGCAACGACGCCTTCCAGGAGGCGGACACGACGGGCATCACCCGTCCCTGCACCAAGCACAACTACCTCGTGAAGGCGGTGGGCGACCTGGCCCGGACGGTCCACGAGGCCTTCTACGTGGCGCGCTCGGGCCGCCCGGGGCCGGTCGTGATCGACCTGCCGAAGGACGTGCTGATGAACAAGCACGAATATGCGGCGCCCAAGATGCCGGTACAGCACAAGAGCTACCGGCCGCAGACCGAGCCCGACATGAAGAAGATCGAGCAGGCGGTCGACCTGATCGCCAAGGCCAAGCGGCCCGTCTTCTATGCCGGTGGCGGCGTCATCAATGCCGGCCCCGAGGCCGCGAAGCTGCTCACGCAATTCGTGCACCTCACGGGCTATCCCATCACCAACACGCTGATGGGGCTCGGTGCCTTCCCGGCATCCGACAAGCAGTTCCTCGGCATGCTCGGCATGCACGGGACCTACGAGGCCAACCTCGCGATGTACAATTGCGACGTGCTGATCAATATCGGCGCGCGCTTCGACGATCGCATCACGGGCAAGCTTGCCGAGTTCTCGCCGAAGTCGAAGAAGATCCACGTCGACATCGACGGCAGCTCGATCAACAAGAACGTGCGCGTCGACCTGCCGATCGTGGCGGATGCCGGCCGCGCGCTCGAGGCCATGATCAAGGTCTGGAAGGCCCGGCAGCCGAAGGTCGACCAGAAGGCGCTGAAGACGTGGTGGGCCGAGATCGACGGCTGGCGGAGCCGCAACTGCCTCGCCTACAAGCAGGACAAGCAGACGATCAAGCCGCAATACGCGCTCGAGCGGCTCTACCACCACATCAAGGACCGTGACCACTACATCACCACCGAGGTCGGCCAGCACCAGATGTGGGCGGCGCAGTTCCTGAAGTTCGAGCAGCCCAACCGCTGGATGACCTCGGGTGGCCTCGGCACGATGGGCTACGGTTTCCCGGCCGCGCTGGGCGTGCAGATCGCCCATCCCGACGCGCTGGTGATCGACGTCGCGGGCGAGGCCTCGATCCTGATGAACATCCAGGAGCTCTCGACGGCGGCGCAGTACCGCCTGCCGGTGAAGATCTTCGTGCTCAACAACCAGTACATGGGCATGGTCCGCCAATGGCAGGAACTGCTGCATGGCGGCCGCTACTCGGAGAGCTATTCCGAGGCGCTGCCGGATTTCGTGAAGCTCGCGGATGCGTTCGGCGCCACGGGGCTGCGCTGCAGCGATCCTGCCCTGCTCGACGATACGATCAAGGAGATGATCGCCATCCAGGGGCCGGTCATCGTCGATGTCGGTGTCGACAAGGCCGAGAACTGCTTCCCGATGATCCCCTCGGGCGCGGCGCATTACGACATGCTGCTGGGGCCGGACGACAAGGCTGCGCGGCCGGTGTCCGAAGAAGGCATGGTGCTGGTGTAGTCATGCAGGAAACGATCTCGAGCCACACCATCTCCGTCCTGGTCGACAACGAGCCGGGCATCCTCGCGCGCGTCGTCGGCCTGTTCTCGGGCCGCGGCTACAACATCGAGAGCCTCACCGTCGCGCAGACCGACGCCAAGGAGAACCTCTCGCGCATCACCATCGTCACCAGCGGCACGCCGATGGTGATCGAGCAGATCAAGGCGCAGCTCGACCGGCTGGTCCCGGTCCATCGCGTGCGCGACCTCACGGTCGAGGGTCCGCACATCGAGCGCGAGCTGGCGCTCGTGAAGGTGAGGAGCACCGGCGAGAAGCGTGTCGAGGCGCTGCGCCTCGCCGACGTGTTCCGCGCCAAGGTGATCGATGCCAAGACCGATTCGTTCGTCTTCGAGGTCACCGGCAATTCCGACAAGGTCCAGACCTTCGTCAGCCTGATGTCCTCGCTGGGCCTGGTCGATGTCGGCCGCACCGGCATCGTCGCGATGTCGCGCGGCGGCGAGGCCCTCTAGGATGGAGCAGGCCGCGGCCCTTGCCGGGCTCGCGGTCGTCCATCTGCTTGCCGTCGCCAGTCCCGGGCCGTCCACCGTCCTCGTGATCCAGACGGCGGCGGTCTCCGGCCGACGGGCCGGCCTGCTCGCGGCGCTGGCCATGACCATCGGCGCGGTCGTCTGGGCCGCGGCCGCGCTGTTCGGGCTGCAGGCCCTGTTTGCGCGTTTCGAATGGCTCCATCTCGCCTTCCGGATCGGCGGGGTGTGCTACCTCTTCTACCTCGCCTACATGCTGATCCGGCATGCCGGGGCGCCGCTCCCCGTGCCACGCCCCGAGGCCGCGCGGAGAGGGGCCTGGCAGGGCTTCGCGAAGGCGCTCTTGCTGCAGCTCAGCAATCCGAAGGTCATGGTCTTCTTCGGCAGTATCTTCGTCTCGCTGCTGCCCGCCCGGACACCGGCCTGGATGGACGGCACCGTCCTGGCGATCGTGGCCGCGAACGAGTTCGCGTGGTTCGCGGTCCTGACGCTCCTGTTCTCGGGTGAGGCGGCACGGGTCTTCTACCGCCGCACCAAACTTTGGTTGGACCGCCTCATGGGCGGGGCACTGGGCGCCCTTGGTCTGAAGCTCGCCCTCGATCGATAGGGGCGGCGTCGGACGGTGGGACCAGGGGCCGCCGGCGGTCCCTCGTTGCGATGGACCGCCGAGCCGCAAAGGGAAAGGATCAGCGCAGGCCTTGGATCGCCGCCACACGCGCCTCGATCTCCGCGAGGGCCGCGGGCGGCTTGTCGATCACGAACAGGGCCTGCGTCCGTCCGTTGATACGCAGCGGGTCGCCGCCTTCACGCTGCTGCATCTGGCCGAAGAAGGTGCCGGCGGGCCGGCAGGTCCAGCTGCTGCTGAGGCCGGCATAGTTGACGCCCGGGTAGCGCAGGCAAACCTGCGTCAGCGGCTGACCGCTGCTGTCGGCCGTCGTATCGACCTTCCACTCGCCCTGGAAGATTCGGCGCTGACCGACCAGCCAGGCGAAATCGCGACCGTCTGCCGTCGAATAGTGGATCTGCGCCGGCCCCTCGCTGCGCGTCCAATACCAAGTGTGGTTGCCCAGCCCGCGGGCCGCCCCGTGTGGCGTCGAGTTCTCGACCGCGTAGTCGATGACCGGCATCGCGACCGCGGGTGTCGTCGGGGCATCGGAGGGCTGTGCGCAGCCGGCGAGAAGGCCGGTCACGACAAGGGCGAGCGAGAAACGGGAATACATCGACATTCGAGACTTCCTTCAGGGTCGGAGGCTGCGGCTGGCTGCTTCCCGCTGGCGCCCGAGGACGGCGGGATGCGGTCGGCCGGATCGAAAATTACGGCCGGCAGGCGGGTAAATACGCCTCTGTCCGGCGGTCCGGCCGGGCCCGTGTCGATCCGACATCGCGGCGCGACGGACCCGCGTCGGTGTCCCGGGCGCTGGGGCCAGGAGCGGGCGGAAGAGGAGGAAATGCAGGGCGGGCATGCTTTTCGGCGGGATTCGACGCTGGCCTTTGCGGGCCGGGTTGTCTACTAACCCCCGGTCTTTGCGGGAAGATAGCCTCAGGAGGAATGGCCCCAATGCGTGTCTACTACGATCGTGATGCCGACGTGAACCTGATCAAGGGCAAGAAGGTCCTGATCGTCGGTTACGGCAGCCAGGGCCATGCCCACGCCATGAACCTCCGCGACTCCGGCGTGAAGGACGTGCGCATCGCGCTCAAGGCCGGCTCCCCGACGATCAAGAAGGCGGAAGGCGCAGGGTTCACCGTGATGACGCCGGCCGAAGGCGCCAAGTGGGCCGACATCGTGATGATGCTGACGCCGGACGAGCTGCAGTCGGACATCTACAACGCCGACCTCGCGGAAAACATGAAGCAGGGTGCGGCGCTGGCCTTCGCGCACGGCCTCAACGTGCATTTCAACCTGCTGACGCCGCGCGCCGACCTCGACGTGTTCATGATCGCGCCGAAGGGTCCGGGCCACACCGTGCGCTCCGAATACGTGCGTGGCGGCGGCGTGCCCTGCCTCGTCGCGGTGGCGCAGAATTCCTCGGGCAACGCGCTGGAGATCGCGCTGAGCTACTCGTCGGCGGTGGGCGGCGGCCGCGCCGGCACCATCGAGACCTCGTTCAAGGAAGAGTGCGAGACCGACCTGTTCGGCGAGCAGGTCGTGCTCTGTGGCGGCCTGGTCGAGCTGATCAAGGCGGGCTACGAGACGCTGGTCGAGGCGGGCTATGCGCCGGAGATGGCGTACTTCGAGTGCCTGCACGAGGTGAAGCTGATCGTCGACCTCATCTTCGAGGGCGGCATCGCCAACATGAACTACTCGATCTCCAACACCGCCGAGTACGGCGAGTACCGTTCGGGCCCGCGCATCATCACCGCCGAAACCAAGGCCGAGATGAAGCGCGTTCTCGAAGACATCCAGTCGGGCCGCTTCGCCCGCGACTGGATGCTCGAGAACAAGGTCAACCAGGCTTCCTTCAAGGCCACGCGCAAGCGCATGTCGGAGCATCCGATCGAGGAGATCGGCGAGAAGCTCCGCGCCATGATGCCGTGGATCAAGGAGAAGGCTTTGGTGGACAAGGCGCGCAACTAGTTGCGCGCCGCACGGTTCAGAAAAGATGAAGGCGCCGAAACCCGGCGCCTTTTTCTTGTCTGCTCGATGGGCAGGCTAAAACGCGCCTATATCGCGCCTATATGATGTATCCCCCGCCCGACGCGTCGAGCATCGCGCCGGTGATGAACGATGACTCGTCCGAGAGCAGCCACAGTACCGCCTCGGCGATCTCGGCCGACGTGCCGACACGGCCCATCGGGATGGACTTCTCGATGTTGGCGCGGAACGCCGGATCGTTCAGCCGGCCCTCGGTCATCTCGGTCAGTACCATGCCGGGCCGGAGCGAGTTCACGCGGATGCCCTCGGCCGCGACCTCGCGGGCGAAGCCTTTCGTAAAAGCATCGACCGCGCCCTTGCTGGCGGCATAGGCCGACGAGCCCAGCCGGCCGCCGAGGGTCGCCGCCATTGACGAGACGTTCACGATCGAACCGCCCCTGCCGCCGTTCCTGGTCGACATGCGCTTGGCCGCCTCGCGGCAGCACAACATCAGCCCCGTGACGTTGATGGCGAAGAGATTGGCCAGCACGTCGGCATCGTATTCGTCGACCCGGCCGCGCTTGCCGTTGGTTCCGGCGCTGTTCACCAGATGGGTGATCGGCCCCAGCGCCTTCTCGGTCTCCTCGAACAGCCGCACGATGTCGCTCTCGCGCGCCATGTCGCCGGGCAGGGCGATCGCCTGGCCGCCCTTCGCCTCGATGTCGGCAACGACCTGCTTCGCCTGCGCGTCTCGGGTCCGGTAGTTGATGGCGATGCGGTACCCAAGCGTCGCGGCGCGGCGGGCGGTTTCGGCGCCGATGCCCGAGGCGCCGCCGGTGATCAGAAGTGTCTTGTTCATGGACCGATCGTATAGCGCCGGTCACGATCCGGGAGAAAAAACATGAGGGCCGCCGTTCCGTTCTGGCGCAACCACCTGCTGCGAAAGACAAGGGTCGTGGGCCAGAAGCCTGCCCTATATGATGTATCCCCCACCCGATGCATCGAGCATGGCGCCGGTGATGAACGAGGCCTCGTCCGACAACAGCCACAGGATCGCTTCCGCGATTTCGTGCGCCTCGCCGATGCGCTGGATCGGAAGCGACGCCGCGACGGCGGCGAGGACGCCCGGATCGCTGAGACGCTCTTCCGTCATTTCGGTCATCACCGGACCGGGCCGGATCGCGTTGACCCTTATTCCCTCGGCGGCGACTTCCCGCGCAAAGCCCTTGGTGAAGGCATCGACCGCGCCCTTGGTGGCGGCATAGGCCGACGCGCCGCGGCGCCCGCCCAGGGTCGCCGCCATCGACGAGACATTCACGATCGCGCCGCCCCGGCCGCCGTGCCGGCTCGACATGCGCCGGGTCGCCTCGCGGCAGCACAGCATCAGGCCGACGACGTTCACCGCGAAGAGCCTCGCGATCACTTCGTGCTCGTAGGCGTCGACCCGGCCACGGCTCGGATCGATACCGGCGCTGTTGACCAGGTGCGTGATCGGTCCGAACGCCTTTTCAGTCTCCTCGAACAGGCGGACGATGTCGGCCTCGCGCGCCATGTCGCCGGGCAGGGCGATCGCTTTGCCGCCCTTTGCCTCGATGTCGGCCACGATCTTCTTCGCCTGGGCGTCGCGCGAACGGTAGTTGATCGCGATCCGGTAGCCACGGGTAGCTGCCCGGCGGGCGGTCTCGGCGCCGATGCCCGAGGCACCGCCGGTGATGAGTAGGGTTTTGTTCATGCCGGCGATGATATAGTGGCCGCCTCGATCCGGGAGGAAAAACGTGAAGGCAGCCGTCCTGTTCAAGCCCAACGAGCCGCTGCAGGTCGTCGAGTGCGAGCTCGATCCGCCCAAGGCGCAGGAAGTGCGTGTGAAGATGCGGGCGTCTGGCGTTTGCCAGAGCGACTGGCACGTCATCAACGGCGACTGGCCCTCTCCGATGCCGATCGTGCCGGGCCACGAGGCTGCCGGCGAGATCCTGGAATGCGGGGCGGGCGTCACCACGGTGAAGCCGGGCGACCATGTGATCTTCTCGTTCCGCCCCCATTGCGGGCGCTGCCGCTACTGCAGCCAGGGCCGCACGGTGCTCTGCATCGGCCGCGCCTCGGTGCCGCCGGGGTCGCTCTACGACGGCACGCTGCGCCTCAAGCACAAGGGGCAGGGCATCAACCAGATGGCCCGGATCGGCACGTTCGCCGAGGAAGTCGTGGTGCCGGAGGAGATGGTGATCCCGATCCGCAAGGACATGCCGTGGGCGCAGGCCGCGCTGGTCGGCTGCTGCGTCGCGACGGGTGTGGGCGCGGTCACGCGCCACGCCAAGATCGAGGCGGGCTCCACGGTGCTGGTGATCGGTTGCGGCGGCGTCGGCCTCAATGCGGTGCAGGGCGCCATGCTGGCCGGCGCCTCGAAGATCATCGCGGCCGACATCCTCGACAACAAGCTCGAGATGGCGAAGACGTTCGGCGCCACCCACACCGTCAACACGGCGACCGACAACGACCCGGTGAAGAAGATCAAGGAGATCACCGGCGGGCTCGGCGTCGACTATTCCTTCGACGCGGTGTCGATCGACAGGACGCAGGCACTGGCGTTCGACGCGCTGGCGCCGGGCGGACATGCTGTCGCCGTCGGCATCTCGGCCGCGACGGTCAAGGCGCAGTATTCGCCCTTCATGATGGTATTTGCCGAGAAGAAGGTCAGCGGCACCTTCTACGGCTCGGTGCGGCCCGACCTCGATTTTCCGGTGCTGGTCGATCACTATATGAACAGGCGGCTCAACATCGATGGATTGATCAGCCGCACCTATAAGCTCTCGGAGATCAACGAGGGCTTCAAGCGCATGATGGGTGGCGAGGTCGCGCGCGGCGTGGTGGTCTTCGACTGAGTGCGATGTCCTTCTTTATATCCGGCCTCCCGGCCTCCGTTGCCGATGTCGGGTGCGGACGATGAGCGACCTCGACGCGTTCGGCCTGACCGACGAGCAGGTCCTGATCCGGCGCAACGTCGCCGAGCTGCTGGCCCGCGTGCTGCCGCCGGAGGAGATCCGGCGGCTCGATGCGGCGAGCGAATTCCCGCACGCCGCCTTCGCCGCGCTGGCCGAGGCGGGCTACATGGCGCTGCCCTACGATCCGGCCTATGGCGGCATGGGAGGCAGCCGCAAGGACCTCGTCGTGCTGGTCGAGGCGTTGGCGCGCCATTATAGCGGCGCTTCCTCGCTGTACCTGCCGACCGTCGTCTATGGCGGCATGCACCTGCAGCTCACGGCGGGCGAGCATCTGCGGCGGCGCTACCTGCCCGAGATCTGCGCCGGCCGGCTCAAATCGGCTTTCGCATTGTCCGAGCCCGACACGGGATCGGATGCGTCGGGCATCAAGACTCGCGCCGTGCGCGACGGCAACGGTTACCGGCTCTCGGGACAGAAGCTCTACATCAGCGCGGCGCACGTCGCCGATTACCTGATGGTCGTCGCGAAGACCGACGGGGACGCACGGCACAAGGGGGTCACGCTCTTCTGGGTCGATGCGCGAGCGCCCGGTCTCTCGATGAAGCCGCTGGAAACGCTCGGCCGGCGCACCACGCATGCCAACGAGATTTTCCTCGACGGTGTGTTCGTTCCGGCCGACCACGTGATCGGCGAGGAGAATCGCGGGTGGTCCGGGCTCATGAAAGGGCTGAACCTGGAGCGGCTGTGCCTCGCCGCGCAGGCGTGCGGCAACATGCACTTCGCCATCGAGTACGCGAAGGCTTTCGCGAAGGACCGCATCCAGTTCGGCCAGCCGATCTCGAAGTTCCAGGCGATCCAGCACAAATTCGCGGACATGCGCATCCTGCTGCGCACGACGCAGGCGCTGACCTACCGTCTGGCCGACATGCTCGATGCCGGCCTCGATCCGGTCGAGGAGACGGCGATCGCCAAGATCCAGGGCACCGACGGCGAATTCAGGTGCGCCCATCTCGCGATGGAGATCATGGGCGGGGCTGGATACACGATGGCGCACGACATCCAGCGTCTCTTCCGGGACGTGCGGGTCGGCTCCATCGGAGGCGGGACCAACGACATCCAGCGCAACACCATCGCCAAGATGATGGGCCTCTAGTGCGCAAGATCGGCGACGCCGCCTTCTTCCGCATCGTCGACAGCCTGCTCGATCCGGGCACGACGCGCACGCCGCGCGTTGCCTGGACGATCGACGGAGTCCGCTGGCAACGCGAACGGCACAGCTTCGCCGGCGCGACTCACGGCTTCAGTGTCGAGGTCACGACCGGAAACCGCGACGAGAGGCCGGCGTGGCAGCTGGTCGTCGTGAAGGAATACTGGCGCTCGGGAAGCGGTGGCGATCTGAAGGCGCTGCAATGGGCCCATGTGGAGCGCGGCAGCCGCGCCGACGTGGTGGCATGGCTCGACCGCCAGGAACGGCTCCTCTCACTGCGCACGAAAGAAGAACGTGGCCAATAAGGGGCAGGGCTCCTCTGTTCCTGAATCGCCTTGCGGCTCCCTGTCGACCGGTCTAAACCCGGTCGCAGCTCGGCGCCGGACCATGGAATGGTGTCCGCAAGGCTGTTTTTTGCCGTAATTACAGAGACTTAACTACATGTTGTCGCGCGTCATCGGGCTATTCTCGGCGGACATGGGCATCGACCTCGGCACGGCGAACACGCTGGTCTATGTGAAGGGTCGCGGCATCGTTCTCAACGAACCGTCTGTCGTGGCGCTCACGACGCAGAGCGGCAAGCGGCAGGTCCTCGCCGTCGGCGAGGAGGCGAAGATGATGCTGGGCCGTACCCCCGGCAACATCCAGGCGATCCGCCCGTTGCGCGACGGCGTCATCGCCGACTTCGAAGTCGCCGAGGCGATGATCAAGCACTTCATCTCGAAGGTGCACAACCGGCGCAGCTTCGCCCATCCGCAGATCGTGGTCTGCGTGCCCTCCGGCTCCACCGCCGTCGAGCGCCGCGCCATCCAGGAATCGGCGGAAAGCGCCGGCGCCCGCAAGGTCTGGTTGATCGAGGAGCCGATGGCGGCGGCGATCGGCGCCGGCCTGCCGGTGACCGAGCCGACCGGCTCGATGGTCGTCGATATCGGCGGCGGTACGACCGAAGTGGCCGTCCTGTCGCTGGGCGGCATCGTCTATCCGCGCTCCGTGCGCGTCGGCGGCGACAAGATGGACGAGGCGATCATCGCCTATATCCGCCGCAACCATAACCTTCTGGTCGGCGAAAGCTCGGCCGAGCGCATCAAGAAGACCATCGCCTCCGCCTGCCCGCCGGACGACGGCGAGGGCCGCACCATGGAAATCAAGGGTCGCGACCTCATGAACGGCGTGCCGAAGGAGCTGGTGATCACCGAGCGCCAGATCGCGGAGAGCCTGCAGGAGCCGGTCAGCGCGATCGTCGAAGCCGTCAAGGTTGCGCTGGAGAACACCGCGCCCGAACTGGCCGCCGACATCGTCGACAAGGGCATCGTGCTCACGGGCGGCGGTGCGATGCTCGCAAACATGGACACCGTCCTGCGCCAGGCGACCGGCCTGCCTGTCTCGGTGGCCGAGGACCCGCTGCTCTGCGTGGCGCTCGGCACGGGTCATGCTGTGGAGAACATCGACAGGCTGCGCGGCGTTCTGTCTTCGATGTACTGATACCCGCCGCGCGCGCCCACCCTGCTTGGAGTAGAATGGGCCGGACATGGCGATTCGGGACGACTTCGAAGTAGTCGCGGGCCAGGTGCGCACGGCCGTGCAGCGCTTCACGCTCGGCCTGCTCGTGATCGCCGCCTTCGGGGCCATGCTGGTGGGCAAGGCCGACACCGTCCTTGTCGAGCATGCCCGCGTTCTTGCCCTCGACCTCGCGAGCCCGGTGCTGGAGGCCATCGCCCGGCCCGTCGCCTATGCCAACCGCGCCATCGCCGACCTCCGCGAGTTCGCCTCGCTGCGGGAGGAGAATGCCCGCCTGCGGGAGGAGAATGCCCGCCTGCTGGCCTGGCAGACGGCGGCCCGCCGGCTGGAGAACGAGAACGAGAAGCTGCGCGGGCTGGCCAATTTCCGCGAGGGGCCGGAGGCGTCCTTCATCACCGCCCGGATCGTGGGCGACAGTGTGAATGCCTATGTCCGCGGCGCCCTGCTCAATGTCGGACGTGCGGTCGGCGTCGCCTCGGGGCAGGCCGTGGTGACGGGCGAGGGACTGGCCGGGCGGATCGCCGAGGTCGGCGAGAACAGCTCCCGCGTGCTTTTCGTCACCGACGTCAATTCCCGCCTGCCCGTGCTGATCGAGCGGACGCGCGAGCGGGCCATCCTGGCTGGCGATAATTCGCCCCGTCTGCGTCTTACCCTTCTTCAGAGCGTTGCAGGCGTGCAGCGCGGCGACCGCATCGTCACGTCGGGACACGGCGGGAGTTTTCCGGTCGGCATCCCGGTCGGCGAAGTGGTCGAGACCAGCGAAGGCAGCGTACGCGTGCGCCCCTTCACCGATTTCTCGCGCCTGGAGTTCGTGCGCGTCGTCGATTACGGCGTCACCGGCCTGATCGGCGGCAGCTCCGGCGCCGCCGCGCCCAGCCAGCCGCCGGCCGGCGTCCGGATTCGCTGACATGCGGGCCGACGGCACCCTGGCGCTGCTCGACCGCTGGGGCAGGGCGGCTCTGCCCGGCACGGTCCTGCTCTTTTTCGTCATCCTGACCCTGGCGCCGTTGCGGGTGCCCTATCTCTCCGACACGCTGCCGCTGCTGCCGGTTCTCGTCGTCTTCCAGTACAGCCTGGTGACGCCGGAGCGCCTGCCGGGCCTGCTGCTGCTGGCGATGGGCATCCTGCTCGACCTGCTGTTGGGCGGCCCGGGCGCACCGGTCGGCGTCAGCTCACTGGGATTCATCCTGATCCGTGCATCGGTGGTGGCCAATCGCCGCTATCTCGTGGGCGTGCCGTTCCTCTTCCAGTGGGGCGGTTTCTGCATCCTGTGTTTCGGTTTCGTCGTCCTGGTCTGGGCCTTTACGTCGCTGTGGACCTGGACTCCCATCGATCCGGTGCCGGCGATGGTGCAGTATGCGGTGGTGATCGTGTTCTACCCCTTGCTGGCCCCGCTGATGGCGCGCGTGCGCGCACGTGACCCGCTCAACGTGCCCGATGCGTCGCGCGGCACGGCGCGGCCGGGCGAGACGACGACATGAAACCGTTCCGCAAAGGCGACGGCGAGCGCAGCGGGCTCTTCACCCGCCGGGCGCTTCTTCTCGGCGGCGCGCAGGCGGCGATGCTGGCCGCCCTCGCCGGGCGGCTCTACCAGCTCCAGGTCGTCGAGACCGACCGCTTCTCGACGCTGGCGGAAGAAAATCGCATCAACCTGCGCCTGCTGCCGCCCTCGCGCGGGCTGATCTTCGACCGGACCGGCCAGCCGCTTGCGATCAACCGCAACAATTTCCGCGCCATGGCGACGTCGGATCGCGGCCGCGGCGTCGACATCCTCGTCGAGCGGCTCGACCAGATCCTGATGCTGGGAGAGGCCGACCGTAACCGTCTGGTGCGCGAGCTGCGGCGCAGCCGGAACGCGCAGCCCGTGGTGGTGCGCGAGAATCTCGGCTGGGAGGAGGTGGCGCGGCTCGAGTTTAACGCGCCCGACCTGCCGGGCGTCTTCATCGACCTCGGCCAGTCGCGCGACTACCCCGAGGGCGAACTGATGAGCCATCTCGTGGGCTATACCGGCCGCGTTTCGGACGAGGACCTCGCCGGCCGCGACGATCCCGTGCTGCAGCTTGCCACCATGCGTTTCGGCAAGAAGGGCGTCGAGCGCTCGCTGGAGGACGATCTGCGCGGACGGGCAGGTGCCGTGCAGGTCGAGGTCAACGCGGTCGGCCGTGTCGTGCGCGAACTCGATCGCACCGAAGGCCAGCCCGGTTCGAATGCGCTGCTGACCATCGACCTCGAGCTGCAGCGTTTCGCCACCGAGAAGATGAAGGAGCACCAGAGCGGGTCCATCGTCGTGATGGATGTCGTGACCGGCGATGTCCTCGCCATGGTCTCGACGCCCGGCTTCGACCCCTCCACCTTCGCCCGCGGCATCACCCAGGCCGAATGGCGCGACCTGATCGAGAACCCCGAGCGGCCGCTGCACAACAAGGCAATCGCGGGCGTCTATCCGCCGGGCTCGACCTACAAGATGGTGACGGCGCTGGCGGCGCTCGAATCGAAGGCGATCGATCCGTGGACGCGCCTGCCCTGCGCGGGCTTCCTCGAGCTCGGCAACATCAAGTTCCATTGCTGGCTGAAGGGCGGTCACGGCTCGACCAACGTCACGGAGGCCATTGCCTCGTCTTGCGACTGCTTCTTCTACGAGGCCGCCCGCCGCGCCGGCATCGACCGCATCAGCGACATGGCGCAGCGCCTGGGCTTCGGCAAGGTGAGCGAACTGGGGCTGCCGGGCGAGTCGGCCGCCAACCAGCCGTCGCGCTCGTGGAAGCAGGAAAAGCTCGGCAAGCCGTGGCAGCACGGCGACACGTTCAATCTCGGCATCGGCCAGGGGTACATGACGGCGACGCCGCTGCAGCTCGCCATCATGACCGCCCGTATCGCCAATGGCGGTTACGAGGTGCAGCCGAACCTGCTGCTGGCGAAGTCGACGCCGCGCGAGGAACTCGTGCCGCCGCCCGTGCGCGAGAAGCCGACAGCCCCCTCGATGCGTCTCAATCCGCAGCATCTCGCCCTGATCCGGCAGGGCATGTCGGATGTCGTAAATTCCGGGCTCGGCACGGCCAACTCGCTCCGCCAGCGCGACCCCGCTTTCGTATTTGCGGGCAAGACCGGCACCGCGCAGGTCAAGCGCATCACCGAACGGGAGCGCGAGCTCGGCATCACCCAGGCGCAACTGCCCTGGCATCTGCGCCACCACGCGCTGTTCGTCTGCTTCGGTCCGGTCGACAATCCGCGCTATGCCTGCTCCGTCATCGTCGAGCATGGCATGGCAGGTGGCGCGACGGCCGGCCCGATCGGTCGCGACGTGCTGGTCGAAACGATGAAGCGCGATCCGTCGCGCCGCAACGACCGGTTCCGCAAGATGGCGTCGCGATGAGCAGCGTCGCCCTCGACGCACCCGCCCCGGTCGGGTTCGCCGAAAAGATATGGCGCATCAACTGGGGGCTCATCCTGGTCCTGACGGCCATCGCCGGCATCGGTGTCGTGGCCCTCTATTCGGCCGCCGGCGGCCGGTTCGAGCCTTGGGCCGCCCGTCACGCGGTACGTTTCGGGGCCGCCCTCGCCCTTACGCTCGCGGTGGCGCTCGTCCACCCAAAGGTGTGGCTGACCCTGGCGTGGCCGCTCTATGTGGTGTCGCTGCTTCTGCTGATCGCCGTCGACGTCATCGGCAAGATCGGCATGGGTGCGCAGCGGTGGCTGGTGCTGGGACCGGTCCAGATCCAGCCCTCGGAGATCGCCAAGGTCGCCGTGATCATGGTCCTTGCGCGCTATTACCACGGCCTCAGTCGTGAACAGGCGGCAAAGCTGATCTACACCATCCCTCCGGCGCTGGTGATCCTGGCGGTTGTGGCGCTCGTGATGGTCCAGCCCGACCTCGGCACCGCGATGATGGTGCTGATGGGGGGCTCCGCTCTGCTGTTCGTCGCCGGTGTGAGGCTGTGGATGTTCCTGGCGGCGGGCATCCTCGCCCTCGCCAGCCTGCCGGTCGGCTGGTCGTTGATGCACGACTACCAGAAGAAGCGCGTGCTGACGTTCCTCGATCCCGACCGCGATCCTCTGGGCGCGGGGTATCACATCACCCAGTCGAAGATCGCGATCGGGTCCGGCGGCCTGTTCGGCAAGGGGTTCCTCAAAGGGACGCAATCCTCCCTGAATTTCCTGCCCGAGAAGCAGACGGACTTCATCTTCACGACGTTTGTTGAGGAATGGGGGATGGCCGGGGCCTGCGTGCTGCTGGGCTTGTTCGCCCTGGTGACAATGTGGGGCTTCTCGATCGCGTTTCGCAGCCAGCACCATTTCGGGCGTCTGCTGGCGCTCGGAATCACGTTCATGATCTTCCTGTACATGTTCATCAACACGGCCATGGTCATGGGATTGCTGCCTGTCGTTGGCGTGCCGCTGCCCCTGGTCAGCAATGGCGGGACGGCGCTGCTCTCGGTCATGTTTGCGTGCGGCCTGCTGATCGGGGTCAACGTGTACCGGGATGCCCAGCTTCCGCGGACGCGGTAGGTCACCCTGCAAATTTCTTCTCAACGGGGCTATCGACAAGGCCCTGTAGCCTTGGTATAGCCGCGCCGCTTCAGGGCGATACCCCGAACGGGGGCGCATAGCTCAGTTGGTAGAGCAGCTGACTCTTAATCAGCGGGTCCTAGGTTCGAGCCCTAGTGCGCCCACCATCGCCCGAAGAACGAGAAAGCCCCGCAGATGCGGGGCTTTTTCATTTCCTGATCTCCACACGCCCCGGTGGCGCGTCAGTCCGCGTCCTGCGCCAAGGTCTGCTCCTGGACGGAGGAGGGGTCGAAGCGAAAAGGAGCATAGGTCGCCCAACCCTCGAGACAGGAGGCAGGATCCGCCTTCAACGCCGTCCGGAGGCGGTCTGCGTCGTAGTCGGTCTCCACCGCCAGGCACATCTGGCCGTCTTCGTGGCAGAGGGCGAAATCACCCCGCGGTGCCAGCGATACGACCAGCCGACGAAGAATTGGAAGATCGTCGGAATCCCTCCGTCCCGTCGCGTTCGCTACGAGCAGATGAGCATGACGATGCCGGCTGCAGAAATCGTCCCATCGCATGTAGGGCATCGCCGCGCTCCGGTGACGTGCTCAGCGGAAGAAGATGGCGAGCAGGATGATCACGGGAATGGGAATGCCCAGCATCCACAGCAAGATCGCACGGCCCATCGTCGCCTCCTTGGAATGGTTGAGTCTCGCGACGGAAACGAAGCGCACGGCAGATGCGTTGCACGAGGCGGCTGTTTTGATCTGGGAGGCACGGATGAAGAAGACGCGGGCGTGGCGTCTGATGCGCGAGACGGTCGAAGGGTTTGTGGCCGACGACGCGTTCAGCCGCGGTGCCTCGATCGCCTACTTCACCCTTTTCTCGCTCGCGCCGGTGCTCCTGGTCGTCATCGCGGTCGCCGGCATGGTGTTCGGCCGGGAAGCGGCGCAAGGCGCGATCGTGGAGCAGCTCACGGGGCTGATGGGACGCGACACGGCAATCGCGCTCGAGACGATGATCCGCAGTGCCAGCGATCGGCTCTCGGGTGTGATCGCGACCGTCGTGGGCATCGGCACCATTCTCCTCGCCGTGAGCGGTGTCTTCGGCGAGGTGCAATCGTCGCTAAACGCTGTGTGGAAAGCCTCGCCGGTCGGCTCTACCGTGTCGCGTCTCGTTCGTGCACGGCTCGCAAGCCTGGGCCTCGTGGTGGCGCTCGGATTCGTCCTGATGGTGAGCCTGGTCGTCAGTGCGGGCCTCAGCGCAATAGGAGCCTTCCTACGCTCCCACCTCCCGTTTGCAGGCCTTGCGGTCCAAGGTGCCGACTTCGTGATATCGACCGTGATGATCGCCGCGATATTCGGTGCGATGTACAAGGTGCTGCCGGATTGCTTCCTGCGATGGCGCGACGTGCTGCCCGGCGCTTTGTTCGCAGCGCTTCTCTTCGAAGGAGGCAAGTACCTGATCGCCCTGTATATCGGCCAATCCGACATCGCCTCCACGTTCGGCGGGGCGGGTGCGATCATCGTTCTTTTGCTGTGGATATTTTACTCCGCGCAGATCTTCCTGCTGGGGGCGGAGTTTGCACGGGCATGGTCCAGGCCAGGCAAAGGGATGCCCTCGCCACGCCCCTCCTGACCTCAAGTTTGTTTGGACGATCGCTGGTTCGCCGGCCGGTGATAGATGCCACTCCCGAAAGCCCCCCGCTTCTCACGGGAAGGCAATTCCCGTGAGAAGCGACACGTGGCGATGCGTGTCGCGGTTCCTGACTTCATAGCGAACGAGATGGTTACTGCTTCTTTGGGGCCGGTTCGGTAATCGCGACCGGGTCGCTTCCGGGAAAGCTATCCTTCAGCGCGCGGTCGAGTTCGTCGTCCTTCTTGTTCTTCGCTGCCGATCCGCCCGCCGCTTCGCGCGCGGCCTTCTGCTTCTCGGCCTGATACTCCTGTTCGATGATCTTCAGATCGGATTTGTCGCGCTCCGATGCCTCCGGTGCTGCCGCCGCTTCCTTGGCGCTCCGAAGCTTCTGCGCCTTGTCCTCGAGTTCCTTCTTGATGTGCTGCGGCGTGGTCATGATGTGCTCCTCTCGAGTGATCGGCCGTCGACTAAGCCGACAAAGACCGAGGCTGGGTTGATCACTACAAGGCAAAAACGTGCTACGCGTTGCACGTGTCGCGAATTTTTGCGATTCATTACATGATTGCCGATCATGGACAGCAACCGTGAAGGCGATCATTCGTTCTCGACGCGCCCGCCGCGCGCGCGTTCCTGTCGCGGCAAATGAAGAGGGTAGTCATGGCAGCAGCAAAGAAGAAGACGGCAGCGAAGAAGAAAGCGCCGGCCAAGAAGAAGGCGGCGGTGAAGAAGAAGGTCGTTGCGAAGAAGGCGGCAGCTCCCAAGGCCGCGGCGCGCAAGAAGGCCGTGAGCCGCAAGCGTCTCTGACGTACGACAGCCGGCGGTACCCCCTCTCTCGACGCCGGCATCGAGGGCAACACGCTCTCCACTGAAAATACGAGAAGTAAGGCTGTCTGGGCGGCGCACCGTTTGCGTCGTCCAGCAGAGCGTGAAGGGATTGCTTGGCCAGAAAAGGGGTCTGGTGGTTGCGATACCCCTCATCGTTCTTGCAGACCGGCAAACCGGACCGCCGGGCACTGCACCCGACCAAGGCGACGGGTCGACCGGTGACGATGCTGTCGGCCTTACATTGCCGCACCGAGCCGGGTTGATGACGCGACCTTGGCCGTGACATCCTGCGGGCCATGAGCGATTTGGAAGGTCACTTCAGCGGGCGTGGACTTCGCCTGACCTGGCAGCGACGGGTCGTGCTTGCCGTGGTCGAGGCCGCGACCGATCATCCCTGCGCGAACGAAATCTATCTCCGGGCGACGCGGCATCGCGCGATCGGCATCGCAACGGTCTACCGCACGCTGAGTCAGCTCGTCGCGATGGGGCTGATCACGCGATACAGTCTCGCTGACGGAACACCCCGTTATGCGCGGGCCGGCTGCCTGCCCGCAGCGCATCTCGTGGACGCGAAAACAGGCACTTTGGTCGCGTTGGAAGACGAGGGCCTGGGACGGTTGCTCAAAAGCGAAGCGAAAAAACTGGGTTACCGCCTCGTCAAATATCGCCTCAAGGTGGTGGGCGTAGCCTCAAGCAAGCTCGGCGCCTTTTTCTCGGCGCGTCCCATGATGGAAGCACCATGGATCGCCGAAGCGTGCTGCATCATCTAGACTGCTTCGGCTTGCTGTCACGCACCGCCATGTACCTGGATCACTGAGCCGAGACCCGACCGTCCTTGTCGACGACAAGAAGGACTTCCGTCCGACCCCGCATCGCCCGCACCCGCCAGGTGCCATCCGGCCCGGGCTTGATGTCGCGGACCGACTTGTAGCCGTCTTCTTCCACGGCCCTGCGCGCGAGAGCATTGTCCTGCTCGATCGCGGCGGGCTGGGACGGCAGCGTCGCCTGGTCGACTTGCGTGGAATCGTAGCCGGGCGGCGGTTCCCATGCTGCCGGACGAGAACGAACGACGAGCGGCACGGGTATCTGCTTTTGTTCAAGGACGGTGGGCTTTTCGGTCCCTTGGGGGGCTTCGCCCCCTCGGGTCAGACCCACGCGCTGGATCGGGACAGCCTCAGCCTGAGATGTCTCGATCTTCGCTCGGGCCTGCACGGCGGGCGCGTAGACATGCGCGCCTGCCAACAGGCCGCCGACGATGCAAAGCCCAATCACGGGAAAAAGGAACTGCTTCATCGCTGCTCTCGCCACGGGTCGTTGCGGGTCTAAACGAACATGCAAGCGCTTTGTTGCAGCGGCTCGTACGAACTCGACGTGCCCTGTGGCCCAGGTGCAAGAGGTGCGGGTGAGGTTTCCGGGCAACAGTGCGACTGAAATACCGCTGCCGGACGGCTTGATGGGCAACGTTCGAGCCACGGCAGGCATTTGGGGGAGGACAGGGGCGGTATGCCGACCCGGAGCGAGGGATATGATGGCGTTGGAAACTGCTGATCTTCCGCAACCTATGGCGGACGTCGATGTGTGGCCGGTCGCGCTTTTCAGCGTGGCAAGCCTGGGACTGTCTCTGGCCAGCGTCGCTTGTGTCGGTTGGTATGCGATGCAGCGGGAAGCGCTTCCCGCGCTGGCTTTCTTCGTGGCAGCGATCTGCTTCTGGGGACTGGGCCGCGGAGCGCTCGCGGGTATCCTCCGGCGCCGCGCGATTCGCTGACCCGCGGGCCAGGCCCGGCACCAGTTGCTAGTCGCGCTGGCGCCGGGAAAGTTTGACGCTAGTTGAGCAGCAGGAACAGCAGGACGGATCGACCGGTCACCTTGTAGCTGGCGCCGAACGCGAAGGTTTCGCCGCCCTCCCCATTGGCGATGTTGGTGTCCACGAGCTGCTGCCAGCCCGAGCCATCGGCGGCTTCCGGCAACACGAAGTCGACCACGTCATGGTAGCCGTTGATCACGATCAGGACGCTGGCGTCCTGGCTGCGTTTGCGGATGCCGGTGGTCTGGGCACGCCCGTCGACCAGCATGCCGAAGCATCGCAGGTTTCCGTCGTTCCAGTCGGCCTGTTCCATTTCCCGGCCGCTCGCATTGATCCAGGCGATGTCGCGAATTCCGGTTTCCTCGTTCAGGTCACCGGTGAAGAAACGCGTCCGGCGCAGGATGGGATACTTGTGCCGCAGCGCCAGAAGTTTCCTGACGAACTCGATCTGCAGCTTGCCGGCGTCCGTGATCTCCCAGTCGATCCAGCCGATCTCGTTGTCCTGGCAATAGGCGTTGTTGTTGCCGTTCTGGGTGCGCGCGAACTCGTCGCCGGCGAGCATCATCGGCGTTCCTTGCCCGAGCAGAAGCGTCGAGAGCATGTTCCTCATCTGGCGGCCGCGCAGTTCGAGGATCGCCGGGTCGTCGGTCGGGCCTTCGGCGCCGCAGTTCCAGGAACGATTGTCGGAGTGACCGTCCTTGTTCTCCTCGCCATTGGCCTCGTTGTGCTTTTCATCGTAGGAGACGAGATCGGCCAGCGTGAAACCGTCATGCGCCGTGACGAAATTCACGCTGGCCCAGGCGCGCCTTCCGTCGCGGTTGTAGATCTCGCCCGAGGCGCAGAGACGTGGCGTCAGGGCCGTTACCGGGGCGGTGCCCTTCCAGAAGTCGCGCACGGTATCGCGGAACTTGTCGTTCCATTCCGCCCAGCCGGGAGGAAAGCCGCCGACCTGGTATCCGCCCGGTCCGCAATCCCAGGGCTCGGCGATCAGCTTGACGCTGCGCAGGACGGGATCCTGGCCGACCGCCTTGAGGAAGCCGCTCTGCTCGTCGAAGCCGCCCGGTTCGCGTGCGAGGATGGTTCCCAGGTCGAAACGGAAGCCATCGACGTGCATTTCCTGCGCCCAGTAGCGCAGGCTGTCGGTGACCATCTGGATGACCCGCGGATGGCTCAGGTTCACCGTGTTACCCGTGCCGGTGTCGTTGATGTAGTAGCGCTTCTGGTCGGGCAGAAGCCGGTAGTAGCTAAGGTTGTCGATCCCCTTGAAGGATAGGGTCGGCCCACGCTCGTTACCCTCGGCCGTGTGGTTGTAGACGACGTCGAGGATCACCTCGAGGCCCGCTTCGTGGAAGCAGGCGACCATCTCCTTGAATTCGCGCAGGCTGTTGGCGACGTCGGATGCGTAGCGCGGGTCCGGAGCGAAGAAGCCGATGCTGTTGTAACCCCAGTAGTTGCGCAGGCCCTTCTCGAGCAGATGGCTGTCGTCGAGAAAGGTGTGGACGGGGAGCAGTTCGACCGAGGTCACGCCCAGCGACTTGATGTAGTCGACGACCGCCTTGGTGCCGAAGCCTGCATAGGTGCCGCGGACCTTCTCGTCCACCTGCGGGTGCCGCATCGTGAAGCCCTTTACATGGGCTTCGTAGAGGATCGTGTGTTCCCATGGCACGACCTGGCGGCCGGGCTCGCCCCGCCAGTCGAAGTCGGGATCGACGACGACGCATTTGGGCACGAAGGCCGCACTGTCCCTTTCGTCGAAAGTGAGGTCGTCCCCGCTTTCCATCGTGTAGCCGAAGACCGCGGGATCCCAGGTCAGCGCGCCGGCGTGCGCGCGTGCGTAGGGGTCCAGCACGAGTTTGTTCGGGTTGAATCGATGCCCTGCCTCCGGTTCGTAGGGGCCGTGAACGCGGTAGCCGTAGAAGGTGCCTGGACCGACCTCAGGGAGCCAGCCGTGGAAGACCTGGTCGGTGTATTCGGGCAGCTCGATGCGCTCGAGCTCCCGCTTGCCGGTCTTGTCGAAGAGGCAGACCTCGACTTTCGTGGCATGGGCAGAGAACAGGGCGAAGTTGGTTCCGCTCCCGTCCCATGTCGCCCCCTGTGGATGCGGCAGCCCTTCCTTGAGGCGGGACTTGTTGACGTTTGCCATGAGACGCTCCTGGAAGGGCTGCAGGACGGGCCGTAGCCCGCCTGCCTGTCCGGAATCAGGGGAAAAAGGAGAGGGGCGGCGGTACCGGGTACCTGCCGCACACCTGTCAGCGGCGAAGATTCACTTCGGCGACCTTGTCCTTGTAGTCTTCCTTCGGATCGACCCCGAGCAGCAACTTGAGGCCGGCAAGGAGGCTGGACGCGTCGACCCAGATTTCCGCTCGCTCGGGATCGAGACGCAACAGCACCAGCTTCGGATCGTCCTTGCCCTCGAACCAGGCGGAGACGAAGCGATTCCACAACCGGTCCACCATCGTCCGGTCTGTCTCGATGTGCAGGGAACCGTGGACCGTCGCGAAGAGGTCGTGGTCCTTCGACGTGAAGGTGGCGATGGCGCGGTTGGTCGCCGCGTCTGCCGCGAGTTTCTCGGCCAGGGCATTCTCGCGCGAGGTGAAGAACCAGATTGGCCCGTTGCGATCGCCGTCGAGCTGGCCCGTCATGGGCCTTGCATGGCCGTCCTCGACGCCGTCCAGTCCCAGCATCATCGTGCGGTCCGACCTGAGTCTCGACCAGAATTTCTCGGCGAGCTCCTGCTCCTTGGGTGCCATGCGTCTTTCTCCTTGGGGGTTCGTTCAGGCCCGTCGGCGAGCCGCGGTCTGAACGGATGAATGCCGACGGGCGTTGCGCCGGTTCTGCGCCATGCGTCGTCGAAAGCTCTGTGTGCAGAGATGAAGCCACACTCTTCCAGGGCTGCGGCCGGCGAAGGCGTCAGGTGGACGATGCTCCCGCTACGTCGCCGTAGAGGGAGGCGTATTCGCGTGCCGAGTCCTGCCATCCGAATGGCTGTGCCATGGCGAGCTCGCGCATCGAATGCAGCCGTCGCTTGGCACCGAACGTCGCGAAGGCGCGACACAGCGCGCCGAAGAACCCATCGGACGAGAAGCGCTTGAAGAGGAAGCCCGTGCGCCCGTCCTGGATCGTGTCCGAAAGCCCTCCGGTGCGATAGCCGATCGGCAGAGAGCCGAAACGCTGGGCATACATCTGGCTGAGCCCGCACGGCTCGAATCGCGACGGCATGAGCGTGAAATCGCTGCCCGCAAATATCCTGCGCGCCTGCGAGTCATCGAAATCCAGGGCCACGGCGATATTGTCGGGATGCCGCCGACGCGCCTCTTCGAGCGCATGTTCCAGATGCGGCTCGCCCCGGCCGGTGACGACGATCTGGCCTCCTGCCTCGACGATGGCATCGGCCGTCGAGACGACGAGATCGATACCCTTTTGATGGACCAGCCGGGCGACGAGCGCGAAGAGAGGTCCCTGCGAGAGGGCGAGTCCGAACTCGCGCCGGACGTGTGCGGCATTTGCCTGTTTGCCCTGCCAGTGGCCGGACGAGAACGGCGCAGCCAGGGCATCGCACGATCGCGGATCCCAGCTGTCGTCGATACCGTTCACGATCCCGGAGAGGCGGCCTTGCTCCGCGCGGCGGGCCAGCAGGCCATGCAGGCCGCATCCCTGCTCGGGCGAGGTGATCTCCTTCGCGTAGGTCTTGCTCACGGTCGTCAGGTGATTGGCGTAGTAGAGCCCGGCCTTGAGAAAGGAGACCTGGCCGTAGAATTCCAGCCCTTCGATGTCGAAGGCACTCGGTGGCGCCCCGATCCGGGCCAGGGAGGCCGGCGAGAAGATGCCCTGATAGGCCAGGTTGTGGATGGTGAAGAGGCTCGGGATCCTGGCGTCCGACCAGGCGAGGTAGGCCGGGACCAAGGCGGTCTGCCAGTCGTTCGCATGCACGACATCCGCGCGCCAGTTCGGGTCGAGCCGCCCCGCCGCAAGCTGCGCGGCAATGGAAGCAAACAGGGCGAAACGCAGGTCGTTGTCGACCCAGTCGCGGCCATTGACGTCGGTGTAAGGAGTGCCGGTCCGCTCGTAGAGCGAGGCGCATCGAACGGCATAGATGGAGAGCCCGTCGGCGCTCTTGCCCTCCAGCACCGTGCAGGCGGGAAACTCCCCGGTCGGCAGGCACGTCGCGACTGGCTTGAGGCCTTTCAGCCCTTTGAGCACCGCGGGAAAGCCCGGAAGGATCACCCGGGCGTCGAAGCTTTTCGAAAGGGCCCTGCTGAGCGCCGCCGCGACCGTGGCCAGGCCGCCCACGCGGACAAAATCCTCGAACTCGGAAGCAGCGAAGAGGATACGCATGTGCGCTCTGCAGGCGACCAGACCCAAGGGCGGGTCGGTCGAGCATCGAGACCGCTTGTCCGCAGCCGCACGAGCCCGGTCGAAGGGGCTTAAGTGGCCATCGGGTGAACGCACTCTCGCCACAAATGGTTGCGGCGCAGCACGAAGAAGTTTCAGGAGTTACGTTTGTTTTCCAACGCAGTTCCCGCGTCGCAGCAATGAGTCGTCATGGCTCCTTCAGGCGTCGCGCCCGTTCCTGCTTTGCTCGCCTTTCGGCACCCTGGCGGGACAGGCGCTCGAGGTCGACCGGGTCGACCCGGCCGTAGCGGGCTCGCCACTCGGGATCGTCCTTCCAGGCAAAGGGTGCGTGCGCCGTTGTTCTGGGCCGCTGCGCGATTTCCAGCAGGCCAAGCGCCTGGGCCACCACGGCTTCCTGCATGTCGCGCCGGAAGGGATGACCACACGGGTTGCCCAGGGGAAAGTCGGTGAACAGGAAGCGCGGCACCCCGCAATGTTCGACGATGTCCAGGGCCGAGCCGACGATGACCGTGGGCAGGCCGTTTTCTTCGAGATAGCGGGCGACCAGACTCACGGTCTGGTGGCAGACGGGTCAAAGGGCGCAGAGAAGGGCTGCATCGGCGCCGTCTTCGCGCAGGCGCGCGAGGATCTGCGGTGCATCTTCCTCCAGGGTCTTGCGCTGGCTGTATTCGGTCGGCACGCCATGGAAGCGGCGCGTCAGTCCCTGGATCAGTCTTCCCGCCGCCAGCGACGCAGCGGCCTCGATCGGCAGATAACTGCCGCGATCCCGTGTGTGGGTCGATTCCTTGTCCCATGCAAGGTTGTCCGTGAACAGCGCCGGCGGAGGAGGCGACACCTCGCCGGACCAGACACGCCGGACACCCCGCTCGTCCTTGTTGGCGAGATCGGGCGGGCTGGCCGTCGTGACGAGGCCGAGACGTACTTCGGAAAGCGGCTTCGCCAGCCTGGCGAACGGAACCTCGTCGTAATGGGCCCAGACATAGTCGTTGGAATAGCCCAGCGCGCGATAATAGGCGCGCGTGCGTTCCATGTAGGGCACCGCAGCTTTGTTCGCCGGCATCGTCATGTGCGTTTCCTTTTCTTGCAGCAGCATGGTGATCGCATCGATGCGGTCCGTTCAAGGGCGCTGAGCCGGGTGGAAGAACGGGGCAGGCCGGTCATGTGCCCGTGTTGTCTTGAAGTCGCCGTCTCCTGCGACGCAAATCGCCCCTGCAGCGTTCCGAACAGGTCTTCACGTCTTCCCAGCACGCCCGCCACTTGCGACGCCAGGCGAACGGACGGTTGCAGGCGAGGCAGGTCTTGACGGGCAGATGGGGTTTGCGATGACGGGTGGGCATGGCCGTTGGCATGCCCCGTATTACGCACGCTGGCGGCGGTCGGGTCAGCTTCGTCCGGCCGCGACTTCGCGCTGATAGTAGAGCAGGTCCAGCTCCGGAGCGGCATGGTCGAGGCCGGTCAGGATGGCATGCGCCTGGCCGCGGTGATGGGTCTGGTGATTGAACCAATGTGCCAGCGCCGGTGCGAGCTCCTGAACGATCTCGTCCGGCGTCGACACGCGCCGGTAGCGGATCACGCCTGCAAGCCGGGCCTCGTCGAGGCTTTCCACCCAAGCGAGGATCCGCCTGTCCTCGACGTCGCGTGCCGCACGCAAATCCTCGAGACGTTCGTGCAGGATAACGTCGAGCCTGTCGGGCGCGACGCCCGTGCCGGTGAAACGGCTCATCCAGATCCGATCCGTCGCCAGGAGATGATTGAGGGTGCCGTGGACGGACCGGAAGAAAGCACCCCGGTCGGCACGGTATTCGTTGTCTGGAAGCCGCGCGGCAGCATCGTAGAGGCGCCGGTTCGCCCACGCATTGTAGCCCGCGAACATCCGGAAGTGTCTTTTCATCCGGCCATCCTGAACCGCCGGGCGGGCACTTCAAGATTGATTGGTTCCATCCACCCAGGACGTCCGGTCACCAGACCAGTCGCACGCCGCCTGTGCCTGCGAAAGCACGCGAGACGCCAGAGAAGTCGCCGTCGAATTGCCCGTAGAGGCGCAACATGCCGCCCAGCTCGACCTCAATGGCGGCGGTGGCCACGAGCGCGTCCGGCGCCGGTTGCGCGCCTTGCACGGTGAAAGGCACGCCGGGGCCCAGGGCGAGGAAGGTCGCCGTCGAGGCCCGATAGGTATCGAACTCGTGCGCCCAGCCGAGCCGCAGGCGCGGCCGGAAGACGGCATCGTCGTCGGCGCGAAACGCCGTCGTGACATCGACGCCGAGAACCGAGCGGAGGGAGAGTGTCGTCTGCGCCTGGACCCCGAGGCCCGTCAGGCCGGGCGCGCCCGTGGCCGTGTTGCGCGCGGTCTCCGCGTAGGCGTTCTGCTGCAAGGCCTGCGCGGTGAAGCTCGCGAAGGGCGTGATCACGGTGTCGTCATCGACGGCCACGCGCCAGCCGGCCTCGACGCGGCCGCCGTACTGGCTCCCGTTGAAGGCACCGCTGACCTGCTCGCTGAGCGACCCCGTGCTGACATAACGCTGCGTCGTGAAGCTGCCGAACCCGTAAGCCAGCGCGGCGTCGAGATAGGCGGGGCCGGCCGACGCGCTGGCGTAGACGCCCATCACGATGGCTTGCGAGGTGCCTGTGCTGGCCACGCTGGGTAACATGTAGCCGGCGCTCGTCGTGCCGAGCGTCAAGCCCAGGATGGTGCCGGGCGCGATACGTCCGTCGATGCCCATCGCGCCGCCGCCCGAGGTCACCTCGACCCGGGCGCTGCCGGTCGTCGCATTGCCGTCGACGCTGCCCGAACCGCCGAAGCCCTGCGCCCAATAGGTGAGGCGGCTCGTGCCGGCCGCCGCCGGCTGACAGGGCGCGCCTGAGCAGGCATCGGCCACCTCGACGCTCGCCCGCTGACCCGAGGCCCCTGCAACGGTCGCGGTGCGAGCGCCGCGGCTCACGGCGATCTGGCCGAAGATCGTGCCGAAAAGCTGGTTGAAGGCGCCGAAAGAAGCGTTCTGCCCGGCCGACGCGACCTCTCCGGCAAGCTGGGACAGCGTATCGGGCGCGGTCGATTGCAGGAGCTGTGCATAGAAATTCGCTGCGTTACCGGTCAGGCTGGTGGAGTACTGGGCCTCCAGCGCGTTTCCGACGGCGCGCCCGTTGGAGCCGCCGTTCGGGATCGCGTTGAAGGGAATGCGGCTGAGAACGAGATCGACGCCGCCGCCTGTGTAGAGAGCGAAGGTGTTGAAGAACATCGTCGACGCCTCGACGCTGGCGAAGCTTCCCGAGGTGGCGGCGGAGGTGAGCGCCCCGACATAGGTCGTGACCGGCCCGTAGAGGCCCGTCTGGACAGAAGCCCGCAGCTTACCGTTCAGCGCGCTGGTGCCTGTCACGTTGAGCCGGTCGTAGTTTCCGGCGGTGCCCGATGGGCCGACCCGCAATGTCAGCGTTCCGGCGGCCGACTGGGCGAAGCTGCCGGAGACCTGGTGCGTGACCCCGCCGCCCGGTGCCATCGGTGTCGAGATGGTGATGAGCCCGGCATTGGAAAGCGTATGTCCGCCGGCTCCCGCCAGGCTGATGCGGCCGTCCAGCGTGCCGCTGTTGGTGACGGCGGTGCCGCTGCCTGCGCCGACGGCGACGGAGACCGATGCGGCGACCGTGCCGCTGTTGGTAAAGGTATCGCCTCCGGCCAGGCCGACGCCCAACGCGCACCCGGCGCCCACGATACGGCCGGCGTTCGTGACGGTTGTGGCGCTGCCAAGCGAACCGTCGATGCCGATGCCGCAGCTTCCGACATTGATGGTGCCCGTATTGCGCAGCGTGTTGCCGGTCCCGAGGCTGACGAGGCCACCGCCGTTCGCGCCGGCATTGATGGTGCCTGCGTTCGACGCCGAGCCGTTGTTCCCCTGAAGTGCGATTCCGAAGCCCTGGGTCCCCACGGTGATCGTGCCGCCGTTGAATGCCGTGACGCCGTTTCCGTTGAGCAGGAGGCCGACCTGGTTCTGTCCACCGAGCAGCGTGCCGAGGTTCACCACCGTCTGGTTGTCCGCGAGGCCGATCATGGCCGCGGACATGCCGGGCACGATGGTGTCGCCGACAATGATCGTGCCGGCGTTCAGCATGTTGCCGGAGCCGGCGATTCCGTTGCCCTCGATGCCGACGACGATCGTGCCTGTGTTCACGATGGTGGTGCCGCTGCCGGCGAAGATGGCCGTTCCGGTCTCGCCGAGGGAAATCGTGCCGGTGTTGACGATTGTGCCGTTGTCGCCGGCCAGGATGCCGCTGCCGCCGCAGCCATTGTCCGTGATGGTGCCGGTGTTGAGGATGCGGTTGCCGTTGCCGGTGGCGTCGACGCCGAGCCCGCAATTGCGGAACGAGATGGTGCCGTGATTGGCGATCAGCAGGTTGTCGCCGTTCGACAGGATACCGGTGCCGGAATCGCCGAGCGCGATCGTGCCGAAATTGCCGATGATGCTGTCGCTGCCGGCCTCGATGCCGACGGCGCCGTCGCCGCCTGCGATGCGCCCCAGGTTCGCGACGACGTTGGCCGTGCCCACGCCCAGGGCGGTCGCGTTGTCGCCGACGACGATGCGTCCTTCGTTGCCGACCGTATTGCCGTTGTTCAGGGTGATGCCGGTGCCGACGGTGGCGTTCGGCAGGATGTCGACGGCCAATCCGTGCACGCCGGCCCCCGCGGTGAATCCGCCCGGCGAACTTCCGGCGCAGATCACGGTGGTGCCCACCTGGAGGCAATCGGCGGCGGCATCTCGCGGCACCGACAGGAGACCGAGTGACAGGGCGGCAATGAGCGGAAGCAGGCGCAGCAGCGCGCGGGCAGTCAGTGTTGTCATCGCCGCCGTGCGTGTCCTCCCTGTACTGTTCACTCTAGGATGGGGCGGAGTTGCAGTGCAAGTGAGCCGGCCGGATTGAAGACACACTTGCCGCCGAACAAGGCCCTTCAGCGTTGCAGGGAGCAGAGATGAGCAAGCGAATCGGAATCCTCACGAGCGGTGGCGACTGCGCCGGCCTGAACGCGACGATCCGGGCGGTCGCCCTGCGGGCCCACCACGGCCATGGCTGGACCACGGTCGGCCTGCGCTATGGGACGCTTGGGCTGCTCGAGCGGCCGGTCGCGGCGGTGACGCTCGACGTGACGCGTCTCGACGCGACGGTGGCGCGGCAGGGCGGCACGTTCCTCGGCAGCACGAACCGCGGCAATCCCTTTGCCTTTCCCATGCCCGACGGCAGCAAGAAGGATCGTTCGGGCGAAATGGTGGAAGGGCTGAAGATGCTGCAGCTCGATGGCCTTGTCGGGGTCGGTGGCGACGGCAGCCTGGCGATCCTGCGTCGTCTGCTCGCGCCGTCGGGTATCCCGTTCGTCGGTGTGCCAAAGACGATCGACAACGATGTCGGCCAGACCGAGCGGGCCGTCGGCTACACCACGGCTGTCGCCATCGCGACCGAGGCGCTCGACCGGCTGCAGCCGACCGGCGCCAGTCACGAGCGGACCATGGTTCTGGAGGTGATGGGCCGGGACGCCGGCCATATCGCCATTGCGGCGGCGATCGCAGGCGGCGCCGACGTCGTCCTCATTCCCGAGGTGCGCTGGCATCTGCAGCGCGTCGTCGACCATATCGGCCGGCTGCGCGCCTCGGGCCGGACGTCGGCTCTGGTCGTCGTGGCGGAAGCCGCAGGGCAGTCCGACGAGGCGCCCGATGCGGCGGGCGACGCGCCGGAAACGGGAGTCGGCGAATGGCTTGCCAAGCGTATCGCCCGTGCGACCGGAGCGGAGGCACGGGCGACGGTGCTGGGCCACGTCCAGCGCGGCGCCATGCCGACTGCCGAGGATCGTTTGCTGGCTGCCGCGCTGGGCGTGAAGGCGGTGGACGTGCTCGCCGAAGGGAAGGCGGACCGCATGGTCGCGTGGTGGAACCGTCAGGTCGTCGATGTCCCGCTGCAAAAGGTCGTCGGCCGCTCGCGCACCGTCGACCCCGACGGCACGTTGATCCGCACTGCGCGGGCCCTGGGAATCTGCCTCGGCGACGATTGCTAGGGCGTGGCTGCGGCGGCGAGATCGGCACGCGTCAGCCAGAACACCTCGCCCTCGCTGAGTTCGGTGTCGAGCCACAGGAACGGCAGCGTCGGGAATGCTTTCTCCAGCGGTTCGCGCCCGCGGCCTATCTCGCACACCATGCCGCCTGTCTTCGTGAGATGGGTCGGCGCGGCCTTCAGGATCCGGCGCACCAGGTCCAGCCCGTCGCCCCCGGCGGCAAGCGCCAGCCGCGGCTCGTGGCGGAATTCCGGCGGGAGCTTCGCCATGCCACGTGCATCGACATAGGGCGGGTTGGTGATGATGAGGTCGTAGCGCTGACCCGACAGCGGCGCGAACAGATCTCCCCGGTGCAGCGTGATACGGTCGGCCAGGCGGTGGGTCGCCACGTTGCGGCGGGCGAGGGCGAGGGCTCCCGCCGACAGGTCGACCGCGTCGATGCGTGCCCGCGGGAACGCCAACGCCGCCAGGATCGCCAGACAGCCGGAGCCCGTGCAGAGATCGAGGATCCGCTTGGGGCGCGCGGCCGGCAGCACGCCGCCTGCGAGCAGGTCGCCGATGAAGGAGCGAGGGATCAGCGCCCGCCGGTCGGAAAGAAACCGTACGCCCTGCATGTAGGCTGCGCCGACGAGATAGGGCGCGGGCATGCGCAAGCCGATGCGCGCATCGATCAGGGTCAGCAGCCGCGCCTTTTCGGCCGGCGACGGGACGAGGTCGAGCCAGGGGTCGATGCGGTCGATCGGGAGCCGCAGCGCCTCCAGCAGCAGGAAGGCGGCTTCGTCGACCGCACTGGTCGTTCCGTGTCCGTAAGCCAGCCGGGCGGCCCGGAAGCGGCGCACCGCGAAATGGAAGAAGTCTTCGAGGGTGACGAGAGTCGTTGTGGAGGCGCGCTTCATGCCGGCCTAGAGTAGCCGATATGGACCGCCGTGCGTTTCTTTTCGCCTGTTCCGCCCTGCCGATGATCTTGGTCGCACAGGCGCGTGCCGCGGAGGATATAAGGGTCATCTATGTCGGCGGCTGGGACTGCCAGCCCTGCACGACCTGGAAGAACCGATACAAGGCCGACTGGCTGGCCTCGCCGGACTTTCGCAAGGTCCGGTGGATCGAGGTCGAAGCGCCCAAGCTCAAGGAGGCCTATCAGGACCGTTACTGGCCTGGCGACCTCAAATCGGTCCTCGACCAGCTCCCGCGCAAGAGCGGGACGCCGCGGTTCCTGGTCGTCCGCAGCGGTACGGTCGTCTTCAACGAGTTCGGCGTCAGCAAATGGACCCATGCGCTCGCCGAGATCCACAAGCTGGCAGGGTAGCGAACATGGCAGGCGCTCTCGACGGACTGGTCGTCCTCGATCTCACGACACACCTCTCTGGGCCGTTCTGCGGCATGCAACTCGCCGATCTCGGCGCCGACGTCATCAAGATCGAGAGTCCGCAAGGCGATGCGATGCGGGGCGCGCCCCCTTTCATCGAGGGCGAGTCCGCTCCTTTCATGCTGTGGAACCGCAACAAGCGGGGACTGAAGCTCGATCTCAAGGATGCAAAGGATATCGCGACCTTCTGGGACCTCGTGGAAGGCGCCGACGTGGTGCTCGAGAATTTCCGGCCGGGCGTCATGAAGCGTCTGGGTTTCGGATGGGAAGCGCTGCACGCCCGCAACAAGCGCCTGGTGCTGGGCTCGATCTCCGGCTTCGGCCAGACCGGCCCCTATGCCGGCCGCGGCGGTTTCGACCTCATGATCCAGGCGATGTCCGGGCTCATGTCGGTCACGGGACCAAAAGACGGGCCGCCTTACCGCATCCCGCTCGCGATCTCCGACGTCGGCGCCGGGCTCTACCTCGCCATCGGCATCCTGGCGGCGCTGCAGGCGCGACAGAAAACCGGCGAGGGGCAGTGGGTGGAGACGTCGCTCCTGGAGGCGACGGTGTCGCTGGGCGTGTACGAGGCGGCCAATTTCTTCGCCAACGGCAAGCGTCCGGAGAAGCTGGGACAGGCGCATCGCGGCTCGTCGCCCTATCAGGTGTTCCAGACGGCAGACGGATGGCTGACCATCGGCGGAGCTCAACAGAATTTCTTCCGCCGGCTCTGCGCCCTGGTCGGCAAGCCGAACCTGGCCGAGGATCCGCGCTTCAAGGCCAATGCCGACCGCGTGCGGCACAATGACGAGATCGTTGCCCTCCTGCAGGCGGAGATCGTGAAGCGCACCACAGACGCGTGGATGGACGCCCTGGAAAAGGAAGGCATTCCCGCCGGGCCCGTGCTGCATCACGACGAGGTCTTTGCCGATCCCCAGATCCTGGCGCGTGGCATGGTCGCCGAGGTCGAGCATGCGACGGCCGGCCGCCAGAAGACGCTGGGGGTACCGCTCAAGCTCTCGGCAACGCCGGGTGGCGTTCGACGTGCCGCTCCGACCCTCGGGCAGCACGATGCCGATATCCGCGGCGCCAAACGCCGCTAGGGAACGAGGACGGCGCAGGAGGAAGCTGCGCCGTCCTCGATATCGCTACCAGCGGGGACGCTGGTACCTGTCGGGAACCCCGTCGCCATTTCTGTCGCGGTCGTAGCGATCGGGGATCCCATCCCGGTCGCTGTCCCGCATGCGCCGATAGGCAGGGGGTGGGGGTGGCGCCGCGGTCGGCACGGGGACGTAGCGGGTCTGGGTGACGACTTGTGGCGGCGGCGGCGGCGGCGGCGGGGGCGGCGGCGGTGCCGCGTAGTAAGCCGGTGCCGGGCGGTAATAGGCCGGTTGGCTGACATAGCCCGTGGAATACGCAGGATAGCCCGAATAGCCCCCATTCGAGTAGCCGGGGTTGTATCCATAGGTCGTGGGATACCCCGATTGCTCCACGCACCCCGCCGTGACGATCACCAGGCCCGCGGCGGCGAGCCAACTGACGCAGCGCATTCTTTCCCTCCACCAAGGGAGCCCTCCGCGGAACGGTCGGGGCAATCCCATTCCAGGAGGTTGGCTGAAGACGGTGGCGCGCCATTGTCTCAATAAAGATTTGATCAAGGCTGCTGTGATCGAGTGGTGACCGGGTATGCGGGCCTTGCGGAGGATCGGTCTGTCTGGCGCGCCGGCAGACGGGCTGCCGGGCTCGAGAACGATCGGCTAGCGGAGCGACTTTCCCGGGCCCTGGTAGCGCGGTGAATCCTGAATGCTCGATGGGCCCAGCAGGGAGCGCGAGGTCGAGGGTGTCGTGACCGAAAAACTTCGAGGGGCCTCGTCGAGCTTATTGGGCTTGTGCCGGTCGGATATCCCGTCGCCATTCCGGTCGCGATCCCGGTCGTTACTCGAAAAAACCTTCGATGGCTCGTGAGGCCGGTGCCGGTCGGGAATGCCGTCGCCATCCCGGTCGCGGGCTGTGTGGCGCGCAGGCCGGGTATCCCGATCGTCGTCCCTGGAAAGCAGCCGGGTATAGGTAGGCTGACCGAACGACCACCGTGTTGGCGGTGCCGGGACGTCGTATGCCGGGGCCGACGCCGGCGCGGCATAGGCAGGGTAGCTGCCACGGCTTCTCCTGGAATGGCTTGTGCCGCCGAGCGTGGTGAAGCCATAGGCGGCGTGCGGAGTGTAACCATAGGTTGTATGGTCGGCGGACTGCCCGCCGCATGCCGCCACCACCATGAAAGCGCCGGCAGATAAAAGGAAATCGATGCGGAACATTCTTGTCCTCCGGCCCGCACGCTATTCGTGTGAGTGCGGGTGTATGGAAAAGAATTACGCGCAATAGTGGCAGTCTCTAGGCGGCGTAAAAATTTGCCGGGGCACGGGAAGCCTGTTCGACCATCTGCCCGAATCAAAACCGGCTCCCGATCGTATCGGGAGCCGGTCTGTAGGCCGCCAGGTGGCGCGCTTCAGCGCTGGAAGGCGTCGGGAATCCCGTCGCCGTTGGCGTCGATGTCGCGGCGATTGGGAACGCCGTCCCCGTCGTAATCGCCATTGGGGCCGCGCCGGCCCTGATAGGCATAGGAGCCGTTATTGTACGCCGGCCGCGCGGCGTAGTACCCGTTGCCGTTGTAGGCCGGCCGGCTGCTGGCGTAGCCGTTGTTGTTGTAGGCGTAATAGCTGTTGTTGTAGGCGGGCCGGCTGCTATAGCCGCCGTTGTAGGCGTACGTGTTGTCGTAGCCGGTTTGCGTGCAGGCCGCCGTGGCGGCCAGAAGGCCCGCCGCCGTCACGAATTTCAAAGCGTTCATCCTGACCTCCTTGGAAGCGGAAAGTTGATCCGTCTTGCGACGGGACTTCCTTCACAACGAGGTAAGTGCCGAAGCGTGGCAAAGCTTCGGCGAAAAAGTAAAGTTCGGTGAAGTTTCGGTTCTTGCAACCGAGGCGGGGAGGCCGCGTTCCTGCGCGCCCTCCCCGTCCGGAAAGCGCCTGCCTAGAGGGCGCCGGGCGCCGGGCCGCGCGCGACCTTGGCGTTGAGTTTCGGCGGATGGGTCACGATCGACTTCAATGCCGGCACCGGCTTGCGCAGCTTGGCGATGTTGGGCAGCGGCCGGGCCAGCACGGGGTTGGTTTTGAAGGCCTGCTCCATCGCGTGGGCCGCGCCCAGGACCTCGCCGTCGCCGCGGAAGCGGCCGATCACCTGGAGGCCGAACGGCATCTTCTTATCGTCGAGGCCGCAGGGAAGCGAAACAGCGGGGTTGGACGTCAGGGTGACGAAGTACTTGGTCGCCATCCAGTGGTAGTAGGTGCCGAGCTTCTTGCCATCCATCTCCTCGATGTAGAGCTGCTTCCACGGGAAGGGCGAGAAGCCGACGGTCGGGCCGATGACGAGGTCGTATTCCTTGTAGATCTGCTGGAACGCCCGGAAGATCCGGGTCTGCTCGCCATGCGCCCAGGCGAAGTCCGCCAGGGAAAGCTTCGCGCCGAGCTCGTAGTTGGCGATGATGTTCGGCCCGAGCATCTCACGCTTGTTGTTGTAGGCGTCGTGGTAGCGCGACAAGAAGCTGACGGCCCGGATCACGTCGAAGCAGCGGTCGGCGTCGCCATAGTCGATGTCGACCTTGTCGAGGCTGCGGAAGAACGGCTTCATCGCCTTGATCTTCTCGCGGAAGGTCTGCCGGATCGATTTCTCGACGGGGGCGCCGCCGAAATCCTCGGTGTAGGCCACCCTGAGGCTGCCGAGATCGACCGGCCAGGGCTCGGCATAGGCTTCGGGCTGGAGCGGGAACGAGAGCGGGTCGCTGTCGTGCTGGCCGACCTGCGTGGCGAAGAGCAGGCAGACATCGGCGACGCTGCGGCCCATCGGACCCAGCACCGAGATCGGCGTCCAGCCCATGGCGCGGCGCTCCACGGCGACCATGCCGGGGGAGGGGCGGAAACCGACGACGCCGCAGAAGGCGGCGGGATTGCGCAGGCTGCCGCCGGTGTCGGAGCCGGTGCAGACCGGCAGCATGTCGGTGGCGAGCGCTGCCGCCGAGCCGCCCGACGAACCGCCGGCATTGAGCATCGGGTTGAAGGGATTACCGGTGGCGCCCCAGACCGGGTTGCGGCTGTTCGAGCCGGCGCCGAACTCCGGCACGTTGGTCTTGCCGACGACGACGGCGCCGGCGGCGCGCACGCGGGCGACCATGACGTTGTCGTAGCCCGGCACGTAGTCGTGATAGAGCGGCGAGCCGTAGGTGGTGAGGAGGTCCTTCGTCTCCTCCAGATCCTTGATGCCGGTCGGCAGGCCGTGCAGCAGGGGCAGGTCCTCGCCGCGGCGCACGGCGGCTTCGGCGGCCTTGGCTTCCTTGCGCGCCCGGTCGACGCACATCGCGGTCACGGCGTTGACCGCGGGGTTCACTTCCTCGATGCGCTCCAGGCAGGCGTCGAGCAGTTCGACCGGCGAGATTTCCTTGGTGCCGATGCGGCGGCGCAGTTCGACCGACGACAGGGTGACGAGTTCTTCCTTCGACATTTCTTCCTCTTCTTGAAATCGATTATGGCCGGTGCAGCTGCACCGGCTCGCGTGTCACGGTCCGACGGCCGTTCTTGTAGGCGGCCAGGACCGGGGCGATGGTTCTGAGAGCCATGACGGCGTCCGGAGCGTCGAGCACCACCAGATCCGCCGGCCCGCCGACGGCGATGCCGTAATCGTCCTTGCGCATCAGCTTCGCGGCCGTCTTGGTCGTCATGTCCCACAGCGCCTTCACCTCGTCGTCGTTGGCGCGCTGGGTGACGATGGCATGCATGTTGACCTGACGCAGCAGCTGGCCGTCCCCGAACGGCGTGAACGGATTGAGGATGTTGTTGGAGGCGACCGAACAGGTGACGCCGCGCTCCGTCAGGAAGTTGAGGTCGAGGACGTTGCGCGGCACGTTGTGGTCGGTGTGCCGGCCGCCGAGATAGAGGTCGGTCGCCGTCAGCACCGTCGCGGCGACGCCGGTGTCGGCCATGCGCCGGGCGACCTTGTCGAGGTCCTGGAACGGCATGGTCGAGAGCTTGCCGACATGGCCGACGGCGACGCGGCCGCCCCATTTGTATTTCTCGGCCAGATCGCAGACCAGCAGCGTGTCGAGATGTTCGGCCGTGGGGCCGCTGTCGACATGCATGTCGATATCGGCATCGAACTCGCGGGCCATCTCGAAGACCCGATGGATCTGGGCAGCGCTGTCGCTGTCGTAGCTCGGCGCCGCCCCGACGACCCTCGCGCCGTTCTTGAGCGCTTCGACCATCAGCTCGTCCGTGCCGGGATTGTTGGTCAGGCCTTCCTGCGGCATGACGCAGAGTTCGATGTCGATCGCCCATTTGTACTTTTCGACCAGCGCCTTGACGCCCTCGAAACCGCGCATCCCGATCTTGGGGTCGACTTCGCAATGGGGGCGCATGCGGGTGGCGCCGTGGCTGATGCATTTCTCGATGGTCGCCGATGCCCGCTCGATCACGTCATCGACCGTCATCGTGTGCTTCACCGCCGACACGCGCTCCATGGCGAGGTGCGGCATGCGCTTGGTGTTGTGTTCGCAGCGGCCGAGGATGCAGGCCTTGTCGAGGTGGATGTGGGTGTCGACGAAACCCGAGCAGACCAGCCGGCCATGACCCTTGTATTCCTCCCGCGCGCTGCCGCCGAGCTTCGGGGCTATGGCGGCGATGCGGCCCTGGCTTACGCCGATGTCGGTGGTCGGTTGATCAGGCGTACTGTCGGCGAGCCGCACATCGCGCAAGACAAGGTCGAAATCCATCATCACTCCCGTCGCCGGCGGCGGCCGGCACGCATGTTGCACCATGCCGCCGACCTTTAACAGTCCAGCGGCCGCGGAGGCTTTGCAATTTCCATGCTTTCCCGACGTCATCTCCTTCTGTCCGGCGCTGCTGCCATGGCGGCGCCTTCAATCGTGGCCGCGCAGGCTGCATGGCCGACCAAGCCCATCCGGTGGATCGTCAATTTCCCGCCCGCCGGTGCGGCCGATATCATGTCGCGTGCCCTCGCCGAATGGTTCGGCAGCAAGCTCGGCCAGACAATCGTCGTCGAGAACAAGCCCGGTGCCGGCGGCATGCTCGGGGCGGACATCGTCGCCAAGGCACGCGGCGACGCCCATGTCGTGATGATCTCCAGCGCCGCCTCGCACGGGATCGGTCCGGTCCTCTACAAGGACGTGCCCTACGATCCGCTGGCGGACTTCACGCATATCCATCTCGTCGGCACGTTCCCGAGTGTCCTGGCGGTCAATGCCGGTTCGCCCATCGCGTCGGTTGGGCAACTCGTCGAGCAGGCACGGGCCAAGCCGGGCGAGATCACCTACGGTTCGGGCGGCAACGGCACGATGAACCATCTGGTGGGCCAGCTGCTTGCGCGGTCCGCGAACGTCCAGCTCACGCATATTCCATATCGCGGCTCGGCGCCGGCCATGAACGACCTGATGGGCGGCCAGATCTCGGCCCTGATGGAAAGCCTTCCGACTGCGATCGGCTACTTCACCAGCAACCGCATGAAGCCGCTGGCCGTCAGCGAGGCGGAACGCGCACCGACCCTGCCCGACACGCCGACCTTCAAGGAAGCCGGCTTTGCCGATGTCGTGTCGACCAACTGGTTCGGGTTCTCGACGCCGGCCGGCATTCCGCCCGAGCTGGCGCAGCGGTGGGAGAAGGAGATCGCCGCGGCCCTGCAGAGCCCCGAGATCAAGGCGAATTTCGCCCGGATCGGGATCCGGCCGGGCACCACGATGGGCAGCGAGGCCTACACATCGCTCGTCCGCAGCGAGCTCGTGCGATGGCGCGAGGTGATTCTGGCCGGGAATATCCGCGCGGATTGATTGCGCCCTGCTTCGCTTGCGGCACAATGGTGCCGGGAGGAAGCACATGGTTCATCCGCTTCGCGAAAAAGCGGCGGTCAGCGGTGTCGGCGAGACCGCCTACACCCGCGGCACGCACAAGAGCGCGCTGGCGCTGCAACTCGAGGCCAGCCTGGCGGCGATCGCCGATGCCGGGCTGTCGCCGCGGGATATCGACGGCGTGATCCCCTATTTTCCCGGCGGCGCGATCGCCGAGGATTTCGTCGCCAATCTCGGCCTGCCCGACCTCGCCATGTCGGCCTTCATTCCCATGGGCGGGGCGACCTGTGTCGCTGCACTGCAGATGGCGGCCATGGCCGTCGCAAGCGGCGTGTGCCGCAATGTGCTGATCTCGGTCGGACGCACCGGCTATTCCGGCGCGCGCGTATCGACGCGGCTGCAGCAGTTTCCCGTCTTCGCCCAGGCTGCCGAGTTCGAGGCGCCGATCGGCATCTTTGCACCCGCCCAGCTCTATGCACCGGGCGCGAGGCGGCACATGGAACTCTACGGCACCACATCCCGGCACTTTGCCGAAGTCGCGGTCGTGACGCGGCAGCACGCGATCCTCAACGGCAACGTGGTGATGAACAAGCCGCTCTCGGTCGAGGATCACCATGCCTCCCGGATGATCTCCGATCCGTTCCGGCTGTTCGATTGCAGCCTGGAAAGCGACGGTGGTGCGGCCGTGATCGTGAGCGCCACGGAGCGCGCGCGCGATCTGCGCAAGCCGCTGGTGACGATCATGGGGGTCGCGGAAGGCCATCCCGATTCGCCGGCCTCGATCGCGCAGCGGCCGGACCTGCTGGAATTCGGCCTGGCGAAGTCGGCGCCGCGCGCCTACGCCATGGCGGGAATAGGCCCCGAAGACATCGATGTCGCCGAGATCTACGACTGCTTCACCTTCACGGTGATCCGCCAGCTCGAGCTGCTGGGATTCTGCAAGACCGGCGAGGGCGGGCCATTCGTGATGGACGGCCGTATCGCGCTCGGCGGCGACCTGCCGATCAACACGCATGGCGGTCTCCTCAGCCAGGGGCATGTCGTCGGCCTCAACCATGTGATCGAGTTGGCGCGCCAGCTCCGCGGCGAGGCGGGCAAGGCCCAGGTGAAGGATGCCGGGATCGGCATCGTCACCGGTTATGGCGACATGGGCGACGGTACCGTCGCGATCCTGCGGAGGGCGGCATGAGCTCGGCATCCACCGTCAGCCCGGCCCCCGAGCGGCCCATGCCCACGCCGACGCGCGAAAGCCAGCCTTACTGGGATGGCCTGCGCGAGGGCCGGTTCATGCTCCAGCACTGCTCCGCCTGCGGCAGGCCGAGGCATTATCCGCGGCCGGTCTGCGCACATTGCTTCTCGATGGAAAGCGAGTTCAAGGAGGCGCCGCTCGGCGGAAAGGTGCACGCTTGGACGGTGTGTCATCACCCGTTCAATTTTTTCTTCAAGGCGCAGGTGCCTTACATCGTGGCACTGGTCGACATGGATGCGGGGGGAGGCGAGACGATCCGCGTGAACGCGCCGTTGCGCGGCGTGAAGGAGGCCGATCTCTCGATCGGCTTCAGGGTGAGGATGGCGTTCGAGGCGGCGGACAAGGAAGTGGTGCTGCCGTACTTCGTCGCCGAGTAGATAAAAACAGAAAGAGACAAGGAATCGGGAGGAAAAATGAAGCGTTCCACTTTCATCGCGGCGGCCATCGCCGCGTCGCTGGGCGCGTGCGCCCTGCCGCTGTCAGCCATGGCGCAGGGCGCGACCGACTGGCCGACAAAGCCGATCACGCTCGTGGTGCCCTATCCGCCAGGAGGGGTTAACGATGCCGTCGCACGCGTCTACGCCGAGAAGCTGCAGACGGAACTCGGCAAGCCCGTGATCGTCGACAACCGTGCCGGTGCCGCGACGACCGTCGCTTCGAACTACGTCGCCAAGGCGCCGCCCGACGGCTACACGATCTACGCTGCCGGCACGTCGCTGATCATCAATCCGACGCTGACCGGCCAGGTGCAATACGATCCGAACAAGAGCTTCGAGCTCGTGTCGCTGATGTCGTTCACGCCCTTCATCCTGCATGTAAACGCCGACTTCCCCGCGAAGAACATGGCCGAGCTGATCGCGCACGTGAAGGCGAACCCCGGCAAGTTCAACATCGCGAGCTCCGGCATCGGTGCCACCAACCATCTCGCGGCCGAGCTGCTGAAGGCGCAGGCCGGCCTCAACATGACGCATGTGCCTTACAAGGGTGGTGCGCAGGCCGGGCAGGACGTGGCGTCCGGGCAGGCGCAGATGATGTTCTCGGCTGCGCTCGAGGCGAAGCCGGTGCTCGCGACAGGCAGGACGCGCGCCATCGCCATCTCCAGCCTGAAGCGGTCCCCGGCATTCCCGGACGTGCCCACCGTGGTGGAATCGGCGGGCCTGCCCGACTTCGAGGCGGTGTTCTGGCAGGGCATGGTGGTGCCGGCGGGAACGCCCAAGCCGATCGTCGACAAGCTGCAGAAGGCGATCGCCAAGATCGCGGCCGAGCCCGAGATGATCGAGCGCTTCAAGCCGCAGGGTGTGGAGATCCGCGCCTCGACGCCCGAGGAGTTCAAGCAGTTCCTCGCGAAGGAGGAGAAGCGCTGGACGACGCTCATCAAGGAGCAGGGCATCAAGGCGGAGTAGCCTGTTCTAGCGTGCCTTCCTCAGGGTGAGATTGAAGCGGCGGCATCCGGTCAACGGATGCTCGCCGCTTTTCAATGTCAGCACACCGTGATGGGCGAGGCGGGCAGGCCCGCCCCAGACCACGACATCGCCATGTTCGAGCCGCACCTTTCGCGCCGGATCGCTGCGCCTGGTTCCCCCGAACTGGAAGGTCGCCGGCAGGCCGAGCGAGACCGAGACGATGGGATGGCCGTAGTCCGCCTCGTCGCGATCCTGATGCAGCGACAGTCTCGCCCCGGGTTCGTAGCGGTTGATCAGGCAGGCATCGGGGACGAAGCCGGGAAACGCCGCCGTCGCGGCGGCGTCGCGAGCGAGGGCGAGGAACAAGGCGGGCATGGCCGGCCACGGCTTGCCCGTGAGCGGGTCATCGGCCGTATAGCGGTACCCCTTGCGATCGCTCACCCATCCTGCGAGCCCGCAATTCGTCATGGCCACCGACATCTCGAACCCGCCCGGCGTGACCATCTTCCGGAACGGGGCCTCCGTGGCGATGCCTGCCACCAGCTCAAGCAATTGTGCATCGACGCCGCGCGCCTGCCCGTGCAGCAAAGTCGCTCCGGGGGCCAGGGCCTCGCTTTCGCCATCGCGCTGGAACAGGGTCTGCATGGTCTCCGGATATAGGGTATCCCCGACCCGAGTTTGAGGAGTTGCGTGATGAAAAGCCTGATCACAGCCGCCGCCGTGATCGCTGCCGGCATGGCGGTCGTTGCGGTTCCCGCCAATGCCCAGTCGGGCGACGCCGCCAAGGGGCAACGCGTCTTCAATACCCAGTGCCGTTCCTGTCACACCCTGGAGAAGGGGGGGAGCCAGGCACTCGGTCCGAACCTGAATGGCCTGTTTGGCCGCAAGGCGGGCACGATGGAAGGCTACCAGTATTCCGATGCCATGAAGAATTCGGGCATTGTGTGGGACGACACGACGCTCGCCGAATACAACCGCGATCCCAAGGGCAAGGTCCCGGGCACGAAGATGATGTTCAATGGCGTCAAGAATTCCGGTCAGCTTGCCGACCTCGTGGCCTACCTCAAGGAAGCGACGAAGTAGCCGCGGAGACGGAGTCCCTTGAGCGGGCCCGGGCGTTGCGCCGGGCACGCCTTCATGAGGCAAGCGTGGCGCTGTCGCGCGACCTGATATAGGCGCTGGCCCCCAGCAGGAGCCCGGCGGCCAGTGCCGCGAACGACACCCGATAGGCCAGGTCGCCGGCACCGAAAGCCTCGACGATGTACCCGACCATCGCCGGCAGGATGGTGAGGCCGAGGCACTGGGCCATGTTCACCGTCGTGACGCCCCGGCCTGCCAGGCGGTCGGGGAAGAGCGCCCGCCCCTGGGCGACGATGGTCGTGCTGAAGGCGCAGAAGAAGCAGAAGACCGTCAGTAGGATGACGGCCAGCCAGAGGGGCGGCTGCGGGATCAGCGCCATCGCGCCGAGCAGCATGGCCGAGATGGCCGCGCCGCCGAGCACGACCTTCTTGCGCGACCGCAGCAACCGGTCCATTGGCCCGTAGGACAGGATTCCCGCAATCTGTGCCACGCCCATGGCGAGCAGCACGTTGCCGCGCGCCACGGCGTCGAGCTTGTGGACATCGTAGAGATACGGCCCTCCCCAGACGCCCAGCACGGTCAGCATCGTCGCGTAGGCGAAGAAATGCATGCTGAGGACCGGAAGCAGGCCCCGCGTCGTCCAGACTTCGACCAGGCCTCGGACGATCTCGCCCAGCGCCTCTTTTCTTGCCGGTGGGGCCGGCTGCTCCGGCGGGTGGTCGCGCACGAAGAGATAGAAGCCGATCGCGACCACTACGGTGGCCACGGCGAGGCCTACGAATCCCGTACGCCAGCCCACGGTGGCCGCGATCCAGGCAAGCGGTGTCGCGGCCGCGAGAGTGCCGATGTTGGAGGCGGCGAACACCCAGGAAAGCGAGGTGGCGAGCCGCGCCGGCGGAAACCACCGCGAGCACAGGAACACCACCGACATGAAGGACGCCGCGCATCCGACGCCGACCATGGTCCTGCCCGCGATCAGGTCGAAGGCTCCCGCCGCGACCGAGATCCAGAGGGCGCCGGCCATCGCGACGAAAGACAGGGTCGCTACGGTGCGCCTGGCACCATAGCGGTCGAACCACATACCGACCGGGATCTGGACGGCGAACAGCGCGAAGAAAAAGGCGGAGCCGGCCCAGCCGAGCTGGCGCGCCGACAGGCCGAGATCGCGCACGAGCTCGGGCGCGATCACGCTATTGGAGACGCGGTAGAACTGGCTGAGGCAGGTGACGGCGATCAGCAGGACGAGGAGCGGCAGTCTCGACGGCATTTCCCGCTTGCTAACACGAACAGGGACGACATTCCTTCGGCTGGGGCCGAAGGATCGTCTCGGCTCAGCCGATGCTCTTGCCGTCGAGTTGCTTGTCGAAGGCGAGGTCGTCGTTCAGGCACCATTGTTCGGCCACGCGACCGTCCTCGATGCGGAAGATGGAGATCTCGTCGATGTCGATCGAGCGGCCCGTCGGGGCGCGCGTTCCGAACGCGCCGAGATGGGTGCCGGTCGAATGGTAGCGTACCGCGACCCGATCCCCGTCGATGACCATGTCGTCGATATGCTCCCGCCAGTCGGGGAAACCCGCACGCAAACGCATGATCGCGCGCCGGATCCCGTCATGCCCGTCGCGGCTCTCGGCCTTGCCCCAGCCTTTGGGCATGTGGGCAACGAAATCGTCGGCGTAGATATACGGAATGGCCTCCAGTTCGCCGGTACTCCAGATTTCGTGCAGGCGTTCGATCAGCTTGCGGGCTTGTTCGCGTGTCGTCGTCACTGAACCCTCGTCTGCGCGCGGTGATCGGAGGCGGCGCGGAACATCGGCGCCGCGCCACCTCCCTTCGCGACTTACTTGACGGCGGCCGCCGCCTTGGCCTGCCGGATGGCCAGCGCGAGAGCCGCGCCGAGATCGCCCAGGAACTTGCCTGTCTGTTCGTCCGTCAGCTTGCCGTCGGCGAACTTGTTCTGGGCCTGGGCGATCATCACTTCCGGCTTGTTGAGGGGCCGGCCGTCCAGGAACACGAGGGTCTGGCGGAGCTGATACTGCGCACGTGCGGTTCCGAGCACGCCCATCGAGGCCCCGAACAGGGCTGTCGGCTTGCCGGCGAAGGGCTGCGGCGTCATGCGGGAGAGCCAGTCGATGGCGTTCTTGAGCACGCCGGAGATGCCGTAATTGTATTCCGGGCTCACGAGGACGATTCCGTCTGCTTCGAGCATCGCCTTCTGGGTCTTCTGCACCTGCGCCGGGAAACCCTTTGCCTGGACGTCCGCGTCGTAGAGCGGCCAGTCGCCGATCTCCATGGTCTCGCACGAGACGCCGGCCGGCAGCCGTTCGACGAAAGCCTGCAGGGCCATGCGGTTGAACGAGGCCTTGCGCAGGCTGCCGCAGAAGGCGACGAGTTTCATGGAATCGGGCATTGAAGGTTCCTTTGTCAGCCAAGGGACACGAGGCTACATAGGAGCCGGTCGATGAGTTGGCAAACGGGGAGAGGCACGGTGGTCATGAAGCATTCGTTACTGGCGGCCGGGGCCGTTATTTCGGCGACCGTCGCGGCTCCCGTCTCGGCGCAGGACCAGCCTCCCAACAAATGGGTCATGTACTGCTCGAACGAGGGGCAGAAGGATTGCGGCGTTCAGGCGACGATCGACGGCAACGGGCTGCTCGGCCAGTTCCTCGTGGTGCGCTATTCGGCAGCCTACCGGAAATTCTCCGTGGTCGGGGACGGGATGGGGGTGCAAGCCAGCATCCAGGTGGATTTCAATCCCTTCATCTCGACGAGCATCTGTGGCCAAGGCATCTGCCAGTACAACGACGGGAAGTCGGCGCAGCTTCTCGAAGAGATGCGGAGCGGTGCCCAGATGACCGTCCAGATCCAGCTGCAGAACACGATGGCCGGCCCCTTCCAGCAAACGCTCAGCGGCTTCGACAACGAGCTGCAGAAGGCGCTGCAGGCGCAGCGGGGCGGCTGACCGCGCGCCGCTACCCGAGCCGGCGGGAGAACAGCCAGGTGGCGTAACCCAGCGTGACGCAGCCGATCAGCGCCATGGGCCAGAGCTGGGGCCAGGCGAGCGCCCACGGGAGCTCCTGCAGGAAGATGCCGCGGCTCAGGGTCACCATGTAGCGGATCGGGTTGAGATGGGTGAGGGCTTGCGCCCATTCCGGCATGTTGGCGATGGGAGTGGTGAAGCCGGACAGGACGATTGCGGGCGACAGGAACAGGAAAACGCCGAGGATCGCCTGTTGCTGGGTCTTGGCCACGGATGAGATGACCAGGCCGATCCCTACCGCTGACAGGACGAAGATCGCTATCGAGACGTTGAACAGGACGATGCTGCCGACGAAAGGCACGCCGTAGACGGACCAGGTCAGCGCGGCGATCAGGTTGGCCTCGATGAAGCCGATGCAGAGCGCCGGCACGGTCTTGCCCACGAGGATCTCCATGGGCCGCAACGGCGTTACGAGAAGCTGCTCGAAGGTGCCGAGCTCGCGTTCGCGGGCGACCGATAGCGCCGTGATCAGCAATGTCGCCACGATGGTCAGCAGCACCGTCAGGCCCGGCAGGATGAACCATCGGCTGTCGAAGTTGGGATTGAACCAGGCGCGCGGGTGAATGTTGAGCACGGCGGCAGCCTCGCCGGCCCGCGCGAGGTTGAAGCTTTCGACGATGCCCAGCGCATAGCTCTGCAGGATGAGGGCGGCGTTGGATTTGCGGCCGTCGAGCAGCAGCTGGACGTGGGCCGGACGGCCGGCGGCGACGTCGGCCGAGAAGGTCTGGCCGACATGCAGCACCGCCTTCACCTTTTGGGTGTCGAGGGCCTGCTGCACGGCCTGCGGATTGTCGAAGCGCGCGACGAGGTGGAAGGCGGGCGAAGCCTCGAAGCGGCTGACCAGTTCCTGCGCCGGACTCGCGCGGTCCTCGACCCAGAGGCCGAGGGCGGCATCGGACACCTCGAAGGTCGCTGCGCTCGCGAACAGGACGAGTTGCACCAGCGGCGGGATCACGAGAACCATCCGGCTCTCGCGGTCCTTCCAGAGCATCTTGAATTCCTTGAGGATCAGCGAGGCGATACGGCGCCACATACGGGCTACTCCAGGCTGCGACGGGTACGGGCGATCGCCAGAACGAGAAACAGGACGGCGAAGACCAGCAGCATGGCGAGGTTGGGCAGCAGGACCGGCCAGACCGTGCCGGCGAGGAACAGGGTCTGCAGGCTCGACACGAAGTAACGGGCCGGGAAGACCGTCGTCACCACCTGCACCCAATGCGGCATGCTCTCGATGTCGAACATGAGGCCCGACAGGATCAGCGCCGGCATGAAGGTGACGAGGAAGGCGAGCTGGGCCGCGACGAACTGGCTACGGGCGACGGTGGAGATCAGCAGCCCCATGGCCAGCGAGACGACGAGGAACACCGAAGAGATGGCGACGAGCAGCTCGGGAGAGCCGCGGAAGGGCACCTCGAACACCACCAGGCCGATGAATACCGAGACGCCGAGACCGCCCAGCCCCAGCACGAAGTAAGCCACCAGCTTGCCGAGCAGGATTTCGGTCATGCTCGCCGGCGAGGCGAGCATCGCCTCCATCGTGCCGCGCTCCCATTCGCGTGCCACCACCAGGGCGGTCAGCAGGGCGCCGATCATGGTCATGACCATGGCGATCAGGCCCGGCACGATGAAGTTGGTGCTGCGGATCTCGGGATTGAACCAGTAGCGGTTCTCGACCGTGACGGGGGAGAGGGCCGGCTGCGCATGGTCGCGGCGGTGACCGAGCAGCCATGTCGCGACGACCCCCTGGGCATAGCCGGTGACGATACGGGCGTTGTTGGCGTCGACGCCGTTGACCACGATGGCGATGTCGGCCGCGCGGATCGGATCGGCGACCCGTCGCGAGAAGTCGCTGCGCAGCACCACGAAGCCTTCGATGTCGCCGCGCATCAGGGCGGCTTCCGCGGCCCTCGACGTCAGGAACGGGAAGGGACGGAAGTAGGGCGTGTTGGCGAAGGCCTGGAACAGGCCCGCCGATTCGACGCTGCGATTCTCGTCGACGATCCCGAAGCGCACGTTGCGGGCATCGAGCGAAATGCCGAAGCCGATGAGCAGGAGCAGGACGACCGGCATCACGAGCGCGATCGCGATCGACGAGGGATCGCGCACGATCTGCACGAACTCCTTGTACAGCAGGCCTCCGAAGCGGCGGAAGAAGGTGCGCGCCAGGGTCATGCTGCGGCTCCGCCCCGACGGTCAGCGTCGTGCTCGCGGATCAACCCCACGAAGGCGTCTTCGAGGGTCGGCTCCGGCAGGTCCGGCGTCACGAACCGCTGCTTCATCGAATCCGGGCTGCCCGATGCGATCATCCTTCCGGCATAGACGATGCCCAGGCGGTCGCAGTACTCGGCCTCTTCCATGAAGTGCGACGTCACCAGCACCGTGACGCCATCCTCGGCCAGCCCGCCGATGCGCGACCAGAACTCGCGGCGCATGAGCGGATCGACTCCCGACGTCGGCTCGTCGAGGAACAGCACCTGCGGCTCGTGCAGAAGCGCACATCCCAGTGCGAGGCGCTGCTTGAAGCCCAGCGGTAAGGTCCCCGCTTCCAGCTCGGCGACGGCGCCCAGATCGAAACTTTCGATCGTCCAGGCGATGCGGGTCGCGCGGCGGGTGCCGGCAAGGCCGTAGACGCCGCTGAAGAAGTCGAGATTGTCGCGGGTCGACAGATTGCCGTAGAGGGAGAATTTCTGGGACATGTAGCCGATGCGTTCGCGCGCGGTGGCGCGGGCGTGACCGAGATCGACACCCGCGACTTGCGCCGCACCGGAGCTCGGCGCCAGCAGGCCGCAGAGCATGCGGAATGTGGTGGACTTGCCGGCGCCGTTGGGACCGAGCAGTCCGAAGATCTCGCCGCGCCTGACCGTGAAGCTCACTTTGTCGACCGCCCGGAAGGCCCCGAAGTCGCGCGTGAGGTCACGGGCCTCGATCGCTATGCCATCGGCAGAGAGAGCCGCGGCTTCGTGAACGGCCGGCGTCTTGAGGGGCGGTCGGTCCGCCTGGAGCAGGCTCACGAAGGCATCCTCGAAACGCGGCCGGGTGGGACGCGCCTCGACCTCGCTTCCGACCAGCGCCGCGACGTCGGGAAGATCGCCTCCTTCCTTGAGCACGAGCCGCAGGCTGCGCCCCTGAATGGTGGCATCGGCGACGGACGGAAGGGTGGCGGCGGTCCGCTGGATGCGGTGGCGCCCGCGTTCGGGCAGCTCGATCAGGAAGCTTCGGCCCTCCAGGCGGCGCGTGAAGGTGCCCGGATCGCCCGAGGCGAGCAGACGACCGTCATCGAGCAGAAGGAAGCTGTCGCACCGCTCGGCCTCGTCGAGATAGGCGGTGCTCCAGACGATCGCTACGCCGCTCCCCGCCATGGTCTGGACGATGTGCCAGAGATCGCGGCGCGAGGCGGGATCGACGCCGGCGCTGGGTTCGTCCAGCAGCAGCAGCTTCGGCCGTGGCAGCAGGGCGCAGGCCAGCCCGAGTTTCTGCTTCATGCCGCCGGAGAGTTGTCCCGCCAAGCGGCCGGTGAAAGGCGCAAGGCCGGTGAAATTCAGCAATGTCTCGAACCGGTCGCGCCGTGCCGCCTTGTCCAGATCGTGCAGGTCGGCCTGGAGATCGAGGTTCTCCTGAACCGTCAGATCCTCGTAGAGGCCGAAGCGCTGCGGCATGTAGCCGATCTCTCCGCGCACCGCTTCGCGCTCTGCGCCCTCGTGGCCCAGCACCTCCAGGGTTCCCGAATCCGGCGCGAGCAGGCCGGCGATGAGGCGCAGCAGCGTTGTCTTGCCGGCGCCATCCGGACCGACGAGACCTGTGATCTGGCCGGCGGAGATCGTGGCCGTCACATCCGTCAGAGCGGCCTTGGAACCGAAACGCTTGCCCAGTTTCACGAAGGCGACCGCGGTGGCCATGGCCAGCCTAGCCGGCGCCGAGAGGTACACGCACCGTCACCGGCATGCCCTGGCGCAAGCGGTCGTCCGGATTCTTGATGAACACGCGCAGTCGATAGACGAGTTGGGTGCGCAGCTCGGGGGTTTCCACCGTCTTCGGCGTGAACTCGGCCGTCGGCGAGATGAAACCGATCCAGCCCTCGTAGGGGTGGTCCGGATCGGTGTCGGTGAAGATCGTCACCGCCATGCCGGGCCGGATGCGGCCGAGATCGGGTTCGGAGATGTAGGTGCGGACCCAGATCTTGTCGGTGAGCGAGACGGTGAAGATCGGATTGGCGGGGCTGACCATCGCCCCCGGCTCGACGATGCGGCTGAGCACGATGCCCTCGGCCGGTGATTTCAGCACCGTGTCGGCAAGCCGGCGCTCTGCCAGCGACAGCAGCGATTCTTCCGAGCGCAACAGGGCCTTGGCCTGCTCGATATCCTCGCGGCGAGGCCCTATCTCGGTCAGACGCGAAACCTGTTGCGAGATGTCGAGGCGCGCGCGCGCCGAATCGTAGGCGTTCTTGGCCTCGTCGTAGAGCTGGCGCGAGACGTTGCCGCCGGCCAGCAACTCCGTCCGCCGCTTCAGCAGGAGTTCGGCGTCGACCAATGCGGCCTTGTTGGCGTCGACCTGGGCCCGGTCGCGGGCGATCTCCTCGGGGCGGCTCCCGGTCTCCAGGCGCTCGACCGCCGCGCGCTGTGCCTCGACCCGCGCCTTGGCCAGGGCCACGGCGTCGCGATAGGTGTCGGCCTCCATAACCGCCACCGTCTCGCCTTCCTTCACCGCATCGCCTTCCTCCTTGCGCAGCTCCTGCAGGCGGCCGCTGGCATTGAAGGCGAGATCGACCTGGCGGATGTCGATATTGCCGTAGAGGGTGAGGAACGCCGGTTGGGGCCGCGGCCAATAGCGGTAGGCAGCGCCGCCGGCGGCCAGCGCGATGGCGAGCAAGACGATCAGAATCGGCCAGCGGCGGCGCGACTGGGGCATCCCGCACTCCACGCATCGATTGCTGCGTGGAGACCTAGAGCCCTTTGGCGTGTCGCTCCTTGATGTCGGTCAAGCCTCGCGACGATACAGGAAGCAGTTGTCGGCCTTCGGCATCTTGATGCCCTCGTAGAAGGTCATGGCCGTCGGTGCCGAAAGCAGCAGGGTCGTGGTCTTGGCCCCGCCGGCGGCGGCACGAGTCTCCTCGATCAGGCGGCGGCCGATTCCTTGGCCCTGGCAGGCCTTGTCGACCGCGAGGTCGGACAGATAGCAGCAGAAGCAGAAATCGGTGAGCGAGCGCGCGAAGCCGACCAGCCGTCCGTCCTGCCGCGCCGTCAGGATCAGGTTGGCGTGCTTCAGCATCTGTTCGATACGCGCACGATCGGTGATGGGGCGGTTCAGGCCCGATTTCGCCACGACGTCGATATATTCGTCGGCGCCCAGATCGTCCTCGCGGGCGTAGATCGTGTTCATTGCGTCAACCATCTCCTCATCGCATCGGTCACTTCGGCGGGCTTTTCGAGGGGCGCCATGTGGCCGCAATCCTCGATCACGACGAGCCGCGCATTCGCGATATCCGTGGCCATCTCCTGCGCGCGCGCCACCGGAGTCGGATGGTCCTGGCGCCCGACCAGCACGAGCGCCGGCACCTCGATCTCCACGAGCAGGGGGCGGCTGTCGGCGCGGCCCAGGATCGCGGTCTGCTCGCGCACGAAGCCGTCGCTGCCGACCTCCTGCGCCATCTCGAGGATCGGCTGCGTGACCGTCTCGTCCTCGATGCGCGAGGGATGGACGATCTGCGGGAGCAGCGTGGGATGGATGCCGTGGAAGCGGCCGATATGCGCCTGCTCGATGAAGGCCCTTCGCCGCGCAGCGGCTTCGGGAGCGTCGGGGGCGGCCTGCGTATCGATGAGCGCGATCCGCTCGATGCGCTCCGGTGCGCGGCGGAACATCTCGAAGGCGACGTAGCCGCCCATCGAGAAGCCAGCCAGGGCAAATCGGGGGGGAGCGATCGCGAGGGCCGCCTCGGCCATCGCCGCCATGCTGTCGTGGTGCCACAGCTCGGGGACGGTGACGTCGGCAATGGCTTCGAGGGAAGCGATCTGGTGCTGGAAGACTTTCCGGGTATTGAGCAGGCCCGGCAGGAGGACCAGCGGCGCAGGCGGCATGTCGGCCTCAGATCTGTATCTGGTTGCCGAGTTCGATAGCGCGGTTGGGCGGAATCCGGAAGAAGGTCTTGCTCGCGGAAGCGGAGTGCGAGAGCGAAATGAACCAGTCGCGCCGCCAGCGGCCGAGCTTCGAGTGCTGCGAGGGCACCAGCGTTTCGCGTCCGAGGAAGAACGAAGTCTCCATCTCGTCGTAGGCGATGCCATGCGGACGACAGGCGCGCAGCGCCTCCGGGATGTCGGGCTGCTCCGTGAAGCCGTAATGGGCGATCACCGTGTGGAAGCCCTTGCCGAGCCGTTCGACCTCGACCCTGTTGGCTTCCGACACAACGGGCACGTCCATCGTGTCGACCTGCAGGATGATGATACGCTCGTGCAGGACCTTGTTGTGCTTGAGGTTGTGCAGGAATGCCTGCGGCGTGTGCGAGGCGTCCGCCGTCAGGAAGACCGCGGTGCCGGCGACGCGGTCGGGTACGCGTTCCATGCGGTCGAGGAATTGCTTGAGGGGCAGGGCGCCCTCGCTCATCTCGGCCGCCACGATCTTGCGGCCTCGGCGCCAGGTCGTGATCGTGAAATAGATCAGGAATGCCACGATCAGCGGCAGCCAGCCGCCGTCGGGGATCTTGAGGGCGTTGGCGACGAAGAAGGCGAGGTCGGGGATGGCCAGGAAGCCGAACACCGCGGCCGCCAGCGGCCAGGACCAGCGCCAGACCAGGATCGCGACGGCCATGGCAAGCGCGGCATCGACCAACATGGCGCCGGTCACGGCCAGGCCATAGGCCCCGGCCAGCGCGCCCGACGAGCCGAAGCCGACGACCAGCGCGATGATGCCGGACATCAGCAGCCAGTTCACGCGCGGGATATAGATCTGTCCGATCGCGGTCTCGGAGGTGTGCTGGATCTCCATGCGCGGCAGGTAGCCGAGCTGGATCGCCTGACGGGTCAGGGAGAAGACGCCGGTGATCACCGCCTGGGAGGCGATCACGGTCGCCAGGGTCGAGAGCAGCACCAGGAAGATGATGTAGTCGGCGGGCACCAGCTCGAAGAAGACCTGGTGGATGACGGCGGGGTTCTCGATGATCAGCGCACCCTGCCCGAAGTAATTGAGCAGCAGGCCGGGCATCACCACACCGAACCAGCCGATGCGGATTGGCTTGCGGCCGAAATGGCCCATGTCGGCATACAGGGCCTCGGCGCCGGTGACGGCGAGCACGATCGAGCCGAAGGCCCAGAAGATGCCGAAGCCCTGGTCCGCGATCAGGTAATAGGCATGGATGGGGTTGATGGCCTGCAGCACGACGGGTGCCTTGGCGATCTGCCATGCCCCCAGCACGCCCAGGACGAAGAACCAGACCAGCATGACCGGCCCGAACAGCCGGCCGACATCGGCCGTGCCGCGCGACTGCAGCATGAAAAGGCCGACCAGGATGACGAGGGCCAGCGGGATGACGAAGGGCGTGAAGGCCGGGGTCACCGCCGAGAGCCCCTCGACGGCGCTCATGACCGAGATCGCGGGGGTGATGATGGCGTCGCCGTAGAAGAGGGCGAGGCCGATCACGGCAAGGATGATGATGCCGATCCGCACCTTCGGTGCCCGGCCGTTCAGCCCGCGCGAGGCCAGGGTGGCCAGCGCCAGCACGCCGCCTTCGCCCTTGTTGTCGGCGCGCATGATGAGCGCCACGTACTTGATGGTCACGGTCAGGGTGACCGCCCAGAACAGCATCGAAAGGACGCCGAACACGTGCTCGGGCGTCGGCGCCATGCCGGTCCCGTGCAGGAACGTCTCGCGCAACGCGTAGAGCGGGCTGGTGCCGATGTCGCCGAACACCACGCCCAGCGCGCCGACCACGAGCGCCGTTCCCGCGGGATGGGGCGGTGCGGCGGGCGGTGCCGGGCTGCTGCCGGAGCTGGTCTGGGTTTGGGAGGTTTCGGCTGGGGCCATGATCAACGAACGCCGCCCGGTCGGCGGCGCGGCGAGGGTTTGCGCCGCCACCTCCGGCCTGTCAACGCGCCAATCGGGGGCGGCCGGCGACTAATCCGCTTGACTTGCATGGACCGCGCGGGCCGGCTTGCCGAAAAGACAGGAGGAAGCGCCCGCATGCATGTCGATGTCAGCCAGCCGCGCCTCTACCGCGACGACGATTGGCGCCCGCCGTTCGAACGCCTGCGCCGCGAGGATCCGGTGCATTACCACGCCGAAAGTGCGTTCGGTCCCTATTGGTCGGTGACGCGCTACGCCGACATCATGAAGGTCGAGCTGGACCCGTCGACCTTTTCCTCGGCCTCCGAGCTGGGCGGAATCCAGATCGCCGACCAGCCGCAGGGCGAGGAACTGCCCAATTTCATCCGCATGGATCCGCCGCGGCATACCGCCCAGCGCAAGACGGTGGCACCCATCGTCGCGCCCTCGAACCTTGCCAACATGGAAGGGCTGATCAGGCGCCGCACCGCCGCGGTGCTGGATGGTTTGCCGGCGAACGAGGTCTTCGACTGGGCCGATCGGGTGTCGACCGAACTGACGGCGATGATGCTCGCGACCCTGTTCGACTTCCCTCAGCAGGACCGCCGCAAGCTCAGCCACTGGTCCGATGTTGCGATCGCCAATGTCGAGGACGACGACGCGGTGGTGAAATCGAACGAGGAGAGGATGGCCGAGCTGCGCCGGATGGCGGAGACGATGGCAGCGCTCTGGCAGGAGCGCGCGGCACGGCCGCCGACCTTCGATCTGATCTCCATGATGGCCCACAGCGAGGCGACGAAGAACATGCCGACACGCGAGTTCATCGGCAATTTCGCGCTGCTCATCGTCGGCGGCAACGACACCACGCGCAATTCGATGACGGCTGGCCTGATGGCCATGCAGGAGAATCCGGGCGAGATCGACAAGGTGAGGAAGGATCCTGCGCTGATGCCGAGCCTCGTGTCGGAAGTCATCCGCTGGGCCACGCCGGTGATCCATATGCGCCGCACGGCCCGCCGGGATTGCGAGCTTGGCGGCAAATCCATCCGCGCCGGCGACAAGGTCGTCATGTGGTACGTCTCCGGCAATCGCGACGAGGCGGCGATCGACCAGCCGGAACGCTTCGTCGTCGGCCGGCCGAAGGCGCGCCAGCATCTGGCCTTCGGTGCCGGCATCCACCGCTGCGTCGGCGACAGGCTGGCCGAGATGCAGCTGCGGATCCTGTGGGAAGAGATCCTGAAGCGCGACCTCGAGATCGAGATCGTGGCGCCGCCGGTGAGGCTCTATTCGAACTTCATCCGCGGCATCCGCTCGCTGCCGGTCAGGATACGGTCCTGACGTCGTGCGGTGCGTGGCATCACGCCGGTTGTTTCATCGATTCGATCGGGTACGCCGCCGGGTGCGGATGCGTGCCGCCTGCAGCGCGTGTGCATCGCACGATCGGCTGACGGTTTCGAACAGGAAACCGGTGGTTCGCGTGGACCGGAAGGGGACGCAACCTGTCATGCGCCATTGATGGTTCGCCCCGTCGCGACCCGGGTGCTAGCGTGCCGCGTCGTTTGCGATAACCGTTTTAGGGAGTGAAGGATGAAGCTCTATTATATGCCCGGCGCCTGCTCGGTCGGCATCCATGTCCTGATGGAGGAGATCGGCAAGCCCTATGAACTCCACAAGGTCGATGGTGCCAAGCAGGAGCAGTACGGCCCCGATTTCGTGAAGCTCAATCCGAAATCGAAGGTGCCGACGCTTCTGCGCGACGATGGTTCGGTGCTGACCGAGTTCCCGGCGATCGCCGTCTGGCTGGCACGCAAGAATCCCGACGCCGGCCTCCTGCCGTCGGATGCGGATGCCGAGGCGCGTGCCCTGGAGGCGATGGACTACGTCGTGTCGACCATGCACATGCAGGGCTTCAGCCGCATGTTCCGGCCGATGAACTTCGCGCCGACCGAGGCCGACCACGACAAGGTGAAGGCACGCGGCAAGGAGATCATGGAGAAGGGCCTGGCGCTGATGGACAAGGCGCTGGAGGGCAAGGAGTATCTCGCGGGCAAGTTCTCCGTGGCCGATGCCGCCCTGTTCTACGTGACGTTCTGGGCCGCCGGCCGCATGAAGATGCCGCTGCCGAAGAACGTTGCTGCTCACTACGAGCGCATGAAGGCCCGGCCGGCCGTGAAGCGCACCCTGGAGCAGGAAGGCCTCGCGGGCGCTGCCTGACGCACCATGCGGGGTGGCGGGCCGCCGCGTTTGCAGGGCGGCCCGTTCGCTCCCCGTGTTTTCGCGATCGCGCTCCTGAGCGGCGCGCGCTGCGCTAAGCTGGCGCCATGTCCTTGCCCGCTTCGCTTCGAAATCGCCTCCGTCTGCCGCTGATCGCGGCGCCGATGTTCCTCGTCTCCGGGCCTGCGCTGGTAACGGCGGCCTGCCGGGCCGGGATCGTCGGATCGTTTCCCACGGCCAACTGCCGGACCGTGGAGGAACTCGACAGCTGGCTGGCCGGGATGGCCGAGTCTTCCCGACGCGCGGCGGACGCCGACGGCCGCTCGCCCGCACCCTGGTGCCCCAACCTCATCGTGCATCGATCCAACCCGCGCGTGGCCGACGATCTCGCCGCCGTGCTGCGCCACAACGCGGAAATCGTCATCACTTCCGTCGGGTCACCCGAGCCGGTGATCAAGCCGCTGAAGGAAGCAGGATGCCTGGTGCTCGTCGACGTCGCCTCGGTGCGGCATGCGGAGAAGGCGGTGGCCGCCGGCGTCGACGGGCTCGTTCTGCTGACGGCCGGGGCCGGCGGCCAGACGGGCTGGGCGAACCCTTTCGCCTTCGTGCGGGCGGTCCGCCGGTTCTGGGACGGCATCGTCGTGATGGCGGGCGGGATGTCGGATGGCCACGCGCTGGCCGCGGCGACGGTGCTGGGCTGCGACCTTGCCTACATGGGTACCAAGTTCATCGCCACGCGCGAGAGCATGGCCAAGGACGGCTACAAGGAGATGCTGGTGGCAAGCCGGCTCGACGACGTGCTTCTGACACGCGCCTTCACGGGCCTGGAGACGAACATGTTGCGGCCGTCCATTGCTGCAGCAGGACTGGATCCCGACAACCTTCCAGTCCGGGGCGCCATCGACATTTCAAAGGACATAAACGCCGCCGAGCGCGAGAAGCCGAACGCCAGGCGCTGGAAGGATATCTGGAGCGCGGGCCACGCCGTCTCCGGGGTAGACGGCGTCTCCTCGGTGGCGGACCTTGTCGATCGTACCGCCACCGAGTACGACGCCGCCCGGCGATCAGTGCAGGGCGTATAGGCCGCTGGCGAAGGTGAATTCCGCCGGCTTGATCAGAGCGGCATTGGCGACGCGGACGCGGTGAACCTTGCCGTCGATGTTGTGTTCCCAGTAATCGAGGAACTTGGTCAGCGCGGGGAAACGCGGCGCCAAGTCCAAATTCTGCCAAACGAAACTCTGAAGGACGTGCTTGTGATCTGGCATCCAGTACAGGATCTCCGCAGTGGTGATCCGGTAATCGTTGAGCTGAGCAACAAAACTACGATCCATCCGTCACTCCTTGACACGGGTCGCGTCTGCCAATAGTTACGCGGCCTCAACGAAAAATCAGCAAAAATCGTTCCATATCAATTGGTTAGCAGCATAGAGAACAGTTTGCTGCCAACCGCATACGATTTTTGGGAACCTTTTCCACCGCGTCTTGACTCGCACAGACGACAACCCTAAATCCGGTGCGCCTTTGGCACTCTTCGTGTGAGAGTGCTGACAGGCATCCATATTCGCGGCCGGGCAGGCCGCACTGGCTCAACCAGGGATCAGGAGGAAAGAAGCATGAAGTTCCGTCCGCTCCACGATCGCGTCGTGGTGAAGCGCGTCGCCGAGGAAGAGAAGACCAAGGGCGGCATCATCATTCCGGACACCGCCAAGGAAAAGCCGATGGAAGGCGAAGTCGTCGCCGTCGGGCCGGGTGCCCGCGACGAAAGCGGCAAGCTCGTCGCCCTCGACGTCAAGGCCGGCGACCGCATCCTGTTCGGCAAGTGGTCGGGCACCGAGGTGAAGCTCGACGGCGTCGAGTACCTCATCATGAAGGAAAGCGACATCATGGGGATCCTCGAGGGTTCCGCGGCAGCCTCCAAGAAGGCCGCCTGATCGCTTCCGACGACATCCAGATCCAACAAACTCACGAGAGGAATTGAAACATGGCAGCCAAAGAAGTCCGCTTTAGCGGCGACGCCCGCCAGCGCATGCTGCGCGGCGTGGACATCCTTGCCGACGCCGTCAAGGTCACGCTGGGCCCGAAGGGCCGTAACGTCGTGATCGACAAGTCGTTCGGCGCTCCGCGCATCACCAAGGACGGCGTCACCGTCGCCAAGGAGATCGAGCTCTCCGACAAGTTCGAGAACATGGGCGCCCAGATGGTGCGCGAAGTGGCCTCGAAGACCAACGACATCGCCGGCGACGGCACGACGACGGCGACCGTTCTCGCCCAGGCGATCGTGCGCGAGGGCGTGAAGTCGGTCGCGGCCGGCATGAACCCGATGGACCTCAAGCGCGGCATCGACCTCGCGGTCGACGCGGCCGTCGAGGACATCAAGGGCCGTGCGAAGAAGATCACGGGCTCCGACGAGGTCGCCCAGGTCGGCACCATCTCGGCGAACGGCGACAAGTCGATCGGCAAGATGATCGCCGAGGCGATGAAGAAGGTCGGCAACGAGGGCGTGATCACGGTCGAGGAGGCGAAGAGCCTCGAGACCGAACTCGACGTCGTCGAGGGCATGCAGTTCGACCGCGGCTACCTGTCGCCGTACTTCATCACGAACGCCGACAAGATGATCGCCGAGCTCGACTCGCCGTACATCCTGCTGTTCGAGAAGAAGCTGTCGGGCCTGCAGGCGATGCTGCCGGTCCTCGAGGCGGTCGTGCAGTCGGGCAAGCCGCTGCTGATCATCGCCGAGGACGTCGAGGGCGAGGCTCTCGCGACGCTCGTCGTGAACAAGCTGCGCGGCGGCCTCAAGATCGCTGCCGTCAAGGCGCCGGGCTTCGGCGATCGCCGCAAGGCGATGCTCGAGGACATGGCGATCCTGACCGGCGGTCAGCTGATCTCCGAGGATCTCGGCATCAAGCTCGAGAACGTGACGCTCGACATGCTTGGCAAGGCCAAGAAGATCATCGTCGAGAAGGAAAACACCACGATCGTCGACGGATCTGGCAAGAAGGCCGACCTCCAGGCCCGCATCGCCCAGATCAAGGCGCAGATCGAGGAGACCACCTCGGACTACGACCGCGAGAAGCTCCAGGAGCGCCTGGCCAAGCTCGCCGGCGGTGTCGCGATCATCAAGGTCGGCGGCGCCACCGAAGTCGAGGTGAAGGAGAAGAAGGACCGCGTTGACGACGCGATGCACGCGACCAAGGCGGCGGTCGAGGAAGGCGTTGTCGCCGGCGGCGGCTCGGCCCTCCTGTACGCGACCCGCGCCCTGGACAAGATCCGCACCTCGAACGACGACCAGAAGGTCGGCATCGAGATCGTGCGCCGCGCCCTCCAGGCGCCGGTCCGCCAGATCGCCGAGAACGCCGGCTTCGACGGCGCGGTGGTTGCGGGCAAGATGCTCGACCAGAAGGACGCGAACCACGGGTTCGACGCCCAGAAGGGCGAGTACACGGACCTCGTGAAGTCCGGCATCATCGACCCGGTGAAGGTCGTTCGTACCGCGCTACAGGACGCCGCTTCGGTGGCCGGCCTGCTCGTGACGACCGAAGCCATGGTCGCCGAGAAGCCGGAGAAGAAGGCCCCGATGATGCCGCCGGGTGCCGACGGTGGCATGGGCGGCATGGACTTCTAAGTCCAGCGTCCTTGGAAATCGGAATGGGCCGGGGAGAAATCCCCGGCCTATTTCTTTGTGTCCTGTCGCCCGCTTGCGCGTCGGAGGCGGGTGCGGAAGGATCGCGTGCCGCAAATCTCTCCCGGACAAAGGAATGACGGAAGCCCCTTCCGTACCGGTCTCGATAAAGGGCGTGCTGGTCGACCGCGGTCGCGTCCTGCTGCTGCTCAACGAGCGCGACGAGTGGGACCTGCCGGGCGGCCGGCCGGACGGCGACGAGGACCATCGCGCGACGCTGGAGCGCGAGATGCGGGAGGAGACGGGGCTCGCCGTCGCGGTCGAGGGGTATCTCGACGAGCACCTGTTCGAAGTCCTGCCGGAGCGCTTCGTGCGCATCGTCGCCTATGCCTGCCGCCTGGAGGCCGGCGACAGTATCGCGTTGAGCGCGGAGCACCTGGCGGCGCGCTGGGTCGCGCTCGCCGAGCTCGGCGAGCGCATCGACGGGAAGCCCCTGCCGTGCGGCTATCTCGCCGCGATACGCCAGGCGATCGACCAGCCTTTGTCGTCGAACGACCGCGTCGTCTGAACCGCCAGGAAGCGGTCGTGCGCGGCGGCGGCGCCGAGCCAGAGTTCGTTCCAGGCGTCGAAGGCCGCAAGGGGATCGGCAAGTGCGACATCGCGGACGGCGCGCCAGCCGGAGACCCGCACGATCACGGCGCCGTCCTTTTCCTCCGTCGCGACATCCTCGCCGCCGGCCTCCATCACGGCAGAGAGCCAGCGCCCGAAGTCGCGCGCGCTCGCGAGGTCGCCGCGCTCGACATCCGTCGGCAGATCCATCTCGCGCGCCGTTTCCTCGTGGAATTGAAGGCCGACCAGACGCGCCACGCGTCCGAGTTCCTTCCGGCTGTCCTCCGCCCCTAGCAGCTCCTGCAGCGTCGGCAGCATCGTGCGAAGATATTCGAGCGCATAGGCGCGGAAGGTCTTCTGCTTGCGCTCCTCGGGCCAGTCGGCCGTTTCCAGTTTCGGCTGGGCGGCCCAGTCGACGCGCGGCATCGACTCGGTGCCGTAGGCGAAGCGGATGCGCTCCTCTTCCTTGAGAGGGCGACCATAGTCGCAATAATAGCCTTCGAGGCCGGGCAGGCCGTCGACGGTCATGCCGGTGCAGACGAAGCCGAGCCGCGGGTTGCCGAGCGATACGCCGTTATGGCCATGCCAGCCGTGCAGCATGGCTGCCGACACGGAATGCGGGACCGCGGCGATGGCCGTGCCCTTCCAGATCCAGCGCGGCGGCGGATAGCGCACCCAGGCCTTCGTGTCGCTCTCGCGCAGATAGCCGGTCTTCACGCCGCCCAGCGCGTTGGAATGATAGTGATAGAGCGCGCAGGCCGGCGCGTCCTTCTCCCCGGCGAGGCCGAGCTTCTGCAGGCCCGGCAGGAACTTCTCCAGATGCTGGCGGCGGAAGTGGCGGAACACGTACTCTCGTGCGGTGTCCTCGCCCCGCCGGGTGACGAGACCCAGCACCAGCGCCGTCATCAGCGCGTTGTAGAGCGTGCCGACGGCTCGATACGCGGCGATCTCAGCCATTGTGCCCGTCGACGAGAATGGCCTTCGACGAGCCGGCCTTGAGCCGCATGGCCAGCACCGGCTTGTACTCTTCGGAGTGATAGAAGCGTTCGGCGGCCGCGCGGTCCGGGAATTCGAGCACGACCAGGCGCGAGGGCGTCCACCCGCCCTCGAGCGTCGTGCAGGCGCCGCCGCGCACGATGAACTTGCCACCGAACTTCGACACCAGGCCCGGCGTGTGCTTGCGATACTCCGTCATGAGTGCTTCGTCGGTCGTGTCGATCTCGACGATGATATAGGCGGCCACGATGCTTCCTCCCGATCAACCGGCTTCCATCGGCAGGCTGGGATCGTTCGCCCATTCCTGCATGGAATTGTCGTACACCGAGACGTTGTCGTGGCCCAGCAGGGCGGTGAGTACGAAGGCGTCGAGCGTGGCAGCTATGCCGCCGCCGCAATACACCATCACGCGTCGTCCGCGCTCTGCGCCGACGCCGTCGAAGGCGGCACGCAACTCGGCGATCGGCTTCAGCGCCTTGTCTGGACCGAACAGGCTCGCGGCCGGAACGCACGACGATCCCGCGATGCGCCCGGGTCGTCCATAGACCACGCCCCCGGTCCCGGCGTGCTGCTGGTGGCTCAGCGCGTTGAGCGTCAGGGTCGTGCCATCCGCGATCGCCTCGCGGACCTCCTGCTTGCCGACGAAGAGGCCGGGCCGTGCGCGGAGCGTCAGCGTCGCGGGCGGATGTACCGTGGCCTCGGTCGCCAGCGGGCGACCTTCTTCCTTCCACTTGTCGAGCCCGCCGTCGAGCAGCACCGCATCGTCGAAACCGATCGCGCGCAGCATCCACCAGATGCGGCTCGCCCATACCGGCGAGGCGTGGCTGTAGAGCACGACGAAGGTGCCGTGGCCGATCCCCTTCGCGGCGAAAGCCTTCGCGAGGTCTTCGAGAGGCGGCAGCGTGAAGCGCAGCTTCGATGTCTTGTCGGAGAGATCGGCCTGAAGGTCGAGATAGGCCGCACCCGGGATATGGCCGCTGTCGTAGTTCGCGCGGCCGCTCTCGGAGACGTAGCGGCCGTCGGGGCCGGGCTTCAGGTAGGTGGTGCAATCGAAGACCCGCAGAGCAGGTGCGCCGAGCTGGCGTGCGAGGTCTTCCGTCGAGATCAGTTTGGCCGACTGGGCCATGTCGCTCTCCCGGTTGTTGGGAGAGCGCAGACTAGCGGAGAAGGATCAGATCGTCTTCGACGGCAGCGGCGGCACGGCGACCGTGCCGTTCGACTGCTGGGCCGCCGGCGGCGTGTAGGCCGGGGCCTGACCGAGGTCAGGCTGGGCAGCCGGCTTCGGCGTGGCCGACGGCTTCTTGCCCTTCTTCGTCGGCTGCGCCTTTGCCACCTGGACCTTCTTCAGGCAGGCGCTGCGCTGCGACGAGCTCTTCATCTTGTTGCAATAGGCCGCGGTGCCCGGCTTGGCCTTGGTCGCGGGCTTGCTGACCGGGGCAGGAGTCGCGGCGGGCTCGCTCTCGGTCTGGGCGAACGAGGGGGCGGCAAAGGCAACGGCGGCCATCGCGGCCAGGCCGGCGATCATGAGACGCATGTCGATATCTCCTGGGCCGCTTGTCTGAGGGGCGGTGCGGCCTCATATACGGCGAAAATGCTATTATATTGACGCCATTTATGTCAAATTCTTAATGCATTACACCAACTGAATCCGCGGCCCCCGTGCAGGCCATATTCAACGTCGCCCTGCCGATCTTCGGCGTCATCCTCGCCGGCTATCTGGCCGGGCGCTGGCGCATCCTGGGAGGCGAGTCGAGCGCCGCGCTCAACGCCTTCGTGAGCTGGTTCGCCCTGCCGGTGCTGTTCTTCGGCACCCTGGCGCGCACGCCGGTGCAGGCCGTTCTGGATTCGAACCTGATCGCCGGGTTCGGCCTTGCCGTCGTGGCGACCTTCGCCGTCGGCATGGCGACCACGCGCCTGGTGAGCCGCGGCGGTCTTGCCGCGATGAGCCTCCAGGGTATTGCCTCCTCGTGGGGCAATGTAGGGTACATGGGGGTGCCGCTTTGTCTCGCCGCCTTCGGCGAGGCCGGGTTGCCGCCGGCAATGCTCACGGTCATCGTGACGGCCGTCGTTTCGATGGTTTTCGGCGTCATGCTGATCGAGTTCGAAGTGGCGGCGGGACGCGGGCCGCTCCGGACGTTCCTTCGTGCGGCGTTCAACGTGGCGCGCAACCCGCTTCCGGTCTCGATCGGGCTGGGCATCCTGGCTTCATGGCTCGGCATCGCGATGCCCGTGCCGGTCGAGAAATGGATCGATCTCCTGGGCGCGGCCGCGGCACCCTGCGCGCTGTTCGCGATCGGTCTCTTCCTGGCGGACCGGTCGATCCGCAGCGGGCTGGCCGAGGCCGGGCTGGCGACGTTGATCAAGCTGGTGCTGCAGCCGCTCGCAGCCTTTGCGATCCTGCCGTTCTTTGTCGACATCGACTCCGTAGGCGGTAAGGTCGCCCTGATGATGGCGGCCCTGCCGACGGCGGCGAATGCCTTCGTGCTGGCGCGTCAGTTCAACGTGTCCGTCGAGCAGAACAGCGCCGCGATACTCCTGTCGACGGGCTTCTCGGTGATAACCGTTTCTGCTTTGTTGGTGTGGCTGCGCATATCCTGAAGGGGAGAATTGAGATGCTCCAGGAATTCAAGAAATTCGCGATGCGCGGCAATGTCGTCGACCTCGCGATCGGTGTCATCATCGGCGTGGCCTTCGGCAAGATCGTCGACTCGCTCGTGAACGACATCATCATGCCGATCATCGGCCGCGTCTTCGGCGGCCTCGACTTCACGAACTATTTCCTCGGCCTGACCACCGCGGCGAGCCAGGCGCCGACCTACGACGCCGCCAAGAAGGCGGGCGCCACCATCGGCTACGGCACGTTCATCACGGTGACGGTGAACTTCATCATCATCGCCTGGGTCCTGTTCCTTGTCGTGAAGGGCATGAACCGACTGATGAAGCAGGAGCAGGCCGCACCCCCGCCGCCGGCGCCGCCGACCAAGGAAGAGCAATTGCTGACGGAGATCCGCGATCTCCTCAAGGCCCGGGCCTGATCGCCTGCGACCGGGCCACCGGCCCGGCGCACGCGTCGCTGCCAATTCAGGCGGCGGCGCGCTCGGGAAAGAAGGCGTCCAGCCGCTCCGCCAGACCGGCCGAGATCCGCGTCAATGGCAAGCGGCATTCGGGCGAACGGATCAGCCCCTGGCGCCACAGCAGGTATTTGATCGGCATCGGATTGGCTTCTGCGAACAGCAGCGGCACCATCGGTGCGAGCGGTCGCCAGGCGTTTCGGGCGCCTGCCAGGTCGTTGGCGGCGAAGCGGCGGCCGACCTCGACGAACCGACCGGTCATGAGATGGCTCGCGGCGAGGATGCCGCCTTCCGCGCCGTTCGCCATCATCGTGAAATAGAGGGCGTCCTCGCCCGTTAGGACGGAGAAGCCCTCGGGCTTGAGGGCCAGCAGTTCGAGCGACTGGGCGATGCTTCCCGAACTGTCCTTCACACCGACGATGTTCGGAACCGTCTCCGCCAGTTCGATCAGCGATTCGTTCGATAGATTGACGGCCGTGCGATAAGGGATGTTGTAGATCAGCACGTCCCGGTCGGTCGAAGCGGCGATCGCGCGGAAATGCGCCATCAGCCCGTCCTGGCTCGGCCGGTTGTAGTAGGGGCACACCGAGACGATCCCCTGGAAAGGGTACCGTTCCAGCCGCTCCAGTTCCTTTTCGACCTTGCCCGTGGCGTTCCCGCCCACGCCGACGAAGACGGGCACCCGTCCGTCGGCGACGGCGACGGTGCGCTCGACGATGGCGTCGATCTCGTCCGGGGCGAGCGTCGGTGCCTCGCCCGTCGTGCCCAACGGAAACAGCCCGTCGACCCCGAGTCCCACATAATGCTCGACAAGGCGGTCGTAGCTGTCGAGGTCCACGGCGCCGTCGCGGAACGGCGTGACGAGCGGTACCCAAAGTCCGGCAATCATTCGAAGGCTCCTCCGGCGGCGCATCTGCAGGCATCGGGATTGTCCGGTGCTCGGGCAGGATGGCGCAGGCTCAGAAATTAGAAAAACGAATGTTTTGGATATTATCGTTCGGTTTTGCTTATTTATTATGGAATGCGCCGCGACATCGATTCCGCCCTTCTCCGTTCCTTTCTGGCCATCGTCGATTCCGGTGGCGTGACCTCGGCCGCTGCGCTTCTGGGGCTCAGCCAGGCGGCGGCAAGCCAACAGGTCAAGCGGCTCGAGGAAGTCCTCGGCTGCAGGCTCTTCGAACGTCGCGGACGGCGACTGGCGCTGGCGCCGGCGGGCGAACGGCTTCTGGTGCAGGCACGACGTCTCGTGGCGCTGAACGATGAGGTATGGGCCTCGATGCGGGCGCCGGAGTTCGAAGGCGAGGTTCGGTTCGGCGTGCCCTACGACATCATCGGCTCCTTCGTTCCGGCGATCCTGAGGGGCTATGCGAAGGCGCAGCCCCGCGTGCGGGTCTCGCTGGTGTGCGAGGATTCGCGCGTGGTGCGCGAGCAGCTGCGCTCGGGTGGCGTCGATCTGGCGCTCACGACCGAGACGGAGTGCGGCCGGCACGGCGAGACGCTTCGGACCGACCGTCTCGTCTGGGTCGGTGCCAGCGGCGGCGACGCCCATCTCAAGGATCCTCTTCCGGTGTCGCTCGGCGCGCCTACCTGCGTGTTCCGCCCGGTGGCGGTCGAGGCACTGGGCCGTGCGCGACGCGACTGGCGCGCCGTCTGCGAGGTAAGTCGCCTCGAGCCTGTCTACGCCGTCCTGGAAGCAGGCCTGGCCATCGCTCCGTTGCTGCGCTCGTCGGTGCCGGAGCGTTTCGAGATTCTCGGCCGCGACGCGAAGCTTCCGACGTTGCCGGAGTTCCGCATCAACCTCTATGCACCGCCGGGCCTCGGGCCCGCCGCCCGCGACCTTGCGGAGCACGTGCGTGCAAGCTTCTCGGGCCGCGCGCGAAACAGAGCAACCAACAATTGATACCAAGCACGGCCTGTCGGGAAGTGCGGGCCGCGCGTATCTTCGCGCTCACGGAATTCGACGCGACGCTGGCTCTTCTGGCCGGCCTCGCGAGGGTCGGCGACGCAGTCGCCGGTCGGGGCACTCGGCGCTTTATGAGGGGGCGTCCAAGGAGGTCCGCAGGGCTTCGGCTCTGCGGACCTCTTTTTTTATCTTGCGCGAGAGGGCCCCTGACGCGGGGGCGGCAGCAGGCGCTTTGCCTGCATCTCGGCAAAGCACTTCTGGAACATCGCCTCGGTGTCCATCACTTCGGTGAAGCCGGCCTGCATCAGTTTGATGGTCGACACGATCGCCGCCGGACCCGGTTCGGTACGGCCGAACCCCATCGTGTAGTCGGCATACTGGAAAGACAGGCCGACGAAGTCCCTGAGCGTGCCGGAGGTGAGGCGGTGCTCGGTGCGGATCGCCGACCAATCCTCCTCCCGGGGGCGTATGTCTTGGTCGAGCGCCATGGGAACGTGCGCGCCCGGCTCGAAGCCCAGCGCGTCGGCGATGGCGGGCCAGACGTTCGGCCATTCGAAGACGTCGCCATTGGTGACGTTGAAGATCTCGTTGCGCGCCGAGGGAGATTCGCCCGACCACAGGATGGCGCGTGCCAGCAGGTCGGCATCGACGGCTTGCGCCACGCGGCCCACTCCTCCGGGATAGTCGAGCACCTTCCGCCCGTCGTGCCGCATCATGGCGGCATAGACGCCGAGGGCCGGGATCACGTTCATCGCGCTGCCGACCGAATCCCCGACGATCAGCACCGGCCGCAGGATCGACCACGCCCAATCCTTGCCCGCCTGGCGTTCCTTCAGGAAACGTTCCTGGTTCCAGTAGAAGTTGGGCTGCTCGTGCATCTCGGAGCGGTTCTCGCGCGCCGGTACGAGCAGGGGGCGCACATGCACGCCATAGGCTTTCGTTCCCTGCAGCAGCGCGACGTGGCGCAGCCCGGCAGAGGCGCGCTCCAAGGGGGCGAACAGGTTGCGCAGCATCAGATCGTTGGTTCGGATCTGCTCCTCGTCACGCCAGCCCGCCACGAGAGTGGAGCGCTCGTAAAGCGCCGCATAGACGAGATGTGTCGTGCCCGCGAATTCCGGTTCGAGCGCAGCACACGCCGCCGCGTCCGTGAGATCGAGACCTATCCACCGTGCACCATGCAATTCGGCGGGCCGGCGGCGCGAAAGCGCCACCACCTCGCACGTCTCGTTGGCGGCTAGCTGCTTCAGGACGGCATAACCGACCAGGCCGGTCGCCCCTGCCACCAGGATCTTCTTGCGGGTCATGGTGGCAGCCTGACACGGGCTGCCGTCATCGCAAGTCGATCACGGGGCGGTCGGCCGCAGAGCGGACCGCAAGCCGACGCGTCCCCGCGACCTTCGAACCGCGCTATTCGACCTTGGCGCCCGACGCCTTGATGACCGGCGCGAACTTCTTCTCGTCGGCGGCACGAAAGGCCTCGGTCTCCGCGCGGCTCTTCCAGGTGGAGGTGGCGCCCTGCTGGTCGAAGCCGGTCTTCACCGCCGGCGCCTCGAGCGCCTTCCTGCTGAGGGCCGACAATTTCTCGACCATCGCCGGCGGCAGGTTGGCCGGACCGCAGATGCCACCCCATGAGGTGATCTCGAAGCCCGGCAGAAACTCGGCGAATGTCGGCTTGTCGGGGACGGCAGGATGCCGCTTGGCGGACGTGACCGCGAAGCCCTTCACCTTGCCGCCCTTCATGAGGCCGAGCGGACCTGGGATGTTGTCGAACATCATGTCGACCTGGCCGGCGAGGATGTCCTGGTGTGCCGGTGCGCTGCCCTTGTAGGGCACGTGCAGGAGATTGACGCCGGCCATGCTCTTGAAGAGCTCGCCCGTGATGTGCGGGCTGGTACCTGCGCCCGACGAGGCGAAGGAGAACTTGCCCGGGTTCGCCTTAACCACCTTGATGAACTCGGCCATGTCGTTTGCCGGGAAATCGAGGCGCGTCATCAGCATGTTGGGCACTTCCCAAAGCATCGCGATGCCGGTGAAGTCTTTGGCCGCGTCGAACGGCAACCTTGCGTACAGGGTCGGGGCGATCGCGTGCGCGGCCACCGTGTAGAGGCCGATCGTGTAGCCGTCGGGGGCCGACTTCGCCACGAAATCGGCGCCTATGGTCCCGCCCGAACCGGCGCGGTTCTCGATGATGAATTGCTGCCCCGTCAGCTCCGACAGTTCGCGGCAGACGATCCGCGACAGCGTATCCGTGGGTCCGCCCGGCGGGAAAACAACGACGAACTTAACCGGCCGGCTTGGCCAGTCGGCGTCGGCGCGGGCGATGCCCGAGGCGACCATGGGCGCCGCGAGCGCGGCACCCGACAACACCAACGCCCGACGACGCGGAAGAATGAATCTTGCCATCTTGAACGTGCCTCCACTGCTTTATGATTGAGGCACAGTCTATATCGTAATGCGGAATGCGCACGCGCTGAATCGACCGTTCTCCGCGGAGGGCGAACGTCCGATCCCGGCTGCTGCTCCGGCAGGAGGCGCTGACGAACTACTTCACGCCGTAGGCTTCGAACTGGCTTGCCACTTCCGGATTGAGCGCAAGGGCAGCCGCCTGATCCTGTTCGCCCTCGCGCGTCTGACCCATGCGGAGGCGGGCGAGCCCGCGTCCATAGAGGGCGAGCGGCCGGTTCGGATCGACGTCGAGTGCGGCATCGTACTCCTTTGCCGCGAGCGCGGGGTCGCCCAGCTTGAGATAGATGAAGCCGCGTGTGTCGCGGACATCCTGATTGAGCGGCATCAGCTTCTGCGCGGTGTCGCAATCCTTCAGCGCGTCCACGAGATCCTTGCCCATGATGGCACGTACGAGGCAACGATTGTTGAAGGCGAGGCCCATCGTCGGATCGAGATCGATGGCGGCGCTGTAGTCGGCCAGCGCCTTGTCGTAGTCGCCCTTGGCGAAATGCGCGAAGCCGCGATTGTAGAGGCCTACGGGGTTGTTCGGCTCGATCGCGATGGAGGCATCGAGATCGCGGATCGCATCGTCGTACTTGCGCTCGCCCATCTCGATCGCCGCGCGGTTGGCGAGCGCCGCGGCGAATTTCGGCTCCAGCTTCAGGGCGGTGTCGTAATCGTCCAGCGCGAGCTTGGTCTCGTTGCGCCGGTTGTGCGCAAGTCCGCGTATCAGGTAGGCCTGTGCGTTCTTCGGCGCGAGCGAGATCGCGCGGTCGAGGTCGGCGAGCGCCCGCCCGTTGTCGCCGAGCTGGCTGTAGGCGTTGCCTCGCGCAATCAGCGCATCGACATTGTCGGGCTCGATTGCGAGGACCTTGGTGAAATCTTCGACGGCGCGGTCGTAGGCGCGCTTTCGCGTCGCCAGCAATACGCCCCGCCCGAGGAAGGCCAGCGGGCTTTGGGGGTCGATGCGGATCGCTTCGGAATAGTCGCTCAGCGCCTTGTCCGTCTGTCCCAGGGCGCCAAGGGCGGCAGCCCGGCGGTAGAGATCGAGGGCGTCCGGTTTGCTGGGATCGATCGCACCGTCATAGTGCTTCAGCGCATCCGTGTAATCTTCGCTCGCCAGCACCTTGTCGCCGAGGGCCGTGCGCGCGACGCCGCGCGTCAGTCGCGCAAGGGCGATCTCGGCAGGCTTGAGCTGGCGTGTTTGCAGTGCCTGCGAGCACGCCGCATTGCGCGCCTGGGCATCTTCGCGGGTCGGCCAGGGACCGTCGACACAGGCACGATAGAGATCGGCCACGGATTGTTGCGACGCCGGCGCCGGGGCGCGAGCAGGCTCCGGTGCGGACGGCGCCGCTTGGGACGCGGCTTGTCGGGGGCTTGTCGGCCGCGCCTCCCGACCCGGGATGAGATGGAAGGCATAGAGGTAGATGCCCACGATCCCGCAGACGACGACGATGACCGACAATAGGAGATTCTTGCGCGACATATCCGGTTCCTTCGAACTGACCATCGCGGATTTCGGATGCCAAATCCAGAACGGGGCGGCGGCGTGCGCGCATAACGAAGCCCCCCGGCTGAGGTACAGCCGGGGGGCACAAAGAGAGATCGTCGGCTCAGCGGCTCGAGCCGCTGCCCGAGGCGCCTGCCCCGATCCCGACAGAGCCGGAGCCGGACGCGGGAGGTGCGCTGGGAGGAAGCTGTCCCTGGTTGATCGTACCGGTGGTGCCGGCGCCGATACCGGTCCCCACCGCTGCGCCCCCAGTGGAGGCGCCGCCGCCGACGGTCCCCTGCGTGCCCACGGAGGCACCGCCATTGATGCCCTGGCTGCCCGACGAGCCGCTTACGCCCGCGCCTACGCCGGTAGACGCCCCACCGCTCGCCTGTGCGAAGGCAGGACCGCTGGCGAGGATTGCAATCGCGGTGAGCACGGCAAATCTGTTCATGATGTCCTCCTGTTCAGTGCCTGGAGGATAAAACCCGGTTCGGTTTCAACGTTGCGTGAGCCGGCATCGCGCCAGATCAAACGTCGAGAAATTTCCTCGTTTCCGCCACCGCTTCGGCAAGTCCTACCCGGTCCACGGCGACGCCGGGAGGAAAGGCGGACAGGAGCCGGCTGGGCAGCCGCGAATCGAGCATCACGAACACGCCGCGATCGTCGGCCCGGCGCACGAGGCGTCCGAACGCCTGCTTCAGCCTCAGGCGGGCCAGCAGATCGTCGTATCCATTGGCGCCGGCGCCGGCCGCCTTCCAGTAGGCCTTGCGGGCGCGATGCAGGATATCCGGCCTCGGCCATGGGACGCGGTCGAACACAATGAGGCGCAGCGAACGGCCGGGCACGTCGACGCCGTCGCGCACGGCGTCGGTGCCCAGCAGGCAGGAGTGCTCCTCGGCCCGGAAGATGTCGACCAGGGTGGCGGCGTCCATGCCACCGACATGCTGGGCGTGGAGGGGAATGCCCGCCTCCTCGAGAGGCGCCACGATGCGCTGGTGCACGGCGCGCAACCGGCCGATCGCCGTGAACAGGCCGAGTGCGCCGCCGCCCGAAGCGAGGAAGAGCTCGCGGTAGGCCGCAGCCACCTGGTCGGGATCGTCGCGCTTGACGTCCCTGACGATGAGCACGCGCGTCGCCGCGGGATAGTCGAAGGGCGAGGCCATGGCGGCGCGGATCGCCGGTGACGGCAGGTGTCGCGTGCCGGTGCGTGCCTCCGCGACTGTCCAGTCGGCGAGAGCGGCGACGTCCTCGTCGTTCGCGGCCTGCGGCACGCCGAGCGCATCCCGCAACGTGGCGGAGGTGATGACCGCACCATGGGCCGGGCGCAGCACCGCATTCACGAACGGTTCGGCCGGGTCGAGATAGTGGCGGTACATGCCGACATCGATCTCGCGCTGCTGCACCCGCTCGACGGCAAACCAGTCGACGAAAGCGGGATCGGGATCTTTGTGCAGGCCGCGCAACATCGCCCGCCACGCCTCCAGCGTGACTTCGCAGCGGTTCGTGAGCGAGCGTGCCACGCCTTCGATGCGGGCGCGCTGGCTGGAGTCGAGCTTGTCGGCCTCGCCCTCCAGCTTGGCGCGCAGCGCCTGCCGCAGCTTGCGCACCGGCACCAGCATCTTCTCCAGCGCATCGGCGAGCTGGTCGGCCGCCTCGATCAGGCCGGGATTGAGCGGTCGCACGTCACATTCCTGTCCGAAGCCCTGGTCGTCGCCCGCGGCCCTTGCGCGGACCTGCTGGCGGACCAGCGCCAGGAATTCCTCGGCCGGTCCCAGCACGGTGCCGTCGGCCAGCCGCGTCTGCCAGTTGGTCGAGGGAAGGAGCTGGGCGAGGTCGAGCAGCCGGCGCAGCGCCGACTGCGCTTCCGTGTCGTCGCCGAGCAGGTCGTTGACGCGCCTTTCGAGACCACGGGCGCGGCTGCCCCGCCGTCCTTCGGCGCCGAGCAGCCAGCGCCGCAGATCGGACGCCTCCACGCCGCTCAGGTGCGCGCCGAACGCACCATCCGCGGCGTCGAAGAGATGATGTCCTTCGTCGAACACATAGCGCAGCGGCCGCGTGCCGTCGTCGAGGCCGCCCATCGCGGCCTGGATCATCACCAGAGCGTGGTTCGCGATGACGATGTCGGCTTGGCGCGCGCGGCGGATCGTGCGCTCGACGAAGCATTTCCGGTAGTGGTCGCAGGCGGAATAGATGCATTCGCCGCGGCGGTCGGCGAGGCGCTGCACGCGACCGCGGCCGATCAGGTCGAGAAGCCAGGCGGGCAGATCGCCGCCGATCATGTCGCCGTCGCGGCTGGCCAGCGCCCAACGGGCCAGCAGGCCGAGACCGACCGCGTTCTCCGGGGCGAGGCCGGTGCGCAGCACCGCTTCCTGAAAGTTCAGCAGGCAGAGGTAATTCTCGCGCCCCTTCCGGATGACGACCCGGCGCCGCTTCTCCGCCGGGTCGCGATGCAAGCGGTCCAGTTCGGTGTCGATCTGTCGTTGCAGATTGCGGGTGTAGGTGGCGATCCAGACCGGCGCGCCGTTGCGTTCGGCCCAGAGGCTGGCCGGCGCGACATAGCCGAGCGTCTTGCCGACGCCGGTGCCGGCCTCGACCAGGACGACCTGCGGTTTGTCTTCCTCGATGCGCGGCGCAAAGGCCTGGCTCGCGGCGGACGCATAGTCGCTCTGGGTCGGTCGCGCTTCGGCCATGTTCGCGCCGGCCGAGACGAGCTGCGCGAGACGCAGCCGCGCCTCCCGGGGTTCGACCGGCGCACTTCCGGGCGGGGGTGCGGGGGGCGGCTCCTCCCACGGCGGCAGGCTCTTCCAGATGTCCAGCCCTGCCCCCGGGCGCAGCTTGCGGCTCGGGTCGAGGCCAAGGGCCTTCAGCACCGGGTCTCCCCACGACCACTCGCCGCGCGACATGGCGAGCGCCGTGTCCTTCATCTCGGACGATGCGAGGGCGGCCATATCCTCGAGTTCGTCCAGCAAGACATGCGCGACCTGCAGAAGGGCCGAGAGTTCCTCCTCGGGCGTCGAGGGGAGAGCGAGGTCGAGCGCTTCGCAGAGGCCTGCCACTGTCGGCAGGCAGAAACGCGCCGGCCGTACGAAGGCGAAAAGTTCCAGCAGGTCGCGGGCGGGAAGTTCGTCGAGGCCGAGCCGGGCCGCCACTGCCGGCGCATGACAGACCAGCGGCGGGCTCGCCATGGCCCGTTGCCCGACCTGGGACGCGGCCAGCCGCTCGATCGCACCGTCGGGGGATCGCCAGAGCGCCCCGCGCGCGGTCGCGACCAGGGCGGGCCAGGAAAAGGTCGCGGGGCTCGTCACCGGGCGGTGAATAGCACAGGCCAATTGCCCGATGCAGCGACTGTCGGTTGTCCCTAAAATCGGGCCCCATGAAGCCACCGCCCGTCGTCAGCAAGACCACCGCCGTCTTTCGCCAGTCCGGCGCCCTCCAGGTGGGCAAAGGCAAGATCACCGGCGTCATCGCGCTCACCTTGGGTGGGCTTGCCGTGCTGGCGGTGCTGGCCTTCCATTTCCCCGAGTATTTGACCACGCCCGACCTGCGCAAGAAGTACGATGTCGGCCTGCTGCGGCAGGTCCTGCTGGTCGGCATGGTGATCGCGGGCGGCATGGCCATCGCCAACCTGATCCAGCGCCGCAATCGATGGCTGAACGGCACGGCGCTGGCCCTGATCGGGGTCGCCGCGGCGCTGGGCGGTCATCGCGTGCCGGTTTCCGACTTTCCTGACAACACGCCCTATATCGGCCTCGACTGGTTCATCCTCGACCTGCTCGGATCGAGCATGATCTTCATCCTGATCGAAAAGCTGGTGCCGCTGCATCGCGACCAGCCCGTGTTCCGCCCGGGCTGGCAGACGGACTTCACGCATTTCATCGTGAACCATCTGATGGTGGGGCTGGCGCTGCTGATCGTGAACTTCGCCATCCATCGTCTGTTCGGCTGGATGGTGTGGGCGCCCTTGCAGAAATGGGTGGGAGGCCTGCCGTTCTTCGCCGCTCTTTTCCTCGTGCTCCTGGTCGCGGACCTGGTCCAGTACTGGACCCATCGCGCCTATCACGAGATCCCGTTCCTGTGGCGCTTCCATGCGGTGCATCACAGCGCGGAATACATGGACTGGATGGCGGGCTCCCGTTTGCACCTGTTCGAGTTGCTGGCCACCCGGGTGTCTATCCTCGGCGTGCTCTACGTGCTGGGCTTCAGCCAGGCCGTGACCGACGTCTACATCGTGATCGTGGGATTCCAGGCGGTGTTCAATCACGCCAACGTCCGGCTGCCGGCGGTCTTCGGCAAGGCACCCCTCAAATGGCTGATCGTGACGCCCGATTTCCATCATTGGCATCACAGTTCCGAACGCGAGGCGATCGACCGCAACTACGCCGCTCACTTCGCCTTCATCGACTATCTGTTCGGCACCGCCGTGAAGTCCGACCGCCGCTTCCCGGGCAAGTATGGCGTGCTTGGCGACTACATGCCGCCGGGGTTCGTGCGCCAGCAGCTCTTTCCCTTCACCTGGAAGGGCTGAGCCGCCGCCGACCACGTCCAAAAGAAAGGACGACGGTCGAGGCGGCGCCGGGGCGGTTCGGACTTACCTCAACTCCGGTCGGTTGGTCGCCAGACACTGGTAGGTAAGCTTGTAGGTCTTCGACCAGCAGGGGCTGATCCCGACGGGGTGGCAAATCAGCTGCACGGGAAGTTTGGTGTTGAAGGTCTCCGCGCCGTTGTATCCCCAGTTGCGACAGAGCCTGTTCGCCTCGGCATTGGCCTGCTCCGCGTCCCATTGGACGGCCGTCTCGCGAACACCGAACTTGGGTGGAACGGCGATCCCCAGCACGACGATGCCATCCGATCTGCTTCCTCCGACCGGTACCCAGTCGTGTGTCTCGCTGCTGGTGCAGGCCAGCATCGTGGCCGAGAGCGCGACCAACAAACTCATTCTCGCTTTCATTGTGTTCTGCCTCCCCTCGCTACACCGGCGATTGTAGCAGTTTCCGTGAACAGGAGTGGTTGATTCCATGCGGCGGGCGGTTTGGCGCCGCGGCGGGAAGGCGCGCGCTCGGCTCCGGCGGGTCGGCGGGCGGCGTTTCGTGCCGTCGGCGCGGCACTTTGGGGCTGTTGGTGGAATTGACGCACTTCGTCCCCGCACCTAGTTTGACCGATCCATGTCACAGATCGATCGTTCCCTGGCCGAGGCCGCGCGCGCGTGGCCGTTTGAAGAAGCCCGCAAGCTCGTCGCCCGTGTCGGCGGGAAGGCGCCTGCGAAAGGCTACGTGCTGCTCGAAACCGGCTACGGCCCGTCCGGGCTGCCGCATATCGGCACCTTCGGCGAGGTGGTGCGCACGACGATGGTGCGCCAGGCGTTCCAGCGTCTGTCCGACGTGCCGACGCGCCTGTTCTGCTTCTCGGACGACATGGACGGCCTGCGCAAGGTCCCGGACAACGTCCCGAACAAGGAGATGCTGGCACAGCATCTCGGCAAGCCCCTGACAGCCGTCCCCGATCCGTTCAGCAACGAGCATCCCAGCTTCGGCGCGGCAAACAATGCGCGGCTGCGCGCCTTCCTCGATTCGTTCGGTTTCGAGTACGAGTTCCAGTCGGCGACGGACTGGTACCGGTCCGGCCGTTTCGACAAGATGCTGCTCGCGATGCTGCGCCACTACGACGAGGTGCAGGCCGTGATGCTGCCGACGCTCGGAGAGGAGCGGCGGGCGACCTACTCGATCTTCCTGCCGATTTCCCCGAAGACCGGGCGCGTGCTGCAGGTGCCCCTCGTCAAGGTCGATGCCGATGCCGGCACGATCGTGTATCGCGACGAGGACGGCTCGATGGTCGAGACGCCGGTTACCGGCGGCAACGTGAAGCTGCAGTGGAAGGCGGACTGGGCCGGCCGCTGGTTCGCGCTCGACGTCGACTACGAAATGTACGGCAAGGATCTCATTCCTTCCGCCGATCTCTCGGCGAAGATCGTGAAGATCCTGGGCGGCCGGCCGCCGGAGGGCTTCAATTACGAGCTGTTCCTCGACGAGGAAGGCAAGAAGATCTCGAAGTCGAAGGGCAATGGGCTGTCCGTCGAGGAATGGCTGCGCTATGCGCCGCCGGAATCGCTGTCGCTCTACATGCAGCAGCAGCCCCGTCGCGCGAAGCGCCTCTATTTCGATGTGATCCCGCGTGCCGTCGACGATTACCTCTCGGCGGTCGAGAAGTTGCCGAACGAGGAGCCCGCGCGTGCCCTCGAAAATCCGGCCTGGCACATCCACAACGGCAAGGCGCCCGCGAATTCCGCGGCCGGCGTCACCTTCGGCATGCTGCTCAATCTTGCCGGGGTCGCGAACACCGAGGACAAGGACGTCCTCTGGCAGTATCTGCGCCGCTACGTGCCCGGCGCGACGCCGGAGAGCGCGCCGTATCTCGACAATCTTCTGGCGGGCGCGGTCGCGTACTACGAGGATTTCGTGAAGGCCTCGAAGAAGTTCCGTCTGCCCAGCGAGAAGGAGCGGGCTGCCCTCGAGGATCTGGCGGCGACGCTGCGCGAGATGGGCGATGACGCGACCGCAGAGCTGATCCAGGACGAGGTCTACGAGACCGGCAAGCGGCACTTCGCGAAGGAAGAACTGCGCCAGTGGTTCAAGACGCTCTACGAGGTCCTGCTCGGCAGCGAGCAGGGGCCGCGCATGGGCGCCTTCATCAAGCTCTACGGTCGCGACAATGTCGTGCGTCTGATCGAGCGCGCGCTGGCCGGCGAAGATCTCGGCAAGGCCGCCTGAGGTGACGGACGGCGTCGTCATCGACTACCTCAACCCGGACATCCCCGCCGGATTGAAGCTGTTGGACGTCCCGCTCATCAAGGCCAGCGACGAGACCCTCGAAGGCTATGGGCAAGTGGTGCGCGATCCCAAGAGGCATGAAGTCGAGATCGTGCCGTGGCCGCTCGCCGGCTGGCGCCGACTCGATGCGGGGACCGGCATCGAGGGCGGGACGACCGAAGGAATCTTCGCCTGCGAATGGCGCGGCAACGAGCTGGTCGGGCGCAACGAAGCGGTGGGCGGGCATTATGTCATCGGTTTCCGCGACCTTCCGGAAACGGCACGCTCGGGTGTCCGGCTCGCCGAAGGCCGGGTGCTCCTCTGGCACTGCAACTACCATCCGGACGGCGGCCAGCTCTTCTGGCCACTCGACGGCCAGCCTTTCGTCGTGCCGGCCGCACTGCCGGGCGACGATCTCCAGCCCGAGACCTTCAAGGCCTTCTGGTCGGACGGCAGCTTCGGCATCTATATCCACCCCGGGATCTGGCACGAAGGCGTGTTCCCGGTGAGGGACAGCGGACGGTTCTTCGACAAGCAGGGCAAGGTCCATGCCCGCGTGAGCTGCGACCTCGCGCGCGAGTTCGGGCTGCTGCTCAACGTGCCATTGCCGCAGGGCTGAAGCCCGCGGCCGCGCGGAACACCCGCGATAGGGCGGCGATCGCGTCGGGGCGCCCGATTGCGGCGTGGTCCTGGGCCATCATCTCCCAAACGGCGCCTTCCACGGCCGCAAGCGCGATGGCCAGTTGCGTCGCGTCGGCGGACCCTGCGCCGGCCGCGGCGAGCTTGGCCTGAAGCGCCGGTACGACCCGTCGCGCTTCCTCGATGATCGCCTGGCGTCCCTGCACTTCGGGCAAGGCGTCTTGTAGCGCCAGCGAGACGTCGAGGCCCTTCCGCTTCTCGATCACGAAGGCCGCGATGGCAGCCTCGATCACGTCTTCCGGCGCAGCGGCCCCCGAGAGGTCGGCGGCGAGGACGGCGGCCAGGTAGGCACGGGTGCGTCGGCGGACGATCTCGACGGCGATCGCGTTCCGGTTGGGGAAGTACTGGTAGAGGGAGCCGACCGAGATGCCGGCCAATGCCGCGATGCGCGTCGTCGTGCACGCAGCCCATCCGTCGCGCCGAAGAATGCGAATGGTCGCCTCGACGATGGCATCCACCGTCACGGTAGAGCGCGCCTGGAGAGGCTTCTTGCGCGGTTTCAGGGCGGCCGGCACGGCGGGGCTCCGATGCGAATGGACGGTCAGCGACCTGGTTTCCATTTTCAATGGACCTCAGCCGGAGTCAAAGACATGACCGTCCTTCATCTCGTCACCGGTGCCACGTCGGGGATCGGCCTCGAACTCGTGCGTGTCCTGCTCGCCCACCCGGCGAACCGGGTGATCGTCGGGGCGCGCCGCCCGGCAGACGCAAGCGCGCTTCGCGCCGTCGCAGATGCACGGCACCTCGACATCCTGCCTCTGGATCTGGGCTCTCTGGCCTCCACCGCCGCATTCGCCGACACGGTCGTCGCCCGTCTCGCCGGCCGTCGTCTTGCCTCGCTGGCTGCCAATGCCGGCCTCCAGAACGTGAGGGCACGGCGATTGACCGTCGATGGCTACGAAGAGACCCTCCAGGCGAACTGGCTCGCGCACGCGGTGCTGGTCGAACGCTTGTTGCCGCATCTCGCGCCCGGCGCGCCGGTGGTCTTCACCGCCAGCGGCACGCACGATCCTGCCGATGCCGGCGCCCGTCGGTTCGGTTTCAGGGGTGGCCTGTATTCCAGTATCGAGAAGGTCGCGCGTGGCGATCTCGACGGTAGTGTGCCGGAGAAGCAGCAGGGCATGGACCGTTACGCCACGTCCAAGCTCGTCGCCATCCTGCATGTCTATGCCCGTGCGCGCAGCTCGCCGGCGGCCGGTCCGCGCTGGTTCGCCTACGATCCGGGGCTGATGCCGGGCACGGGGCTGGCGCGCGACCGTTCCCCCCTGGAACGCTGGGCCTGGTCGACGATCCTGCCGGTACTGGCGCGGGCGATCCCTGGCGCCAGCACGGCGCGACGGTCGGCCCGGACCTACGCGCAACTGCTCACGGGACGCCTGTTCCCGCAGGAAACCGGCGTGCACCTCGATTTCTCGGGAAGCAGGACGGAAAGCTCCGTCGATTCCAGGCGCCTCGATTGGCAGGACGAGGTCGCGGCTTTTGCCGGCGCGATCTCTCAGGGCTGGCGGCCGGCGCCCATGGAGACAGCGCCGAGATAGGCGACGACCATCCGGACGATCTCGTCCTCGAAGGCCTGGCTTCGGAAAAAGGGCTGCTCTTCCAGGACGGCCGCCCGGATGGTGCCCATGAGGCTGCGCGACAGGACGAAGACCTGCTCCCGGGTGAGAGGGTGCAGCAGGGCGCCGGGTGCACGCCCGACTTCGTCGCCGACTCGCGCGATGAAGGTCGCGATGGGCGCCATCATTTCGGTACCGGCGCCTTGGGCCAGGATGGCCTGGAGCACGGCGCGGCGGGCGCGCTGGCGGCCCCGGAAGGCGTGGACGATCGCCCGCACCATGGCGCGGACCCGGCCTTCGACCGACCCATCCGCGCCGCCCGCCAACGCCGAGGCGACATTGGCGAGCGCGATCCTGGTTTCCTCGGCCGCAAGCGCCCTCATCAGGGCGTTCTTGTCGGCGAAGTACTGGTAGAGAGTCCCGATGGAAACGCCGGCCCTTTCGGCAACGGCGTTGGTCGTGAACGCCGCCATCCCGCCGGTATCCAGAACCTGAGCCGCCGCCTCGAGGATCGCCGCCACGGTCTGCGTGGAGCGATTCTGCCGAGGCTTTCTGCGTTTTGTTTCAATGGGTTGGGCGTGACGTGCCATCTCTTCCTCTGACGCGGCGAAGGCGAGTGGAGAAATATGAGCATCTCTCATATTTTTCCGGAATGCAAAGGAGGTCGCGTTGAACGCAGTTGCCACCCTGTACGCCACCATGCTGCCGCTCGTGCTGGGAGTAGCCCTGGTCGAGGGGATCTGGCTCTCCCGCACCCGCGCCGAACGCTACGACTGGAAGTCGTGGGCTTGCTCGGTGGCGGATCTCGCGGGCCGTCGCTTCCTCGGGCTCATCCCCTACACATTCGCTGCGCCCTGGCTCGAATGGGTGTGGCAGCACCGGCTCCTCACGCAGTCGCTCGACTCGGCAGGTTCGGTCCTGCTGCTCTTCCTCGGCCTCGAATTCTTCTACTACTGGTATCACCGGGCGAGCCACACGGTGCGCTGGTTCTGGAATGCGCACTCCGTCCATCATTCGCCGAACCAGTTCAACCTGGCGGCGGCCTATCGCCTGGGCTGGTTCGGACGGTTCACCGGCACGTCGCTCTTCTTCACGCCTCTCGTGCTGATCGGCTTCGCCCCGACCACGGTCCTCACCGCGCTGTTCCTCAACCTGCTCTATCAGTTCTGGCTTCACGCGGACTGGATTCCGCGGCTCGGCTGGCTGGAGTACGTGCTCAACACGCCTTCGAGCCATCGCGTCCATCATGCTCGCAACGCCGAGTATCTGGATGCCAATTTCGGCGGTGTGCTGATCGTTTTCGACCGGCTGTTCGGGACCTACGTCCCGGAGCGGGCGGACCTGCCTTGCGACTTCGGGTTGGTGGCGCCGCGCGAATCGTCGCGCAATCCCTTCACGTTGAATATCCAGCCCTGGGTCGGGCTGGCCCGCGACCTCGCCGCGGCGCGCACGCCCGCCGAAGCCTGGATGTTCCTGTTCGGCCCGCCGGGATGGCGCCCCGACGGGCAGGGCCTGACCACGGCGGACCTCCGCAAAGCTCAGGGCGTCATGACGTAATCTCCCTTGAGCGGATTCCTCGCCGCCGACAGACTCGGCGAAAGGAGGAGCACCGATGCCCAAGGAAAAGGTCTGCGTCGTGATCGGCGCGGGAGATGCCACGGGCGGCGCCATCGCGCGCCGCTTCGCCCGGGAAGGCTACACCGCCGTCGTCACGCGACGCAGTGCCGACAAGCTTCAACCCTTGGTGGCCCGCATTCTGGAAGAGGGCGGCAAGGTTCATCCTTTCGGGTCCGATGCCCGCGACGAGGAGCAGGTCGCCGCGCTGTTCCGCCAGATCGAGACCGAGATCGGCGAGGTCGAGGTCTTCGTCTTCAATATCGGCGGCAATGTCAGGTTCGATATCCGCGACACCACGAGCCGCGTCTACCGCAAGGTCTGGGAGATGACGGCGTTCGCCGGCTTCCTGACCGCACGCGAGGCGGCGAAAGTCATGGTGCCAAGGGCGCGCGGCACCATGCTCTTCACCGGCGCGACGGCATCGTTGAGGGGCGGACGCGGCTTCTCGGCTTTCGCCGGTGGCAAGCATGCCGTGCGGGCTTTGGCGCAGTCGATGGCGCGCGAACTCGGACCCCAGAACATCCATGTCGCCCACGTCGTGGTCGATGGCGCGATCGATACCGAATGGATCAAGAGCAATTTCCCGGAGCGCTACAATGCCGGGCCCGACGCCGTGCTGGATCCCGACGATATCGCCGAGACCTACTGGCAATTGCACCGCCAGAAGCGCAGCGCCTGGACGTTCGAGATGGACCTGCGCCCGTGGAAGGAAAGCTGGTAGGGAACATCCCGGCAAGGCTGGCGTTGTGAGGCCCGAGGGGGCTTCATCCAACACATGCTGACGGCGGAACAGATTACGCTCTTCGCGTTGTTCGCCATTATCCTCGTGCTTCTTCTCTGGGGCCGGCTGCGGCACGATCTGGTGGCGGGGAGCGGTCTTCTTGCCGCTGTCGTGCTGGGGGTCGTGCCGGCCGACGAGGCGTTCTCCGGCTTCTCCGATCGTGCCGTCATCGTCGTTGCGCTGGTTCTCATCGCGTCGCGCGCATTCGAGAATTCCGGGGCGCTCGACGTGCTGACGGCGCGGCTCGCCAAGAAGAACCGCAGCGTACCGATGCATATCCTGCTGGTGAGCGGCCTCGGTGCTGCCTTGTCGAGCGTCATGAACAACGTGGCCGCGCTGGCGCTGCTGATGCCCTACGATATCCGTGCCGCGCGCGCCGCCGGCCGTGCTCCCGGCCTGACGCTGATGGCGTTGGCGGCAGCGACGGTGCTTGGCGGCATCGTCACGCTGATCGGCACGCCGGCCAACCTGATCGCCTCGGGCATTCGCCAGGAACGGCTTGGAGAGCCGTACCGGATGTTCGATTTCACGCCTGCGGGCCTGCCTGTCGCCATTGGCGGCGTTCTCTTCCTTGCCTTTGTCGGCTGGCGGCTTCTTCCGCGACGGGGGGACCCGGGGGTTGGCGTCGAGAGGACGTCCTCGTTCAAGGCAGAACTGCGCGTCCCGGCGGAATCGCCCGCCATCGGGCGGCCCGTCGCCGAACTCGATACGGAAGCCGAGCAGGCCGATCTCCTGGTGATGGGCGTCATGCGCGGCGGACGGGCCCATTACGGGCGGTCGCGCCGGATGGTCCTCAAGGCCGGCGACGGCCTGCTGGTGGAGGGCGCCACGGAAGCGATCGCTTCGTTCATCAAGCTGGTCGGCCTCCAGGAGGATACGACCACCCCGTCGGAAGCGGTCGACGCCGTTCCCGCCGAGGCAGAAAAGGGAGCCGAAGAAACCGTCGAGAAGGAGGAGGTCCGTGAGCCGACGATCGTGGAAGCGGTCGTGCGCACGGATTCGCGCATGGTCGGCCGCACTGCCGTCGAACTGGACCTGCGCAGCCGGTTCGGCGTGACGCTGCTCGCCGTATCCCGTGCCGGCAGCTTCGTCCAGGGCGGCGTGCGCAATCGTCAGGTCGAGCCTGGCGATCTGCTTCTCCTGGCCGGGGCAGGCGCTTCGCGCCGGCCGACGCTTGAGCAGCTCGGCGTGATTGCGGTCGGCACGGCCAGCATCGCCGCGATCGACAGGACGCGTATCGCGATCGCGGTCGGACTCTTCGCGGCCGCGATCCTCGTCACCATGCTCAATCTCCTGCCGTTCACGATCGCCCTGGCGATCGCGGTTGCCGGCTATGCGGCGACCAAGCTCGTGCCGGCGCGTGAGTTCTACGAACAGGTCGACTGGCCCGTCATCGTGCTGCTCGCCTGCATGCTGCCGCTGGGGGCCGCCTTCGACAAGTTGGGAGGCACGGCCCTGATGGCCGACGCCATCGTCTGGATGACCAAGGGCCAGTCCGCGGTCTTCACGCTGGTGGTCCTGATGGTGATCACGATGTTCCTGTCGGACGTTCTGAACAATGTCGCCAACATCGTGATCGCGGCGCCGCTCGCCATCGAGCTGGCCCAGAAGCTGCAGGTCAATCCGGACACTTTCCTCATGGGAGCGGTGATCGCGACGTCCTGCTCGTTCCTGACGCCCATCGGACACCAGAACAACACGCTCGTGATGGGCCCAGGCGGCTACCGCTTCTCGGACTACTGGCGGCTCGGCCTCCCGCTTGAAGTGGTGGTCCTCGTAGTCGGGGTTCCAGCCCTTCTGATTGTGTTCCCCCTCTAGGAACGCGTGCTGGGGGAACTGTCCGACCTGCAGGTCGTTGGCGTTCTGAACCCCAAAGGAAGGAGGACGAAATGGCTGTCGAAACCGTCGACACCACCAAGCTCTGGCACATGATCAAGGATATCAAGTTCGGCATGCTGACGATCCGCGGCACCGACGGCCAGCTCTATTCCCGTCCGATGACGACACAGAACGGCGACGAGGACAGGGGCGGCGTCCTGTGGTTCTTCATGTCGCGTTCGAGCCAGCCGCTGGCGGACCTCGAGGCGGCGCCCGAGGTGAACGTCGCATACGCCGACCCCTCGGAAGACAAGTATGTTTCCGTTTCCGGCTCGGCGCGCATTGTGGAAGACCGCGCGCGCAAAGAAGCCCTGTGGAGCGCTATGGACAAGGCATGGTTCCCGGGGGGGATCGACGATCCCGACCTAGCCCTGGTCGCGGTGATGGTCGAGGCGGCCGAGTACTGGGACGTCAAGTCGAACAAGGCCGTCCAGCTCTTCAAGCTGGCTCGCGCCGCGGCTACCGGCGAACGGCCGAAGGATCTGTCCGAGCATCGTCGCGTCCGCATGCATTGACGCCCGCGACAAGACCCAGAAAGGGAAAGGGCACGGCTGGCAGGCCGTGCCCTTTCTATTGGGAACCTAGGCGGCGAACGATCAGCGCCGGGGGGTGGTGGCAGCGCCAACGCCTGCGCCGACGGCGCCGCCCACAAGGGCGCCAGGCAACAGGCCAATCGGTGTGACGGCGCCGATCAAGGCGCCCGTACCCGCGCCGATACCGCCGCCCGTTACGGCTCGCTGGCCCCATGTGTCTCCGCACGCCGACAGGCCGAATGCGAGGGCGGACAGGGCTACGAACTTCATCATGCTTTCATCTCCCGGGGGGATGGGACAGGAACTGGAAGATGCCGGACAGCGTTCGGACATCCGTGCCCTTACGCAAACCGGCTTCCTATAGTTCCCACACATGCCTCGTCGCGACTGTGTCCTTGCTGTGATCCTCCTCGCGCTGTTCGCCGGGGCGAACGTGCGTGCACAGACTGTGGGTGGCGCCGACTACGCCCCTCAGTACGATTTCTCGGAATTCTGGGCCGTGACCGACGGTCGGCTTTTCCGGGTGCTTTACGCGGGAAATCCGTTTCCGGCTCTGCCGCAACAGGAGGTCATGCGCCAGCTTCTGCCTGTGATGCAGGCGAACAAGCCCCGTCCTGCCCTCACGTTCACCTACGAGCCGCCGCCGGAACCTCTTCGTCCTGACTATCGGCTGGTCCTCGTATTCGATCCCGCGAACGACCTCACCGCAGCCCGGGTATGTGCAGGTCAGTATTTCCTGAAACAGGGGACGCCGGGGAAAGTTTACGTCTTCGGCGTCTACTGCCGGGACGATCTGGCGCTTTCGCAGACCACGGCGTGGACGCAGGCACTCAACCCGGGTGATCCCCGCGTGGGCGCGATGTTCGCTCAATTGTTCCTGGTGCTCTTCGACGACCGGCGGTGGCGGCGTTATCCCTACGGTCCCTGGTTCGGCCGCTGATCACACAAGATCGAAGCGGAAAACTCGCCGGCGCGAACGTTGCGCCATGGCTAGTCGGCGATCAATCCAACCACCTCGTAGTGGCTCGGATCGTCGGCGGGGCCTGCCACGAGCACCTGCTGGTCGCAGGCCGTAAGAACAAGGACTAACAGGCCGATGGAGGCTAGGGCCTGACGGAACATGGCGTTTCTCCTTCTGTGCAGGAAACGCCGCGTTTGCCGAATTGGTTGCCGGAATGTCCCTGGACTGGCTAAGAGGGGCAGGGGGGGCTTCACGCGTGACCAGGATCAGATTTTTGCGTCGCATGGCGTTCGTGCGGCAAAACCGTTGCAGCGTCCTCGTGACCGCCCTCTGCGTTCTGATCCTGATTAACCCCTTCCTCATGGGCTCCGTGATCGGGACCACCCTGATCGCCGCCAGCCTCCTTTCGGTGTTGATCCTCGCGGTCTGGGCCTTGCGCGTACGTCCCTCCCTGATCTGGGGGCTGGCGGCGCTGGCCTTCCTGGCCTTGGACGCAATGGTGGCCGACCGCGTGGCCCAGGTGCCGGTCCGGCCGGTCGCCCTCGCCATAACCGCCGTCTTCATGGCGGCTGTCACGATCTCACTGCTGTTCTACGTGCTCGACCGGCAGCCGATCACGACCGACAAGGTGTTCGGAGCGGTTGCCGCCTATATCCTGATCGCCTTCAGCTTCGCGAGCCTGTTCGGCCTGTTGCAGGTCTTCGAACCAGACGCCTTCAACGTGGCCATCGCCCGCGGCACGGGCGGCAAACTCAACTGGCCGGATCTGATGTATTTCTCCTTCACGGTGCTGACCTCGACCGGCTTTGGCGAGATCACGCCGGCAACCAACATGGCCCGCGCCCTGATCATCATCGAGCAGGTGCTCGGCGTTATGTACGTGGCCTTCCTCGTGGCCCGCCTTGCCAACCTCTACGGCACTCGCCCGCGGCTCTGAAAAATCGCCCCCGGCTTAGCGGGCCGGGAGGCGCTCGACGATCTCGACACGCCTGTTGCGGGCGCGCCCTTGCTCTGTCCGGTTGGTCGCGATCGGTGCCGCCATGCCAGCCCCGGCCGGCGTGAGACGCCGGCGGTCGATGCCGTGCCCGTTTACCAGAGCGTCCACCACGGCCTGCGCCCGGCGCTGCGACAAGGAGAGGTTGTAGTCGAAGGCGCCTTGACCGTCGGTGTGGCCGACGATCAGCACGTCGAGCCGCGGATTCGTCTTCAGGAGCTGCGCGAGCTGGTCGATCTGCGGCGTGGAGTCTGGCTTCACCTCGGCCTTGTCGAAATCGAAATAGATGCCGTAGATCGCGATGCGGCCATCGCGTTCCAAGGCCTTCTCCATGGCACTCGCCTCGACGACCTTGATCTTGTCTCCTTCCATCTTCTTCGAGTCGACCACGGTGACGGCGACATAGGGCATTTGCGGACGGTTCCCGCTTGCCTTGGTCTCGACGCCCAGGATGCCCACCGTCACCTTGCCGGCGTCGCCGTCGCGCTCTGCCAGCAGGTAGACCGTGCTGTCCCAGGTCGAGGGCATCGCGATGCCGGCACGCGCGGCTTCCCAAAAGGTCGGGATCAGCCGGCCGGGCGAGCATTCGCTCTCGCCCCGGCAGAACATCGCGATCTCGAATCCCTTGGCCTTCAGCGCAGCTTCGTAGTTGCGCATGACCTCGAGGATGGAGCGGCCCGCAGGGCCTTCGTATTTCAGGGACGTGACCTTACCCGCAAGCGAGACCTGCCAGGCTGCCACCCTGTCCTTGTCCGCCCGTTCGAGCGGTCGGGCGGGCAAGCGTGCCTCCTCGTAGGCCTTGCTCTGGTGGAAGGTCGCCACCGATCCCTGGTACCGCCCGACCAGCCCATGGTCCGATGCGCCTTTGATGTCGGCCTGCTGGGCGAACACCGGGCTCGCGAGGCCCATCGCGCCCAGCGCGATGGCCCGCGTGGCGGCCCGCATCGACTGGCGGAAACTTTGCATGATTACCTCTCTCCCCTCGCTTGCGATCGCTCGGCCATCCCATCCAATCTTCGATAAATTGTGGCAAGGCCGCCGCGATATACTTGCGACAAAGACAAGATAACCAGGAGGACGCCATGGCTGCCAATGCCGTTCGAGCCGAACGCCCGTCCGACACTGCGTCGGATACAACGCGTTGGGAAGTCGTCGTGATCGGTGCCGGCCTGTCCGGCATGTACCAGCTTCTCAAGCTGCGCGAGATGGGGTTCAAGGCCCATGTCTACGAGGCTGGCGGGGGCGTCGGGGGCACCTGGTACTGGAATCGATACCCCGGGGCGCGGTTCGATTCGGAGAGCTGGACCTACGGGTTTTCCTTCTCGCCGGAAGTCCTCAGGGAGTGGGACTGGAAGGAACATTTCTCCGGCCAGCCGGAGAACCTGCGTTATTGCGAGTTCGTGGCCGACAAGTTCAATCTGCGCCGGGACATCACCTTCAATGCCAGGGTCAAGTCCGCCCACTGGGACGATGCGGCGACGGAATGGGAAGTCGTGTTCGAGGACGGTCGTCGAGCCCGCAGTCGCTTCCTCGTCACGGCCATCGGTCCGCTGTCGTCGCCGACCATGCCGGTGATTCCCGGCGTCGAGGCCTACAAGGGCGAGTCGTGGCACACCGGCCTGTGGCCGCATCGGCCCGTGAGCTTCGAGGGCAGGCGGGTCGCCGTCATCGGCACGGGTGCCTCCGGCGTCCAGGCGATCACGGAGATCGCCAAGACGGTGGGGCATCTCACGGTGTTCCAGCGCACGCCGAACTGGTGCACGCCGCTGCGCAACAGCCGGATAACGCCCGAGGAGATGGCCGGCATCCGCGCGCGCTACGATGCGATCTTCGCCCAGTGCCGCGAGAACTGGGGATGCTTCATCCATACCGCCGACCCGCGTCATGCGACGGAGGTGACGGAGGAGGAGCGGGAGGCGTTCTTCGAGAAGCTCTACAACATGCCGGGCTTCGCGTTCTGGCAGGGCAATTTCCGCGACGTGCTGATGGACCAGCGGGCGAACGACGCGCTGACCGACTTCGTCGTCCGGAAGATTCGCGCCCGGGTGAAGGACCAGGCCCTGGCGGACAGGCTGATCCCGAAGAACCACGGATATGGCACGCGCCGCGTCCCGCTCGAGAGCGGCTATTACGAAGTCTACAACCAGCCCAATGTCGAACTCGTCGACCTGCGGGAGACGCCGATCGAACGTATCACGGAGAAGGGCATCCGGACGGCCGACCGCGAGCGTGAGTTCGACCTGATCATCTATGCCACGGGGTTCGACGCCATCACGGGCGCCTTCGACCGCATCGATTTCCGCGGCCGCGACGGCGCAACGCTGCGCGAGAAATGGGCCGATGGTCCGCACACCTATCTGGGCCTGAACGTCTCCGGCTTCCCCAACATGCTGACCCTGGTCGGGCCGCACAATGCGGCGACCTTCTGCAACCTGCCGCGCTGCATCGAGCAGAATGTCGAGTTCGTCAGCGAGTTGCTGGGGTATATGCGCGACAAGGGCCTGTCCCGCGTCGAGGCGATGCCGGATGCGGAGGAGGCCTGGACGGCGCATGTCCACGACACGGGCGCGCGTCTCCTGCTCACCAAGGTCGATTCATGGATGACCGGCGTGAACAAGAACGTGGCCGGTCGGCAGAAGCGCACTTTCATGGCCTATGCCGGCGGCGCTCCCAAGTACCGCCAGAAATGCGAAGAGGTCGTCGCCAGGGGCTACGAAGGGTTCGCGCTGCAATAGCCGGCAGTCCGGGCGAGGGGCCGGACGGTTTCGTGCGCGAGCCCAACCCCCGGCCGTGCGCCCATAGTGGTGCCGTCGCCGTAAAAGCCGGCCTGCAGCCGAGTCCTATGGGCTCGGGCGGCGCTTGAAGGCGGCGCCAATCCTGGCCGGAGGCGCAGCGCAGGACGCTGCCTGTGCTCAGCCGCCGTTGCCCGAGCCGAATTGTATGCCCCAGTGGCCGTCCTTGTTGGTGACCACGTAGAGCGAGAAGTACTTGCCGATCACCGACCCGTCCTTGCGATAGCGGGTGAAATCGACGGCGACATGCGCCTTGCCCTGCGTGGCGAAAACCACCTGCGTCTTGTCCCACTTCGTGTGGTCCCAGCCGTCCGACGAGACGGTGCTCAGGAAATTGTCGAAGCGGTAGTCCGTCGGAGTCTCGTACCGCACCAGCGTGCCCCTGGCGCCGATGCGGGCGTGCGGGAAATTGAAGGCATCGCGGATCGCCTCGGTGTCGCGCGCATTGAGCGCGACCAGGTAGCGATCGACGACGGCAAGTGCCTCCCGCTCGACATCGGTCATCGTCGACATGTGTTTCCTCCCTGTTGCGAGGCTTGCATAGCACGACGGGCCGCGGGAAACGCGGCAATCCGCGGCCTCGCTGTCGCTTCGCGAGCGCCACCCAGGATGTCTGCGCGCTGTCGCTACACGTATTGCGCCGGTGACGTCATTGACGACTGGCAACGACGATGTTCCCGCGAGGCCGAGGGACCGCCCTCGGTCCGGCCGGTGTCCCGCCGAACCGGCTACGGCCCTTCTCGGACGCGTCGCCGGTCAGATCACTTTCTGAGTGCGCGAGAACGCCATGTAGAGGTCGTGAGCCTGTCGCGCGATCGGGCCGGGCTGCAGGTCGCGGCTCTCGTAGCGGCTGACCGGCTGGACCTTGCCGGCATTCCCGGTGGTGAAAAGCTCGTCGGCCTCCTCGAGCTCGTGCGGCCGCACCGTCCGTTCCTCGACCGTGATCCCGGCTTGGCGCAGAAGCTTGATCGTGCGGTTGCGCGTGATGCCGGCAAGGAAGGAACCGTTCGGGATCGGCGTCGCGACCACGCCGTTTCGGGCGAGGAAGATGTTCGAGCTGCAGGTTTCGGCGACGTTGCCGATGGCATCCAGGACGATCCCGTTGTTGAAACCCCGCTTCGTCATCTCGGCGACGCCGCGGCTGGAATTGGGATACAGGCAGCTCGCCTTGGCGTCGGTCGGCGCGCTCTCGGGTGTCGGCCGGCGGATGCTGCGGCACAGGCCCAGCGTTAGCGGCGTGCCCGCGCGCATCGGCGAGACGTAGGTGCAAAGCAGGAACTGCGCGGAGTCCGGGTCGACGGAGATCGGCCCCGCGCCCCCTTTGCCGGCCCAGAACATGGGGCGGACATAAAGCTCCGCCTTGGGACCGAAACGGCGCACGCTCTCATGCATGAGCGCCAGGATCTCCTGCGGGGTCTGGGTCGGGTTGAGGCCGATCGCCCGGGCGGAACGAACGACGCGTTCCGCATGGAGGTCGAGGTCCGGTCCGCAGCCCTCGAAGGCGCGGCCGCCGTCGAATACCATCGACCCCAGCCAGAAGGCGTGGTCGCGTGGGCCCAGGATCGCCGGGTTGCCCTCGTGCCATGTGCCATTCCAGTAGGTGAGCGTGTCCATTTCGTCCTCGTGCGTCCTCGAAGGGGGCGCTCTTAGCAGACCATGAGCGGCTCAGCCAATCTGGCCCCAATCCTGCTGTCGCTCGGGGCGGCCTTCTGCTTCGCCCTGGCATTGATCGTGACCCAGTTCGGGCTGCGCACCATGCCGTCCTGGCGGTCGCCGCTCTATTCCATCGGCGGTTCCACGGCGATCGCCTGGGTGGCGGCCCTCTTCTTCGTCGACTGGGAAGGCTTCGATTGGGAAGCCGCCTTGATCTTCGCGGGGGTGGGCTGCGTCTTCCCGGTCGTGGTTTCGATCCTTGCCGTGCGTTCCAACGAACGTCTGGGCCCCGCCGTGGCGGGCGCGGTCGGCAACGTCACGCCGCTGTTCGCCGTGATGGGCGCGGTGATTTTCCTCGGCGAGCGGCTGGCGCCGGGCCAGCTTGCCGGTCTCGCCCTGGTCGTTGGAGGCGTCGCCCTGCTGGCATTGCGGGGAGGAACCGGGGGCCGGCAATGGTCGGTCTGGGTGCTCGGGCTCCCGCTTGCCGCCGCCCTGGTCCGCGGGTCGATCCAGCCGGCCATCAAGGCCGGGCTGGCGCACTGGCCCGACCCGCTGGCCGCTTCGGCGATCGGCTATACGCTGTCGCTCGCCGTGATCGTTTCGCTCGTGGGACGGCGCGCGCTGCGGGCAGGGCCCGCCATCCGCAGCGGCGTCTGGTGGTTCGTGGCCGTGGGCGCCTGCAACGGCACGGCGACCTATCTTCTCTACGCGGCGCTGGGCCTCGGCTCGATCGCCCTCGTCGCCCCGCTGGTGGCGGTCTTTCCGTTGATCGGCGTCGTCCTGAGCTATTTCTTTCTACGGGGCGAGAAGCTCCACGCGGTCGGACTGCTCGGCATCCTGGTCAGCGTGGCGGGCGTCGCGCTTCTGCTGGCGGGCGGCCACTGATTCAGGAAGTCGCAGGTTGCAACCGGCCGGTGACCGAAAGGCGGCGGAAACGGCGCCGGAATTCCACGAGTGTAAACGGCATGGTCGGGCTTGGCCCTGCGTATCCCTTCCTGACGCGGCATCGTTGCCGCGCACGGAGGTGATAGACATGTTGAAGCGTATCGCGCTCACCACACTTGCCGCCGCGACCTTCGCAACGGCAACCCTTGCATCCGCGGCGTTCATGCCGGCCGCCGCACAGGGCTTCGGGATCTATTTCGGAACGCCGGCGCCACGGTACTACGCGCCGCCACCGCCGCCGCCTGTGCAGCAGGTGTGGGTCCCGGCGCACTGGCGCTGGCATCATGGCCGACAGGTATGGATCGACGGCCATTGGGAGCCGCGCGGGCCGGCGTGGAACAGTGGCTGGAACAATGGAAATCGCGGCTGGGGATGGGGGCACGACTGACGGAGGCAACGGCTTTCCGCCTGCGGCGTAGTTAAACCCAGCGCGCGGTCTTCCGCGCAGAAGGAGGGATTGAGATGTTGAAGCGCATTGCACTCACGACCTTCGCGGCTGCCGCGACACTCACGGCCGTCACGATCGCGCCGGCGACGTTCCAGCCGGCAAATGCCCAGGTGACGGTGACCATCGGGCCGCCGCCGCCGCCGCGCTATGAACCGGTGCCGCCGCCGCGTGCGGGCTATGTCTGGGCGCCTGGCCAGTGGCGCTGGGCGAACAACCAGTATGTCTGGCAGGGCGGCCAGTGGCAGGCGGCCCGGCCCGGCTACCGCTACGTGCCCGATTCGTGGGAACGGGTCGTCGACGGCGGCCGGGACCAGTGGCGCTATCGTGCCAGCCGTTGGGACCGTGACGGCGACGGCATCCCCAATCGTCACGATATGTACGACAATCGTCGCGACCAGGCCTGGGGTGACAAGGATCGCGACGGCATTCCAAACAAGTTCGACAATTACGACAATCGCCGCCGGTAGGCTTCATACCTGACGTCGGCAAGCGGAGGCGGGGCGCTACGGCGCTCCGCCTTCTTTGCTATGATTGCGGCGATGCAAGGGAATGCCGCTATGCCTTCATGCGCCGATCATTTCGGTGTCTTGCCCTGTGCCGGAGTGGCGGCGATCAAAGGCCAGACCTTTGCTAGGCCCCGGCATGCCGGGGCCCGCCTCAAGTATGCGCTCCGTTGCGGTTCCTGCGACGTGCGGAACGCCAGCCTTCGACGACATCGTCGCGGGCCGTGCTGGGCAATATTTCCCTCGCTCTCGTTTTGATCGCGGCATTGCCGGCGACGGCGCAGTCGCCGCCAGATTCGCGATGCGTCATCAAGGGAAACGTGAACGCGAAGGGCGAGCGCATCTGTCATCCCCCCGGATGCCGGTACTACGGTGCCACCGTGATCGATCCCCGTCGCGGCGAACGCTGGTTCTGCAGCGAGCGGGAGGCGCAGGCGGCGGGATGGCGCCAGACCAAGGTCTGTTGATGCTGGCCTGCCGGCATGCCTAGTCTATGGGCTCACGGGAGGAACGAACAATGCCGGCACCCCTTGTCATCAGGCTGCACCCGTCCGACGACGTCGTCGTGGCCCGCATGGATATCCTGCCGGGCACCGAAGTGGAGGGAGGGGTCAAAACCACGACGCGCATCCCCGCGGGACACAAGATTCTCACCCGCGCGGTGAAGCGGGGAGAGCCGTTGCGGAAGTACAACCAGATCATCGGCTTCGCGACGGAGGACCTGCAGGCGGGAGCGCACGTCCATACGCACAATTGTGCGATGGGCGATTTCGAGCGGGACTACGCCTTCTGCGCGGACGCACGTCCTACCGATTACATCGAACCGCCGGCGACGTTCCTGGGGTACCGGCGTGCGGATGGCCGCGCGGCGACGCGCAACTATATCGGCATCGTCACCACCGTGAATTGCTCCGCCGCAACCAGTCGCATGATCGCAGCGCGCCTGGCGCCGCTGCTGGAAGGGTATCCGAACATCGATGGGGTCGTGCCCCTGACGCATGGCGGGGGCTGCGGGATGGCTGCCTCGGGGCTGGAGATGGATGTGCTGCGGCGCACTCTGGCTGGCTACGTGCGCCATCCGAACATGGCGGCTGTCGTGGTGCTGGGCCTTGGCTGCGAGACCAACCAGATCGCCGGCCTGATGAATGCGGCGGGTCTCAAGGAGGGACCGAACCTCGTGCCCATGGCGATCCAGGACGAGGGAGGCGTGGCCAGGACCGTCTCACGGGCCGTTGGTTTCCTGAAGGAGATGCTGCCCGGTGCGAACGACGTTGCGCGGCAGCCCATTCCCGCCAGTGAACTCATTCTTGCGCTGCAGTGCGGTGGTTCGGACGGCTATTCAGGTATTTCGGCCAACCCCGCCCTTGGCGCTGCCGTCGATCTCCTTGTCCGGCACGGCGGCACGGCAGTTCTTTCCGAGACGCCGGAAATCTATGGCGCCGAGCATCTGCTGACGCGTCGCGCGGCGAGCCGCGACGTCGGCGAGAAGATCGTCGAGCGCATCCGCTGGTGGGAAGATCATTGTGTTCGCACTGGCGGTGAGATGAACAACAATCCGTCTCCCGGCAACAAGGCGGGCGGCCTCACGACGATTTTGGAAAAATCCCTGGGTGCAGTTGCGAAGGGCGGCACGACCAATCTCGTCGACGTTTACAAATACGCCGAGCCGATCACAGCCAAAGGCTTCGTGTACATGGACTCGCCCGGCTACGATCCGGTGTCGGCGACCGGCCAGGTCGCAGGGGGCGCAAACGTCCTGTGTTTCACGACAGGCCGTGGCAGCGTCTTCGGCTGCAAGCCGACGCCGTCGCTCAAGCTCGCGACGAATACCTCGCTCTATCGACGCATGACTGACGACATGGACATCAACTGCGGCACCGTCGTCGATGGTGAGGAAACCATCGAACAGAACGGTCGTCGCATCTTCGACCTTATTCTCGCCACGGCGTCGGGGCAGAAAACGAAGTCGGAAGTTCTGGGTATCGGAGACGATGAGTTCGAGCCATGGAAGATCGGCGCAACTATGTGAAGGAGCGTTGGGAGCCAACTTGACTTCCAAACGTTAGTCCCCAATATGCGCCTCTACGACTCACGAACTTGGCCTTGCTTTGGCGGCCCGGCCCACAGCGGCCACGGACTTTCCCCACGAGCTACTCCCCAAATTCATCAGTTGTCGCAGACGGTAGCAGCGAGCGCACCGTCCGCGCGCATCCGCGCGCTCGTGTAACAGCCTAGGAGAGAGACATGGCTACAGGCACAGTCAAGTGGTTCAATGCAACCAAGGGTTTCGGCTTCATCCAGCCGTCGGACGGCGGCAAGGACGTGTTCGTGCACATCAGCGCCGTCGAGCGTTCGGGCATGAACGGGCTCAACGAAGGCCAGAAGATCAGCTACGAGATCGCGACCGAGCGGGGACGCTCTGCTGCCGTCAACCTGAAGGCCGCCGACTGACCATCCGATGAAGGTCGTTCCGCTCGTCGAGCGCCCCGAATTCGCCGATCAGGTCGCGGTATGGGGGTTCGAGGAGTGGGGGCACCTCAATCCGGGTCAGTCGCTCGATGAGCGGAGGGCCCGCATCCAGGGAAAGATGAATGTCGACCGCATCCCGGTCGCGTTCATCGCCCTGCATGACGACGAGATCCTCGGCACCGCATCGCTTATTTTCGACGACCTCGAAGGCGACCCGCGCAATCCCTGGCTCGCGAGCGTTTTCGTTCCCGCAAATCACCGGCACAAGGGAGTAGCAAGTGCCCTGGTCCGTGCGGTCGAAGAAAAAGCGCAGGAACTGGGTTACCGACGTCTCTATCTCTTCACGTCTTCTGCTCCGGCCCTTTATGCAAGGCTCGGCTGGCGCGACCTTGAGAAGCGCGACTATCGCGGCGAACATATCCAGGTGATGGATAAGGGTCTGTGAGGTCTGCGCCATGTCTTCCGCTCTCCACTACCTGTCGCTCGACGAGGTCGCGCGACGCCTGAAGGCGCGCAGACTTTCGTCCGTCGACGTGACGCGCGCCATGCTCGATCGCATCGCGCGGCTCGATCCGTCGCTGAAGGCTTATGCCTCGGTCACGGGCGAGCAGGCGCTGCAGGACGCAGCCGATCGCGACGCCGAACACGCAGCCGGCAGGTCGCGGGGGCCGCTGCACGGCGTACCGATTGCCGTAAAGGACCTTTGCAATACCGCGGGCACCGCGACCGCGGCCGGCATGGCGATCCATCGGAGCCATGTTCCTGCCAGCGACGCCACGGTCGTCGACCGCCTGAAGCGCGCCGGTGCCGTGCTGCTCGGCAAGCTTCAGATGACGGAGGGCGCGTACGGCGCCCACCATCCATCCATTCCGGCGCCGATCAATCCCTGGCACGACTCCTACTGGACCGGCTCCTCGTCGTCGGGTTCGGGCGCGGCCACGGCGGCCGGGCTCTGCTATGCCTCGCTCGGATCGGATACGGGTGGTTCCATCCGCTTCCCGTCCACCATGAACGGGCTGACAGGGCTCAAGCCCACCTGGGGGCGTGTCAGCCGCGCCGGCGTGTTTCCCCTGGCCGAATCGCTCGACCATATCGGGCCGATGACGCGCAGTGCGCTCGATGCCGCTATCGTCCTTGGCGTGATTGCGGGCGCCGATCCAGACGACCCGACCGCGGTCGGGTTGCCTGTACCGGACTATGCCGCTGGCATCGCGGTCGGCGTACGCGGACGCCGGATCGGCCTTCCCGGGAACCTCGATGGTCTCGATGCGAATGGACGGCAAGCTCTTGCCGTTGCGGTCGAGGCGTTCGAGCGCGCGGGCGCGAAGATCGTCGATGCCTCCCTGCCCGAGAGTTTCCTGCGGGCGTCTTCCGATTGGGTCGAGTTGTGCGGCGTCGAAGCGGCCGTGGCGCACGAATCCACCTATCCATCGCGCAAGGCGGAATACGGGCCCGTGCTGGCGGGCCTGCTCGACGTCGGTCGCGGCGTCGGCGGCATCCAGCTGCAGAAGATCCTGCTGCGCCGCGCGGCCCTCAAGGGAGAGATGGACAAGCTGCTGGAGTCCGTCGACCTGCTGCTCCTGCCGGTGATGGAACGAGCCGTGTGGTCGCTGGACGATCTCGCCAGGGCGGGACGCACCCCGCAGGCCGTGGCTGGACGACTGCGCTACACCGCCCCGCTCGACATGAGCGGACACCCGACGCTCACCTTGCCTGGCGGCATGACGCAAGAGGGCGTCCCCGTCGGGTTCCAGATTGTCGGCCGTGCCTTCAGCGAGAGTGACATCCTGGCCGCTGGGCACGCTTTCCAGCAGGCAACGGACTGGCATCTGAAGCGGCCTCCTGTCTGACAGGGCCGGCCTGCTTCCGTGGACGATGAATCACCTTTCATTTATAGTGATTCGTCTCATCAGGATGCCGCGCCCGCGCAATGACCAGTCTCCTCGCGAAGAATCTGCGGCTGCGCCCCAGCATCCTGACGCTGTTCGTCCTGCTGACAGTGCCAGTGTTCTTCGCGATCGTCGCCGTAAACTATGTGTCGAACGAGAAGATCGCCCGCACCAATGCAGAGGAACTCCTGCAGCGGTTCAACGTCGCGGCGATCGAGAACATCCAGCAGGTGTTCGCGCCGATAAAATCCCTGGTCCGGAGCGCGGCGGCCATCGGGGCCGGACAGCCCGACTTCTATGCGTCGAGCCGCTCGGTGAACTATCTGTTCAGCATCCTGCAGCATAGCGACAAGATCATCTCCACCTATGTCGGCCTGAACGATGGCTCTTTCCGCCAGGCGCGTCAGATCGATCCGCTGGTCGAGATCCAGGGCAAGCTCCCCCCTCCCGGAACGCGATACGCCGATCGCTGGATCAACCGTTCACCCAACGCGCCGGCGATAGACCACTACGTCTTTCTCGACAGCCAGAAGAAGGAACTCGGCAGTTCGGAGCAGACGACCTCCTACGATCCGCGAGCGCGCCTCTGGTATCGTACGGCCCAGCAGTCCGGCGACCTCGCCGTCAGCGACGTCGACGTTTTCGCGGCCCTCGGCCTTGTCGGCTTCACCGTTGGTGCGCCGTTCTACGAGGACGGCAAGATGCTCGGCGTCGCTGCCGCGGACATCACGCTCGACGGCCTGTCCGATTATCTTGCGGACAGCAAGGTCAGCCCCGGTACCTTCTCCTTCATCCTCGACCATCAGGGGCGGGTCATCGCCAACTCCGAGCGCGCGCGGACCTACACCAGCAATGGCGGCCGGGTGGAGCTTCAGCACATCGCGTCGCTGGGAACGGAGCTGCCGGCCGTGGCGTTCAGTGCACGGCCACGCAATGCCGACGGCGAGCGGATGTATTCGTTCGTGCATGGCGGTCGAGAATATGTCGCCAGTCTGACGACGCTGCCTCCCTCGTTCGGTAAGAAGTGGCAGCTCTTTGTCGTAACGCCGTTGTCGGATTTCACCAGCGCTTTCCAGGAGCACAACAAACGGCTGTTCCTTTTCGGCCTCGTGGCGATCGCACTGCAGGTCGTCATCATCTATTTCCTCTCGAGCGTGATTTCCGCCCCGCTGGAAAAGCTGGCGGGCAAGGTGACGAGGATCCAGGACCTCGAAGGCGAGGCCCTGCCGCCGCTTCGGTCCCCGATCCGAGAGGTGGCGCTCCTGTCGCGTGCCATCGACACGCTCGATGCCGCCGTGAAGTCTTTCGCGGCCTTCGTGCCGGTGGGCCTCGTCAAGCAGCTCCTCGATTCCGACCAGAAACTCGAACTGGGGGGCCATAGCCGTTTCCTGACGGTTTTCTTTTCCGACCTCGAAGGCTTCTCCTCGCTTTCCGAGGAAGTGCCGTCGCAGGAGCTTCTTCTGCGTGTCTCGAATTATCTCGAGGTGGTCACGAAGGCGGTGAACGAGGAACACGGAACGATCGACAAGTTCATCGGCGATGGCGTGATGGCCTTCTGGGGCGCACCCGCCTTGCTCGACGACCATGCGATGCGCGCCTGTTTCGCCGCCTTGCACATCCGTCGCGACATGGAGCTGCTCAATGCGCGCTGGGAAGCGCAGGGCATGAAGCCCTTGCGCATCCGGATCGGCATCCATAGCGACGCCGTTCTGGTCGGCAATATCGGCTCGAAGGAGCGTATGAGCTACACGGTGATGGGCGACGGCGTGAACATCGCCGCGCGTCTCGAAGGCATCAACAAGGAATATGGGACGCGCATCTGCATCAGCCACGCCGTCTTCAAGGAAGCCGGCGAGCGCCTGTGCGTGCGGCCGATCGACGACGTGACGGTCAAGGGCCGGCGTTCGCGCATCCCGATCTACGAGTTGATGGGCGCCCACGGTATCGGCCCTGAGTTCGAGCCGGACGAGAAGACGATGCGGCTGGCCCGTCTCACCCGCCAGGCTTACGAGGCGCTCGTCTCCGAGGACACGCCGCTGGCCCTCGAACGCTATCAGGCCATCCTGGCGGAGTATCCGGGAGATCCCGTGGCGACCAAGCTCGTAGAGCGCCTGACGGCCACCGAGTCGCAGCGCCGTGTCTCGCTCCAGATGTCGCGCTGAGATGCTGGACGGGACTCCGGCGCCGCTTGGTGCGCCCCCTGCATTGCGCCCCAGCGAGTACACGGCGGCGCTGATCCAGGCGTTGCGCCTCGCCCCCGAGCGTGTCCGTGGTGCGCATGTGCTGGAGATCGGTGCTGGCAGCGGCGTCGTCCTGGCGGCTCTGGCGGCGATGGGAGCCAGGTCGTTGTGCGGTGTCGACATTGAGGACGAGGCGGTCGAGGCCGGGACGCAGCTGCTCCATGGTCTCGGACATGGCGAGACTTGCCGGCTGCATCGTGGCGACATGTGGGAGCCGGTTGCCGGCCGTCGTTTCGATCTCGTGGTCGCCAATCTGCCCCATTTCCCGATGGAGCATTGCGAAGTCGCCGGACGGCATGCCACCTGGAGTTCGGGAGGAGCCGACGGCCGGGAGCTGCTCGATCCGTTCCTCTCCGGCCTTGCGGTTCATTTGGCGGAAGGCGCCCGGGCGGTCCTGACTCACAATGCCTTTGTCGGCCTCGACCGGTCACGCGAGATGGTGGTGCGTCACGGCTTCCGTCTGCAGGTTCTCCTGTCCGTCCTCGTCTATGTGGGGGAAGAAAAGCTTTCCCTCATGACGCCTTCGGTTCTGAAGGCGGAGGAGGGGCGTACGATCCATCGCTACGGTCCCCATACCTTCGCGGACGTGCAGGTCGTCGAGATAGCGCGCGCCGGCACGGGGAACGATGCTGGCTAGGCGTCTTCTTCTGACGGTCCTTGTCTGGCTGGCTGCCGCGATGGGAGCGGGCGCGGAGGCTTTTGCCGAGACACCGGACGCCGCGCTGCAGGCTCTTCTTGCGGAGGCCCGCGCGGAGGCGGGGAAGCCGGGCGTGTGCCAGCAGCCGAACCTCGATCGCCTGGTCCATATCTATTGCGAGAACCGCCTGCGCGCCGGCGTGCGCGAATACTATCCGCTGTTCGGGACGCGCGAAGGCGATGTCCGCGCAGGCTACGACGTCGATGTCGCACGCGCGCTGGCACGAAAACTGGACGTCGAGCCCGTTTTCACCCGCGTGAATGCCGCGACCCGCATCCCGTTCCTTGCGGAGGACAAGGTCGACGTTGTCCTGGCGACGATGGGGCACAATACCCAGCGCGACGGTCAGGCCCGCTTCATTCGTCCTCATTACTACCAGTCCGAAACCATCCTGGTCGGGCCGCGCGCCCTCAAGGCCGCCGACTGGAAGGACATCGCGGGCCGCACCGTGTGCGTGACGATCGGCAATGGATCGAATGCCCAGATGGTCTCGCACAATGCGCGCCTGATGCTGTTCGACGAAGCCGGGGTGTTGCCGGATCGCCTCGAGGACGAGACCTGCACGCTGGCCGCGCAGGACGACAGCTTCTTCGACTACTATTTCCTCGATCCGTCCTTCGCAAAGCGGTTCGACCGGAAGTTCGGGTTCGCGCAGGTTCCGTGGGGAATGGCCGTTGCGCGCACGGGCAGCGACCGGCTGGCGCGTGCGCTCGACCTCGTCAGCCAGATCTTCCATCGCGACGGCGTCTTCCTCGACATCGCGCGTAAGAACAGGATCGGCGAGGCGTTCCTCGAGCGGCAGCGCGCAATCTGGAACAGTCCGGCCTGCAATACGGCCGACGGAAGCACCGATACCGGCTGCGTCCTGCCGGCGCTGGATGCCGATCTCCAGCCGACGCCGTTTGCGGGACGCGTCGTGGCCTTCGAGCACTGGGTGGCCGCGCGCACCGGGATCGAGCTCTCGCTGCCCATGTTCAAGACCGTGCCGGCGTGGTCGCTCTTCCGTGACGGCATCGCGAACTCGTTGATCCTGGTGTCGGGTGCGCTCGTTGCGACCCTTGCTTTCGCGCTCGGGCTCGGCGCTCTCCAGAGTTCGCGCAGTGCGATCCTGCGCTGGCCGGCGCGCATGACGACGGTCATCCTGCAATCGTCTCCGGTCGTCCTGACCCTCGTGATTGCGGCGGCGGTGGCCCAGGCGCTCTTTGCCTATTCGTCGGCCGTCGCCATCGGTGCGGCGATCGTCGCGCTGGGGCTGATGAACGGAAGCAATGCCGGGCAGGCGGTCGCCGAGGCCATGCACTCGCTTCGCGCAGAGCGCGGCAGCAAGGCCATTCCGACGGCGGACCTGTTCGGTCGTGCCGTCAGCCGGTCGGCGACGCAGATCGTGTCCTTCCTCATCAACGCGGCAAAGGGCACCCCGATAGCGAGCTTTATCGGCGCGCCGGAACTGCTGAGCGCCCTCACCGACATCACGTCCTTCGCGAGCGGGCGTGCGACCACCTATTCGATGCTGCTCGTGTTCTACATCGTGATCGTCGCCATCGTGGTCTGGTTGTGTGGGCGGCTACGGCTCGTGCTCGAGCGGAGGCACGTCTGATGCAGCATCTTCCCAAGCTCGACGAGTTCGTGCTGCAGCTTCTCGCCGGGATGGCCGTCAATTTCGAGATCGCGGCGATCGCGCTCGTGCTGGGGCTTGTCCTGGGAGGGCTGCTCGGATGGGCACGGGTTGCGGGCGGAGTCGTCGGTGCCGTGGCCGCGACGGCCATCGGGCTCATGCGTGCCGCGCCCACCTTCGTGGTGATGTTCTTCCTGCTGAACACGATACCGCGGGATGTGGCGCTGTTCGGCACCGGCCATGACGGCGGCTCGCCCCTCAACCTCGCGCCGTCGCCGTTGATGACGGTGGCGCTGTCGCTCGTTCCCTATTCGGCTGCCTACGTCGCCGACAACGGCGCGGAGGCCCTGCTCCAGCTGCGGCGCGGCTCGACGCTGGGCGCGCTCCTCTTCCTGCCCAACGTGACGCGCGCATTCTTCGTGCTGGTCATGTCCTCGAGCGCGGGCGCCGCCATCGGCGTCAACGAGGGCATCGCGGTGATCCTGCGCGAGGCCGCGTTGCTGCCGAGCCTGGGGGACAAGCTTGTCCTCTTCGCCATCGGCATCCTGTGCTTCGGCACGATGCTGCAGCTGGGTTTCGCCCTGATGCGCGGCCTGCAGGCTTGGCTCGGACGCTATGCGACGCGCGCGAGAGAGAGAACTTCATGAAGTACGGTTCGGTATTCCGGCCCGGTCTCTTCGACGGTCGCACGGTGCTGGTGACGGGCGGCGGCTCCGGTCTCGGCCGCTGCACGGCGCATGAGCTGAAATCCCTGGGCGCACGGATCGCGCTGGTCGGCCGTACGCAGTCGAAACTCGACCAGGTCAAGGCGGAGCTGGAAGATCCCGACACCTTCACCTTTGCCGCCGATCTGCGGGACGAGAATCAGGTGAGGGCCGCCATCGATGGCGTGCTGGCGTGGAGCGGGGGGCGTATCGACGGGCTGGTCAACAACGCAGGCGGCCAGTTTCCCGCCCAGTTGAAGGACATCTCGCTCAATGGCTGGAATGCCGTCGTGAACAACAACATGACCGCGACCTTCCTCGTCGCCAAGGCGGTCTATCTCGGGTCCATGCAGCAGCACGGCGGCGCCATCGTCAATGTCGGCGCCGACTTCGAGCTGGGCAATCCCGGCATGGGCCATAATGGTGCCGCCCGGGCCGGCCAGACGAACTTCACGTACACGGCCTCGGTCGAGTGGGCCCATTCCGGGGTGCGGGTGAATTCCGTGTTGCCCGGCTTCATCGCGTCATCGGGTCTGGATCGCTATCCCGATCGTGCCCACGATGCATTGCGCAACGTGCGGTCCCGCATCCCTCTGAAGCGTCACGGCACCGAATCGGAGATCGCTGCCGCCATCGTCTTCCTGCTGAGCGACGCCGCTGCCTATGTCACCGGGATGGCCTTCCGGGTCGACGGCGGATTGCACAATGCAGGCAAATCCAGCTTCTACGAGGTGCCGGAGCATGATCGCTCCCGGCCGTTCAATGGCTTCCCGCTCTATCGCGCCCCCAAGGTCCTGGACTAGGCTGCCTTCCGACGGTGTTCCGTCATTGTGAAGGTCGGGACGCAGCCGCGTTTCGCCGAGCATCAGCTGGAGGGATGGCAATGCACATCAGGACGGTGGCTCTGGGAATGGTCGCGGCAGCCTTGGCGGCTGCCTCGGTTCCGGCAGTGGCGCAGTCGCCCACGGCGAAGGCGATCCTCAAGGATGCAAAAGGTGCCGACGTGGGGACGGCGCAGCTCGTACAAACGCCGCATGGCGTGCTGATCAGGCTGTCGCTGAAGAACATCCCGCCCGGCGAGCACGCTTTCCATGTTCATACAGTCGGAAAGTGCGACGCGCCGGCTTTCACCAGTGCCGGGGGGCATTTCAATCCGGGCAACCACAAGCATGGCATGGAGGCATCCGCTGGCGCGCATGCGGGCGACATGCCCAATCTCCATGTCCCGGCCAACGGCGAACTGGTCGTCGAAGTCGCAAACCATGCCGTCTCGCTCGCCAAGGGCCAGCCGAATTCGGTCTTCCAGTCGGGTGGAACGGCGCTGGTCGTGCATGCGGGGCCCGACGACTACAAGACCGATCCGGCCGGCAATGCCGGCGATCGCATCGCCTGTGGCGTGATCAGCGAATAGCTTCGCAGAAAGCTGCTTGGAAGCCGGGCCGGCTCCGCTCCATACTCCGTCCTCCCTCAAGGGAGAGGACTCTAATGGATCTGGCCCGTTTTCCGCGTCGTCGCTACACCTACGCTCCCACACCGATCGAAAGGCTGCCGCACTTCTCGAAGGCGCTGGCGGCAAGCTGCCCGGGGGGCGTCGGCCCCGACGTCTGGATCAAGCGCGACGATCAACTCGGCCTTTTCCCCGGCGGCAACAAGACCCGCAAGCTCGAGTTTCTCGCTGGCGATGCCATCGCACAGGGCTGCGATACGCTGGTGACCTGCGGCGCGCCACAGTCGAACCATTGCCGCATCACGCTCGCGGCTGCGGTCAAGGAAGGGCTGAAATGCCGTTTCGTGATCGAGGAGCGGGTGCCGGGCAGCTACCGCAAGGAAGCCGGCGGCAACAATTTCATGTTCGAGTTGATGGGGGTCGAGGCGATCACCGTGGTCCCCGGCGGATCGGACATGGCGGCGGCGATGTCGAGGGTGGCTCAGGAAGTGGCCTCGCTCGGCCGCAAGGCCTATGTGATCCCGGGAGGAGGCTCGAACGCTATTGGCGGATTGGGCTATGTGGCCTGCGTGCAGGAAATGCAGGTCCAGTGGACCGAGATGGGCGTTGCTTTCGACGCCATTGTCGTCGGTTCCGGCAGCTCCGGCACGCACGGCGGCATGGTGGCCGGGTTCCTCGGCAACAACATCCGCATCCCGCTGATCGGCGTCGGCGTCAGCCGCGATCCGGCCGACCAGGAGCCTCTGGTCCTCAAGGAGGCGCAGGCGGTGGTCGACCTGCTCGGCCTCGGCATCAAGGTGCCGAAAGAGGCCGTGAAGAGCGTCGGCGGCTACTGGCAGCCGAAATACTCGGTGCCGAACCGGAAGATGGTCGAGGCCGTGCAGCTGCTGGCACGCACCGAGGGAATTCTTCTCGACCCGGTCTACACCGGAAAGATCATGGCCGGCCTCATCGGGCTGGCCCGACAGGGACACTTCAAGCCTGGAGAGAAAGTCCTGTTCATGCACACCGGCGGCCTGCCCTCGCTGCACGTATACGAGGACGTGGTGCTCGGTCGCGTGCCCGTCGACGACTAGCGGGTGCGCGCGTCTGCGCATTGCTGACGCCCTCCTGTCCGCGTAAATCTCGGTCTCTCCTCCCTGTGGAGTGTCTCGACGAAAACCCATGAGGTGAATGCGGCATCATGTCGGACAAGTCCTCGTTACTGGCGAGCATCGCGTCCGATTGGTGGTGGGAGATGGATTCGGATCTCCGGTTCATCTTCATCTCGGAGCGATTCACCGAGATTTTCGGGCTTCCCGTGTTCGAATTCCTCGGCAAGCGCCGCACGGACTTGCCGCACCGCGACTACGACAGTCCGGCGTGGCGCGTGCATCTCGACGACATCGCCCACCGCAGGTCATTCCGCGATTTCGAGACCTCGATCGTCGACGCGAGCGGTGAGACACGGCCGGTCAAGATCAGCGGCGCGCCCATCTATGCCAGCAACGGCGAGTTCCAGGGATATATCGGCGTCGGCCATGACCTGACCGAACTGCGGCGGAACGAGCAGGCGGTCGAGCGCGAGGCTCGCAACCTTGCCTCGATCCTGCAGAATGTCGACCAGGGCGTGATCCTGATCGACCCCGACCTGCGGGTGGCGACCTTCAACAGGTGCGTCGTCGACTGGCTCGACCTCACCTCGGATATCGTCCAACCGGGCGACCTCTACGAGGACGTCGTGCGGCGCCTGGCCTCCCGAGGCGAATACGATCCCGAGCCACGCGAACAGGCAATCGCGCGTAGGCTCGAGAACGTACGTGCCGGCCGGCGTGTCGAGGGTGAACGCGAGCGGCCTGACGGTCGCATCCTGTCCGTGGTCTTCACGCCGATGGCAGGGGGCGGGGGGGTCATGACCTACACGGACGTGACGGTGGCTCGCCGGCGAGAGATGCGGCTCGCGCGCAGCGAGGACAGTTTCCGGGCCCGGTTCCGGAACCTGCCGTTGCCGCAATGGGTCTACAGCACCAGAACCCTCAAGTTCCTCGAGGTGAACGACGCCGCGATCGCCAAGTACGGTTATTCGCGGGAGGAGTTCCTGGCGATGTCGGTCGAAGACCTTCACCCGCTCGAAAGCCGGCGCGAGCTACGCGAATGGCTGGCGCCGGAACGCGTCGCCCGGTTTCACACCGTGGAGTGGCGGCATCGTGCCAAGGACCGCACGCTGGAGGTCGACGAATACGTCCGCGACATCGATTTCGAGGGCGAACCGGCAAGGCTCTCGTTGCTGATCGACAATACGGCGCGGCGGCAGGCCGAACGGTTGACGCAACGCCTCTTCGAGACATCGCAGGACATCATCTTCGTCGTGGATGCAGGCGGCTCGCTGCGCCAGGTGACGCCCAGCGTCTCCCGCGTTCTTGGCTGGATGCCTGACGAGATGGTGGGGCGTGGTGCCGACGAATTCATCCTGCCGGCCGATCTCGAAGGGGCGCGGACACAACTGCGCGCGGCGCGCATGGGCAGGCAGGTCAGGGACTATCGCTGCCGCTACAGGCACAAGGAAGGCAGGATCGTCTCGCTGGCCTGGACCGGGGTGTGGTCGCAGCAGGAAAGGCGCTTCTACTTCATCGGCCGCGACATGACCGAGTTCGACAGGACGGAGGCGCAGCTCCGGCAATCCCAGAAGATGGAAGCGGTGGGACAGCTTACGGGCGGTGTCGCGCACGACTTCAACAACATCCTGATGGTCATCATGGCCAACGTCGAGGCGCTGGACGAGGATCGCCGGATCCCGGCCGACCTGCATCAGCAGATCGAGGGCATCGACAAGGCGACGCAGCGTGCCGCCGACCTGACGCGCCAGCTTCTCGCATTCTCTCGCCGGCAGGCGCTGCAGCCCGAGCGGACGGACATCGACGAGCTGGTCGCCGCCACGACACAGCTCATGCGGCGCGCGCTCGGCGAATCCATCGAGATCGAGACCCTGCTCGCCCGCGATCTCTGGACGGTGGAAGTGGACCGCAGCCAGCTCCAGTCGGCGCTCGTGAACATCTGCATCAATGCGCGCGATGCCATGCCGGAGGGCGGCAGAATCCTGATCGAAACGCGCAATGTAACCCTGGATGCGGACTATGCCGCCCACAACGTGGAGGTCGTCCCTGGCGATTATGTGATGATCGCCATCACCGACAACGGCATGGGTATCGAGCCGGAGAATATCGACAAGGTCTTCGAACCGTTCTTCACGACCAAGCAGACAGGGCAGGGGACCGGCCTGGGGCTGAGCATGGTCTATGGCTTCGTGCGGCAGTCAAACGGTCACGTGAGCATCTACAGCGAACCGGGATGCGGCACGACGATACGGCTGCACCTGCCGCGTGATCTGGCAAGCGGCGCGTCGGTGGCGAATCTCGACAGGCCGGTGTCGCAACGCGGTAGCGAGCGCATCCTCCTGGTGGAGGACGATCCGCTCGTCAGGGCATCCGTAAAGGGCCAGCTTGTCAGTCTCGGTTACGAGGTCGTCGAGGCGGGAGATGGCGAGGCGGCGCTTGCCGTCCTGGCGTCTGCCGACCCGCCGTTCGACCTCATGTTGACCGACATCGTGATGCCCGGCTCCTACAATGGACGGGCGCTGGCCGACGAGGCCGCTCGACGTTGGCCTCGCCTGCGCTGTGTCTTCATGTCGGGCTATACCGAAAGCGCCGTCGTGCATCACGGGCGGCTCGATCCCGATGTCCTGCTGCTCGCGAAGCCGTTCCGGCGGCACGAGCTCGCCCAGATCCTGAGGCAGGCCCTGGACGTCAGCTCTCCCCGGTGATGCCGCGGGCTGCGGCGATGCCGGCGAAGGTCGCGATCGTCTGATCGAACAACCTCCCGAAGGCGGCGCCATCGAGGCTTGCTGGTTCGAAGCCCAGTTCATGCAGCCGTTCGACGACGGCAGGTTCCTGCAATGTCGCCGCGACGGCTGCGTGGAGTTGCTGCTTGGCGGGCGCCGGCGTTCCGCGCGGAGCGAAGAGACCAATCCAGGTCGTCTGCACGAAGCCGGGGGCGACCGTCTCGCCGACGGTCGGTACCTCCGGGAAAGCTTTGGCGCGGGCGGCGCTTGTCAGCCCGAGAGCGACGAGCTGGCCGGACTTCGCCTGCTGGGCGGCAGCGGCGAAGGTCACGACACCGGCGTCGATATTCCCCGCGACGAGGTCCTGCAGGAGCGGGCCGCCGCCCCGGTACGGGACGTGCGTGACACGCAGGTCTCCGGCGGCACGCAGCAGCAACTCGCTTGTCAGGTGCTGGCTGCTGCCGAGGCCCGGTACCCCGACATTCAGAGCGCCCGGCTTCGCGCGTGCGACTGCCGCGTAGTCTGCGATGGTCTTGAGGCCCGACCGCGGATGCGTGAAGACGCCCTGGGGTGCGGAGATTGCCAGCGTCACGGGATCGAGTGCGGCGCGCAGCGAGGCCGTTCCAGCGATCGCCAAGGCCTCAGTGGCAGCGAAAGTGTCGTTGGCGAGCAGGAAGGTATGTCCGTCCGGCGCGGCGCGAGAGGCTGCCTGCGTGCCGACGCGTCCCGATCCGCCACCCACATTCTCGATCACCACCAGCCGCCCGAGATGATTGCCTAGAGACGCCTGCAGCACCCGACCCAATGCGTCGACACCGCCGCCCGGCGGCCAAGGGACGATCAGGCGGAGTGGCCGGGAAAGTTCCTGGGCGCGGCCGAGTGTTGGCGCCATGAGGGCAAAAGCGGGGAGGAAAGCCGTGAGGCGTCGTCGCGAGAGGGTCGTCATGTTGTCCATCCAAGAGAGGTGTCGATGATGGACGAGAGTGACAGCGCCCTTGGCTCGACTGAATGGAACGTTGGATCGAATTGCGTGCGCCCTGCGACAGCTTGATCCCCGCCGTGCCCTATCGGGGAAAAAATGCAGTCGGGATGGTGTCCACATTTACGTGGCGGACCGAGCCGCTACTATCGAGTGGGGGAACGCGTGGAATGTCATTCAGGAGGTCGTGTGTCCCCGCTTCGCCTTCGCCTGCTCACCGCGGCCGTCTTCGCGGCGGGTATTCTCATGTCGGCAGCGACAGGGACTGCCGCCGCGTGGGTGTGGGTCTCGGGCGAAGGTCATCCTGCATTTCGCTTCCTGCTGCCGGCCCTGTGCCTGTGGCTGCTCTTGGCGATGACCCGCTTGGCTTTTCTGCTCCACAAGGACGGTGGTCGAAAGGGGAAGCCGGTCCCGACGGACTGGCAGAGCCCGCTTGCCGCCCTGCAAGCTGCGCCTCGAAGGCCACCGGATCCCGCCACGCGGACCCTGTGTCCGGATGCGCAGTGCGTGCAGGAATTTGCCCTGCCTGCCTTGCCGGGCCTGACATGGCAGGAGAACCGCAAATCGAAGAGGGTCGTGAAGCGTATCGAATTGCCAGGGGGCGGCTTTCGATATCTGGTTGGATCCGGAAAATAAGGGATGCAGAAGCAACCATCTGGGGAATCGAAACGTTTGCTTACGGCGTTCCACGTCCACGCGTTACAGGTCAATGTCAGATAGGACGCGGATGAGTCGGCTTTTCCTTTGGGTCGTTGCCTTTTCTTTGCTGGCTGTTGCCCAGGCTTTTGCTCGTTCCGGCACCATCGAGTTGAATGTCACCGGCGACGAGGAAATGACGGGGGAAGTGCGGGACCTCGTCGACGAATTTCAGAAGAGTCAGCCGTTGCAGGGCGATTCCCTGTCGTTGCTTCAAGGCGCCCAGGCCTTGGCTGCGCGGGTGAATACCGCCCTGCGCTCGCGCGGGTTCTACGACGGGACCGTGACGGCGACCGTCGATGGCCGCGCCGTGACCGAACCCTCGGCTCTGGATGCAATCGACGCCCGGCCCGACAGCTCGCCCACCCCGTTTATCGTCAACGTCACGACGGGCCCGCGCTACAAGATCGGAACCATTGCGATCCGTCCACCCGGCTCGAAGGCTTCGCTGCCGCAGATCGACCGCGCGAACATCGGCCTCGAGACTGGCGACCCTGCGGACGCGGCGACCATCATCGCCGCGCAGGGGAAGGTGCTCGACGAGCTGCGAAACGAAGGCTATGCGCTTGCGGCGATCGCCGACCGGGAGGTGGTCGTCGATCATGCGACGCATGAAGCGGATGTCACTTTCGTTGTCGAAAGCGGTCCCGTCGCCCGGATGGGACCTGTGCGATTCTCGGGCACGGAAAAGGTCGATACCGTCTGGCTTCAGCGGCGCGTCCCCTTTACGCCCGGCGAGCCCTACAAGCCCGCGAAGATCGAGGAGATGCGCGGCAAGCTGACGTCGCTGGGCGTCTTCAACGCGGTGCGCATCACGCCGGCGAAGGAACTCGACGCCAATGGGGAGCTGCCGATCGATGTCGGCCTGACGGATCGTCCGCAGCGGTCGATCGGTTTCGGTGCGAGCTACGAGACTCAGCTCGGCTTCGCGGTCGACGGGTTCTGGCTCCACCGCAACCTCTTTGGTCAGGCAGAAAGCCTGCGCCTGTCTGCCGAGGTCAACCATATCGGACAAGGCAGCGTGCTGAACGATCTCGGCTACGCCTTCCGCATGGCCTTCCGGAAGCCCGATTGGTGGTTGAGCGGGCAGGATGCCCGCTTCGACGCTGCGGCGTTCCGGGAAGTCGTGCCCGCCTACACGCGCAAGGCGGTGACGGTCCAGGCGGGCCTCGACCGCACCTTCTCGCCGCAATGGCAGGCACGGGCCGGGCTTGCGGGAGAGATTTCGCAGATCACCCGCAACGGCGTGACACGCGACTATACCCTGTTTGGCGTGCCCCTCACCGTGTTGTACAACCGCGCGAACAGCGACATGGAGCCGACGCGCGGCTACCGCCTCCAGCTCGACGTCACGCCGTGGCTCGAGACGGGCGACAACAGCAACTTCTTCGCGATGATCCGCCTCACCGGCCGGAGCTACTTCGATCTCGCCAAGCCGGGCCGCACCGTCCTGGCGACGCGTGCGTCTTTCGGCGTAGAACCCACCGCCGACGTCAACGCCATACCGCCCGACAAGCTCTTCTATGCCGGTGGCGGGGGATCGGTTCGCGGCTTCGTGTATCAGACCGCAGGGCCGCGCGATGCCTATAACCAGCCGCTCGGCGGTGCGAGCGTGGTGGAGGCGAGCGTGGAACTGCGGCAGCGGATCGGACAGACGTTCGGGGCCGTCGTGTTCGTCGACGCGGGCAGCGCCTATTCCGATGTTTTGCCGAACTTCTCCCAGCTGGCGCCGCGCGTGGGTGCCGGTGCCGGCATACGCTACTACACGGGCTTCGGCCCGGTCCGCCTGGATGTCGGTATTCCGCTCAACCGGCGTGAAGGCGACCCTCCTTTCGGCGTCTATGTCAGTCTGGGACAGGCTTTCTGATGCGCACGGCAAAGAAGATCGCGCTGGGAACCGCGGGCGGCATCCTGGGCCTCGCGATCGGTGCGTTCGGCTTGGTGCAGACCGGTCCGGGAAAGCGTTTCCTAGCGGGGACCATCGAAGCGGCGGCGTCGTCGCCGGGCATGCGGTTGACCCTTTCGGGCCTCCGCGGATTCGTGCCGACCGACCTGTCGGTCGATCGTATCGAGATCGCCGACAAGGATGGTACATGGTTGAGTGTCGACGACGCCCGCCTTCGCTGGTCGTTTGCCTCCCTCTTCACCGGCCGTGTGCGCATCGAAACCGTGGGGGCGTCGCAGGTTTCCGTCGTGCGCGGCCCTCGTGCGAGCGAACCGCCTCCGCCACCTTCCGCATCGCCCCCAACGAAGCTTCAGCTGCCCGTCGGAATCGATCTGCAGAACCTGTCGGTCGGCGCTCTGCGCCTTGGGCCTGATCTCGCCCGCGTGGAGTCGATCTGGCAGGTCGACGGCAGCGCGCTCTTGCCGGCCGATCTCTCGGCCGGCCAGGTCAGGCTCTCGGGTGTGCGCAAGGACGGTCCCGAGGGTAGCCTGAAGATCGACACCCGGTTCGATGCCGGGCGCGGGAACGGCGAGGGCGAGATCGTTTTCGAGGAAGGAAAGGGTGGGCTTGCCGCCATCTTCCTCGATCGGCCGGACCTTGAAAGGCTGACGGCACGGCTGGTCGCGCGCGGCGATGCGCGCGCGGGAGACGTCGAGCTCACTTTGTCGGCCGGCGATGCCGCCAACGGCACCGGCAAGGCGACTTGGCGTCCACGGGATGCGGCGACGGAAGTGTCAGTGCGGCTGGAGACGCGCGGCCCGGGCCTGCCGGCGGGCGCCATCGCTGACGCCCTGCGCGGCCCGATCGTACTGACGGCGGATGCGGTGATCGACGATGCCGCGGCCACGCTTTCGGCCGCACGACTCACGGCCGGCACCTTGGAGCTCGCCTCCTCCGGCCGCTACGATCGCAAGGCCGACAAGCTTGCCGGCACGCTGTCGCTGCGGAGCCCGGAACCGGGCACGTTCTCGGCGCTCGCCGGTGGCATCGCATGGCGCGGTCTCGAGCTCGATGCGACCGCCGACATCGCGGACTTCGCCCGCGCCGCGGTCGGCTCGATCGACATCAAGGGGAAGGCCGAGCAGATCGATGCCACCGTGATCGATCCTCGTATCCCGCCACCGGGACCGGTTACGCTGGCAGCCCGCATCGGCGTGCGCGGCGAAGACCTGGAAATCGAGAGTCTCGACGTGCGCAGCAGCGTCGCCGAATTCGCCGGAACGGGCACCTACGCGACGCGGACGGCGCGTGCCGACGCAAAGGCGACCCTGACGCTGCCCAGTCTGGCGCCTTTCTCCGCGCTTGCCGGCCGCGAGCTTTCGGGAAGAGGCGCGGTCGATCTCGATGTGGTGAAGGCGGCGGATGGTCTCTCCGCCGAGTGGCGCGGCCGCCTGCGCGATCTCCATACGCCGGGACTGCCGGGCGGCGCCGTGCCTGCAGAGATCGGGCTCTCCGGCAAGGCTACGCTCGCGCCCGACGGCAAATGGGTCGTGCGCGATGCCGAGGTCGCGGGCGATACCGGCAAGCTGACAGTCAACGGCGAAGGAAGCGGGGCGATAACGAATCTGGATCTCGCGCTCGATCTGCCGCGGCTCGGCGCGTTCCGCGAGGGTCTCGCGGGCGCCGCGGCCGTCAAGTCGACCATCGGGTTGCGGCCGGACGGGACGGACATACGTCTGTCTGCCGACCTGACCGGGCTGCGCGAAGGAACGATCACGGCCGGTCGTGTCGCAGCAACGACCGAAGCCTCGATCGACAAGAACGGGGCCGTCCGCGGCAACGTCAAGGTCGATGGCGATCTCGACGCACGGCCGCTCCGGCTGGAAGGTGCGTTTGCGCGCAATGCTGCGGGCGAGCTGACCGTCCCCTCTCTCCAGGGGAGTTGGGCCGGGGCTGTGCTCGATGTCGCGAATCTCGTTGTCGCGGAAGCGCGTACCTCCGGCCGCGCGCGCTTGAAGATCGACGATCTGCGCGAGGCGGCGGCACCGCTCGGCCTGCAGGCGACAGGCAGACTCCAGGCGGAGGTGAATGCCGACCCGAATGCTTCGGCCGGCCGGCTGGACATCAATGTGGAAGGCGCGGACATCGCGACCAGCGGCGTGGCGGTCGGCAGTCTTTCCCTGACCGGCTACATCGAGGATCCGCTGGGAGCGGCGCGGACCGACTTGACGTTTGCTGCAGACCGCTTGGCGGGCACGTCCGGAGTCGGTGCGGTGAAGGCGACCGCGAAAGGCGATCGCGCCGGGCTGGATGTCGATGTGCGGGCCAGCGGTGCGACATCGGCCAATGTGCTGGCGCGGGTCGAGATGGCCGGCGAGGAGATCGTGGTCGCGCTACGCCGGCTCGATGCGCGCTACAGCAACATCCCGGTCGTGTTGGCGGGGCCGTCGCGGCTGCGCATCGCGGGGGCACGCGTTTCGGTCGATCCGACCACGCTCCGCCTGGGAAGCGGGCGTGCGACGCTGCAGGGCGTCGTCGACCCCGCGGCCAGCGATCTGCGCGTGGACCTGGCCGCCCTGCCTCTCGCCCTCGTCGATGCTGTCGCACCGGGGACCGGCCTCGAAGGGACATTGAATGCCCGCGTGCGCGTGCAAGGTGCCATGGCGGCCCCCCGCATCGACGCGAGCTACGATGCCGCGGGGCTCCGGATCCGGCGGCCCGATGCGACGCTCGTGCCGCCGCTCGCGCTTCGGGGAACGGCGACGCTCGCGGGTGCGGACGCGGCCTACGACCTGCGCATTTCGGCCGCCGGCGCGACAGCCCTAACGGTCAAGGGCAAGGCGACCCTGCCCCAGGGCCGCTCGCCCCTCGCGGCAACGGCGGCGATCGCGGGTGCCATAGACATCGCACCGTTTTCGCCGCTCCTCGGCAACGATATCCGCAACGTGTCGGGGACCCTGCGGCCGGATCTCACCGTCGAGGTCGCGGGCGGCCGCGTGAACGGGCGCGGCTCGATCGCCTTCGCCAATGGTGCGCTTGCCTTGCCGGATGCGGGGCTGCGGCTGAGCGGCGGGGAAGGCCGGTTGTTGCTGCAGGGAGACACCGTGCGTTTCGAACGTTTCTCGTTCTCGACCGCCGGCGGGGGAACGGTCAATGTCGGCGGCAACGTCCGCCTCGACGAGACTACGGGTCCGATTCTCGACCTGACCGTGACGAGCCGCCGGGCATTGCTCGTCAGTCGGCCCGACCTGGTCGCCACCATATCGAGCGACGTGAAGATCCAGGGCGGCGCGCCCGGTGGCATCGACGTGTCGGGTCCGATCGTCATCGACCGCGCCGAGATCCGGATCGGGGGCGCGCAGGCCGCCGCCTATCCGACGCTCGATGTCCGTGAAATCAATCGGCCAGGCGCCCCGCCCGTGACCAAGCCTGCAGCCGGCAAGCCGGCGCCCAAACCCGCGCCGCCGCCCAGCGCCACGCCGATCCGGCTGGCGCTGGACATCTCGGCGCCGCAGGCGGTGTTCGTACGCGGTCGCGGCCTCGAAGCCGAGATGTCCGGCAGGCTCCAGGTCGGCGGTACGCCGGCCGCGCCGACGGCCATTGGCGGCCTGACGCTGCGGCGGGGCGAGTTCAGCCTCGGCGGGAGACAGCTCACCTTCAGCCGCGGCATCGTCACCTTGGACAATCTCAATACCATCGATCCGCGCCTCGACTTCGTCGCCTCCACCAACGTGCAGTCGGCCACCGTCGGCATCGCCATCACCGGGACCGCGCGCGCGCCGTCCTTCGCCATCACCTCGACGCCGGCCATGCCCTCCGACGAGGCGATGGCGCTTCTTATCTTTGGACGTCCGGCGTCGAGCCTCGGCGCTTCCGAATTGTTGCAGGTGGCGGCCGCCGTCGCCGAGCTTGCCGGCGAGTCTCCTGCAACGGGCGTGCTCGGCCGCCTGCGGCAAGGATTGGGACTGGATCGCCTCAATGTCGGGACATCCGGCAGCGGATCGTCCTCTTCGGGCTCCAACGTGTCGATCGAAGCCGGCCGCTACGTCGCCCCCGGTGTCTATGTCGGCGCAAGGCAGGGAGCGGCGGGGAATTCCAGCCGGGGCGTCGTGCAGCTCGAGGTCCTCGACAACGTGAAGATCGAGGGCGACATCGGCGCGGACTCGAATGGCCGCGTCGGCGTGAAGATGGAGTGGGACTACTGATCCGAGCCGGAAGGCCGGGCGATCAGCGGGTATGGGCGGGGCGTTCGGACGACCACGGGAAATTCACGTACTGGTCTCGCGTGTCGTAGCAGATGTTCCCGTACATGCGGAGATAAGCCGCGCGCCGCGCCGTATCGCGCCATACGGAGCCGGGATCGGCGATGTCGGCTTCGTACCGGTCGATGTTCGAGCGCGACAGGGCGAGCGGCAGGATATCCATCGCCTGCGGGATGCTGCGTCCGTCCAGCCAGTCGGCAGCATGCTGTCCCATCGCATAGGCGAAAATGGGGGAAGCGAGGCTGATGCTTGTCTTGTAGGGACCGCCCCGCTTGATCTCGGCGACGGCCTCCGGCTCGCCATCGATGCCGCCCAGGAACTGATCCGGTCGCGCCTTGCCGGCTTCGCGCAACGCCTGGAGGGCTCCCAGGACAACCGTGTCCGCTCCCAGCACGACGTCGATATTGGCGTGCGCCAGCAGGATCGTGCGCATCGCCTGATAGCCGCCTTCCTTCGTGACGGTGGGCGGCGACAGATCGGCCACGACCATCACCCCGGGAAGCTGGCGCATGGCATCCCGCATCGCGATGAAACGAGGCGCCAGGAACTGAAGACTGTCGTGCGTGAGCAGGACGACGTTGGCCCGGCCTTGCAACCGTTCCCGGATGTAGGCGACCGCGGCGTCGCCCAGCACCTTGCCGGTGAGGTATTGCGGGGCATTGAGGATTTCCGTTGCGGGCGGCGGCACGACCGTCCCGACATAGGCGCCGGACCAAATGAGTTCCCGAAGGAGCGGGGCATGCGCGGCCGGATCGACCGGAGATACCACCACGGCGCCGGTCCTGTCCTCGCGGAGCTGACGCAACTGTTCGTTCATCCGGCGAACGTCGTTGCGCGCGAGGCCGATCCGGTATTCGAGCCCGCGATCGCGTGCCGCTAGTGCAAGACCGCGCGCCACGCCTTGCATGAACTCGCGCTCGTTGTCCTGGACGAACGTCAGCCGTCGCTGCAGGCTCACGGGTTGGGAACAAGACGGCGCGGCGGGGTCGTAGGGCGGCAATATCCTCGGGGTCGAAATGCCCTGCGGACCGGCAGAAGGCATGGTTTGCCCGGAAGCGGTCACGGCCGGCGCGAATGCGATCGCAGCCAGTATGGAGACCAGTCGTCCTTTGTGCGTCAACCCCCAGACCCCCCGCCGCCCGCTTGAGCGGTATGGCAGCGATAGCTTAGGTCACCCGCGAGACAACGGAAAGGCCAGTCGGGCGGTCGTGCCGGGATGGCGCGGCAGGTACTGCACGTCTGCCTTCATAGACGATGCGATGCCGCGGACAACTCTGGTGCCGAGCCCGGTCCCTTTCACGGGCGATCCTTCCTGGCGGCCGATGCCGTCGTCCTCGACCAGGAGTTCGGCCCGCCCGTCGCCAGCCTGGTGCAGTCGGACCCTGACCTCGCCCTGTCGGTCGGGGTAGGCATACTTGAAGGCATTGGTGACCCACTCGGTCACCACCACGCCGAGGTTGATGGCGGCATCGGTCGTGAGCTGGAGGGGCGCGAGGTCATGCTGCAGCGAGATGCCGCCATGCCCTTCGGCACGCATCGATGTCTCGAGGTGGTCGACGAGGCTGCCGAGATACTCCCGAAGATCGACGAAGCGGACATCGCCCGAGCTATAGAGGCGCTTGTGCACCAGCGACACCGCCAGGATACGGGCCTGGGTTTCCGCCAGCGCATCCTTGGCTGCCTGATCGGGCAGGGCGTTGGCCTGCAGCTTCACGAGGGAGGCGACGAGCGTGAGGCTGTTGGCGACGCGATGGTTCACTTCGGCGAGCAGCATTTCGGCCCGGTCGCGCGCCTGCGCAAGGTCCGCCGTCCGGCGCGCCACGCGATCCTCCAGGCCCGCGTTCAGCCTGTGCACCTCGTCCCGCGCGCCTGCGATCTCGCGCGCGTAGCGGAGAACAGTCACCGCCACCCCCGCGACGACCAGGACGATCACCATGGCGCCGACAATCGACACCCATCTTAGAAGAAGGGCGTTCTCCTGCTGCTCGGCGACTCCTTCGGCGAGACGCCTTTCGGCCATCCCGACGATGCCGAAGAGGAACACATTGGTCTCGTCCATCAGCGCTTTGCCGCGATTGGTCCGGAACAGGGCAAGTGCTTCCTCGTTCCGGAGCCCTTCCTTCAAGTCGATCGACTCGTCCATCTCCCGGATCTTGTCGGTCAGGAGGGTCGACAGCCGCCTGATCACGGGCGTGGCCGTGCTGTCTCCGGCCATCGCGCCACTCAGGATGCCGAGCTGTCGCGCAGCCTGCGCTTTCGCCGTGTCGTAAGGCGCCAGGTAGATGGCGTTGCCATCGACCAGGAATCCGCGCTGGCTGGCTTCCGCTGTCAGAAGAGCGGCGCGCAGTTCTATGGCGGCCGCCCGAAGCGTCCGGGCCTCGGTGACCAGATCGAGATAGAGTCTGGCGCGTTCGCCCAGCCAAATGGTTGTGCCGACGATACCCAGCAACGTCAGGAGGCCCACGCCCAGAAGGAGGATCGTGGAAGTGACGACGAAGCGGCTGGATATCGGCATGTCTACCCAAGCCGATGCCCGTTTTCCCGCGGCCGCACAAGCGGCCAAGTGCTATTTGAGGCGTTGGTCAGATGGCGGCGTAAGGCTAGTTCGGCTTTCGGCCCGGAGGCGGTTCCGCTGCAATCTTGGCTGCCATGGCACGCGCTTCCTGGAGGCGGGCAAGGCATTGGGCCTCTTCGCCGCGTTCGGCCTGGGCGCGCGCCGCCACTAGCAAGGCTTGCAACGAGGTCTGCGTGACCGTCTTTTCAGCCGGCGGGTTGGTGCGGGGCACGACATCGGGGACAGTCGGCATTCTGGAATCCGCCTGCGCGGGCGGGGATATCACGGAACGGTCCTGGGTCTGGGGAGGCTCGATGACGCCCCCAGATCTTGCCAAATCGTCCGACTTCGCCGTCCTTCCTCCCTTGGGGTCGACGGTCGGCGGGTCTGTCGATACGCCATGTTCCGCCGCCAGCCCCTTGACCTGATCCAGGCATCGATCTGCCGCTGCAATATCGGGCAGCAGGAGCGTGAGCCCGGCGAGGGCAAGGGCGAGAGCAAGACGCATGGATCGCCAACGCCCCTTGCGTCAGGTTAGTTGCCGGTCCCCGGGCTTTCCACGCGCGGGGGACGCCGATTAACCCCTAGGGAAGGATTGCCTCGCCCTCGATTTCGACCTTGGCTTCCGGGTCTATGAGAGCCGAGACCTGCACCAGGGTCATGGCCGGGAAGTGCTTCCCCAGAGTGCTGCCCCAGGCGGCGCCGATCGCGGCACCGGAGGCGTTGAATTCGGCGATGTCGGTCACGTACGCGCGCAGGGCCACGAGATGCTCGGGCTGCCCACCGGCGGCCCTGACCACGGCCACCAGATTTTCCAGCGCCAGCTTCCATTGTGTGCCGGCATCCGTACCGGCCGGGATTGTCTTCTGATCCGGGGCACGGCCGATCTGGCCGGCGATGCGCAGGCTGCGCACTCCTTGGGCGACCACTCCGTGGGAAAAGCCGCGGGGCCGCGCCCAGCCTTCGGGCAGCACTGTCGTGTATCCGATGCTGGAATCGCTCATGGTGTTTCCTCCTTGGTAGGGTGTCGCGTATCCCGACGCGTCGGGAAAGCTTTTGCATGGGGCGCCTTGCCCCCGGGACTGACTTTCTAGAAGCCGTAGAGGCGGGCTAGAAGCCGTAGAGGCGGGCGGGATTGTCGACCAGGATCTTCCTGCGGTTCGCCTCGTCGGGCACGCACCTGAAAAAGTGGGAGAGCAGATCGGCCTCGCTTGGAACAGCGGCCGGGGCATGGCCGACATGAGGCCAGTCGCTTCCCCAGACGAGGCGATCCGGGTTGGCGGCAACCAGCGCCTGAAGGAAGGGAGCAGTGTCGTCAAACGTCGCGCCGTTTCCCGTGGCCCCCCTCGTGTTGCGATCCGCGCCGGAGAGCTTGCACCAGTAACGGCCCGTCTTGAGCTTCTCGCAGAAATCGCGGAAGCCGGGATAGTCGACGCCCTTGTCGGTCATGGTGCGACCCATGTGGTCGACGACGAAATCGAAAGGCAGCTTCTCGAGTGTCGGGGCAAGTTCCATGAGGTCCCCCGTCTCGATCCAGAGCTGGACGTGCCATCCGCGCGAGGCGAGGCGCGGCGCGAGCGTGACGAGGTCGTCATAGCTCATCCCGCCGGACGAAACCGGCTTCCCGTCCTGGCGCAACATGTTGATGCGGACTGCCTTGAAGCCGGCCTCCGTCATTTCGTCGAGCCGCCTCTCGGTGATGTCCGGCTTCAGGAGCGCGACGCCGCGCAACCGGTCCGGATAGCGCCTGAGCGCATCGAAGGTAGCCGCGTTGTCCTCTCCCGCCGCGAGGGCATGGACGATGACGCCACGCGTAATGCCAAACCTTTTCCAAAGATCGAAAAGCGCCTCTACCGGCATCTCCTGCCGGGGCGCGAATTTCCCTTCCTGAACCGGCGGGAAACGGTCGAACGGACCGTAGACGTGGACGTGGCAATCGATGCTGCCTTCGGGCAGCCGCAGGCGCTTATCTTCCATGCGCCTGACTTTACACGGAACGGGCGCTATCGCAGTCGACGACTTCGCCGTCGACCGCGATAGCGGAATTCCGCGGCGTTAGCGGGTCGTGTAGACCGTCGTCGACGGCGTGGTCGTGGTGTAGGTCGTGGTGGCGCCCGTCGACGGCTCCGTCACGTAGGTGGTCGAGCGGGTCGTGGTGGCCGGGACCGGCTTCTCGACGACGCGCTCGGTGTAGGTGGCGCAACCGGCGCACAGCAGGCCGCCTGCAACGACGCTCATGGTCACAATCTTCAGCATGGGTAGCTCCCTCGTGTGTTCGCTGAGGAGCCCAACGCGGCTGGGGGCGCGACGGTTTCCCGCCCCGAGCAGATTTCGTCGGGCTTGGCCGAACGGCCGGACCTCGACAAGATGCGCCCGCAACATCAACGAGGAGAACGAAATGCGTCCCGCCACCCTCTGCCTGGTCGCCATCCTGTCCGTTGCCGGGCCAGCCGCTGGCGCATTTGCCCAGGCCTCGCCCGCGCCTGCCCCCTCCAGCCCGCCTGCGGCGGCCGCCACTGCGGACAAGGTCGTCGATCTGACGGGATCGTGGTCGGGAACGAGCAAGAGCATCGTGAGCGGTATGCCGGCGCATCATCCGGTGACCATGCCCGCCGTGATCGTGGACGGCCATCGACTGACCGAGGTGTCGGTCAAGGTCCGCATCGACGGCCAGGAGGATCGCCGGTTCTGGGGCAGCATCGCGTCGGCGGCGGCTGTCGAGAAGCTGATCGGGGTCATTGCGCCGGACGGCAAGCATCTGCGTATGGTCGCGCAGGGCGGCGGTATCGTCGAAGGTACGTTGCTCGACGACAACCGCATCGAGCTCGTCTACACGGAAAGCCGTCCGGGCGTGTCGGTCGCCGGCACCAATGTGTTGACCCGCGAAACGGCAAAGAAATAGCGCGCACGCCGCTGCCCGCGCGCCATGGTAGCGTGCGGGCATGTGCGAGCTCTTCTGCCTCTCGGCCCGTCGTCCGACGCGAGCCACCTTCTCGCTTCGCCACTTTGCCGCGCATGGCTCGCCGGACTATGGACGCAACGTCGATGGCTGGGGCGTCGCTTTCCACGAGGGGCGCGACGTGCGCCTCTACAAGGAGCCGGAGCCGGCCGGGAACAGCGCGTGGCTGGACTTCATCGAACGACGCTCGCACCCCGCGCGTCTTCTGATCTCGCATGTCCGGCGTGCCACGGTCGGAAGCAACATTCTGGGCAACACGCAACCCTTCGTGCGCGAACTGGGTGGCCGGATGCATCTCTTTGCCCACAATGGCGGCTTCTCCGACATCGTGCGGTCCTTCGAGGACGTCGACCATCGGTTCCGGCCTGTCGGCGATACGGACAGCGAGCGCGCGTTCTGCCTGCTGCTGGAACGCCTTGCGCCTTTGTGGGGGACAGGGGCGAGCCCTGGCCTTGCGTCGCGCCGGTCCGCCGTCGAGGCATTCGCGGCGGAGATGCGGCCGCTCGGGATCGCAAACTTTCTCTACAGCGACGGCGAATACGTGTTCGCCCACGGCCATCGTCGCACGCAAGCCGACGGTGTCGTGGCCCCGCCAGGGCTCTGGGTACGACACCGCCATCGCGCGACGCCCCATCATATGGATGCCGCAGCGAGCGGCGTGACGATCCACGAGGCCGCCGCCGGCGACGAGGGGCAGGACGTTGCGCTCGTTGCCAGCGTGCCGGTGACGGCCGGGGCATGGCGAGCGCTCGAGGAGGGCGAGGTGGTCGTCCTGTCTGAGGGACAAATCCTGAAAGGTGACGCCGCAGGGCGATGCGAGAGAACAGGGAACGGATGAGGGAGCCCCGTGCTTCTGGTTAGCTTCAGGCGGTTCCGATTCGACGAGGGCAGGACATGAAAATCGATTTCAGCGGCCGCAAGGCCATCGTTTGCGGCGGCAGCCGCGGCATCGGTCGGGCCATCGCCCTGGGCTTCGCCCAGGCGGGGGGCGACGTCTCGATCTGCGCGCGCGATCCCAAGGCGCTCGAGGAGACGCGGTCGGAGATCGCCGCCCTTGGACGCAACGCTCATGCGGCGAGCGCCGATCTCGCCAAGGGCGATGCGGTGCGCGGCTATGTCCGCGACGCCATCTCCGCCCTTGGGGGCGTCGATCTGCTGGTGAACAATGCCTCCGCGTTCGGCTCGGCGGACGACGAGAAGGCCTGGAGCGCGAACCTGGCCGTCGACATGATGTCGATCGTCCATGCCACGCAGGAGGCGCTGCCGGCGTTGAAGAAGAGCCGGGGTAGCGTCGTCAACATTTCGTCGATTGCCGCCTTGCATCCGGCGGCACGCCAGCCGCCCTATGGTGCGATCAAGGCGGCGGTGATCCACTATACGGTCACGCAGGCGGCGATGTATGCCAAGGACAAGGTCCGCGTGAACTGCATCGCCCCGGGCTCGATCGATTTTCCGGGCGGCGTCTGGGACCGGCGCAAGACCGACAATCCGACGCTCTACAATGCGACCCTGTCCTCGATTCCCTTTGGCCGCTACGGCGCGCCGGAAGAGGTCGCGAACGTTGCCCTGTTCCTCGCGTCGCCTTACGCCTCGTGGGTGACGGGCCAGGCGATCGCCGTTGCTGGCGGCCAGGGCCTCTAGTTTCGGCTCGTCCGTGCGCGCGTCAGCGGAAATCTTGGGGCGCCAGCTGGATCGGCTGGCCGTGCGGCGTGCGGTCTGCCGCACGGTCCCACGCGTGGTAGTAGCGGTCGAGCTGCTCGGGCGACGCGATGCCCTTGCCGGCGACGATGCGCTCCAGCGTGGCAAGCCAATGCCGGTAATAAGTGCTGCCGTCGTCGGGATCGCCGGCGGCTTGCGCCTTGCGGATTTCCTCGCCCAGCAGGACGGCCCAGTCCGACCACTCGAAGACGCCTCGCTGCTGGAGGGCAAGTGCCAGCGCGAAGGCCTGGGCCTGCCAAGGCTCGGCGAAGGTGGGGGCTTCCCCTTCGCAGGGAATCCCCGGGACCGTATCGAGGGCCGCCTTTATCGCGCGCTCGCTCGTCATGCGGGCTCCAGATAAGGCTCGAATGCCTCGATGGAGATACGCACGCTCGGATCCGCGTCGGGACCCCAAAGCTCCGGCCCGTCGAAGGTGACGGTGTAGAGCCATTCCGGCCGCTCGACGCCGTCGGCCACGATGGCATCGGGATAGACATGGCAGCCCTGGATGCGCTCCACGGTGCCGGTCCGGCCGCGCGCGAAACGCGGCAGGCGCGTGTGCGAGGCAGGATGGATATTGCGTGTCGTGACGCGCTGGCCGACCTGGAACCGGGCCGGCGCTTGCGGGGCGAGATCGAAGTTCTTGCGGACGAGAAGGGCGGCGGCATCGTCGCCCGATACGACCCGTTTCACCGGCTTTGCCGGGGCGCTGGCATGGCCGTCGGCAACTTCCTGCTCGGTGACGAGGCCGCGGGCAAGACAGAGGCGCTCCAGCCGGAGGAACCATTTGCGATAGTAGGAGGAGCGAAGGTACTCGGCGGGCGGCAGCGTCTCGATCCAGTAGCGGCCAATATCGATATTCCATTCACCTGTCGCCTGCATGACCCTGCTCAGGGCGAGCACGCGGCCTTCCCATTCGGCATGGAAGGGCGCTTCGGACGGAGGCGCCTCGACCTTGCCGAAGCCGTGCATTCCGCCCATGTCGTGGATGCCGTTCATCGCGATGCCTCCGGAGCATCCTTGGCAGGAAGGGCAAGGCCCGTCCCGATCATCGAATCGCGCGTCACCAGTCCGGCCAGCCGCTCCTCGCTCCAGCCCTCCGTTCCCTCTGGCCGCATCGGCACCACCATGAATCTGGTTTCCGCCGTGGAATCCCAGACGCGGATGGTCGTTTCCCTTGGCAGCGTCACACCGAAATCGGCAAGGACCGCGCGAGGTTCGCGCACCGTCCGCGAGCGATAGGGCGCGGACTTGTACCAGGCGGGCGGCAAGCCCAGCACGTCCCACGGATAGCAGGAGCAAAGCGTGCAGACGATCATGTGGTGGGTCGTCGGAGTATTCTCGACGGCGATGAGGTGATCGCCGACTTTCTGCTCGAAGCCCATCTCCCGGATCGCCTTGCTCGCATCGGCAAGAAGAGCCGTCTTGAAAGCGGGATCCGTCCACGCCCTTGCGACGATGCTTGCGCCGATATGCGGTCCGATGCGCGTCTCGTAGGCCTCGATGATCAAGTCGAGGGCTTTGGGATCGACATAGCCCTTTTCGGTGAGCACCGTCTCCAGCGCCCGTACGCGGAGCTGCATCTCGGACAGTTCCGAGGAATGGTCATGCGCGTGCCCATGGCCGTGTTCATGGCCGTGGTGCTGGGCGTCTGCGGCGGCTGAAGGGCGGGGTGTGTCCGACATATCGCCATCATGGCGATTTTTGAGGCGACTGTGTACCCCGGGATCGTCCGATGCAGCCCGTTGGGCCACAGAAGGAACACAGGCGCCGCTCGCACGTTGCCCACTACCCTCTCACGGAACAATCAAGAAAGAGACGTGCATGACGCTTTCCTCCCGCGCCCTGTCGTTGGTGCCTGTGACTGTCGTTGCTTCGATGGGCGTGCTTGCGGGCTGTGCGCAGTTCGAGCCCCAGCAATCGGCCCTGTCGTCGGGCATCACGGCCCAGGAGATCGACTGGGCGCGGCAGAGCGGCCGGAACACGGTCAGCGGGCTGGCTTCCGTCAAGGCGGGAGGCGAGACGCATACCTGCGCCGGACAATCGGTCAACCTGATCCCCGACAGCGCCTATGCGCGCGCGCGGATGGAGGCGATCTTCGGGAGTTCGACCAGAGGCTCGCGGGCGGCGAGTTTGGGCCCCGTGAAGTTCGGCAAGGACGAGCCGCTTTACGTCTCCACCTTGCGTACGACGCGCTGCGACGCGTCGGGCAGCTTCTCCTTCCCGCGCGTGCCGGACGGGGTCTGGTACGCGACCACCACGGTCAAGTGGGAGAACGGCACGCAGGTGCAGGGCGGCTCCATGATGCAGCGTGTCGACGTACGCGGTGGCCGCCTGGTGAAGGTTTCGCTGCCCTGACAAAGCTGTCGCAGCCTTTCGACCGAGCACTAGAAGCGCGTGCCGAGGCGAATCGAGGCGCGCAGCGCGCGATCGCCGACCTGCGGCGTGCCCACAACCTTGGCCACCTCGAACTGCGCCCCCCAATTTTCGTAGGCACGGACACGCACGCCGCCGCCGACCGAGCTGCCTTGCGGGAAGAAGGGCGGGTTGAGGGCGCTGGCAGCCCAGAGCCAGCCGTGGTCGGCGAAGACATACAGCTGCGGCTCCGCGATCTTGGAAGGCAAGGGCAGCCAGTCCGGCGTGTAGCGCACTTCGCCGAGTATAGAGGCACCATGGTCGCCGACGGCTTCCGCTACGTTGAAGGCGCGCCCGAACTCGCGCCCGCCATAAGCAAAGATCTCGGAAGAGGGCACCGTCCCGGTGGCTGCCTGACCGGTGGCCCGGACGAGGGCGGAGAAGCCCCCGCCGAACGGCTGTAGCCTCTCGAGGGTCAGATTGAGCTTGGCGAAAGAAGGCGAAGCGCCGAAGCGGCCGTTGGCAGCGGCTCCGGCGACGTCCAGGCCAAAGCTGCCAAGCAGGCTGCCCGACCAGACCCCGTCGAGGCCGTCCTTTACGGAGGCTATCGCGCCAGTTCTAAGCACGCGCAGGGAGTCACCCGGGATCCCGACGCCGAGCAGGGTGTAGTCGACTTCGATGACATCGAGCATCGCCACGCCCATCAGGCTCCATTCGAGGCGTCGCACGAACGGGTGCGAGTACTGGACGCGGCCGAGCAGGGAGCGACCGAGGAAGTCGATCGTCTGGCCGTTGAGCTTGGTGAGGGGGCGTTGCCAGACCGCCTGCCCCAGCAGATCGAGACGGCCGCCATCGTTGCCGATCGGGACGCCGTAGCGGGCGTCGACCATCTGCAACCGGTTCCAGGGCAGGGCGGAGAGGTATCTTAATTCGAGGGCGTCCCCGCCGACCGCCAGGGAGCGGGCGATGCCGCCGACGCGGAAATTGACCGACGTGTCGGGGATGGTCTGGAAACTGTCGATCTGCGCAACGGGCGAGAAGCGCTCGTATGTCCCGTCTAGGACCAGCACTGCGCGGTCGGGCGATGAACCGTCCGGTTTTGCGCTGGCGCGGAGCGCTAGTCCGGGCAGGTCTGCGGCGAGTAGCAGGCGCTTTTCCAGGTCGGCTCGCCGCAGCGGGCGCTTGCCCACCAACGGTGCCATCAGCGCCCGGATATGCTCGCGCAGTTTTTCCGAAGCGACGCCGTCGCCGAACTCGATGGCCGAGATCGTCCCCTCGATGACGACGACCCGCAGGCGATCGCCATCCAGGTTCTGCTGCGGCAGCACGACGCTGTAGAAGACGTAGCCGTTCTTCTCATAGAGGGCGGTCACACGGTTCACGGCAGCGGCGACTTCGCTGAAGGCGACGCGCCGGTTCAGGACCGGGGCGAAAAGAGGTTGAAGCGTTTGGGCGTCGAAGGCGGTGGCGCCCTCGATGACGATGTTGCGGAAGAAAACCTCGCGGCGCGCGAGCTCGTCCGGGACAGCCAGGCCTGCACCCCCGGGCACGGCGATTTCGGGTTTCGGTCGGCGCGGCGCCGACGGATCGGATTCGAGCACTTCACGGCCGACCACCGAGGGCGCCGGCGGCAGGGAGGGGGGAGGGCCGGTCTGGGCTGTCGCCGCCGCCGCGAGGGTGGCCAGCAGCGCCGTCAGAAGCAAGCGGAGAAAAAGGGTGTTGGAAGGAGCGACGGCAGCCGAGCGGATCGGCCGATGCTCCCGAGGAAGCCGCCAGGCCGCCTGGGAAAACCAATCCCCCTGCAGCCTGGCTTCCTTGTCGCTTGCAGGCGACACGGGCGCGTCAGCGCAGCAGGCCGCCCGTGCGTGTCGTGTTCCCTGCGCTGCCCAGCGTATTGCCAAGCGTATTGGTGACGGTGGTCGTCGTCGTGCGTATCACGCCGCCGGACTGACCGGCATTGGTCGCATTCGCGCTCGTACCGACCGTCAGGAGCGGCCCTCCCTGCAGGCCGTTGGGCAGGACCTCGGTCTTGCCGACCACGGCCCCGACTGTCGTGCCGGTTCCGTTGACGAGGGTCGACGCAGTGGTGCCGGTCCGCCCGAGCCCGACGGTATTCGTCGTGGCGGACACCGGGGCGAGCAGGCCGGTCACGCCGGCCGCAACGCCTTCGGTCGATACGACAGGGCCACCGATCAGGGACGGAACCGACAGCGTCGTGTCGTTCCCGACGATGGCCGGGAGGACCGAAAGTCCCGCCACGGATGTCGTGGCGCCGGATCCCGATCCGCTCGTACCGCTTGTTCCTCCGCCGCTTCCCGATGTCCCGCTTCCGCCCGAAGTGGCGAGGCTGTTCGTGCCCGAGCCGCTGGGCGTCTGGGGGCCCCCCGAATCGCTGCAGGCAGCGCTGGCGAGGACGGCAAGGCAGGCAATGGGCAAGGTAACGCAAGTACGCATTGGCTTTTCTCCTCACGGTTGAACAGTCGAAGAGCGCGACAACGATGTACTGACGACTCCCAGAATGTTTAAACTCGCGGTTGGGTTGCAAATTTTGTGACGAGAGTTTGATGATTTGGTTGTGTAAATGACATTCACTCAATCGAGGGCGGGTATGGTCGCCTTGCCGCTTTCGCATAATTGCATATGGTCCAGACGTTTCAGGGGTACGCGCGCCATTGCAAGTGCTCGCGATAAACTGTTGGATTCATTGCGATTCATGTCGTGACAAAATCTCTGGTTGTGGTGTCTTGGCATTAATGTACCGAGCGGGCGTTAATTGATGACGCTTGGGTCACGCACCTTGCTCGGATCGCTGGCAGAACTCGAAAAATGCAACTTCAATGCAATCGGTCACCTACTTTTGTGGCGCACCGACACAGACGCGCCGTCGGGCCGGAAGGCTCACGGCAGGCCGTTGCGGCGCTCACCGGAAGCCGCCACTCTGTCGACCCGACGACGATCTCGGGAGAAGCCAATGTCATTTTCGGTGGCGAGCGACAGCTTTGCCGACGGCGCGGTCCTCGCCATGGAGCACGTGCTCTCGGCCGAGTACGGCTTTGGCTGCGGAGGCGGTAATAAATCCCCCCACCTTCGCTGGTCCGGGACGCCGACGGGCACGAAGAGTTTCGCCGTAACCTGCTTCGATCCCGATGCGCCGACGGGGAGCGGGTTCTGGCACTGGGTCGTGGTGAATATCCCAGCCGGTACCACCGAATTGAAGCTCGACGCCGGCAATCCAAAAGCGGGTCTCTTGCCCGAGGGGGCGCTGCAGACACGTACGGATTTCGGGGTACCTGGCTACGGCGGACCCTGCCCGCCCCCGGGTCATGGGCCGCATCGCTATGTGTTCACGGTGTTTGCCGTGAAGGAAGCAAGTCTGCCGGTGAATGCGGAGACGTCGGCGGCCATCGTGGGCTTCCAGCTTCACTTCAACACGCTGGCCAAAGCGTCCATCACCGGCAAATTCGAGCGCTGACGCCGGTCCACGCAAATCTGGCGAAGCGTCGTGCCCTGCGGCCATGACGGGCCACGGTAAGCATCCCGGCCGAAGGCGCTTTCCGCGGTTGCGCCGGGACCCCGCGGTCTGCATCTATTGCGGCGGGATCGTCGTATGGATCGGAAGGCTAGAAGCATGGTGAAGCCGGTACGCCGGATCGTGACGGGGCATGATGCCGAAGGGCGTTCGATCTTCGTGGAGGACGGCCCGGCACCGCATCCGTTCAGCCCGTCGCACTCGCCCAATGTCGGACTGACCAACCTGTGGCTGCTCGACGAGTTGCCGGCCTCGAATGCGCTCCCGACGGGGGGCGACGGCGAAGGGTTGCAGGATCCGACGGCGCGTCCCTTCAGGCTGGAGCCGCCGCCGCGCGGCAATGTCGTCCGCATCGTCGAGTTTCCGCCCGACAAGGAGCGTAACTACGGAAACCAGCAGGAAGTGTTCCAGCAGTACGGCGCATCGCAGGCCCTTGATGCCGCAGCGCGCCATCCGGGTTTTCACAAGACCGAAAGCGTGGACTACGCGATCGTCCTCGACGGCGAGATTTGGGCCCTGATGGATGTCGGCGAGACGCTGATGCAGGCGGGCGACGTCCTGATCCAGCGGCGTACCAATCATGCGTGGGCGAACCGCTCGACGCGGCCGGCCCGCGTTTGCTTCGTGCTCAACGGGGCGCAGGCATAGGACGACAAAGCGGATGACGGCGGACCAAGATGTCGAAGGTAACGCGCGCGACGAAGGCCCTTGAGGAGGCCGGCATCTCCTTCACGGTCCATGTCTACGACTACGATTCCGACGCGGACAAGGTAGGACTGCAGGCGGCCGCCGCGCTCGGCGAAGAGCCGGCGCGTGTGCTCAAGACGTTGATGACGCTGGTCGACGGCAAGCCGGCCTGCGTCGTGGTACCGTCGGACCGCGAAGTATCGATGAAGAAGCTGGCGTCGATCTTCGGCGGCAAGGCGGCCCAGATGATGAAGCCGGCCGATGCCGAACGCATGACCGGTTACAAGGTTGGTGGCATCAGCCCGTTCGGCCAGATGCGCAAGGTGAGGACGGCTTTCGAGCAGACGGCTATGACACATGAGCGCGTCTACATGAATGGCGGGCAGCGCGGCCTGCAGGTTCGCCTGGCTCCCCGCGACGCCGCCTCCGTGCTCGACGCGGCGGTCGGCCCCCTGGTGGCGTGACGGTCAGGCCAGCCGGAACGTCCCGTCCTCGCCGGCGCGGACCGTGCCCCGCAGCGTCAGTTCGTCGAGATGCTGCCCGATGCTGCGGGCTTCCGCGTCGATCACCCAAGCCTCTTTGTAGTGGGCAGGATAGAGCAGCCGGCGGTCGACAAGCTGCATCAATGTCTGCGGCCCGTCCGCAAGCCACGCGAGCAGGCGTTCCTCGCGCTCGTCCAGCCGGGCGGTGAAGGCAGCGAGATCGGTCAGGAAGCGCTCCCGGTCGGTGTAGATGCCGCGGTGATGCGACGTCACCCAAATCTTGGCGGGAATGTCCGGGAGACGCGCCAGCGTGCGGCGGAAATCGCCCAGATTGGAAGTGGCGTCGCCGTAATAGGGGCCGAAGCCGGAAAGATCGATGTCGCCGATGAAGGCGATGCCCTCGGGCTCGATCAGCAGCACGCTGTGACCGGCGGTATGGCCCGGCATGTGGATGGCGCTGACGCTCGATCCGCCCAGTTCGAAGCGCGCGCCGTCGCCGTAGGCGATCGCGTCGGGACGTGGCGCATAGAAGAAGTTGCGCTGGAACTTGGCGAGCATTTCCGGGAGGCGCGCAGGATTGCTGCCATAGGCGGCGGCAAGCCCCGCCCAGCTTCGCGCCGCGGCGACGTCGGCCTCGTGGACATGCACCGGGACGTGCGGCAGGCGATGCAGACCGGCCATGTGATCCTCGTGCACGTGACCCAGGACGACGAGCTCGGTCGCGTCGAACTCGGCCCCGATCTGGTTGGAGACGAGGGGCGTATCGAAGGCGGCCCTGATGTCCCGTCCCCGGATGAGGACCTGATTGCCATCGGGATACTTGCCGTTCTTCGCGCCGAAGAAGACCGAAACGCGCCCGAAATCGGCGCGATGCAAGCCGCGGGGCATCTCAGGCGGCTGGCTGGAAGAAATCGGCGAGGTCATTCTCTACATACACATAGCCGATCGGGCATAAGCCGCAATGCCGGCTTTGCCGGATGGCCGGTCACCCCATTGGATAGAAGCGACTGGAGGTGTGGTACGGCTTACCTGCCTTGCAGATGTCGGATCTCGTGCATCTGCCGACAGGGGGCGCCGGTTCGATGGCGTCTACTCTTCGGCCATCGCCTTCGCGCACGTGGGGCACATGGCGTGAGACACGGTCTGGGTATCCATGACGTGAGCGTGCAGCGGACGCCATGAACCGTTGTCCTCCCGAACGCTGCGGCACCAGGCGCACATCGGCAGCATGCGTTCGATGGCGCGGAAATCCTCGAGCGCGCGCCGCAGTTCGAGCTGCGTGACCACCGCCTGGCGGAGCACGCGCAGCGCGTCGAGCTGTTGCGTGTCGAGATGGCGGGCCTTCTTGTCGATCACGCAGAGGGCGCCCAGCGCATGACCGTCTCCGACCACAAGCGGCGCCCCGGCATAGAAACGGATGTCGGGAGCATCGGAGACCATCGGGTTGCCCGAGAAGCGTTCGTCCTTGGTCGCATCTTCGACGACCATCACATCGTTGCCTGCGATCGTGTGTGCGCAGAACGCCAGTTCGCGCGGCGTCTCTCTCATCGCGAACCCGTGGTGCGACTTTATCCATTGGCGCTTTTCGTCGATCAGGGTGATCGCGGCCAGCGGGGTGCCGCAGATGCTGGCGGCAAGACGTGCCAGATCGTCGAACGCCTTGTCCGAGCCGGTATCGAGAATGTTGTAGAGGCGCAACGTGCGGAGGCGCTCCGCTTCGTTCGCCGGAACAGGGGCGCTCATGGAACCTCCTCTGTGGATGCCAACGGTAGACCGACCCTAATTCGGGATCCTTCCGTGCCGAACTCAAGTAAATGCAGCACCGGCATGCCGGGAGGAGGATGCTACTGTGACGGCGTGGCCAGGGGCGGGCCTGCTTGCCGCTCCGGCCCCGCACGGCCTTCACCGACCAATTCGTGCATCGCGCGGGCGACATTCTCCAGCGTATAGGGCTTCTGCACCACGATGCGGCCGCGATGCTCCATCGGAAGCTGCGCCTGTTCCCCATAGCCCGTCGCGAACAGGAACGGGATGTCGAGATCGAGCAGCTTGTGCGCGATCGGGAAACTGTTGCGGTCCCCGAGGTTGATGTCGAGCATGGCCACCGTCGGGGGCCGTTCCTCGATGATGTCGAGGGCCGCTTCCACCGTGGCGGCGGTCGATATGCTCTCGGCGCCAAGTCGTATGGCGATGTCCTCCGCATCGAGTGCGATGATGAGGCTGTCTTCCACCAGCAGCAATTCGTGGCCGGCCAGCATCTTGTAGGGCGGCGTTTGCGGGTGGCCCGGCGCGGTGCGCGGAAACTTGATCGACGTGCCGGCGAAAGCTTTCGGTTCGGCGACATGCCGCGCGGGTATGCGGAACGTCGCCCTGACGCCGTCGACGGCATAGTCCATCTCGGCAGCCCCGCCGAGGTCGTACGGGATCGAGCGTTCGATGATGGTGGTGCCGAACCCCTTCCGCTTCGGCGGTTTGACCGGCGGGCCACCTTTTTCGCTCCACCGCACGACGAGGTCGCCCCGTTCGCCCTTGCGCTCCCAGCTCAGGTTCACGCTGCCGCCCGGCACCGACAGGCTGCCGTACTTGGTCGAGTTGGTGACCAGTTCGTGCAGCAGCAGGGCCATCGTGGAGTAGGCCTGCGGGTTGAGCAGGACGGGAGTGCCTTCCGAGGTCAGGCGCTCGCGATCGGCGACGAATGCGGCAGCTTCCGCGTCGATGAGCGCCTGCATGGGCGCAGGCCCCCAATGGTCGTCGGTGATCTGGTTATGTGCCCGCGCCAGGGCATGGATGCGGCCGTCGACGACCTTCACGAAATCCCGCACCGCCTCGTCGTTGGGCTGCGACTGGCGGATGAGGCCGCGTATGACGCCGAGGATGTTCCGCACGCGGTGGTTCAACTCGGCGATCAGCAGTTCCTGGCGCGCACTGGCCTGTTGCCGCTCGGCCGAAGCTTCGTCGGCAAGGCGGAGCACGACTTCGATCAGCGTCGCGCGCAGCGTTTCCGCGACCCGCATCTCCGACGGCGTGAAAGGCTTCGACTTGCCCTGCACGAGCTCCTTCCATTCCTCGAAGCTTTCGCGCGGGGTGAGACGGGGGCCGTTCGGACCATACTGGACAGGCTTGTGCGGATCTCCCGCCCACCGCACCGAACGCACCATCTCGGTGCGGAAGAGAACCACGTAGTCGCGGGGCGAGCGCGAGATCGGGATCGACAGCAGTCCGGCGGCCGTCGTCGCGAAGGCACCGGCCCCGTCGACCAGGGAGCCGATATGGTCGGTCGTGTAGATCTTCCCCGCGGCCGTGCCGTTCAGGGCACGAATGATGCGACGAAACTCCTCGGTGGGCGGCGTGATACCGGAGAAGGCGTAACTGCCGGCGATCCAGACGCCGACACCGTCGGCGGGGATCGCGTGCGTCAGGATGTCGGCAAGCCAGTCCGGATCCTTGAGAAGGGTTTCGTTAGACGCCACGGCGCCGAGAAGCTGATCCGATATGTTGCGGGCGCGGCGCTCGAACTCGACCGTCTCCTGGCGTTCGCGGCTTTCGAGCCGCATGGAATACATCTGCGCGAACAGCTCGCACACGGAACGCCGCTCGAAGGTCGGGCAGCGTGCCGAATAGTGATGGCAGGCGAACAGGCCCCACAGCTTGCCATCGACGATGATCGAGATCGACATCGAGGCGCCGACGCCCATGTTCTTGAGATACTCGATATGGATCGGCGATACCGACCGCAGCGTCGACAGCGAAAGATCGAGCGCGTGACCGCGCTCGTCATATTGCGGGACGATGGGAACCGACGTCGCGTTGACGTCGGTGATCACGCGCAGGAGATTGCGCTTGTAGAGCTCGCGCGCCTGGGCCGGGATGTCGCTCGCCGGATAATGCAGGCCCAGGAACTTGCCGATCCCGGGCTTGCAGGCCTCGCCGACGACCTCTCCCGATCCGTCCGGTGAAAACCGATACACCATCACGCGATCGTATCCCGTGAGAGCATGGATCTGCCGCGCCCCCTCGCGGAAGAACGCCGTGAAATCGGCGCACTGGTCGAGGCGGCTGATCATCGAGCGGACAAGACCGCCGGCATCGCCCTGGGCGCCTTCGGTCGGTTCTGCCTCGATCACCACCTGTCCGCCAGACATGTGGACGGCGATGTCGAACCGGCGGGCGCCGGGCACCAGTTCGCAGTTATATAGGCGCTCGACCGCGTCCTGTCCGCGCAGGATCGTGGTCCGGTTCCTGAGGTCGTGCATCGCCTGGCGGGGCAGGACATCCGCCAAGGGTTTGCCGAGCAACTCTTCCGGAGTCCGGCCCAGGAATTCTCGAACGTTGGCCGACACGCGTGCGATCAGCCAGTCGGCGGTAAGGGCAAGGAGGAAGCCTATCGGCTGAATTCTGCCCAGGACATGGATCGGCTCGCGGTCGCAATTGCTCAAATCTACAGAATCGGCCACGTCGCAGTGTCTCCAGAATTCCGGTTGCCCGTGGCCAGCCTCTTCGGCGTGTCTAGAAGGGCAATCAATAACGTCGGGCAGGGGCTTTTGTTCCTGTGTATTCGCTCGCGGGGCGCATGATTTGACGCCCGGGGCGAGGCTCATCAGAGTTGTGCCTGTGTGAGCCCATTACCCGCGTCTTGGGCTGAAGGTCTGTTTCTCTGGAATGCAGAGAGGTCGACTGCGATAGCCGACAACGCTTGCGCGAACCGAAGCTCGCCGGAGCGAGGCAACAGTGCCGCGGCCGCCCGACGCCGCGTCCGTTCTTGGGGCGAGGACAAATGTCACAGAACGTCTACGACACGACCGACTTCTTCGAGGGATACAGCCAGTTGCCACGGTCGCGTCGCGGTCTCGACGGTGCTCCCGAGTGGTCGGTCGTGCGGGCGCTCTTGCCCGACCTTCGAGGCCAGCGCGTCTTGGACCTGGGATGCGGTTTCGGCTGGTTTGCACGCTGGGCCCGCGAGCAGGCTGCCCTGCAGATTACGGGCGTCGATCTGTCGGCAAACATGATCGCGAAGGCCCGGGAGTTCGGGTCCGAAGGTATAGAGTACGTCTCTGCCGACCTGGAGACACTGCAGCTCCCCGAGGCCAGCGCGGATTTCGTCTACAGCTCGCTTGCCTTCCATTATGTCGAGGATTTCCCCCGCCTTGTCGCGACGATCCATCGTGCGCTACGGCCAGGCGGCGGGTTCGTCTTCACGATCGAACATCCGGTCTATATGGCGCCTTTGCGGCCGGGCTGGTCGCGCCGGCCGGATGGCGGGCGAACCTGGCCGGTCGACAGCTACAGCCTCGAGGGCCGGCGGGTGACGGATTGGCTGAGCAAGGGCGCGGTCAAGTTCCACCGCACTATCGCAACCACCCTGAATACGCTGCTGGAAGGAGGTTTCGGCCTGCGCGCACTGGTCGAGTTCGCGCCGACACCGGAGCAGATTGCCGCCGAGCCGCATCTGGCCCCGGAAGTCGAGCGCCCCATGATCCTCATTGTCTCTGCCTCCCGCTGAAGCGGAGCGTCCTGATTGGGGGAGAAGCCAGCGCCGCGCGCCCTGCGGCATTGCTGCACGGCAACCTGCAACCTGCCCTGCCGTTTGCAGCCCGACGTCGCGCGGTAATGCGCGTGGATCGAGGGGCGCTGCGGCCTAGCGCCCCCAGCCGGGGACCCTATGGCGAGACTGCTCAGCTGCATCCTTTTCATTCTGCTGCTGCCGACGACGGTATTCGCCGCCGATGCGCCGGATTTCCTGGATACGGTCGCCAGACGGGCCCAGGAACTCGCGGGATCGCCTTACAAGCCCGTCGAGGCGGTGCCGGACGCCAAGCGCATCAACTACGATGCCTATCGCGCCATCCGCTTCCGTCCGGAGTCGGTGCTCTGGAAAGACTCGAAGGGATTGTTCCGGGTCGAATTCTTTCCGACGGGATTTCTCTATGAGCGTCCCGTCCGCATGAACGTGCTGTCCGGTGTGCAGCCGGACGCCGCTGCCCAGCCGGTCGAACCCTCCGTGCAGATGTTCGATTTCGACAAGGCCGGTCTGCCGAAGGCCCTCGGGTTCGCGGGCTTCAAGGTGACCTATCCACTGCATGGCAACGAAAAGCGGGACGAGATCCTGTCTTTCCTCGGCGCGAGCTACTTCCGGCCGATCGGCCGCGCCCAGGTCTACGGCGCCTCCGCGCGCGGACTCGCCATCGATACGGCGCAGCCGAAGTCGGAGGAGTTTCCGGAATTCCGCGAGTTCTGGCTGGTCGAGCCGCGGGAGCAGGACCGCGCGATGACGATCTACGCGTTGCTCGATTCGCCCAGCGCGACCGGCGCCTATCGCTTCGTCGTGTATCCGGGGGCTCGTACGGTCGTGCATACGGAAGTGCGCATGTTCCCGCGCCAGCAGGTGGCGCTGCTCGGCATGGCGCCCCTGACGAGCATGTTCCTTGCCGGCAAGGCGGGCCCGGCGCGCGATGATTTTCGACCCGAGGTGCACGATTCCGACGGGCTCCAGCTCTTGACGGGAAGCGGCGAGCGTATCTGGCGGCCCCTCTCCAACCCGGGGACCTTGGCCGTCTCGTCTTTCGTGGACAACAATCCGCGCGCCTTCGGCCTCATGCAGCGGGAGCGCCGTTTCGATCAGTACCAGGACGAGCCCGCCGGCTATCACGGCCGCCCGAGCCTGTGGGTCGAGCCCGACGGCGACTGGGGAGAGGGGGAGGTTCGCCTGGTCGAGATCCCGACGCCGTCGGAATTCCACGACAACATCGTCGCGTTCTGGGTACCGAAGTGGCAGGTCGCACCGGCGGCGGAAAAAGACAAGCCTCTGATATGGCGTTACCGCGTGTCGGCGTTGCGGGACGAGGAGACATTGGTCGGTCTTTCCGCCCGGGTCGTGGCCCTGCGCCTCGGTGCGATCGACAATACCAAGGCGCGGCGCATCGTCGTGGAGTTCAAGGGCGGCGAACTCAATTCGCTCGACGAGCGCGAGGGCGTGGACGCCAAGCCGCTGGTTGAATCCGACGTGTCGGCGGAGGGCGGCAAGATCAGACGGGTGCACGTCGACCGTGTCCCGGGCACCTCGAACCGGCGCCTGTTCATAGATGTCGAGACAGAGGGCAAGCGACCGGTCGACATACGGGCACGACTCACGATCCAGGGCGTGGCGATCAGCGAGACGCTGAGCTATGTCCTGCGTCCTTGAGCGTGCGATGACGACGCGCCGCCGGAAGGGGATCGACACCGGCCTGTCGGACCGGTGGAATCTCGATCTGCAGGCTGCGGATTCGGGATGGCGCCGGACGACGCTGTTTCTTCTGACGCTGGCGACCACGGCCGGCGGCGTTCACCTGCTTGCCGTGGCCCTCGGACCTCAGGTGCCCCTCGTGCTCGCGGTCGCGCTGCTCGTCCTGTTCGCCTTCGGATTCGGCTGGATCGTGCTGTCTTTCTGGGCAGGCCTGATCGGGTATGTGCTCTCGGTGGCGCGGCTCCATCCGCTTACGCTCAGTCCAGAGGGACCGGGCGACGGGCCGGTGCCTCCGCTGAAGACCCGTACCGCGATCATCGTGCCGGTCTACAACGAGGATCCGGCGGACGTGTTTGCCCGGCTGGAAACGACTTGGCGGTCGCTCGAAGCGACCGGCCAGGCGGATCGCTTCGCGCTGCAGGTATTGAGCGATTCGACGGACGATGCGGTCGCGGCCGAGGAGCAGAAGCGGGCCGCGGAACTTGCCGCCAAGCTGGGGATCGGCGACCGCCTGTTCTGGCGCCGGCGGACGAACAACAAGGGGCGGAAAGCCGGCAACGTGCTGGAATGGGTCGAGAGTCGCGGCGCCGGCTTCGACCACATGATCGTGTTCGACGCGGACAGCGTGATGACGGGAGACGCCATGGTGCGTCTGGCCGCGCTGATGGAGGCGAGCCCGCGCACCGGCATCGTGCAGACGCTCGCCATGCCCATCGGTCGCGAGACGCTGTTCGCCCGCGTGCTGCAATTCTCGTCGGCGCTGTACGGAAAGATGCTCGCGACCGGGCACTCGTTCTGGCAGCTTGGCGAGGCGAATTACTATGGGCACAATGCCATCATCCGCGTCGCCGCTTTCGCCGAGCACTGCCACCTGCCCGTGCTGAGCGGACGCCCGCCGCTTGGCGGCGAGATACTGAGCCATGATTTCGTCGAGGCCGCCTTCATCCGGCGTGGGGGCTGGCATGTCTGGTTGCTGCCGACCATCGACGGCAGCTACGAGGAATTGCCGACCAACGTCGTCGATTACGCCGTGCGCGACCGTCGTTGGATCCAGGGCAACCTGCAGCATGCCCGGCTTCTCACGACCCGTGGCCTGCACTGGATGAGCCGCCTGCATCTCGGCATGGGCATCATGTCCTATCTGGCGTCGCCCCTGTGGCTCGGCTCAATGCTGGTGAGTGCGGCCATCGTTCTCGAGCACGAGATCGTGGGACCGCAATATTTCAGCAATGCACGCTCGCTGTTTCCCAATTGGCCCCAGTACAATACGGGGCACGTGCACGGGCTGCTCCTGCTTACGGCGGGTATCCTCTTCCTGCCCAAGCTGCTCTCGCTCAGCCTGCAGCTCGGGTCGCGAGGCGCGACAGGGTTCGGGGGCCGGCTGGCCGCAATCGCCAGCACGCTGGTGGAAACGTTCTTCTCGATGCTGCTTGCGCCGGTGATGATGCTTTTCCACTCGATCTTCGTTTTGCGCATCCTCACGGGCGCGGCGGTCGGCTGGCCCCCGCAGCCGCGCGGCGACCGTGGGACCGATTGGGACACGGCGCTGCGCCGCCACGTCGCCCACCTGCTGCTGGGCGCCGTGGCGCTCGGCGTCATCGGATTGTGGGCGCCGGACTTCCTGCCCTGGCTTGCCCCCGTGGTGGCCGGGCTGCTTCTGGCGGCTCCTCTCGCCGTGCTCTCGAGCCGCCGCTCCGCCGGCATCAGGGCGCGTCGCTGGCGGATGTTCCTCACGCCGGGCGAGGAGGAAGGTGCCGGGCCGCAAAATCGGCCGTAGGATACAACTTTGGCGCGGTTCGTGCGTTTGGCCTTTGGAAGAGAGGTTTCGATGACCGCGAAGCAGGCAATCGGCGTGGTGTTCTCCCTGGCTTTCGCTGCCGTGGCGGCGAGAGCGGCCGCCCAGACGCCTGTCCCAACGCCATCGGCCCAACTCGCCGCAAACGATGCCTTGAAAGGTCGGTGGGTCGGCGAGGTCCCCCTCTGCGGCACGGTGACGATCGTCATTGCCAGCATCGCTCCGGACGGCTCTCTTTCCGGGTCCGTAGATTGCCCGCAGCAGAAGATGCTTGTCGCAATCGGCGATCGCTCGATCGACGGCCAGCAGCTCAAGGGAATGTTGCGCGGCACAGGCTTCAGCCTCGAAGGCATGAAGACCTTCACGGAGGTCAGCTTCGATGGGGGTCGCCTCAGTGGCTTCGTCATCGCGCCCTTCGCAGGGCGCCGGCCGGTATCGTTCGCGCGCTTCTAGGCGCAATGAATCGTCTGAAGTCGGTAACCTTCCGCTGCTCCCGGCATTCGTATCGTACAGGGCGTCATACGTTTCACCGGCGAGGGGCCGCGTGCTTCGTTCCTGATCCCCCTGTCGGAAGCCCGCTCCCTGCAATGATCTAGGATATAGATGGCAAGGGCAGCGGGCTTTCTTGTGCCTGGCTACTTTCGGGCCGGGCAGGCGTGAGCCGGGCCATTGCCTCCAGGAACAACCTGTACTTGACGCTCACCACGGACAGCTCTCTGGCCCAGTTCACCAGATCGCCCCAGGGATCGTTGAGCTTGCCCATGCCGCCGACAATGGCGACGACCGTGCCGACCTCTATGCGTCCCGCCAATGCCAACCATCCCCCAACGCCAAGCGCGACGGCGACGGAGAAGTGATGCATGAGGTTCATGAAAAGGTTCATCGCAAACTTGAGCTTGTAGATGCTCATGTTGAGAGCGAAGACCTGCTGGATCGGGGTGCCGATCCGGTTCCAGCCTTCATCCGTCGCCAGAGTTGTCTTCACGATATCGCCGCTCAGGCCACGCTTCGTCACGATCCGGGACTGGGCTCGCCTGTTGATGGCGCGCTGCAGAAGGGGAACGAAGATAGTCTGTGGGATGAAGAACGCCAGGGCGAGCAACGTCAGGCGGAGATCGAGATAGAGCATGTAGCCGATCACGCTCGCCAGGACTCCTCCTTGCAGGAGCGGCTCTGAAACACTGATCCCCGTGAAGCCACCGATCGGTTCGACCTCCTCGAGCATCACGGCTATCTCGAGCCCCGTCTCTTCGGCATTCCGCTGTCCCGCGAGACGGGCGACATCGCCTGCCGCGAGACGCAGCGCACGCACCGATCCTTCGGCGACCCATCCTCGATAGATGTTGAGGAGGAGCTTCAGGCTCTGCTCGACCAATGCGAGGCCCGCGTACCCACCGGCCAGCCAGGTGATCGTCGCCAGGGGGCCGTGCTCGACGATCGTGTTCACGATGCGCCGCTGCAATTCCAGCGGTACGGCGCTCAACAGGAAAACGCCGGCCGACAGGAGCGCGAGGCCGATCTGATGGCGCCCCGTGTTGACAACCACATAGGCGAAGATCGTTTTCGGCATGTCGGACATCGGGCAGCTCGTGCGGGCCATTTGCGACCGGTGGCAATCGTATGCCGCATCGTCCGGCCGGCGGCGTTTCCGCAGACGCGGCCGGCCTTCGATCATGCGCATCGTCCGGCCTGCGCTCTTGATCCACCTCAACCCTCGAAGCGAACACTCCGGAATTCGATGGCCGGCCCGGTGAAATCGGGTCTCACGTCGTCCTGCGACCCTGGTGGTCGGCCTTGGCCGCGACGTTCGTGCGGACGGACAATCGTTCGCTTCGGGCGTTCATCGCCCCCGACGCATTCACCGCTTCAACCATCCGTGATCCGGCCGGCGCATCCATGTGACGCGGTGGTAGAGTAGGCACGTCATGCCCAAAGCATCGCAAACCTGGACGTGGTCGTTCGACGTTGCCCCCGCTCTTCTCTGGCCGGTGCTCGCGGATACCAACCGCTTCAACGAGGCGATGGGCTTGCCGCCGTACACGCTGGAAGAAGTGCCGCAGGCGGATGGGACCGTGTCCCGGCGTGGGCGCGGCAAGGCGGCGGGATTCAGCCTCGCGTGGGAGGAAAAGCCTTACGAATGGGTCGCAGGGCGCAGCTTCCGTCAGACGCGCCTCTTTTCGAAAGGTCCGTTCCGGCGCTTCGGACCTGTCTTCGAACTGGAGTCGGATGGGAGGGGCGGCAGCGTCGTTCGCTATACGCTCGAATGGGAACCGGCGAGCCTCACGGGGCGCCTGTTCGGCAGGAAGCTCGCGCGTCAGGCAGGAGAAGCGATCGGGCGCAGGGTCGTCCAGGCGGTGGAGTGGGTGCGGGGCGTGCGCGACGTGCCGTTCGACATGCCACCGCCCGAATTGCCAGCCGGCGCGCGCGAGCGGGCAGCCTCGCTTGCTGCCGAGATCGACCGCAGTCCGTACGGCAATGGCCTCGGCAACGTATTGGCGGCGACTGTCCTGGGCGGCATGGCCGCCGATCTCGCCCAGTTGCGTCCCAAGAAGCTGGCGCGGGACCTCGGCGTGTCGTCGCGCGTGGCCACCGAAGCATGCCTCGCGGGCGTCAAGGCGGGCTTGCTCGCGATGAAGTGGGACCTGCTGTGCACCAACTGCCGCGGGCCCAAGCTCTCCGTGTCGGCGCTCTCGGAGTTGCCGCGCGGGGCGCATTGCCCCTCCTGCAACATCGACTACGACCGCGACTTCGAGCGGAACGTGGAGCTTTCCTTCGCACCGGCTGCGGCGATACGTCCTTTGATGGCGGGCGGGTTCTGCCTTTCCGGGCCCATGTCGACTCCGCATGTCGTGATCCAGCTTCTCCTCGCGCCGGGAGAGAAGCGAACGCTCGACGCGGTCGTCGCGCCGGGCAGCTATCGCGTGCGGACCCTGTACCCAGGGCCGAGCGTCGACTTCGAGCAAGGCGACACCGGCCTCCTCGCCGGCTGGCGGCGGACGCGGGAGGGGTGGGACCGGCTGGAAACGCCCGAGTTCGTCAACGATACGGCGGGCGAGATCGCCGTCGTGATCGAGGATCGATCCTGGGTGCGCGATTGCCTGACGGCCCCGGAGGCCATTTCGCTGCAGGCGTTCCGCGATCTGTTTGCGGCAGCGACCTTGCGGCCGGGCGACGAGGCGGGGGTCGGCCAGGTGACCCTCCTGTTCTCCGACCTCCAGGGATCGACGGCCCTGTACGAGAGAGTGGGCGACGGGCAAGCCTACAACATCGTGCGCGAACATTTCGCCTTGTTGGCGTCAATCGTGCGCGACCACGATGGCGCGGTGGTCAAGACGATCGGCGATGCTGTGATGGCCGCGTTCGGCGATCCCGCACATGCCGTACGCGCGGCGATCGCCATGCAGGCGGCCATTGCCGGCCAGTCGCTGGTGCTGAAGCTCGGCGTGCACAAGGGGCCGAGCGTCGTCGTCACCCTCAACGACCGGCTCGACTATTTCGGCTCGACCGTCAACCTGGCGGCGCGCCTGCAGGGACAGTCCCGGGGAGGCGACATAGTCCTCTCGCGCGCCGTGGCAGACGATCCGGCCGTGAAGAGTGTGCTTTCCGAAATGCCCGCGCGCGAGGAGACGGTTGACCTCAAGGGGTTCGACCGGCCGGTCGGTTTCGTCCGTCTCCACCCCTGAGGCGCAGCGCCCGACCTATCTTCATGTGCCGAAATGCGCGCCGAGCACTGCGGCGGCCTCGTCGTTCGCCTTGAGACCCTGCTTCAGGAAGCGGGTCAGCGAAAAGAAGCCGTGGATGGTGCCGGGATAGTTCACATAGGTCGTCTTCACCCCGGCCTCGATCAGGCGGTCGGCATAGGCGCGGCCTTCGTCGCGCAACGGATCGTAGCCCGCTGTCAGCACGAACGCTGGAGGCAGGCCCTTGAAATCGCGTGCGAGCAGCGGCGAGAGCCTCAGGTCGGAAAGGTCCGTGCCTGCCGGGACGTAGGCTTTCCAGAACCAGTCCATCAGCCCCTTGGTCAGGAAGTAGCCTTCGGCGAACGCCGTGCGGGAGGCGCTCTCGCGGCTCGAATCCGTCGCGGGATAGATCAGCATCTGGAAGGCCGGACCCTGTTCCCCGGCGTCCCGCAGCGCCTGGCACACTACGGCCGAGATCGCGCCGCCGGCCGAATCGCCGCCCACCGCGAGTCGTGCGGGATCCGCATCGAAGGCCGCCGCACTGTCCCGGATGTGCCGGAAGGCAGCGAGGCCATCGTCGAGGGGGGCCGGGAAGGGGTGCTCCGGCGACAGGCGGTAGTCGATGGCGACGACTTGGCAGCCACTGCGGTTGGCGATCCGCCGGCAAGTGGAATCGTGCGTCTCGAGGTTGCCGATCACGAAGCCGCCGCCGTGATAGTAGATCAGGGTCGGGAGAGTGTTCCCCGCGGCGCCGGCCGGTGTGTAGCGACGGTAGCGGATCGGCCCGGCCGGGCCGTCGAAGCTGCCGTCCTGCGTCGCCGCGACCTCGGGCGGATCGGCCTCGCTGTCCTCCGACATCTTGTCCACGGCCTGCCGTCCCACCGCGTGCGGCAGGCTTTCGAGTTTCGGGCGGCCCGTCCGGTTGGCCTGTTCCATAAGATCGAGCAGCGCGCGCGCTTCCTGGTCGAGCATTCCGTGTCCTTCCCTGTGGCGGGCGGACTGTGCGCGTGCGGGTCGGCTTCGATCAAGGGTGATCCGCCGCTTGCCGCCTGCGTAGAAGGGGCATGTCGATACTCTCGTCCCCGCGCCGGCTCTCGGCGCTTGGCCTTCTCGCCTCCTTCGTCGGCGGTTGCGCAGCGCCCCCGGAGGCGCCTGTGGCGGCATCGGCCCCGCCTCTCGTGCTGGAGACGTTCTTCCCCGGCAAAACGGTCGGACAGGGACGCTTCACGAACAGTTGGACGGGTTCGCAGCGCCGTTTCGACGTGGTGATCGAGGGGAGTTGGGACGGCAGCACGCTCACGCTCGTCGAGGATTTCGCGTTCGACGACGGCGAGAAGGACCGCAAGACGTGGCGACTCACCAGGACGGCGCCGGGAGTCTATTCCGGCACGCGGGAAGACGTTGTCGGGCAGGCACGTGCGTGGACGGACGGCAACGTGGTGCGGCTCGAATATGCCGTCTCCCTCGGCGGCTGGACCGTCGATTTCTCGGACGTCCTGGCCCTGCGTCAGGATGGATCGCTGATCAACAACGCGACCGTCGGGAAGTGGGGCATCCGGGTGGGGCGCGTCGAATTGGTCCTGCGCCGCGCTCCGGGGGCGTGATCGCCCAGACCTGCCGGTCTCCTCAGAACTCGACGTCCAGCTCCTCGACTTCCTCGGGTTCGGTGCGGGCGGCCTGCGTCCATTCGACCATGGCAGGGTGACGCAGCATTAGGTCGCAATACGCGGCCGACGCATCGTCCAGCTTCACGTCGTATGTGACAAAGCGGGTGCAGACAGGGGCATACATGGCATCCGCCATCGTGGGCGCCTTGCCGAAGAGATAGGGCCCCCCGTAACGGTCCAGGCAATCGCGCCAGATGGTCGTAACGCGCTGGATGTCGGCCTGGGCGCCGGCCCAGACCTTGAACCCGTCATGCCGGGCCTTGAGGTTCATGGGCAAGGCAGAGCGCAGATTGGCGAAGCCGGAGTGCATCTCGCCGCAGACCGCCCGGCAATGGGCGCGCGCCACCGGGTCGGCCGGGAGGAGGCCGGCTTCAGGCTTCGTTTCATGGAGGTATTCGCCGATCGCCAGCGTATCCCAGACCTTGACCGCGCCGTGCTCCAGGCAGGGCACGAGGAACGAAGGAGAGAGCAGCAGCAGTTCGGCCCGCGTCGCCGGGTCGTCGAGCGGCGCCATCCGCTCGTCGAAATCAAGCCCGGCGATCCGGCAGAGCAGGAAGCCCCGAAGCGACCAAGAGGAATAGTTCTTGCTACTGATGGTGAGCGAGGCCTTGGCCATGGACTCCACTGCTCCCTACGGTGGGCTCTGTGTCTTGGGACTGCCGCGAAAACATGCAAGTTCCGAGCCGGTCGCCCTTCATGCTCTATGCTTTTTACCAGACCGCCGCCGACGCCATGCTGCCGCTTCGGGCGTGGGCCACTGCTGCCGGCCAGACAATGGGCGGGAATGGCGGTGCCTCTCTCGACAGCTGGCGGGCTGGCAGCGCGCTATGCGAGATGATGAGCCGCGCCACCCTGACCCATCGGCGCCCGTCCTTCGGGATCTCGGAGGTCGACTACGGCAACCAGAAGGTACCGGTCCGCGAGGAGGAGGTGCATGCCACCCCCTTCGGGACCCTGCTGCGCTTCGCGAAGGAAGGCGTCCCGCCTCAGCCCAAGGTGCTCGTCGTGGCGCCTCTTTCGGGGCATTTCGCCACCCTCCTGCGCGACACCGTGCGCGTCCTGCTGCCGGAGCACGACGTCCACATCACCGACTGGGCCAATGCCCGCGATGTCGGCGTCTGGCATGGCCAGTTCGGCTTCGACGAGTATGTCGCCCACCTCATCGAATTCCTCGGCGTGCTGGGGCCGGGCGCGCACGTCGTGGCCGTCTGCCAGCCCTGCGTGCAGGCCCTGGCGGCAGCCGCGATCATGGCCGAGGACGACGATCCCGCGCAGCCGGCCTCGCTGACCCTGATGGCGGGGCCCATCGACTGCCGGGTCAACCCGACCAAGGTCAACGAACTGGCCACCGGCAAGCCGATCTCATGGTTCGAGCAGAACCTGATCGCCCGGGTGCCGTGGCGCTATCCCGGTGCGACACGGCGGGTCTATCCCGGGTTCGTGCAGCTCACGGCCTTCATGAGCATGAACGCGGAGCGGCATATCAAGGCCCAGGTCGACCTCTACCGCCACATGGCGAATGGCGAACACGAGCAGGCCGCGAGCATCAAGACCTTCTACGACGAGTATTTCGCCGTCCTGGACCTCACGGCCGAGTTCTATCTCGAGACCGTCCAGCGCGTGTTCCAGGAATTCCTCCTGGCGCGCGGGATACTCGACTGGCGCGGCCGCCGGGTCGATCCGAAGGCGATCCGTCGCACGGCGCTCTTCACCGTGGAAGGCGAGCGCGACGATATATGCGCGCTCGGCCAGACGGTCGCCGCCCACGATCTCTGTTCCAGCCTGCGTCCCTACCGCAAGAAACACTACATGCAGGCCGGCGTGGGTCATTACGGCGTCTTCGCCGGCAAGCGATGGGCGGGGCAGATCTATCCCTTGGTGCGAAACACAATACTGGCCAACGAATAGTGGGCTTTTCAGCCAGCAAATCCGCAGTACATTGGGGGTATGGCTGACTTTCCGAAGAAGACCCTCGCCGATTGGGAAAAGCTCGCTGCGAAGGAGCTGCGCGACCGTCCGCTCGACGACCTGACGTGGATGACCCCGGAGGGTATCGCGGTCAAGCCGCTCTATACGGCTGAAGACCTCGAGAAGCTCGAGACGCTTGGCTCCCTGCCGGGCTTCCCGCCGTTCACGCGCGGCCCCAAGGGCACGATGTATGCCGGCCGCCCTTGGACGGTCCGCCAGTATGCAGGCTTCTCCACCGCCGAGGAGAGCAACAAATTCTATCGCGCCAACCTCGCGGCCGGTCAGATGGGCCTCTCGGTGGCCTTCGACCTCGCGACGCATCGCGGCTACGATTCGGACCATCCGCGCGTCGTCGGCGATGTCGGCAAGGCCGGCGTGGCGATCGACTCGGTCGAGGACATGAAGATCCTGTTCGACGGCATTCCGCTCGACAAGATGAGCGTGTCGATGACGATGAACGGCGCCGTGCTGCCGGTGCTGGCCGGCTACATCGTCGCCGCCGAGGAGCAGGGCGTGCCGCAGGACAAGCTCGCGGGCACGATCCAGAACGACATCCTCAAGGAGTTCATGGTCCGGAACACCTACATCTACCCGCCCGGACCCTCCATGCGCATCGTGGCCGACATCATCGAGCACACGGCGCTCTACATGCCGAAATTCAATTCGATCTCGATCTCCGGCTACCACATGCAGGAAGCGGGCTCGACGCTGGTGCAGGAGCTGGCCTTCACGCTGGCCGACGGGCTCGAGTACGTCCGCGCGGCCAAGGCCAAGGGGCTCGACATCGACGCCTTCGCGCCGCGCCTCTCGTTCTTCTTCTGCATCGGCATGAATTTCTTCATGGAAGTGGCGAAGCTGCGGGCAGCGCGTTTCCTGTGGGCCGAGCTGATCAAGCCGTTCGAGCCGAAGAAGGCCGATTCGCTGTCGCTGCGCACGCACTGCCAGACCTCGGGCGTGTCGCTGACGGAGAAGGATCCGTACAACAACATCATCCGCACCGCGTACGAGGCGATGGCCGCGGTCCTGGGCGGGACGCAGTCGCTGCACACCAACTCGTTCGACGAGGCGATCGCCTTGCCGACGCCGACCTCGGCGCGAATCGCCCGCAACACCCAGCTGATCCTCCAGCACGAGACGGGCGTCACCAAGGTGGTCGACCCGCTGGCCGGCAGCTACTACGTGGAGTCGCTCACGGCGAGCCTGATCGCGGAAGCGCGCAAGCTCATCCAGGAAGTCGAGGCGCTGGGCGGCATGACCAAAGCCGTCGAGGCGGGCATGCCGAAGATGCGCATCGAGGAGGCGGCCGCCCGCAAGCAGGCGCGCATCGACCGCGGCGAGGAGATCGTCGTCGGCGTGAACAAGTTCCAGCTCAAGGAAGAGCCGGCCATCGAGATCCTCGACGTCGACAACGACGTCGTGCGCGAGGCGCAGCTCGGCCGCCTGAGGAAGATCCGGGAGACCCGCGACGAGGCCAAGTGCGTCGCCGCCCTCAAGGCGCTGGGCGAGGCGGCCCGTAACGGGACCGGCAACCTGCTCGGCCTGTCGATCGAGGCGACGCGCGCCCGTGCCACGGTGGGCGAGATCTCGTCGGCGCTGGAAGGCGCCTATGGCCGTTACCAGGCGACGATCCGTTCCATCGCCGGTGTCTATGCCGGCGAATGGGAGGGCGATGCCGGGCTGGATCGTATCCGCACGGATATCGCCGCCTTTGCCGAGGAAGAAGGTCGCCGGCCTCGTCTCATGGTCGTGAAGATGGGCCAGGACGGCCATGATCGCGGCGCCAAGGTGATCGCCACGGCTTTCGCCGATCTCGGTTTCGACGTCGATATCGGTCCGCTTTTCCAGACTCCGGCCGAAGCCGCGCGTGCCGCCATCGAGAACGACGTTCACGTCATCGGCATTTCCAGCCAGGCCGCCGGCCACAAGACCCTGGTGCCGCAGCTGATCGAGGAGCTGGCCAAGCAGAACGGCTCGGAGATCATGGTCGTGGTCGGCGGTGTCATTCCCGCGCAGGATTACGACTTCCTCAAGAAGGCAGGCGTGGCCGCGATCTATGGTCCGGGAACCAACATTCCTGCGGCAGCGGCGGAGATTCTCTCGATCCTGCGCGGTCGCGACCAGAAGCGGGCTGCCTGACGCGCGGGCCCGGTCCGCTCGGCAGGTCGAGGTGGCTTTGAAGGAACCGAGGAAGGAAAAGGACGGCAAGCCGGCCGGCGGGATCAACGTGCGCGCGGCGTCGCGCACCATCGACCTGTTCGAGGCCTTCGCGACGATCCGCCGTCCAATGACCGTCTCGGAAATGGCGCGCGCCCTCAAGATGCCGGTGTCGAGCTGCTTCTCGATCATCCGCACGCTGGAGGCCCGCGGCTATCTCTTCAACCTGCCACCGGGCAACAGTTTCTATCCCACCGCCCGCCTGCGCGACGTCGCGGAGGATATCACCAAGGCCGATCCGGTCCTGTCGGTGGTCGGCGGCGCGGTGCGCCAGCTTTGCGACGAATCGCGGGAGACTGCCATGTTCGGCAAGCTCTGCCGAAACAAGGTCATCCTGCTCGCCGTCGAGGTGACCTCGGCGCCTTCGCGCTACATGCCCCAGGTCGGCGATCTGCGGCCCGTGCATGCGACGGCGATCGGCAAGGCTCTGCTGGGATCGATGCGTGAAGAGGAGCTTGAGAAGATCCTCTCCCACGTGACCTTGGAGAAGGTCACGCGGCAGACGATCACCGATGCCGGCCAGCTCCGGCGGGAACTGGCCGCGAGCCGGCGTCGCGGCTGGTACACGAATGCCGAGGAGACCATCGCCGACATGACATCGCTCTGCGTGCCGCTGACGATGCGCGGCGAGCATTACGCGCTGGCGATTTCCGGCCCCACCGTGCGCATCAAGACCAACTTCAAGGAAAACCTCGAACGGCTGCAGGCCACCGCCGGGGCGATCAGCAGCAACTAGCGCGCCGGCTTTCGCGAGATTCGTTCGTAGGCTTCTGCCAGCGCCGTGCGATGTTCGGGCGTATTGTGTCCGAGCGCCTGCATGGCGGCCGAGACTTCGAGCAGATGGTTGATCTGCATATTGCGGCCCATCCTCAGCAGGCGCTTGGTCATGCGCACGCCGTCGGTCGGATGACGCGCGATGCGTCGGGCCAGCGACATCGTCTCCTCCATCAGGTTCTCCGGCTTGACGACACGGCTGACGAGGCCGATCTCGAGCGCTCGCGCTGCGTCGATCGTGTCTCCGGTGAAGGCCATCTCGCAGGCGTCGGCGAAGCTCATCGTGCGCGGCAGAAGCCAGGCGCCGCCGTCCCCCGACACCAGGCCCAGGGTGACGAAGGTCTGGGCGAAACGCGCGGTCTCGGAGGCGAATCGGATGTCGCACATCATCGCGAGGTCGCAGCCGGCGCCCATGGCCGGACCGTTGACGGCCGCGATCACCGGCACCTCCAGCGCCTCGAACAGCTCGGGGAGCTGCTGGATGCCGCGGCGGTAGGCCATCCGCGTTGCCTCCGGCCGCTCGCGATCGACCAGCGAGGTTCCGTCGAGCATGGCCTTGAGATCGCCACCGGCCGAGAAGGCCGAGCCATTGCCCGTCAGCACCAGACACTTCACCGCCCGGTCGCGATCGAGCGCGCGGATCGTGTCCACCACCTCATCGATCATCGCGACATCGGTGAAGGCGTTGCGGCGCTGCGGCCGGTTCAGGCGAACGACAGCGATGCCGTCTTCCCGTTCGACCAGGACTGCGGGCTCCATGCCAGACCCTTTCATGACGTGATGAACTGCCAGAGATCGCCCGAACGCGCCGTCGTGGCCCGGGCGCCGAGACGCTCCGCCCAATAGGCGAGCGGGCCGAACTCGGCACGCCAGGCCTGGATGGCCGATGTGTGGCGATGCAGGTCGTACTCCCAGGCGTAGCCCATGGCGCCGTGCACCTGATGGGCCACCGCGGCGCAGTCGCCGCCTGCGAGGCAGGCATTGATCCGCGCCGCTGAGATGTCACGCTCAGCATCGCCGCGCGCCAGGGCATCGTAGGCGGCATCGAGCAGGATGCGAGCGGCCGCCAGCTTGCTGGCGGCGCCCGCGATCTGGTGCTGGACGGCCTGGAAGTAGGCCAGGGGCTTGCCGAACTGCTTGCGCGTCGTCGTGTAGCCGATGGCCTGCTTGAGCGCCTGTTCGGACGCGGCGCAAATCTGCACCGACCGCATGAGCGCAGCCCGCAGCAACAGCGTGTCCGCCGGCATGTCCTTCAGCAGAACCAGAGGACGGTGCCGGCGGAAGCGAACGGTATCGCGCGGCTCGCCCGCGAGATTGTGGCCGCCTTGAATGTCGCATCCTTCCAGCGTCACGAGGGCAATCCCGTGAGGCAGAGGCAGCAGCGCATGACCGGCCTGCGCGGCCCAGGGTATGCCCGCGGCCATTCCGTCGAGCAGACCGTCGGCCAGGACGAGACCGGAGCACCCGGCCGGAGGAGCCAGGGTGAGCGGACCTGGCGGCACGGCGTGACCTGCCGAAGCCAGCAAGGCACCGGCCACGGCCGTCTCCGGCAGCGGGCAGCGCGCGGCCATGGCGGCACACGCATGGATGACGGCAAGCTCATCCTGCAATTCGCCTCCGGCGCCGCCCAGATCGGCGGATACGGCAGGCAGCGTGAAGCCGTCGCGCTCCAATGCCGGCCAGAGCTCCATCCACGCATCGCTCGCCGGGACGTCGCCACCCCTGGCGATAGGGGAGAGCGCCGCCAGCGCGCGCAGGGCCGCGGCATGGACGGGACTGTCTTCGATCATCAGCGTAATCCCAGGCCGCGCGCGATGATGCCGCGCAGGATCTCGCGGGCACCGCCGCGAATGGAATAGGACGGCGCGTGGAGCAGCGTCTGGGCGATCAGCCGGTTCATCGTGTCGGCGCTTCCCGGATCGGGTGCGCTCTCCAGCCCGTCGAGGAGGACTTCCCCGATATCCTGTTCGAGGCGCGAGCCGAGCTCCTTCACAAGGGCGGCCTCGAGATTGGGCAACTTGCCGTCGTTCAGCATCGCAGCCACGGAGACCGAGAGGCCGCGCAGGCCGATCAGCCGCGCCGTCAGCAGGCCGAGCTTCTCGGCCGGAAGGGTGTGCACGGTCTTCGTCAGGTGTCGCAGCAGGATGAAGGACGACATGAAGCGCTCGGGTCCGCTGCGCTCGAAGGCGAGTTCGCTCGTCACCTGTTCCCAGCCGTTGCCGACCGTGCCGACTACCCGGTCGTGCGGCACGAGCACGTCGTCGAAGGTCACCTCGTTGAACTCGTGCTCACCCGATATGTTGGGGATCGGCCGCAGCGTCAGGCCGGGCGATTCCATGTCGACGATGAGTTGCGAGAGGCCCGCGTGGCGCTGCGCCTGCGGGTCAGTGCGGCACAGCAGCACCATGTACTGGTTGCGGTGCGCATTCGAGGTCCACACCTTGCGGCCGCGGACGCGCCACCCCTCTACCGTCGACACTGCACTGGTTCGCAGGCTTGCCAGGTCCGACCCGCTGTCCGGCTCGCTGAGGCCGATGCAGAAGAAGAGTTCGGCACGTGCAATGCGCGGCAGGAATTCCGCTCGCTGGGCCTCGGTCCCGTAGCGCAGGAGCAAGGGGCCGACCTGCCGTTCGGAAATCCAGTGGGCGCCGACCGGCGCTCCGGCCGCCAGCAGCTCTTCCAGCAGGATGAAGCGCTCGAGCGACGAGCGCTCGCCGCCGCCATACTTCTTCGGCCAGGTCAGGCCGAGAAAACCCTCTGCCGCGAGCCGGCGGCTGAACGCGGCATCGAACTGCGACCAGCAATCGGCCCGTGGCTCGCGGGCCGCAGGATCGGACTGCAGGAAGGAGCGCAGGCGCTCTCGGAACGCGGCAAAGGCATCGAGGTCGGCGTTCCGGTGGGGAAAGGCGATCTGCAGCATGGGACTTCTAACCCAGCAGGCCGGCGGTCTTGAGCGCTTCCACCCGGGAAGCGTCGATCCCCCAGCCAGCCAGTGCGCCGGCCGGGTCGCCCCTGCGCGCCAGCTCCGCCGGCTTGTCGTTGCCCGGCATGCGCGGTGCGGGGACCGGCTGGACGATGCCGTCCAACGTCGTGAAGGCGCGCCGCGCCGCGAGATGTGGATGCGAGGGCGCCTCCTCGACCGAGAGGACGGGGGCCACGCAGGCATCGCTCTCGGCATACAGCGCCGCCCATTCGTCGCGCGTCTTCGTGAGAAGCCTGTCCGCGATCAACTTGCGCACGCGCACCTTGTCTTCGGCCGTCGAAGGCGTGAGATCGGGGTGCCCGCGCAGGCCGAGACCCGCAATGTCCGAAAAGACCTCGCGAAAGCGGGTCTCGATAGGCGCCACCGAGAGATACTTGCCGTCGGCACAAGGGTAGACGGCATAGTAGGGATCGCTGCCGTCGAGCGCGTTGGTGCCGCGCTCGGTCGAGAACAGGCCGGCGGCATTGACGCCGTAGAAGACCGTCATCAGCGACAAGGCGCCATCGACCATGGCGGCGTCCACGACCTGCCCCTTGCCGCTCGCGCGGGCCTGGACCAGCGCTGCCAGCACGCCCATCGCGATGTAGAGCGCACCGCCCCCGAAATCGCCGACCAGATTGAGCGGCGGGACCGGCGGCCCGTCCTTGGTCCCGATGGCATGCAAGGCGCCCGAGAGCGCGACGTAGTTCAGATCGTGGCCGGCATAGGCGCTGAGTGGACCGTCCTGACCCCAGCCGGTGACCCGGCCGTAGACGAGCGCAGGACGCCGCGCAAAGCAATCGTCCGGACCGAGGCCGAGGCGCTCCATGACGCCCGGGCGGAACCCTTCGAGGACGATATCGGCCTCGGCGACGAGATCGAGCGCGAGCGCCCTGCCTTCGGCGGCCTTGAGGTCGAGGTCGATCGTTCGCCGGCTGCGATAGAGCAGATTGAAGCGCTCCGGCTTGTGCGTGCCGAGCTGGACCTTGGCCGTGCGATCGACGCGCAGCACTTCGGCGCCGAGCTCGGCCAGCAGCATGGCCGCCATCGGTGACGGGCCTATGCCCGCGAACTCGACGATCCGGACTCCGGAAAGAACGCCCTTGCCGCTCATTTGCCCGCCTTGACGACACCCGCCGACGTGAGCGCCTCGATACGCTCGAGCGAGAGGCCGAGCTCGGTAAGGATGTCCTGGAAGTCGGCACCCAGCCGAGGCGCCGGTCTGTCATGCTTTGGTGGTGTCCGGGACCATTCCGCCGGCACTCGCATCGACAGTACCGGGCCCTCGGTCGGATGCTCGCGCTCCTGGAAGAAGCCGACCTCCTGGAGGTGCGGGTCCTCGAACACGTCGTCCAGACCGTAGAGCGGGGTGGCCGGGATGTCGGCCTCGGCCATCACCTCCAGCCATTCCTCGGTGGTGCGCGTGGTCAGGATCTCGGCGACGATGTCGTAGAGAGCGTCGATGTTGCGCGTGCGCGCGCCGATGTCGGCGAACCGGGGATCGCTCTCGAACAGATCGAGCTTGTCGACCGACCGGAAGAAGCGGCGCCACTGCCCGTCGTTATAGGGAAGGATCGCGAGATAGCCGTCCCGCGTCGGGTAGGGGCGGCGGCTGCGCGAGAGCTGGCGCGCATAGCCTGGAGGGCCGATCGGCGGGACGAAGGCATGGCCGCCGATATGATCTCCCAGCACGACGCTCGCCATGGTCTCGAACATCGGTACGTCGATCCGTTGGCCGCGGCCCGAACGGGTGCGCTCGTAGAGCGCGGACGCGATCGTCATCGCCGCATAGAGGCCCACGAAGCGGTCGACGACGGGAAACGGCACATAGCGCGGATCCGACCCGGTCGATTGTCCGTAGAGCGAGGGAATGGCGGTCATGGCCTGGATCAGATCGTCGTAGGCCGGCCGCTTCGCGTAGCGGCCATGGCGGCCATAGCCGTAGACGCCGACATAGAGGAGCTTCGGATTGACCGCCTCGAAGACTTCGTAGGTGAGGCCGAGCTTCTCCATGACGTGCGGACGCAGATTGTAGACGAGCACGTCGGCGGTGCGCGCCAGGTCGAGCAGCAACTGCCGGCCGCTCTCCTGCTTGAGGTCGATCGAGATGCTGCGCTTGTTGCGATTGACCGCGAGGAACGCCGCACCCATGCCCTTGTTGCGGCCGGGACCGATGCCCCGCACCGAATCGCCGCCCGCTGCCTCGACCTTGGTGACCACGGCGCCGAAGTCGCCGAGGAGCTGCGTGGCATACGGGCCCATGAGGACCGTCGTCAGATCGAGAACCTTCACGCCGGAAAGCGGCATCGTCAAAACCCCTGGAAACGCGGAACGCTTTCCCGGTCCCGCGTGGGACCGGGATACTCGAGCGAGGTCAGTTCTTCTTGGCGAGCTGCTCGCGATATTCCTTCAGAACGACGCTGCCGGCCTTGCCGCGCTTGTCGAGGTCGGCCGCCCACTGCTCGGCGACGTCGCGTGTCTTGGCATCGAAGTCCGCCTTCTCCGCATCGGTGAGGCGCAGCAGCGACATGCCACCCTGCACGAGCCGGTCACGGTCACGCACATCGTCGACCATTACTTTCTCGCAGTTCTGGCGGGAGTATTTCTCGGCCAGCGTCGACATCACCTTCTGGACGTCGGCGGGCAGGGATTTCCATTTGCGATCGCTGATGATGTAGCTCGAAATCCAGCCGCCGAAGTTCACGTCAGCCGTGCCGGTCTTCACCAGCGGGTTGAGGTCGTACGGGAACAGGCTGGTGTAGACGAAGTTGATGCCGTCGACCGTTCCGCGCGACAGCGCCTCGCGCACCTCCGGCGTCGGTATCTGGACCGGAACCGCTCCGATGCGCTGGATCACGGCGGCCTTGGCGGAGCCCGTGACCCGGATTTTCATGCCTTGCAGGTCCTTCAGCGAGTTGATCTTCTTCGCCGTGAACACCTGGTAGGGCGGGAGGTTCTGCACCAGCAGGGGACGGACGCGGTTGGCGTCGAAGTCGAGCTTGCGAAGCTGGCTGTCCGCGTTGACCAGGTGATAGTAGGCCATGGCGCCATTGCAGCCGACCGCGTCGGCGAGCGGCAGTTCGGCCACCGGCGACAGCGGCATCTTGTCGGGCACGAAGGACGGGACGACATAGGCCATGTCGGCCACGCCACTCTGCGTCAGCGAGAGCAGGTCCTTGGCCTTGCCGAGCTGCTCGGCCGGGTAATACTCGAACTTGACCTTGCCGCCGGTCTGCTTGGTGACCTCTTCCATCCATGGCTTGGTCATATTCTCGACCACGTAGTGGCCGGCAGGAAACGAGTCTGCGATCTTGATGACGATCTGGGCCGAGGCCGTCGCCGCCGAGCCGGCGACGGCGGCGAACGCGAGTAGCGGCAGGCCGAATTGCGCGATCTTCATGTGATTCCTCCTGATTTCACTGCATGTTGGACGGAAGCCACATCACCAGCCCCGGAACGACCGTCAGTAGGAACAGGACGAGGATGTGAGCCACGACGTGTGGCCAGACACCATGGAATACGGTGCCGAGTGGCATGCCTGTCGTTTTCGAGACGACGAAGACATTCAATCCCACGGGTGGCGTCACCATGCCGAGCTCGGCCGTCACGACGACCATGACGCCGAACCAGACCGGGTCGAAGCCGAGCGCTTTGATGACCGGCAGCACCACCGGCACCGTGAGGATCAGGATGGCGGCCTGGTCCATCACGCAACCGAGCACGATGTAGCCGAACAGGATGATGGCCAGGATGACGAAGGGATCGAGCGGCAGCGCCGAGACCCAGGTCACGATCGAATAGGTCGTGCGGGTCAATGTGAAGAAGTAGCCGAAGATATGCGCGCCGACGATGATCAGCAGGATCATGCAGGTCGTGCGTGCCGACCGCGAGCAGGCGGAGATGAAGGCCGCGCGGCTGAAGTTTCCGCTGCGTACCGCAAGACCCAGCGCCCCGAGAGCGCCGATCGCCGATGCCTCGGTCGGGGTCGACAGACCCGTGTAGATACAGACGGTGATCAGCCCGAAGAGCAGCAGCATCGGCCCCAGCTCCTTGAGGGCGCCGAGCTTTGCGCGCCACGGAACGGAAACCGCCGCTGGGGCAGCCTTGGGGTCGAACAGCACGATCACGTAGACCGTGAGCATGATGGCGAGGGTAACGATCAGACCGGGGATCACGCCCGCGATCAGAAGCTTGCCGACGCTGATGTCGGCGATGACGCCGTAGAGAACCAGCGCGACGCTTGGCGGGATCAGCATCGCCAGCGTGCCGGAGATCGCAACGACGCCGCTAGCCAGCTTGGGGTCGTAGCCCTGGCGCAGCATCGCGGGCAGGCTGGTCGAGGCCAGCGTGGCGGCGGAGGCGGTGCTGGATCCGGAGATCGCGCCGAACCCGGCGCCGGCCAGGGCGGTGGCCATCGCGAGGCCGCCGCGCACCCGGCCGACCCACAGCGACGCCGCCTCGAAAAGACCGTTGGCGATCCCGCTCAGGATCACGAATTCGGCCATCAGGATGAACATCGGGATAGAGACCAGCTCGTAGGCGCTGACGCTGGACAGCGTCGTCGTCTCGAGGATCCCGACAAGACTGTCCCAGCCGCCGATCATGAAGAGGCCGACGGCTCCGGCGATGGCGAGCGAAAAGGCCACGGGCACGCCGAACAGCAGCAGCCCGCCCAGAAGGAGGCAGGCGATCAGGACGGGGCTCATACGCCGTGGTCTCCTTCGGCTGCGTCGTGCTGGAGGGTCGCATCGGACTGGACGACCTGGATCACCAGGCGGAGGACGAACAGGCCCAGTCCCACGGCAACGATCGTGTAGATCGGCCAAGTGACCCAGATGTAAGGCCCGATGATCTCGTCCCCGCTCTGGAAGGCATCGAAAGCCTTCAAGGCGAAGGCGCCGCAGGCGATAGCGAAGACACAGGCGGCAAGCACGTTGCCGAGGCGTGTAAAGGCGGAACGCACCGGCAGCGGGAGCAGCTTGACGAAGAGATCGACCGCGATGTTGCCGTGACAGCGCTGCACGTACCCAAGCGGCAGGAAGAAAAGGGCCGCCATCACGTAGAGCCCGATGAATTCGTAGGCCCAGGCGAGCGGCGCGTTGAACGCGTAACGAAGAATCACGTCGCACGCGATGATCGCCATGATCAACACGGTGGCGGCGATGCCCAAGTACCGGGCGCCGTTCTCGCAGGCGCGAATGACGTTGGCCAACCTTCCTCCTCGACGTCTGTGCGTCAGCATTTTTTGCTTATTGGATACCTTTTCCGTATTTTGAAAGAATATTCAAACTGGAATCTCAAAGCAGAACCGCTCAGCGGACTCTGTGAGGCGGAGGCCGCCGCGCGTTATCGAAATGACGCGGAAGGGATCGAAATTGGCCGCGCGGGACAATGCCTGGCGGCAGGCGCGCTTGCGTTCACCCGGGCAATCGGGCGAATCGACAGCCGGTGGGCGGCTGGGTGAGGCTTAAGTGCCTCCTCAGTTACTTCCGCATCGCCTGACTTTCTTCCGGCGTGAGCGGGCGCTCGCGGAAGAAGAGTGTCTTGCCCCTGATCGTGCCAAAGCCCGTCTGGGCTTCGAGCTTGGCCGGATACCGGACCTGCGTATCGTCGAAATGGGCGAGCCAGATCTTCATCGGCCGCTCGCGTTCGGTCTCGGCTTCCTTGGGTGCGTCGTAGAATTCGCCGGCCACCCGCTTGGTGAAGATCTCGCAAACCAGGAGGTCTCCGCGGGCCCCGGGAACGCCTGCCGTCGCGGCAGGCTCCGTCCCGACCTTCTTCAGGATCACGTCGATCCGGCGCTTTCCGTCGTTGGTCGCGACCGTGCGATCGCAGGCACCGTCGCCGGCAAAGCCCACCGTGAGCGCGGCCGAGAGCGGGTCGAGCGAGCCGCGCCGCTCGTTTTCCGGGATGGCCTGCTGCGGTTGGGGCTTCCATTCCGGATTGTGCGTCTCGCGCAGTTCGCCGCCGACATACTGTGCCGTCCAGGTGCGCGGCTTGTCGCCCACCATGATCGAGAGCGAACCGGCGGCGGGCCGGGCGCCGGCGGCAGTGAACCCGCCCCAGGCACGATTGCGGCCGTCGTAGTTCATGGTGACGGCGCGCAGCAGGCCTTCCTTGAAGGTGCGGCTTTCGACGTCGTAGTTGGCGCCATTGAAGCGCGCCGTGAGATCGATGCGGAAACCCGAGAAGCCGGCAAAGCTGATCTCGTACCCGATCTCCACCTGGCGCGCGCCCTGTGCAAAGGCCGGAGAAGCGGCCGCGCACAACGCAAACGCCAGCAAGGCCTTACGAAATCTCATGAATTCCCTTTCCGACGGGGGTTACGCCGGGCCTCAGGGCACGATAGAAGGCCGGCGCGTCCCGCGCCATACAAGTTGAACAGCCAATAAGGCAATTTTGGTCCATGTCGCCGCCGACCAGTGACCGCCCCCCGTCGATGAACCCCTCCCGTACCTGGGGGGTGATCAGGACCCTCGCGCCCCATTTGTGGCCGAAGGGGGAGCCGCGGCTGCGCGCCCGCGTCGTGGTCGCCATGGTCCTGCTGGTGCTGGCGAAGGTGACGAACGTCTACGTTCCCATCCTCTACAAGGACTCGGTGGACGCTCTCGGTTCAGCCACTGTGCAGGCCGTCACGGTGCCGTTCGTCCTCATCCTCGCGTACGGCGTCGCGCGTGTCGCCGCACAGGCTTTCGGCGAGGTCCGCGATGCCGTCTTCGCACCTGTTTCGCAGCGTGCGATCCGCAATCTGGCCCTCGATGTCTTCCGGCATCTCCATGCGCTCTCCCTGCGCTATCACCTGGAACGCCAGACCGGCGGGTTGAGCCGCGTGATCGAGCGCGGCACCCAGGGCATGGAATTCCTGATCCGCTTCACCACCTTCAACATCCTGCCGACCCTGTTCGAGATCGCGCTGGTCGGCGGCATCCTGTGGAGCCTCTACGATTGGCGCTTCTCGGCCGTCACGCTGGCCGTCATCGCCGCCTACATCGCTTTTTCGATCATCCTCTCGGAATGGCGCATCCAGTTCGTGCGCCACATGAACGATGCCGACACGGAGGCCAACGCCAAGGCGATCGACAGCCTGCTCAACTACGAGACGGTGAAGTATTTCGGCAACGAGGCGCACGAGGCGCGGCGTTTCGATGTCGGCCGTCGCCGCTACGAGACCGCCGCGATCCGTTCGAGCCGGACTCTGTCGCTGCTCAATATCGGGCAGGGCGCCATCATCTCCGTGGGCCTCGTGATCGTGATGGCGATGGCGGGGCAGGGGGTCGTCAACGGCACCATGACGATCGGCGACTTCGTCGCGGTCAACGCCTTCCTCATCCAGCTCTACATGCCGCTCAACCTGCTGGGTTTCGCCTATCGCGAAATACGCAACGCGCTCGTGAACATGGAGAAGATGTTCGGCCTGCTCGGCGTCGCGGCGGAGATCGCCGACAAGCCGAACGCCCCCGCGCTCGCCGTGGCGGGCGGCGAGATCGTTTTCGACCATGTCGACTTCCACTACGAGCCGGCGCGGCCGATCCTGCATGACGTGAGCTTCCGCGTGCCTGCCGGCCAGACCGTGGCCATCGTGGGCTCCAGCGGCGCGGGCAAGTCCACCATCTCCCGTATCCTGTTTCGCTTCTACGACGTGGCGTCGGGCAGCGTACGGATCGACGGCCAGGATATCCGGGACGTGACGCAGGCAAGTCTGCGTGCCGCGATAGGCGTCGTCCCGCAGGATACCGTGCTGTTCAACGACACGATCTACTACAACATCTGCTACGGCCGTCCCGACTGCACGCGCGAACAGGTCGAGGCGGCCGCCCGGCTCGCGCGCATCCACGATTTCATCGCGGCACTCCCCCAGGGCTACGACACGACGGTGGGCGAGCGCGGCCTGAAACTGTCCGGCGGCGAGAAGCAGCGGGTCGCGATCGCCCGCACGATCCTCAAGGACCCGCGCATCCTGCTGTTCGACGAGGCCACCAGCGCCCTCGACACCCGAACCGAGCAGGAGATCCAGCGGTCGCTGGAAGAGGTCAGTCGCGGTCGCACCACCGTCGTGATCGCCCACCGTCTGTCGACCATCATCAATGCCGACGAGATCGTGGTGCTCGACCGCGGCCGGGTGGTCGAACGCGGCCGCCATGGCGACCTGCTGGCCCGGGACGGCATTTACGCCGACATGTGGCGCCGCCAGCAGGAAGCGGCTGCCGAGGCGGCCAGGCATGTCGAGGAGCCTCCCTCCCTCCGGGACGAGGGCCACCTCCGTGTCGGCGACTGACGCACCGGCGACGGGGCCCTGGCGCACGCTGCTGCCGGTCTTCGCCGCCTGTGCCGCGATCGGCCTGCAGGCCGGCGCGGCGATGCCGCTGGTGCCACTGGCCCTGGATCGGCAGGGCGTCGACAAACTCACCATCGGCGTCGTCACGGCCGCCTGGGCGCTCGGCATGCTCGCCACCGCGCCCCTCATCCCGCGCCTTGCCGCGCGGCTGGGCGCCGTGCCCTTCATCGTGTGCGCGGTCGTCACGGGAGCCGTCGTCACCGCGGGCTACACGGTCACGCAGGGCCCGGTCGCCTGGTTCCTCCTGACTTTCCTGCACGGCGCGGTCGGCGCGGTGCCGTGGGTCGTGACCGAGATCTGGATGAACGTCGTGGTCGAGGAACGCCACCGCGGGCGGGTGATGGGCGTCTATGCGGCCCTGGTGGCGCTCGGCCTTGCGCTGGGGCCGCTGGTTTTGCAACTGGTCGGCGTCTATGGGCCGACGCCGTTCCTCACCTGCTCGGCGCTTGCGCTTCTCGTGACGCTGCCCTTGGTGCCCTACTGGAAGGCCGCGCCGGCGGTGGAGCATGTCGCGGGCGGCGGCTATGGCGCCATCGTACTTGCCGCGCCGCTCGCCATGCTGGCGGCCTTCGCCTCGGGCCTGGGCGAGCAGGTCGCCTTCAGCTTCCTGCCGGTCTATGCGGTCGGGACCGGCGTGGCGCCGGAAACCGGCGCGCTCTGGCTGTCCGCCTTCGTCATCGGCAACGTCGTGCTGCAGTGGCCGATCGGATGGCTCGCCGACCATGCCGACCGGCGGGCGGTACTCGCAGGCTGCACCATCGCAAGCCTCGTCCTGGTGTTGCTTCTGCCGGTCGTCTCCGTGCAATCCCTGGCGATCATCGCCGTGATCATGCTCTGGGGCGGCATCTCCTTCGGCATCTATCCCGTGGGACTGGCTCTGCTCGGCCAGCGCTTCAATGGCGGCGACATCGCACGCGCGAACACTGCATTCACGATGCTCTACATCATGGGCGGTTTCGTCGGCCGGCCACTCACGGGCGCCGCCATGGATGCGGTCGGCGAGCCGGGACTGGGGGCGACACTGGCCGTTTTCTATGGCCTTACAGCGGCGGCTGCGTTGCTGGCATTGCGCCGCCGCGGCTGATAAGTCTGCCCGGACATGAGCGCGTCTGCCGCCACGTTGGAGTCCCAAGCCGATCCTCTGCTCGCCCCGCTCCTGGCGGGCGATCGCCGTGCGCTCGCGCAGGCCATCACGCTGGTCGAATCGACCCGCAGCGACCATCGCGAGCGCGCCGACGCGCTGCTGGCCGCGATCCTGCCGCATACCGGAAAATCGGTGCGGCTCGGCATCACGGGCGTGCCCGGCGTCGGAAAATCGACCCTGATCGAACGGTTCGGCCTTGCCCTGCTGGAGCGGGGGCGGTCGCTCGCCGTGCTGGCGATCGATCCGTCCTCCAAGCGGGGCGGGGGCTCGATCCTGGGCGACAAGACCCGCATGGAAGAGCTGTCGCGCAACATGGGCGCCTTCATCCGGCCGTCTCCGGCCGGCATGACCCTGGGCGGTGTGGCACGGCGCACGCGGGAGACGATGCTGCTGGTCGAGGCTGCCGGCTTCGACACGGTGATCGTCGAGACCGTCGGCGTGGGCCAGTCCGAGACCGCCGTGTCCGACATGGTCGACATGTTCATCGTGTTGCTGCTGCCGGCCGGCGGCGACGACTTGCAGGGCATCAAGCGGGGGGTCATCGAGCTCGCCGACCTGATCGTCGTGAACAAGGCCGACGGCGACCTCAAGGCGACTGCGAAGCGCTCGGCTGCCGACTACCAGCATGCCTTGCGCATGTTGCGGTCGCCGACGGCGGGATGGACGCCCGAAGTCACCACCTGTTCCGCGCAGACCGGGGATGGTGTCGTCGAGCTGTGGGACGTGGTCCGGCGTTTCAACGAGGCGGTCGGGCCGAAAGGCATCGCGCGGCGCCGCGCCGAGCAGGCGCGCGCCTGGATGTGGAACGAGGTCGGCGAGACCCTCCTCGCGGAGCTCAAGAAGCATGCCGAGGTCCGCAAGCTCGTGGGCGGACTGGAGCGCGACGTCGAGGCAGGCCGCACGACGCCGGCTGCCGCGGCACGACGCATGATGGAGGCTTTCCATGGCCGTTAAATCCCTCGTGAAGCGGGCCCGCCGCGCGGCGGCCGAGCAGCAGGAGCCGTTCTGGAAGCGCAAGACGCTGGCCCAGATGAACAAGCAGGAGTGGGAATCGCTCTGCGACGGCTGCGGCATGTGCTGCGTCAACAAGCTGGAATACGAAGGGACCGGAGAGCTGGCGCAGACCGACACGTGCTGCAAGCTGCTGGACCCGAAGACGGCGCGCTGCCGCGACTACAAGAACCGCAAGAAGATCGTGCCGGATTGCATCCAGCTCACCCCAAAGGTTGTGGCCAAGATGAACTGGCTGCCCAAGACCTGTGCCTACCGGCTGGTCCATTTCGGCCAGGACCTCTATTGGTGGCATCCGCTGCTCTCGGGCGATCCGGAAACCGTGCACGCAGCGGGAATCTCGGCGCGGGGCCGGGTCATCCCGGAGGATCAGGTCGAGGACATCAGCGAAAGAGTGGTGGACTGGTTCGCTTGACGGCCACCGCCGGGCCCCTTAAAAAGCCGGCCTTCCCGCCGTTCGGCGGGATCGTTTTTTCAGCGGAAGTCGCCATGCCTCGTCGTTGCGCCCTGTCGGGCAAGGCCGTCCAGTACGGCAACAATGTGAGCCACGCCAACAACAAGTCGCGGCGCCGGTTCATGTCCAACCTGCAGGTCGCCTCGGTCCTGTCGGATGCGCTGGGCCATTCCGTCCGTCTGCGCCTGACGCCGCGCGGCATCAAGACGATCGAGCATAACGGCGGTATCGACGCCTACCTGCTCGGCACCAGCACGGCCAAGCTCAGCCCGGAGATGAAGGTGCTGAAGCGGCGGGTCGTGACCGCCAAGGCGAAGAAGGATGCAAAGAAGGCCGCGTAAGCGGCCTTTTTCTTTGGATCCCTAAGGGGCGATCTCGAACATCATCAGGATGTTCCGCTGCAGCGGATTGAAATTGTCGTCCGACATCAGCCAGAGCAGCGTCTCGCCGCGGGCCCCGCGTCCTGCGGCCAACCCTTCCAGATTGTCGACCGCATAGGGCGAGGCGAGCCGCGCCAGTTCCTGCGGCTGCGCCACGGCGCCGGGCTTCACTTGGCTGGCTTCCAGTCGCATGACCCGGCAGCGTACGCCGCGGATCATGTCGAACGCCCGCTCGAGCAGCGCATAGGACCCGTCCGGCATCACCGCGATGGCCGTAGGGCTGAAATCGGGGATGCGGGCGTACTCGAAATCGCTCCACTGGTAGCGGCCGGGGCCGGTGGGCTTGCCGATCCAGCCTGCGACCGTCCCCGGCTGGCGGCTGTAATCCTCGCTGATCGCGATCACCGTCCCGTCGGCCAGCGCGGTCAGGGCCTCGATCCCGCCATTGGCCGGCTGCCGGCCGATGTCGGCCGGACCCTCCACGGGAGCCGGTGTGCCGGTGAGGGAGGGATAGCGCCAGAGGCGATGGCGGCGCTCCAGGCCGACCAGCCAGGACCCGTCGGGCAGGCGGGCGAGCGACTCGGCGTCCGCCTCGGCCTTGCTGTGGATGGGATTGCCATCGAGGCCGCGCAGCTGGCCGATCGTGGCCCCGCCGATGCCCGCGAGGTCGCCCTTCGCGTCGTACTCGAGCGTCGCCGTGAGCCAGGCGCCCTCGTCGGAGATCGTTGTCAGGGAGCGACCGTCGGGCGCGACATGCAGGTCGGACCAGCCGCCGAAATGCGGGGAGGGCGACTTCATCTCGATGCCGCCCCGCCAGATCAGGCTGCCGACGCGCCTGGCGTCGGGCTCGTCGATCTTGAGGGCAAGCGAGGAGGAACGGACCTCGATCTGCTGCGGCTGTGCCGAGGCCGGCGGCGGCGCGACGCTGGCGCACGCCGTCGCGACGAGGCAGAGCGCCGCGACGCACCGGGCAATACGGAACATGCGCAAGGTCAGGCGGCGCGCTTGCCGGGCTTGCCGCCGGCTCCCTTGCCGCCGCCGCGATGGCCGCCACGTGCGGCCCGCACGTCGCGCATCTCCTCCTCGTCGAACAGGGAGGCGAGCTGCTCCATCATGGTGCCGCCGAGCTGGTCGGCATCGACGATGGTGACGGCGCGGCGGTAGTAGCGCGTGACGTCGTGGCCGATGCCGATCGCGATCAGCTCGACGGGCGAGCGGGTCTCGATCCAGTCGATGACGTCCCGGAGATGCCGTTCGAGATAGTTGCCGGGATTGACCGACAGCGTGGAATCGTCGACCGGCGCGCCGTCCGAGATCACCATCAGGATCTTGCGTTCCTCGGGGCGCGGCAGCAGGCGGTTATGCGCCCACAGCAATGCCTCGCCGTCGATGTTCTCCTTGAGGATACCTTCTCGCAGCATCAAGCCCAGATTCTTGCGGGCCCGCCGCCACGGCGCATCGGCCGGCTTGTAGATGATGTGCCTCAGGTCGTTGAGGCGGCCGGGATTGGCCGGCTTGCCCGCGGCGAGCCACTGCTCGCGGCTCTGGCCGCCCTTCCAGGCCCGTGTCGTGAAGCCCAGGATCTCGACTTTGACGCCGCAGCGCTCCAGCGTGCGGGCGAGGATGTCGGCGCTCATGGCGGCGACCGTGATCGGCCGGCCGCGCATCGATCCCGAATTGTCGATCAGCAGCGACACCACGGTGTCGCGGAAGTTCGTGTCCTTCTCCTGCTTGTAGGAGAGGGAGTGCATGGGGTTGGTGATGATGCGCGTCAGCCGCGCCGCATCGAGTATGCCCTCGTCGAGGTCGAAGTCCCAGGCGCGGTTCTGCTGCGCCATGAGGCGGCGCTGCAGGCGGTTCGCCAGCTTGCCGATCACGCCCTGCAGGTGGTTGAGCTGCTGGTCGAGATGGTTGCGCAGGCGACCGAGCTCCTCGGCATCGCACAGCTGGTCGGCCTCGACGATCTCGTCGAATTTCTGCGTATAGGCGTGGTACTGCTGGCCGGCCGGTTCGTTGGAGAGGGCGCCTGGCGGCAGCCATGGCCGCTCGGCGCGGCCCGGCTCCTCCTCGTCGCCCGAGCCCATCTGCATCTCGGTCTGGGCCTGGTCGGCGGTGGTCTCGGAGGCATCCTCCTGCTCGGAGGCGTCCTCGGTCTCCTCGCCCTGGGCGCCATAGCCCTGGGTCTCGCTCGAATCGCTCTGGTCGTCGCCGGTCTCGTTGGACTGACCGTCGGCGTTCTCCTGATCCTGCGATTCCTCGGTATCGTCGTCCTGCAGGTCGGCCGTCTCGTCGCCGAGCTTGAGGTCGCGGATGAGTTGCCGCGCGGCGCGCGCGAAGGCTTCCTGGTTGGCCAGCGACTCGCGCAGCTTCTGGAAATCGCGGCCGGCCGCGCTCTCCACGTCGGAGCGCCACATGTCCACCATCGCCTTCGCCGATTCCGGCGGGGCGGCGCCCAGGAGCTGTTCGCGGGCGATCAGGCCGATCACGTCGGCGAGCGGCGCGTCTTCCTTGTTCTTGACGCGCGCATGGCCGCGCTGCTCGGAGCGCTGGCGCCACAGCGCCGAGAGATTGTCGGCGACGCCGGCCATCTTGCGGGCACCGAGGGCCTCTACGCGGACCTGCTCGACGGCCTCGAAGATCGCCCGGGCGGCCTCTCCGCGCGGCACGCGGCGCAGATGGGTCTTGCGGTCGTGATGGCGCAGCTTGAGCGCCATCGAATCGGCCTCACCGCGGACACGGCTGACGTCTTCGGCCGGCAGGTCGCGTGCCGGCACGGTGATGCGGGCCTCGCTGCCGAGCAGCGAACCGCCATCGGGGACGAAGGAGACGTTCACGTCCTTATGCGACACCGCACGCATGGTGGTGGCGGTGACGCGGCGGAACTCCTCGATCGGAGTCGTGTCCTTGGCCATGCGGCCCTCTTAGTGCTTCGTGCCCTTGGTGCTGCCGGCAGGGAGTTCCTTGCCGAAACAGCGCTGATAGTACTCGGCGAGCGTGCTGCGCTCGACCTCGTCGCACTTGTTGAGGAAGGTGAGGCGGAAGGCGAAGCCGACGTCGCCACCGAAGATGCGGGCGTTCTCGGCCCACGTGATCACCGTACGCGGCGACATGACGGTCGAGATATCGCCGGCGATGAAGCCCGCGCGCGTCAGATCGGCCAGAGCCACCATCGCGCTGATGGTCTTGCGACCCTCTTCGGTGTCGTAGTGCGGCGTCTTGGCGGCGACGATGTTCACTTCCTGATCGTGCGGCAGGTAGTTCAGCGTCGTGACGATCGACCAGCGGTCCATCTGGCCCTGGTTGATCTGCTGCGTGCCGTGATAGAGCCCGGTCGTGTCGCCGAGGCCGACCGTGTTGGCCGTCGAGAACAGGCGGAAGGCCGGGTGAGGGCGGATGACCTTGTTCTGGTCGAGCAGCGTCAGCTTGCCTTCGACCTCGAGCACGCGCTGGATCACGAACATCACGTCGGCGCGGCCGGCATCGTATTCGTCGAACACCAGCGCGGTCGGGTTCTGGAGCGCCCACGGCAGGATGCCTTCGCGGAACTCGGTGATCTGCTTGCCGTCGCGTAGCACGATGGCGTCCTTGCCGATCAGGTCGATACGGCTGATGTGGCTGTCGAGGTTGACGCGCACGCAGGGCCAGTTGAGGCGCGACGCGACCTGCTCGATGTGGGTCGACTTGCCCGTGCCGTGATAGCCCTGGACCATGACGCGGCGGTTGTGCGCAAAGCCGGCGAGGATCGCCATCGTCGTGTCGTGATCGAAGAGGTAGGCGTCGTCGACTTCGGGCACGTATTCGGTCGGCGTGCTGAAGGCCGGCACTTCCATGTCTGTGTCGATACCGAAAACCTGACGGGCGGAAACCTTGATATCCGGCATGCCCGAGACATTCTGGCGGGCCGCGGTCGTCGTAGAGGCCATCACACGGATTCCTACATAACAATGCCCGCCAAATTGCGGGCAAAAGACATAGTCGCAGGCCCATTTGTGCCCTGCAAGCGGCCAAATGCAGGGACTGACCCGAATAGGGCTAATCGGTCGACCGAACGTGCTCCGACGCCCGCAGTGTGGAATAGGCGGCGTTGATTTCCTTGAGCTTTTCCTCGGCCGACCGTGCTCCACCATTGGCGTCGGGATGGTGGAGTTTCACCAGCTCCTTGTAACGGGATTTCACGATCGCCTGCGTCAAGGGCCATGAAAGTTCAAGAACCTCCATGGCGGTCCGTTCGGCGGGCGTCAGCTGCTCGCTGCCGTCCATCTTGGGCGGCGGCCGTTCGCCGAGGCCGGCATCGTCGGCCAGGCCGAGCGGGTCCTTGATGGCATTGCCGTTGCGGCGCGCGCCGAGCGGCCAGACCGGCCGCCGCCAGGTCGTGTCGGCGCGGATATGCGCCTCGATCTGATCGGCGTCGAGGCCCGCGAAATAATCCCACTTCTTGTTGTAGTCGCGTACGTGCTCGAGACAGAACCAGCGATACTCGTCGAGCTTGTCGCGCGCGCGCGGCGCGCGGAACTCGCCTGCCAGATTGCAGCCCGGCGCCTCGCAGACCCTCTGGTGAGGGCGAGTGGCCGTTGCGGCAATCAGGGGTTTGGCTCGGCGGCGCGCCATCGGGCTAATATGTGTTGGTGATTGCGGACGGGCAAGGGAGACGCGCGATGGGCAAGGTGGCAATGGCGATCGACGGCAAGCTGCGCGATGCCTTCGCGCCGATCCGTCTCTCGATCGAGGACGAATCGTCCCGCCATCACGGACATGCCGGCTGGCGCGAAGGGGGCGAGACGCATTTCCGCGTCGAGCTCGTGTCGGCCGCCTTCGAGGGCAAGCCCCGCGTCGCCAGGCAACGCCTCGTCTATGCCGCGCTCAAGGAAGAACTCGACGCGGGCTTGCATGCGCTGGCATTGACCACGCTGACGCCGGACGAGGATTCCCGGCGCTAGCCTTCCATGTCGACAGGCTTGTCCGCTGCGGCGGCGCGCACCGCTTCGGCATCCGGGCCGGTGTAGAACTCGGGCACCCAGCGCCGCGTGACGTCGCTGTCGGACGCCCAGGCATGGCACGTGTCGAGCATGTAGGGTTTCCGCCGCGGCTTGGGTGGCGCATCCGGATCGGCGGCCGGCAGCGTCCCGGCCTTCTCGCGGTGGGCCCGGTTGAGGTCGCGCGCCTTCTTGGACGAGACGGTCTGGAAAGCCGTCGTGGCGACAGGCCCCAGCAACTCGACGAGATGCGTGCAGCCATGCACCCCGCCCAGCCGTGCGCGGACCTCGCGATGGAAGCCGCCCCCGATGCGCAGGCCGATCAGTTTCCTGAAGTTCGGCGTGATGTCGGGACACATGCGGTAAGGCGATTTGTCCGTCACGGCCTCGACGTCGACGATCGTGAATTTGTGGTCGATGGTGAGCCGGATCGACATGTCGTGGATGAAGTCGCCGGGCTGTAGCGGGCCACGCCATTCGTTGGCGTGCTCGTAGGATTTCTCGTCGGTGATCCGGCCCTCGATGTCCCACAGGCCGTCGTCACGGAAGAAGCCCTGGCAGGTCACGCGGCGGGTGTGGAGATGCTGTCGCCCGACCGGCGGCGAAAGCGGCATGGATCGTACCTCTTCGGCTCGAAGGAATGTCAGTCGCCGGACTGTATGGCGGCGGGGGGCACGATGCGCAACTCGGTGACGCGCGTGCCCTCGCGCTTCAAAATCTCGAAGCGGAAGCCATAGAAGGCATAGGTCTGGCCCACTTCGGGAATGCGGCGTGCCTCGTGCAGGATCAGGCCGGCGATGGTCGTCGGGCCCTCTTCGGGCAGGTCCCAGCCGAAATCGCGATTGAGATCGTGGAGGGAGAGGTCGCCCCGGCAGGTGAAACTGCCGTCGGCATGCGGAACGACGCCGTCGCGCACGGCGTCGTGCTCGTCCTCGATCTCGCCGACGATCTCCTCGAGGATATCCTCCAGCGTCACGATCCCGCGCAGTTCGCCGTATTCGTCGACCACGAGGGCGAAATGCTCGTGACGCTTGCGGAAGGCCTCGAGCTGGTCCGGCAGGGAGGTCGATTCAGGGATGAACCAGGGCGGCGTCATCACGTCATCGATGCGGACCGCCTCCGGTCCCCCGGCCGCACTGACGGCGCGGAACAGCGCCTTGGCATGGAGCACGCCCACGATGTTGTCGGCCCCGCCGCGACAAAGCGGGATACGCGTGTAGGGTGCCTCCAGGATCTGGGCGGCAATGGACGAGACGGGCGCGTCCGCATCGATCAGGACGAGGTTGCCGCGATGGGTCATGACATCGCCGACCGTCCGGTCGCCGAAATCGAGGACGGACCGCAGCATCGCCGTCTCTGCGGGCAGTGTTTCGTCCGGCTGCACGCCACCCAGTCGTTCGATGGCGCCGCGGAGCAGCGTCGTCTGTTCGCGCCGCCAGGTGGCAGGCGATGCGCGCACTCCCGCGATCTTGAGGATGAAATGGGCGGCGGCGGTGATCGCCACCATCACCGGGCCGAAGACGCGCAAGGAGAGGGTGATCGACGGACCAAGGGCGAGCGCGATACGGTCGGCGTTGAGGAGCGCCCACCGCCGCGGCAACACCTCCGACACGAGGGCGATCAGGCCGGCGACGACGAGGGTCGCGTAGGCCACGCCGGCGAGGCCGAAGGAGATGGTGAGGCAGAGCGTGGCCACCGATGCCGCCAGCACGTTGGCCAGGTTGCGGCCGAACAGGATCGCGCCGCCGGCGCGGTCCTTGCGATCGAGCAGGGCCAGCACGATGCGGGCACGTTCGTTGCCCTGGTAGGCGAGGCGCTGCATGCGCGGGCGCGAGGCGTTGGCCAGCGCCGCTTCCGCAGCGGACAGGGCGGCCGACAGCAGGAGGCAGAGCAGCACCGCCGGTGCTGCCAGGAGCATGAACAGGTCGAACGCGGTCGCGCCGGCCATGCCGTGTCAGGCGGCGATGGCGTCGGCGAGCAGCGTTCTCAGGCTCGCCTCGTCGACCTCGCGCGTGACGAACGATTTGCCGATCCCGCGTGCCAGCACGAAGGTCAGCTTGCCGTCCTCGGCCTTCTTGTCGCCGCGCATGTGCTCGACCAGCTTTCCGGCATCCCAGTGCCTGCGATTGTCGCCGCCGATGGTCCGCAGGCGGACCGGCAGACCGACCGCCCCCAGATGGGCGCGGACGCGGCTTGCGTCGCCGGCCGGGCAGAGTCCGATTTGTGCGGACAGGTCGAAGGCCATCACCATGCCGGCGCCCACCGCCTCCCCGTGCAGCAAATCCGGGCCGTAGCCGGTTTCCGCCTCGAGGGCGTGGCCGAACGTATGGCCGAGATTGAGCAGCGCCCGCAGATCGGCGGTCTCGCGCTCGTCCGCAGCGACGATGCGTGCCTTGGAAAGGCAGCTCCGCTCGATGGCGTAGGTCCGCGCTGCCGGGTCGCCCGACAGGACGGCGGAGCCGTTCTGTTCGCACCAGTCCCAGAAGGCGGGATCGTCTATCAGCCCGTACTTGGCGACCTCGGCATATCCTGCCAGCAACTCGCGCCGCGGCAGCGTGTCGAGGACGGTCGTATCGGCCAGCACGAGCCGCGGCTGGTAGAACGAGCCGACGAGGTTCTTGCCGTGTCGGGTGTTGATGCCGGTCTTGCCGCCGACCGAGGAATCGACCTGGGCGAGCAGGGTGGTGGGGACCTGGATGAAATCGACGCCGCGCAACAGGACCGACGCGGCGAAGCCGGTGAGATCGCCCACCACGCCGCCGCCCAGCGCCACCAGCGTGGTCTTGCGGTCGGGTCTCAGGTCGAGCAGGTCGTTCATCAGCCGGCCGAACGACGCGAACTCCTTGCTGCTTTCGCCCGCCGGCACGGTGACGGTCGCCGTCTTCACACCCGCCTTGGCAAAGGACTCGGCGAGGCGACGGCCGTAGATCGGCGCCACCGTCTCGTCGGAGACGATCACGACGCGGGGAGCGGCGAGCAAGGGGCGGGCAAGCTCGCCCGCACGGTCGATCAGCCCCGGGCCGATCACGATGTCGTAGCTGCGTCCGGCGAGGTCGACCCGGATCGAGCGTGTCGCAGTCATGCCGTGTCTTTCTCCGTATGGGCCTGCAGATAGACGCGTAGCGCGTCGATCACCTGCTCGGTCGTGCGCTCGGCCGGCTGCGCCGTCGAATCGACGACGATATCGGCCTCTGCGTAAACCGGGTAACGCTGTTGCATCAGTCGCGCGAGGATCTCGCGGGGATCGCCCTGACGGAGCAGCGGCCGGTGTGTCCGCTTCTTCACGCGATCGAACAGCACGTCGAGGTCGGCGCGCAACCAGACAGTGATCGCGTGCTGTTTCATCAGAGATCGTGTGGCGGGATCCATGTAAGCCCCGCCGCCTGTCGACAGCACATGGGGCGGGCGTTCGAGCAGGCGGCCGATCACGCGGCGTTCGCCTGCACGGAATTCCTGTTCGCCGTAGCGTTCGAAGAATTCGGCGATCGTGCAGCCCGCCGCGTGCTCGATCTCGTCGTCGGCATCGACGAAGGGCAGGCCGAGGCGGACGGCGAGGCGCTTGCCGATGGCGCTCTTGCCTGCGCCCATCAGGCCCACGAGGGCCACGGTGCGCGGCAGGGACAGGGAGGGAAAAGCATCCATGGCGGGCTGTATCCATGCATGTCGCGCATATTCCCGTGCGTTTCAAGCGATGCGACCCGATCGCCGCAGGCGATTGCCGGTGGCGCGGGGGACGGGTAGTTTGCCGGCGCCGTGCCTTTGTTCCGTTCCAGAAACCGTTTCAACGTACCCACCGTGCGACTTGGCCCGGTGGTTGCGGTGGTCGTTCTCCTGCTCGTTGCGGGCGGCTTCGTCGCGCTCGCCGTCATCGAGCCGCGCCCACCCGTCCGGCATTTCGAAGTGACCGTTCCCAATGAACGTTTTGCGCGGTAGCGGCTGCTGCATCTATCCGGCCGTCGCGACGGTTTCCATGCCAGCCGAAGTCGCGTCGTGAGAACGACGCCTCCCGTCCCGCGCCCACGCGAAGTCGAGACGTTCCTCGAGATGCTGCAGGCGGAGCGCGGCGCCTCGCGCAACACGCTCCTCGCCTACAACACCGATCTGCTCGATCTGAGCGCCTTCCTCGCCCGCCGGAAGCAGTCGTTGGCGACGGCCGATGCCGTGGCGCTCCGCGCCTATCTCAAGGCTCTCGACCATGTCGGCATGACGCCGCGCACCGTGGCCCGCCGCTTGTCGGTCATCCGGCAATTCTTCCGCTTCCTGCTCGCCGAGCGGGTGCGCGAAGACGATCCCGCAAGCACGCTCGATTCGCCACGTCTCGGACGGCCTCTGCCCAAGGTCTTGTCGCGTGCCGAGGTGGACCGCCTGATCGAGGCCAGCCGGTCGCGCGACGAGGTGGATGGCGGGCGCATGGCGACCTTGCTGGAGATTCTCTACGCAGCCGGCCTGCGGGTTTCTGAACTGGTCGCGTTGCCGCTCTCGGCCGTCGAGCGCGACCCGGCGATGCTGCTGGTCCGCGGCAAGGGCGACAAGGAGCGGCTCGTCCCCCTGTCCGAGCCGGCCCGCGCTGCCATCGCAGCATGGCTGCCGATGCGCGCCGCCAGCCTGGAAGACGGCGAGACTTCGCGTTTCCTGTTCCCGTCGCGGGGGCGGACCGGCCACCTGACCCGCCAGCGGTTTGCGCAGTTGCTGAAGGAAGCCGCCGTGCTGGCCGGCATCGATCCGGCACGCGTTTCGCCGCACGTGCTGCGCCATGCCTTCGCCAGTCATCTGCTGGCGGGAGGCGCCGACCTGCGATCGGTCCAATTGATGCTGGGCCATGCAGATATCGCGACCACGCAGATCTATACGCACGTGCTGGACGAGAAACTGCGGTCGCTGGTGCAGGACAAGCATCCGCTGGCACGCCGGCGCCGACGGTCCGAAGCGTGACATGAGCTGTGTTCCGCCCGGTTGACAGGATTCGGCGACCGGGCGACACCTGACCGCAATGACGACTTACCTCGATTTCGAGAAGCCGGTCGCCGAGCTCGAAAGCAAGATCTCGGAGTTGCGCCACCTGCCGAACTCGGCCGATGTCGACATCGCCGAGGAGGTCATGCGCCTTCAGGACAAGGTGCAGAAGCAGCTGCGCGCAACCTATGCGAAGCTGACCCCGTGGCAGCGCGTGCAGGTGGCCCGCCACGCCGAACGTCCGCACGCGCAACGCTATATCGACCGTCTCCTGACCGACTACATCCCGCTCGCCGGCGACCGCACGTTCGGCGAGGACGCCGCGATCGTGGGCGGGGTCGGACGGCTGCAGGGGCGCAGCGTCGTCGTGCTGGGCCAGGAAAAGGGCGACGATACCGACTCGCGGCTGAAGCACAATTTCGGCATGGCCAAGCCCGAGGGATACCGCAAGGCGCAGCGCCTGATGCGGCTTGCCGACCGGTTTGGCATGCCGGTGCTCACCCTGGTCGACACGTCTGGCGCCTATCCCGGCATCGATGCAGAGGCACGCGGGCAGGCCGAGGCGGTCGCCAGTTCGATCGACACCTGCCTGTCGCTGGGCGTGCCGCTGATCAGCGTCGTGATCGGCGAGGGCGGTTCCGGCGGTGCGCTCGCCATCGCCTCGGCAGACCGCATCTACATGCTGGAGAATTCCGTCTACTCGGTCATCTCGCCGGAAGGCTGCGCTTCGATCCTCTGGCGTTCGGCGGCCAACGCGCAGGATGCGGCGGAGGCGATGAAGGTGACGGCGGCCGACCTGAAGCGGCTCGAAGTCATCGACGAGGTGATCCCCGAGCCGATGGGAGGCGCCCATCGCGCCCCGGACGATACGATCGACCTGGTCGGCAAGGTCGTCGTCGAGGCGCTGGACGAGCTGGTGAAGCTCGATCCCGACACGTTGCGCGAGCGGCGCCAGGAGAAGTTCCTGGCCATGGGCAAGAAGGGTCTCTGACCGCTTGCCGCTGCGTCTCAGCGTCCTCGACCAGTCGCCGATCCGCAAGGGCGGGACGCCTGCCGACGCGGTGCGCGAGACGCTCGAGCTGGCACAACTCTGCGATCGTCTCGGCTACGAGCGCTACTGGCTTGCCGAGCATCACAGCAGCGAGGCGCTCGCCGGCTCCACGCCGGAGGTCCTGATCACGCGGGTCGCCGGGCTCACGCAGCGCATGCGGGTCGGATCGGGCGGGGTGATGCTGCCGCACTACAGCGCCTACAAGGTGGCGGAGAATTTCCGCATGCTGGAGACGCTGTTTCCCGGCCGTATCGACCTCGGCGTCGGCCGCGCGCCGGGCAGCGACCAGCGCACCATGCAGGTCCTTGCAGATGGCAAGCCCAACTGGAGCAACCCGGACAAGTACCCCTATCAGGTGCGGGACCTGGTGGCATGGCTGCACGACGCGCTGCCCGAGCGGCACGAGGCGCGTGGCATCACCGCACAGCCACTCGGACCGACCGCGCCCGATGTCTGGCTGCTGGGGTCGAGCGACGACAGCGCGGCCCTGGCGGCGCATTTTGGATTGCCGTTCTGCTTCGCCCATTTCATCAACCCCGACGGCGGCGACGGCGTCACGCGGGCCTATCGCGCGCATTTCAAGCCGTCCTCGCTGCATCCGTCGCCGATGGCGATGATGGCGATTTCGGTCCTCTGCGCGGAGACGGACGAGGAAGCCGACCTGCTGTCGCGCAGCCGCGAGGTCTGGGCGATGCGCCTGCGGACGCTCGGCAATCCCGGACCCGTGCCGTCGGTCGAGGAAGCGCTGGAAGCCGCCAAGCAGCCCGGCGCCGAGCGCTGGCTGCCCGCTTTGCGCCGTCGCTCGGTCGTCGGCTCGCCCAAGACCGTGCGTGCCGGCCTAGAGCGCCATGCCGAGGCCTATCAGGTCGACGAGATCATGGCGGTCACGATCTGTTTCGACTTCGAGAAGCGCAAGCGCTCCTACGAATTGCTCGCCGAGGAATTCGGACTGGGGCGTTAGCGCGCTCCAGGACCGCGCCGCCGCCCGAGCGATGCGTTTCGCCCCGCGTTCGGGGCGACCGTCAGATGCCCGTCCGGACGAGGAGCGCTCAAAGTCCGGCGATCGGGAAGCCGCTGCCCTTTCCGTTCTGGCCGCGCCGCGCGGCGATGTGGGCGCGCGCCTCCACAGCCTTGCCGGCGCGCACGAGCGACGCAACGACCAGATACTCCAGCAGGTCGCGCTGGGCGCGGCTGCCGCCCAGCCGTTCGTGCGTGGCGAGCAACGGTTCGATCTCGGCGGCGGCGGTGTTCCAGTCGCCGGTGGCATAGGCCTTGAAGCCACGCGCCATGGGCGCGACCATGTCGCCGGCAAAGCCGCGCGGGCTTTCGGTGAACCGGGCCAGCGCCTCGTCCTCGCCCGCCATGGCGTAGCCCAGTACCGTATGCATATCGACGAAGCTGAGGCCCGGCTTGCCGAACCATTTGGTGGCGTAGTCCGCCAGTTCGCGCCACAGCTCGGGCCGCCGCGTCTGGCCGGCCATTTCGGCCCTCAGCAGGAAGGCCGGGCAGTCGGTGGCCACGTTCACCTGCGGCCCCCAGGAGGCGCCGGGCCGCAAGGCGTCGTCGTAGATGCGCCAGGCGTCGTCGTGACGGCCGGTCTCCATCGACCATAGGGCGAGATGCCAGGAATTGTGGCAATGCATCAGGCCTTCGCGCGGATAGTCCTTCATCCAGTCCTTGAGGAAGGCGAGCCCGGTCTCGCGCTCTCCCAGTTCGTAGAAGAGATGCCCGCGGATGTGCGAGGCATGGGCGCTGCGCGGATAGGCATCGAGCGACATGTCGATGTTGCGCTGGCCTTCGTCCAGCTTGCCGGTCTCGACCTGGGCGAAGGCGAGTTGCGTGCGATACCACCAATCGTCGCCGTAGTGGCGCTCCAGCGGTTCGAGGATCGCGAGCTGCTCGACCTCGCGTCCGACCTTCCCCGAAAAGCCGATCAGGCCGAACACGCTCGTCGCCGGGGCGAGCGCCATGGCGTCGCGCGGCCACTCCTTCATGTGCTCGTGGATGGCCTCGAGGGCGGCAGGCGCCTGTCCGGTCAGGATTTTCTCGAAGATCGCGATGTGGCTTTGCTCGCGCGGCGTCGTGCCGGCCGCCAGTTCCCTGGCGCGTGCAAGCGGGGCCTTGGCCTCGTGGCCGCGGCCAAGCAGCTGCTTGGCGCGCGCGAGCGAGATGTGGCCCAGCGCGAAGCCGTCGTCGGCGTCGACGGCCCGCTGGAAAGCGGAGTCCATGCCGGGCGTCGCCGCCATTAGGCTGTCCATGCCTTCCTGATAGGCGTCGCGCGCCGCGACGGAGTTGGTGCTCAGCTCGTTGCCGTACCGGTCCTTGAGCATGTCAGGCCTTGTCCTTTCCCGCGGTCGGATCCCATAGCGGCGACGCCATCGTCTCGCTGAAATTCTTGAACATCATGTTGAAGGAAATGCTGATGCGGTCGCTCTGGCCGTCGTTGGCCGGGACGGTGTGCTTCAGCCAGGACGGGAAGATGACCAGGCGTCCCTCCTTGCTCTGCGCGTTCGCGCCGTTGGCCGTAAGGCGCGTGTACTGGCGCGGCTTCGGCATGATCATCGAGGCCTGGCCGCGCGGGTCCTGGAAGAGGATCTGCGAGCCGGGGGCGGGGATCGAGACGTAATAGACGCCGCTCAGGTAGTTGTTCGGATGGTGATGCATCGGATGATAGGCGCCGGGCGGGTTCACGTTGGCCCAGCAGCCCGTGACGTCCATCGGATACTGGTCGATCTGCAGGAAGCGGGCGACGCCGCGCGCGGCCGTCTCGACCAGCTTCACGAAATCGGCGAAGGCGGGGCGCTTGTGGAGGTCCTGCGGCGTCTGCCAGTTGCTGCCGGCGGGGATGGCGGGCCGGGGGGCGATCAGCCGCTCGATTTCCACCTTCAGCCTGGCATTGAGGGCGGCGGCCGCGGCGGGCTGGAGGTCCACGATCCACAACGGGGTCGGGAAAATCTCCTGCACTTCCTGCTTCTCGATCATGGCTGCCATCATATCCCGCGATTGCCTGCCTGTCCGATAGGTGATCCAATTCGACGCAGCAAATAAGGACAGGGAGGAAGGACAGATGGCCATCACCATTCATCCGGTAACGCCCGACTTCGCCGCCGAGATCGGCGATGTCGAGCTTGGCAAGCCGCTCGCGCCTGCCGATCTCGCCGCCATCCGCGAGGCCTTCAGCACCTACGCAGTCCTCGTCTTTCCCGACCAGGAATTCGACGACGAGAGCCAGCTCGCCTTCGCGCGCAATTTTGGGCCGCTCGAGACCACCGTTTTCAAGGCCCGCCAGGACCATACGCTGCGGCTGCACGAGAACATGGCCGATGTCGGCAATCTCGATGCCCAGAACCGCATCCTCAAGGCGGACGACCGGCAGCGCCTCTACAATCTCGGCAACCGGCTCTGGCACACCGATTCGTCCTTCAAGCGCCTGCCGGCCTACTGTTCCATGCTGCACGCCCGATCCATCCCGCCGATCGGCGGGCAGACCGAGTTCGCCGACATGCGTGCCGCGTACGACGCCTTGCCGGACACGATGAAGCGCCGGATCGAGGGGCTGGTCGCGGAACATTCGATCATGACGTCGCGCGCAAAGCTGGGCTTCGCCGATTTCGACGACAACGAGCGCAAGGCTTTCGCCCCCGTCCCGCAGGTGCTGGTGAGGCGGCTGCAGGATTCGGGGCGGATGAGCCTCTATATCGCCAGCCATGCCGGTGCGATCCGCGGCATGCCGGACGACGAGGCCAGGACGCTGCTCGCCGAGCTGACGGCGCATGCCACGCAGCGTCAGTTCGTCTATTCGCACCGCTGGCGGACGAAGGATCTCGTGATGTGGGACAATCGCTGCACGATGCATCGGGGCATGGATTTCGACGACCAGCGCTACGCCCGCGACATGCGGCGCGCGACCGTTTCCGATATCGCGCCGACCTGCGAGCAGATGGGCCTCGCCGTCGCGGCAGAGTAGGCCGGCCGGCGACATCGCCGCCTGCTTTCGACCTGCGGTTTCCGTTGCGATTGGCGGGGCGTCGCGTGGCGTGATTGGCTAGGGTGCGCCTTCACGGGAGGAGCACCATGACCATCGACATCGAACCCCTGAAGAAGGAACTCGGCCGGAAGATCGAGGACGAGGATGTCGTCACGCAGGCGCCGTTGAAGGCGATGATCGCGACCTTCGACCGCGATGACAAGGTGCCGGGCGAGGGCGAGCCGATCGCGCCGGGCTGGCATCTCTGCTTCCTCCATTCCTATGCCCGCCGCAACGTGCTGGGCGAGGACGGGCTGCCCGTCGAGGGCGGCGTGCTGCCCAAGATCCCGCTGCCGCGGCGCATGTATGCCGGCTCGACCTTCACTTTCGACGGTGACATCCGGGTCGGGGACCGCCTGCGCCGCGAGACGGAATTCTCCGATGTGCAGCTCCGGTCCGGTGCCACCGGTACGCTGATCGTGACGAGCCAGACCCGGCGCATCTATACGCCGCGCGGGCTGGCGCTGACGGAAGTCGCGAACACCGTCTTTCGCGAAGAGGTCAAGGCCGGCACGAAGAGCGGCGTGCCGGTGCGCGAGGCCGCACCGGAGGATTTGCCGTGGCGGCGCACGATCAAGGCCGACCCGGTGATGCTGTTCCGCTATTCCGCCATCACCTTCAATCCGCACCGCATCCACTACGACCGCACCTATTGCATCGAGACGGAGGGATATCCGGGGCTCGTGGTCCATGGGCCGTTCGCCCAGCAATGCCTGTTCGACCTATTGCGCGACTCTGTGCCGGACCGCCGCCTGAAGAGCTTCGCAGTGCGGGCCCGCGCGCCGCTTTTCGATACGGCACCGTTCCAGGCCGTCGGGCGACCGACGCCCGATGGAACGGGCGCGGAACTCTGGACCGTGACGCCCAAGGGTACCATCGCGGCGCAGGCGACCGCGACCTTCGCCTAGATGCGCGCACCGCCCCTGCCGCGGTTCCTGATCCCGCGGCTGCCGTTCTTCTACGGCTGGGTGGTGCTGGGCTGCATCTGCCTCGCGGGCTTCGCGCGGCAGGGCCCCGCCGTTGCCGTCCTCTCGATCTTCATCGTGCCGATGTCCGATGCGTTCGGGTGGTCGCGCACGGAGATGTCGGGCGCCGTCTCGGTTGGCGGTTTGCTGGCGGCCTTCCTGTCGCCGATGATCGGGCCGTTCGTCGACCGGCAGGGCGCGCGCCTCGTCCTGTGCCTGGCGGTGGCAAGCGCGGGATTGGCCTGCATGGCGCTTTCGCTCACGCAATCGCTGCTCGTCTTCTACGTTCTGTTCTGCTTCGCCCGCATGGTCTGGGCCGGGCCGTTCGATCTCGGCCTCTACGGCGCGCTGAACAACTGGTTCGTCGCACGACGGGCCGTCGCCACGTCGATCGCCACCCTGGCGCAGATGTCGGGCCTCGTGGCGCTTCCGCTGATCGCTCAGGCCGCCATCGGCGACGGCGGGTGGCGGGCCGGCTGGCTCACCGTCGGCGGAACCGTCCTGATCGTCGGGTTCCTGCCCTGCTGGCTGCTGCTGGTGCGTCGGCCCGAGGATGTCGGCCTTCAACCGGACCGGCTCTCGACCGCGACGGCGCCGCCGCTCGTCGAGCCGCGCTGGACGCGTCCCGAGGCGATGCGGACATCCGCTTTCTGGCTGCTGTCGCTCTACACCGTGCTGGTCTTCCCGGTGCAGGCAGGCGTCAGCCTGCACCAGGTGCCGCATCTCATCGAGCGGGGCGTGCCGCCGATGCAGGCGGCCTCGGTGATCGCCCTGTTCTCGGCAATGTCGGCGCTGTCGGGTTTCTCGATCGGTTTCCTGCCCCGCCGCTGGCCGATCCGGTACCTGATGGCCGGGGCTGCGCTCGTCCTGTCGGTCGGTACGTTCGGCCTGATCGGTGTCCACTCGGCGGAAAGCGCCATCGTGCCGGCCGGTTTGTTCGGGCTCGGAATCGGCGGCCTGATGATGCTCCTGCCGATGGCCTGGGCCGACTATTTCGGCCGCGAAAGCTACGGGGCGATCCGCGGCGTGGCGCTTTCCATGCAGGTCACCGCCCAGGCGGCGGGCCCTCTTGCGTCGGGCCTGCTGCGCGACTGGAGCGGCGCCTATACCGATTCGCTGCTGCTGTTCGGCGGGCTCGCGGCGTGCGCGGTTCTCGTGGCGCTGCTCGCGCAGCGGCCGCGCCATCAGTCGTTGGCCGCACCGTAGCGAAGCGGGCGGAAGAACGCGCGGATGTCGTCGACCAGCAGGTCGGGCTCCTCCAGCGCGGCGAAGTGCCCGCCACGAGGCATCGTGGTGTAGCGGCGCAGGTTGAAGGCACGCTCCACCCATTCGCGCGGCGGCGTCGGCGCGATATCCGCCGGGAAAGCGGCGAAGGCAGTGGGCGTCTCGACGCGCGCTCCGTCCGGCAGGGCGCGTGGCTGCTGCTGCGCGGCGCCGCGATAGAGCCACGTCGCCGTGCCTGCAGTGCCGGTCAGCCAGTAGACCATGATGTTGTCGAGCAGCAGGTCGATCGGGAAGCGCGTCAGGGGATCGCCGCCGCAGTCGCTCCATGCCTGGAACTTCTCCACGATCCAGGCCGCAAGCCCGACCGGCGAGTCGGCAAGCGCAACCCCCAGGGTCTGCGGGCGCGTCGCCTGGATGCGCTGGTACGCCGTCTTGTCGTCGAGGGCACTTCCCATGCGCGCCAGCCAGGCCCGTTCGCCGGACGACAGGTCCGCGGTCTCGAGGTCGACGCCGGGCCGCAACCCCATCATGTTGAGGTGAAGGCCGAGAACGCCCGACTGCCAATCCTCCGGCTCGTTCTTCACCGGATGGTCGAACGCGCCCCAGGAGGAGACCACGGCGCCCCAGTCGCCGCCTTGCAGACCATAGGGACGGCGATAGTTCAGCTTGTCGTGCACCAGCCGATGCCACAGGGCCGCGATCGCGCGCGGGCCGACGGGGCCGATCGTGCCGTCTTCGCGAATGGGCGGGCCGGAAAACCCGTAACCCGGCAGGGAGGGCGCGATGACGTCGAACGCATCGAGGGGATCCCCGCCGTGCCGCTCCGGATGGGCCAGCTTGTCGATCAGGTCGAGGAACTCGACGATCGAGCCCGGCCAGCCATGCGTCACGACGAGGGGAAGCGGTCGCGGTGCATCTTCCACCTCGGTCCCGGGCTCGCGGATGAAATGCACGCGTTGCGGGCCGATATCGACAAGGTAGTTCGGCCAGCGATTGATCGCCTCCTGGCACCGCTGCCAGTCGTAGCCATGCCGCCAGTGGTCGACGAGGTCGTGCAGGAACCCGGGATCGGTGCCGGCGCTCCAACTGCCACCGTCGTCGATGGCGATCGGACGCCGCCAGCGGCGCAGTCGTTCGTCGAGGTCGATCAGCGCCCGTTCGGGGATGTCGACCCTGAAAGGTTCGGGGGTGTCGTATCGCATTTCGCCCATGGCAAAGGCGTAGCGCGGAACCTATCCCTCCAGCAAATCGGCCCGCAGGCGTTCGATCCGGTTGCGGTCGATGCCGAGCGCCTTCTCGGCGAAGATTTCGGGTGAACCGAAGTCGCCGCGCACCACCTCGAAGGCCGCTTCGAGGTACGGTGTCCGCGCCTCGATGATGGCGGCGCGCGTATCGATATCGAGTTCGGGATAGCGGCCGATATGGCCTGTCCAGAATTCGTTGGTGCGGAGATAGTCCTCCATCACGCTGTCCCAAGGGACGCCCAGCAGCGTGAGGAGGAGGGCCGAGGCAAAACCGGTGCGGTCCTTGCCGGCCGTGCAGTGGAACACCAGCGGCCGGTGTTCGCCGTCGCTCAGCGTCCCGAACAGCGTGCGGAAGCCCGGGGCGCAGCGGCGGGGGTAGTCGCGGTAGTGATCGGTCAGGTACTGCATCATGAGATGCGGGCTGGCCGTTCCGTCGGCGACGGCATTGCGGATGCGCTCGCCGACGCCCGGTTCGATGTGGGCGCCGACGACACGGCAGGCGAGCCCATCGATCAGATGCGGCGTCTCCGCCGCTTCGGCGACGCCGCGCAGGTCGACGATGGTGCGCACGCCGAGACCGCCCAGGGCGATCCTGTCGTCGTCGGTCAGGCCGCCGAGGTGGGCGGAGCGGAACACGGCGCCCCGCCGGACGATCCGGCCATCGGCCGTCCGGTAGCCGCCGAGGTCCCGGAAGTTGGAGCCACCCTTGAGGGCTACGACGTATGGCAGCGAGGTATCGGGCATGATGCCCGAGTCTGTATCAGAATTTTTGCGAGAGCGTTAAGAAGAAGGCCCGGCGCATGCCGTACTGCGGCGCCCCGACGCCGACGCCCGTTCCATCGCGGATCAGGTAGGTATTGTCGGTGACGTTCATGGCGTCGAAGCGGATCTGGGTGCCCTTGCTGGCCGAGATCGGGAGCTTCTGCGTCACCGAAAGGTTGAGCGTCGCATAGGCGGGCAGGGCGCTGTCGTTGGGCGTCACGACCGTGGTGCGTAGGCCACTGCCGTACAGGACGTCCGCCGACACGCGCGTGGCCCAGTCGCTTTCCATGTTGAAGACGTAGGCGGCGCCTGCGGAGCCGGTCCAGGTCTGGTTGTGGTCGGTGAAGATCCAGTTGCTCGAGATGTAGTCGAGCTCGGCCTGTTCGAAATTGAACTGGGCGGAGTTGATGTTGCGCGCCTGCGTGCGGCTCCAGGCGGCATTCGCGTAGAGCGACCAGGGGCCCTTTTCGTAGTTGGCGAACAGTTCGAGCCCGGCGACCTGGGCGTAGGCATAGTTGAACGAGGCCAGGATGATCGGCGCACCGAACTGTCCCTTGTCGAGATAGTTCTGGGCGAATTTGTAGTAGCCGGAAAGCCCGAGCGTGAATCCGTCGAGCGGCTTCACGGTGACGCCGATGTCGATATTGTCGGATCGTTCGGCCTTGACCTGGCTGTTGGTCGTCACTTCGGGGGCGGCGGTCGAGTTGGCAAGGACCTGCAGCGCGCCGGTGCCGACCTGGTTCAGCGGTGGCGGCGTGAAGTAGCGGGCGTAGCCCGCCCGGATCGAGATCTGAGGGGTGGGCTCCCACACCACGTTGATGCGTGGGCTGAGCTGGTTCTCGTTGAGCACCCCGGAGATGGCGTCGAAGCGGGCGCCGAAATTGACTGTGACGTTCGGGATCACGCGCCACTCGTCCTGGAGATAGACGCTGTAGGTCCAGCCCGTGAGGTCCGAACCCAGCACGTAGCCGACCGGCGTGTCGCCCGGCGTCGGCTCCGAATCGGGGTCCGCCGGATCCGGCCAGAAGGTCAGCGTATTGCCGCGCGTCAGGCTGGTCACGCGCTCCCGCTGGACGAGGAAGCCGCCGCGCAGCGTGTGGGCCGACGCGACCTTCCAGCTTGCGTCAGCCTGCGTGCCGACGGCCATGCTGCGCCGGTTCGCATAGGGCTGGTTGCCGTTGTAGAGCAGGTCGCCGACGGCGTCGGGCTGGAAGGAGAGGTTCGAGTAGCGCAGGAAGCCGGAGAACTGGAGGTTGAAGTCCTGGTAGCTCTTCTGCAGCGAGGCGATGGCGAAGTAGGTGTCCTCCCACTGCTTCTGGTCGAGGCCGGCGCTGCTCCAGGCCGAATTGCCGAGCACGGTGAAGGACGGCACTTCGTTCGGCACATTTGGAATCTGGTACCGCGCGCTGGCGCCGCCCGCGATGAAGGACAGTCGGGTGTTGTCGTCGACGATGCCCGTCACCTTCGCCAGCCCGTACCATTGTGCCGTGTTGTCGTGCAGCGGCGTGTAGGACGAGGTGGGATTCTCGACGCCGATGGCGTTGCTGACATACTGGCCGACCGCGAAATAGTCGATGGCGCCGGAGCGGCCGCCATACTGCAGCGCGGGTTGAAGCCAGTTGTACGACCCGGTCATCACGGACGCCTCGCCGCCGGGATTGGTGGTGCCGGATTTCACGCCGATGTCGACCACGCCTGCGGTGCGCAGTCCGTACTGGGCGGGGAGCGCGCCGGTGATGAGCGAGATCGAATCCGCGAAGCGCGGCGACAGGACCTGGCTGAACAGGGACAATCCTTCCGGCAGCTGAACGCCGTCGAGACGGAACTGCAGGCTGCCATGATCGCCGCGGACATGGATCTGGCCGAACCCGTCCTGCACCACGCTCGGGGCCCGCAGCAGCACCTGGTTCAGCGGTGCGTCCTGGCCCTGCGGCGTGTTCTGGATCGCCGTCCTGCCGAAATCGTAACGAGTGGCGCCCAGGCTCGGAAGAATCTCGCTGCGCTCGCGGTCGAGGCGCTTGGCCGTCACTTCCAGCGGTGGCAGTTCGAGCGCAGGCGAGGGTGGCGAGGTCGAATCCGGCGCAGGTGCAGCCGGGGACAGCGGAGGCTGGGTCTGCGCGGAGGCGGACGTGGCGATCGACAACGACGCTGCGATCACAAGTACCGGTACACCGACGCGCTGCATAAGCTCTGACCCCAATTATGATGTTATACTGTAACGCTACAAGATAACGTTCTACCGGGTCAAGTCGTCAGGTCAGCTGTCGTCGCGGACCTCGTTGAGGCAGAGGAAGAGCCGCGTGTCGCCGTTGCCGGCCATGGGCGGCGAGCGGTGTACGACGGCACGGGTCCCCGCCCGCTCGACGCCCTTGAAGATGCCGACCGAGAAGCGCGGCATCTCGTTCAGCGGACCGCGATAGCGTCGCTGGCCGCGCATGGCCCGACTGGCATGTTCGAGCGGCGGCCATTGCGTTCCCGGACCGCGATATGTCGTGTTCAGGCGATAGCCGACATAGTCCTGGTGAAATCGCCAGCATGAATCGTGGTCGACCGGTTCGAGCCGCAGATCGATCTCCGGGCTTCCGGCAAGGGTGGCGAACCTGCGGGCGAGATCGGCGACATCCTCGACGAACATCTCGCGACCGGCGCCATCCGGAAGGCCGGCAAGCTCGCACAGGGACCGGATGCGGGCACGCACGCAGGCGGCCGGCCCCACGAAGCGACCTTCGGGCAGGCACGCGGCCGGAACTGCGTCGAGCCACATCGCGAGGGGTGCTGGCTGTGGGCGTTCCCAGATCGCAAGGACGGCTTCCCCTGAGCAGAGGCGGTCGAAGATGCCGGGGTTGTCCGACCTCAACACCTGGATCTCATCGGTCGTGGCTTCGGACAGGTCTCGCGGCACGTGGGCTCCCTGAGGGAATAGTATAATATAACATTTATCATTTGGTTCAACGCCCTTCAGGGACATCGAGCGCGCCGGCTGCGTTTCCGCGCGGTACTCCGCAGAGCCCGCCAGGTCAGCGTTGCGAGGGCGTGAAGCGGGCGACGAGCTGGTGGGCCTTGCCGGGATACAGCAGCCGTACCGACGTGATGGGCGTTTCCCCGCGCCAGGTGCGCCGCTCCACGACCAGGCACGGCGTGCCCGCGGCCACCGAAAGAGCGGCCGCTTCGGTCCGCGTTGCCGCCGCAGCATGGATGCGATGCTCCGCTTCCGTCCACGGCACCGTGTCGAGCAGCCAGCGCCCCGGCGAGGCTTCCGCGAAGCTCTGATCGGCGGCGTCTGGCACGGCCGCCAGATTGATCAGGCGGTCCTCGAGGCAGAATACCTTTCGGCCGGCAAAGTGGCGGCAGGTCACGTGCAGCAGCCTGCCGGTCGCATCGCTGCCGAAGAAATCGCCATCGCCAGGCGCGGCACGTCGCGTCGACCGGCCCGCGATCTCGAAACGGTATGCCTCGCCGCGTGCCAGCACCTCCGCCTTGATGTCGTGGATCTCCAGCACCGCGGCCTGCGAACTCGGCTGGCGCACGAACGTGCCGGCCTTGCGTCGCCGTTCGACAAGCCCGGCATTGGCGAGGGTGGTGAGCACCTTGCTCACGGTCATGCGCGAGCAATCGTAGGCAGCGGCAAGCTCGTGTTCCGTCGCGATGCGCGCACCGGGTGCCAGTGCCCCGGACAGGATACGGCCCTCGATGTCGCCCAGGATGCGCTGGTGCAGTGACTTCGCCGACATGGGATCAGCCATCCGAGAGGAGGCGGCGGATCGCCTGGCGATAGCGCTGCTCGATGGCGCCGCGCCCGAGATGACATCCGCCGGCGACGACCTTGCGGCCATGTCGCCATACCGACTCAACGAGCGTGCGGCTGCCGGAGAAGATCCAGGCGTCGAGCCAATCGTCGTGGCGGCGGTCGAGCAGGGCGATGGCATCGCCGTGCAGCGCGACGATGTCGCCACTTTCTCCGACCGCGATGCCGATGGCACCGCCGAGCGCCTGTGCACCACCCGCCAGGGCGCCGTCGAAAAGGCTGCGGCCCGTCGACGTGTCCGATGCGCCGGCAAGCACGTTGCGCGAGCGCAACGCAAGGCGCTGCCCGTATTCCAGTATCCGCAATTCCTCGGCCGCATCGATCGATACGTTCGAATCGGAGCCGATGCCGAACCGCCCGCCCCGGGCGAGGAAATCGCGGGCCGGGAACAGGCCGTCGCCCAGATTGGCCTCGGTGATCGGGCAGAGTCCCGCCACGGCCTTGCGCGCAACGATGCCGTCCCGTTCGGAATCGGTGAGGTGCGTGGCGTGGACCAGGCACCATTTCCGGTCGACCGGCAGATGCTCCAGCAGCAGTTCCACCGGGCGCTTCCCGCTCCAGGCAAGGCAATCCTCGACCTCCTTGACCTGCTCCGCGATATGGATGTGCACCGGCCCGCCTGCCGCGAGCGGAAGCAGGGAGGAGATCTCGTCGGGCGTCGCTGCCCTGAGACTGTGCGGGGCGATGCCCAGCACGGAGTCCGGCAAGGCACGGAGCGCACGACGGGCGCCCTCGACAAGCTGGGCATAGCGGTCGACGTCGTTCAGGAAGCGACGCTGGCCGGGCAGGGGCGACTGCCCGCCGAAGCCGGCATGCGCGTAGAAGACCGGCAGAAGCGTGAGGCCGATGCCCGTGTTCTCCGCGGCCGCGGCGATTCGCGACGAGAGTTCCGAGAGGTCGGCGTAAGGATCGCCGTCGAGACCGTGATGGACGTAGTGGAACTCGCCGACGCGCGTGAAGCCGCTCTCGAGCATTTCCATGAAGGCCTGGGCGGCGATCGCCTCCACGTCTTCCGGCCCCATGCGATCGACGAAGCGGTACATGGCTTCGCGCCATGTCCAGAAACTGTCCGCGCTGCTGCCACGCCGCTCCGTGAGGCCCGCCATCGCGCGCTGGAATGCGTGACTGTGAAGATTGGGAAGTCCCGGCAGGCCGATCGCATGGCGCTCGTCGTCCGGCCGCGCCTCGGCATTTCGTTCGATGGCTTCGATGCGACCGTCGCGCAACGTGACGCGGACATGATCGGCCCAACCCTCGGGAAGGAGCAGGGAGCCGAACCAGAGAACGGTTCTGGACATGCGATTATGTATAGTCATAATAATGCCGCCATGCAAATCGACCGCCTCTGGAAGAATGCGCGTCTCGCCACGATGGCCGGCTCCTCGACGGGGCTCGTCGAGAACGGTGTCGTCGCCGCGCGAAGCGGGCGGATCGTCTATGCAGGCGATGCCGCTTCCGCCCCCGCCTTCATGGCGCGGGAGACGATCGACTGCGCGGGGCGCTGGATCACGCCGGGCCTCATCGACTGCCATACCCATATTGTCCATGGCGGCGATCGCGCCCACGAGTTCGAGCTGCGACTGGCCGGTGCGAGCTACGAAGAGATCGCCCGCACGGGCGGCGGCATCGTTTCCACCATGAAGGCGACCCGGCAGGCCAGCGAGGAAGAGCTGGTCGCGTCCGCCCTGCCGCGCGTCGATTCCCTGCTCGCCGAAGGCGTCACGACGCTGGAGATCAAGTCGGGTTACGGGCTCGATCTGGCCAGCGAGGAGAAATCGCTCCGGGCGGCCCGACGGATCGGCGAGGAGCGACCGGTGACGGTCACGACGACTTTCCTCGGCGCGCACGCCTTGCCGCCCGAGGCCAACGGCGACAAGGATGCCTACATCGCCCTGGTTGCCGACACGATGCTGCCGGCCGTGGCGAATGCCGGGCTTGCCGACGCGGTGGACGGGTTCTGCGAGGGGATCGCCTTCTCCCCGGCCCAGATCGAACGTGTCTTCCGGGCGGCGAAGGCGCGGGGCCTGCGCGTCAAGCTGCACGCCGAGCAGCTTTCGGACCTGGGCGGGGCGGCGCTTGCGGCGCGCTACGGCGCGCTTTCCGCCGACCACCTGGAGCATGTCGACGAAAGCGGCGTGAAGGCGATGGCGTCGGCTAGCGTCGTGGCCGTCCTCCTGCCCGGCGCCTTCTATTTCGTGCGCGAGACCCGCAAGCCGCCCGTCGACCTGCTGCGCCGGCATGGCGTGAGGATGGCCCTGGCATCGGACAGCAATCCGGGCACGTCGCCGCTCACGTCGCTGCTCCTCGCCATGAACATGGCGGCCACGCTGTTCCGCCTCACCGTCGACGAATGCCTCGCCGGCGTGACGCGCGAGGCGGCGCGCGCTCTTGGCCGCCTCGAGTCGGTGGGAACCCTGGAAGCGGGCAAGTGGTGCGACCTCGCGATCTGGGACGTCGAGCGTCCGGCGGAGCTCGTCTATCGCATGGGATTTAATCCCCTGCATGCGCGTGTGTGGAGGGGGCGATGAATTCGGTGGTGCTGTCGCCGGGGGCGGTTCCCCTTGCCGAGTGGCGCAAGATCTATCGCGGCGCCGCCGCCTCTCTGGCGCCCGACGCCTACGAGGCCATCGAGACCTCGGCGCGCGCCGTTGCCGCGATCCTGGCCAGGGGCGAGCCGGTCTACGGCATCAACACGGGCTTCGGCAAACTGGCGAGCGTCCGCATCGAGGCGCGGCATCTCGAGACACTCCAGCGCAACATCGTCCTCTCCCATGCCGCCGGTGTGGGGGCGCCCATGCCCGTGGCGGTCGCCCGGCTGATGATGGCGCTCAAGATGGCCAGCCTGGCGCAAGGCGCGTCGGGCGTGCACGCCGCCACGGTCCGCCTGCTGGAAACGCTGCTGGCCCGCGGCCTCACGCCCGTGGTGCCTTGCCAGGGGTCGGTGGGCGCCTCGGGCGATCTCGCGCCGCTTGCCCACATGAGTGCGGCCCTGATCGGCGTCGGTTCCTTCCAGGTCGGAGACCGCATCGTTCCGGCCGCGAAGGCGCTGGCCGATGCCGGGCTGGCGCCGCTGCAGCTCGGCGCGAAGGAAGGTCTCGCCCTGCTGAACGGCACCCAGTTCTCGACGGCCTATGCGCTGGCCGGGCTGTTCGAGGCGGAGAACCTGTTCGGCGCCGCCCTGGTGACGGGTGCGCTGGCCACCGATGCCGCGCGCGGCTCCGATGCGCCGTTCGATCCGCGTATCCATCTCCTGCGACGTCACCGCGGGCAGATCGAGACGGCGCAGTCGCTGCGACGCCTGATGGAAGGGTCGGCCATCCGCGCATCCCACCTCGTGGGCGACGAGCGCGTGCAGGATCCCTACTGCCTGCGGTGCCAGCCGCAGGTGATGGGTGCCGCGCTGGATATCCTCGCACAGTCCGCCGCGACGCTGGAGACGGAAGCGAACGGCGTCACCGATAATCCGCTGATCTTTCCCGACACGCTGGAAGCCCTTTCCGGCGGTAATTTCCACGCCGAACCCGTGGCGTTCGCGGCAGACACCATCGCGATGGCGATATGCGAGATCGGCTCGCTGTCGGAGCGCCGGATCGCCATGCTTGTCGACCCCGCATTGTCGGGGCTGCCGGCCTTCCTGACGCCGAGGCCAGGCCTGAATTCGGGCTTCATGATCCCGCAGGTGACGGCGGCAGCCTTGGTCTCGGAGAACAAGCAGCGCGCCCATCCGGCGAGCGTCGATTCGATCCCGACCTCGGCCAACCAGGAGGATCACGTCTCGATGGCGGCGCACGGCGCCCGCCGCCTGCTCGACATGACCGCCAACGCCTGCGCCGTGGTCGGCATCGAACTGCTGGCCGCCGCCCAGGGGTGCGATTTCCACCAGCCGCTGGCGTCGAGCCCGCCGCTGGAGGCGGTCCGCGCCCTGCTGCGGCGCGACGTGCCGCATCTCGAGGAAGACCGCCACTTCCATCCCGACATGGAAAAGGCCACGGCGCTGGTCGCCGGCGGGGCGGTCGTCGCTGCCGCTGGAACAGGCCTTCTGCCCACGCTCGATCGAAGAGGATCCCCATGACCCGCATCGACAACGCCCGCACCGTCCGCGCTCCGCACGGCACGGACATCTCCGCGAAAAGCTGGCTCACGGAAGCCCCGCTGCGCATGCTGATGAACAATGTCGATCCCGACGTCGCGGAGAAGCCGGGCGAACTCGTGGTCTATGGCGGCATCGGCCGCGCCGCGCGCGATTGGGAGAGCTTCGACCGCATCGTCGCGTCCCTGCGCAAGCTCGAAGCCGACCAGACGCTCCTGGTCCAGTCCGGCAAGCCCGTCGGCGTGTTTCGCACGCATCCCGACGCGCCGCGCGTGCTGATCGCCAATTCCAACCTGGTGCCGCGCTGGGCGACCTGGGAGCACTTCAACGAACTCGATCGCAAGGGGCTCATGATGTACGGCCAGATGACGGCCGGGTCGTGGATCTATATCGGCAGCCAGGGCATCGTGCAGGGCACCTACGAGACCTTCGTCGAGATGGCCCGGCAGCATTATGGCGGCGATCTCGCGGGGCGCTGGATCCTGACCGCTGGCCTGGGCGGGATGGGCGGCGCGCAGACCCTGGCCGCGACGATGGCCGGTGCGTCGTGCCTCGCCATCGAGTGCCGGCCGAGCAGCATCGAATTCCGCCTGCGCACCGGCTACCTCGATGTCCAGGCCAAGGACCTCGACGACGCGCTGCAGATCATCGCCAAGGCAACCGCGGACAAGAAGGCGGTCTCGGTCGGGCTGCTCGGCAACGCCGCCGACATCCTGCCGGAGCTGCTGCGGCGCGGCGTGCGGCCCGATTGCGTCACCGACCAGACGTCGGCCCACGATCCGGTGAACGGCTACCTGCCGCAGGGCTGGACGCTGGCCGACTGGGAAGCGAAGCGCAGCTCGGATCCGGCCGGCGTCGCCAAGGCGGCGAAGCAATCCATGGCCGGCCATGTCCGCGCCATGCTGGAGTTCCATAAGCTCGGCGTGCCGACGGTCGATTACGGCAACAACATCCGCCAGATGGCCCTGGAGGAGGGCGTCGCGGATGCCTTCAGCTTCCCCGGCTTCGTGCCGGCCTATATCCGGCCGCTGTTCTGCAGGGGTATCGGACCGTTTCGCTGGGCTGCGCTGTCGGGCGATCCCGAAGACATCTACCGGACCGACGAGAAGGTGAAGGAGCTGCTGCCGGACAACAAGCACCTCCACAACTGGCTCGACATGGCGCGCAAACGGATCAAGTTCCAGGGCCTGCCGGCCCGCATCTGCTGGGTCGGCCTCGGCGATCGTCATCGTCTCGGTCTTGCGTTCAACGAGATGGTCGCCAAGGGAGAGCTCAAGGCGCCGATCGTCATCGGCCGCGACCATCTCGATTCCGGCTCCGTCGCCAGCCCGAACCGCGAGACCGAGGGCATGCGGGACGGGTCCGACGCCGTCTCCGACTGGCCGCTGCTCAATGCGCTGCTCAACTGTGCCTCCGGGGCGACCTGGGTGTCGTTGCACCATGGCGGCGGCGTCGGCATGGGGTTCTCCCAGCATGCCGGCATGGTCGTGGTCTGCGACGGCACGCCCGAAGCGGGAAAGCGGGTGGAGCGCGTTCTCTGGAACGACCCGGCTACCGGCGTGATGCGACATGCCGATGCCGGCTACGAGGATGCCATCGCCTGCGCCCGCGAAAAGGGCCTCGACCTGCCGAGCCTCTGAGGCGGCAAGATGACGTTTTCTCTTGCCGGCCGATGCGCACGTACCGGCCAGCTGGGGGCGGCGGTGACGACGTCCGCTCTGGCCGTCGGCTCGCGCTGCCTGTCGGCACGCGCCGGGATCGGGGCTGCCCTGACGCAGCATAGGACAGATCCTCGGCTGGCAACGCTTCTGCTCGACAGGATCTCAGGCGGCATGAGTGCGCAAGAGGCGATGGCTGCGGTCGTCGCGATCACACCTCATCTTCACTGGCGCCAGCTTGCGGCGATCGATGCGACGGGCCGGACGGCGGCCTACTCCGGGGCCAATGTCCGTCCCGAGAAGGGGGAAGTCGCGGGCAGGGACTGTGTCGCCATCGCCAACATCGTGCGGTCTACCGCGGTGCCGGCGGCAATGGTCGCGGCGTTCGAGGCCGATCCCGGCCGGCCGCTGGCGAGCAGGCTGGTCGATGCGCTTGCCGCGGGCGAAGCGGCGGGCGGCGAACATCAACCGGTTCTGTCTGCCGCATTGCTCGTCGTGGACCGCGAATCGTTTCCCTTCGTCGACCTGCGCGTCGACCGACACGAGCGGCCGATCGAAGAGTTGGCACGACTTTGGCATGCCTACGCTCCTGAAGCCGATGCCTACGTGACTCGGGCGGTCGATCCTGAGCGCGCGGTGCCACCTCAGGGAATGATGCCGGAAAAACGCTAGGACATCGGTAACCTTTTACCGCCTGCGTCATTCTTCAATCATGCCCCGCGATTTCATTCCTGCAGAACCTGTCCCTCCGAAGCTGGTCGCTCCGATAGGCTTCGCCGAGGTTTCTGCCGGCAAGTCTGCGGATTCTGCCGAGGCGATGCTGCAGGAGCATCTGAAGCGGGCGCGCTGGGCGCGTGAGGCGTCGCGCAGCTGGGCGCTTTCGTCCGCCAAGCGTTAAGCGCGTGCTTCAAGCCACCTTTATGAGGCTTGCGCTTCAGCCGAAGCGCTGAGTGCCGACCGCATCGAAGCGGCATCCGAGACGGTATCGCGAAGAGGGGTGCAGACAGCGCACCACGGTGACGGGAATCGTGCGGGTCCAGGTGCGGCGGGTCAGCAGCAGGCACGGTTCGCCGGTCTCGATTTCCAGTGTCCTTGCCTGCGTCGCGTCGGGCAGAACTGCGTCGACGAGATGCTCGATCTCGTCGAACGGGACGTTCTGAACGAGATAGTCACCCGGCGGCACGCTCCCGACGTCCCGGTCGAGGAAGTCCGGTACGACCCGCGGATTGACGTGGCGATCCTCGAGTTGGACCGGCACATCGTTCTCGAGATGCAGGCAGATGGTATGGAAGACGGGATCGCCTGCCCGTAGCCCCAGCCACGCGGCGATTTCGGGCGAGGCATCGATGCGTTCGGCCTGCTGCACCAGGAAACGATAGGCGTTTCCCCGCTCCCTCACCTCGCGCCCGATACTGGCTATATGAAGCAACGTGGATTGCGGCTTCTCCTGAGCGACGAAGCTGCCCACGCCCGCCACCCTCACGATACGGCCGCGCTGGGCCAGATCGCGTAAGGCGCGGTTGACGGTCATGCGCGACATGCCGAACCGCTGGACCAGATCGTGCTCCGAGGGCAGGCGATGGCCGGGCGGCCAGGATCCGTCCTGGATATGCCGGACGACATAGTCCTCGACCTGCTGGTAGAGCGCGGTCGGCTCCATACTCAGTGCTCCGCCGCCGCCTTGGCCTCGAGCCTGATCTCTTCGGTCAGCCGCGCCTTCAGGGCCATGAATTCCGGCGACGTCTTGATCGTGTAGGGACGCGGGTGCGGGAAATCGACCGGCACCTCCGCCTTGATGCGGCCGGGCCTGGCGCTCATGACCACCACCCGGCTGGCCATGAAGATCGACTCGTCGATATCGTGCGTGACGAAGATCACCGTCTTTTGTGCCTGCTCCCAGATGCCGAGCAGAAGTTCCTGCATCAGGACGCGGGTCTGGTTGTCGAGCGCGCCGAACGGCTCGTCGAGCAGCAGGATCTTGGGGTCGTTGGCCAGGGCGCGGGCGATGGCGACGCGCTGCTGCATGCCGCCGCTGAGCTGCTTGGGATAGTGGTTCTCGAAGCCGCGCAGGCCCACCTGGGCGATGAACCTGTCGCTGATCTCGTGCTGCTGCGAAGCCGGCATGCCCTTCTCGCGCAGCCCGAAGCAGATGTTCTGCCTCACCGTCAGCCAGGGGAAGAGCGTGTAACTCTGGAACACGACGCCGCGATCTGCACCGGCACCGGAGATCGCCTTGCCGTCGAGAAGGATCTCGCCTGCGGTCGGCGTTTCGAGCCCGGCCACGAGCCGCAGCAGGGTGGACTTCCCGCAGCCCGACGGTCCCAGCACCGTGATGAAGTCGTTGTCGCCGACCTCGAGCGAGACCGGCTGCAGCGCCTGGGTCGGCGGCAGGTCTCGGCGGCCCGACGGGAAGGTCTTGCTGACCCCGCGGATCGAAAGGCGGCTCACCGCTGAAGGCTCCAGGCGAAGAGATGCTGGTTGACGCGCTTGAAGGCAAGGTCGGAGATCAGCCCGACCAGGCCGATGACGACGATGCCGGCGATGATGTGGTCGGTCGCCATCAGGGCCTGGCTGTCGGTGATCATGTGGCCGATACCCGACGAGGCCCCGATCAACTCGGCGACGATGATATAGGTCCATCCCAGGCCGAGTACCTGTCGGAGCGCTTCGGCGATCTCCGGCGCGGCGCCGGGCAGGACGACGCGGCGGATGGCCGACGAATCCTTGCAGCCCAGCGTGTAGGCGGCTTCGACCAGGTCGCGTCTCGTGGCGCTCACGATCATCGTGATCATGAGGGTCAGCTGGAAGAAGCAGCCGATGAAGATGACGGTAAGCTTCTGCGCCTCGCCGATGCCGACCCAGAGAATCAGGAGCGGGATGAAGGCGGAGGCGGGCAGGTAGCGGGCAAAGGAGACGAAAGGCTCGAAGAATGCCTCGATCGGCTTGTAGGTGCCCATGGCGATGCCGAGCGGCACGGCAATCACCGCGGCGAGCAGGAAACCGCCGACGACACGCCAGATCGTCATGCCCACGTCGAAGGCGAATTTCTGTTCGGTGAAAAGGTTCCAGCCCGACGCGACCGTCTGCCACGGCGAGGCGAGGAAATGCTTCGGCACGGCGCCACTGGCGGTCAGCAGCGCCCAAAGCCCGACGAATGCCACGAAGAAGGCCACGCCGAGGAGAGTTCTCTTCTCGCGGCTGACCGGAACCAGGATTTTCATTGCCACTCTAGTCCAGATCCCTCCCCCGGAGAGGGGGAGGGCACATCAGGCCGGCGCAAGAGATCCTTCCGCCGGCCATCGGGCTCAGTTGAGGAAGGTGGTGTCGAACAGCGTGTCCAGATTGTCCGGCGTCTTCTTGATGACGCCGATCTCGAGCAACAGCTGGGCGGCTTCCTTGTTGAAGGCCTGGATCTCGCCGTTGAAGAACTTCTTGTTCGCCTCGCGGTCGGCCCACTTGATCTTCGACTGCGACTTCTCGAACTGCTCGGCCGTCTGCTTGACGTCGGCGCCCATGATCGTGAAGGCCTTCTGCTTGTCCTTGGCGATCATGTCGAGTGCCTGGAAGTAGCTCTCGGTCAGCGCCTTGGCCGCCTTCGGGTTGTCCTTGATGAACTTGGGCGTGCAGCCGAACGTGTCGAACACCATCGGGTACTGCAGCGAATCGGCGATCAGGCGGCCGGAGTCGGGCTTGTCGCGCACGAGGCTGAGATACGGCTCGTAGGTGACGGCGGCGTCGAGGTTGCCGGTGCCGGCCACGAACGCATTGGCCGCCGGTGCGGGCTCGAGCGTCACGAGGTTCACATCCTTCAGGGTCAGGCCGTTCTTCTTCAGGATCCAGGCCAGCGTGAAATGCGGATTGGTGCCCGGCGCGGAAGCGGCCACCGTCTTGCCCTTGAGGTCGGCGACGGACTTGATGCTGTTGCGGGCGACGATGCCGTCGGAGCCCATGCCCTGGTCCATCTTGAAGAGCTGGGTCGTCGCGATGCCGTTGGCGTTCCAGACGATCCAGGTCTCGACCGTGGTCGCGGCGCACTGGATGTCGCCCGAGGCGATGGCGAGGTGACGGTCCTTCTGCGGGATCTTCTTGATCGTCACGTCGAGGCCGTTGGCCTTGAAGATTCCGGCTTCCTTGGCGAGCGTGAGGGGCGCGAAACCCGTCCAGCCCGAGATGCCGATGGCGACCTTCGTGTCCTGCGCGAGGGCAGGCGAGCCCGCGAGGGCTGCGCCGGCAAGGGCCGCGACCGCGGCAACGACCGATTTCGAGATCTTCATGAAGCGCTCCGTAGGTGGTTTGACATCAAGACGCGTGGATGACGGGAAAGATCGGCGCATCGAACGGATCGCCGTGCGCGAGGGAGAGGCCCGTGAAGGGCGGCGAGCCCTTGCCGGCCCGCTGGGCATAGACGGCATCGTCGCCGACCCAGCGCGCGGAGAAGACGCGGCGCATGCGAGCCGACTGGTTGGCCGGCGCGCCGTGTACCGTGCGGAAGTTGAAGGCGATCGCATCGCCCGGCTGCATCTCCCAGCCGGCGATGTCGAGCGAGTCGCGCATCGAGGCGATGTCGGGCATCGCTTCGAACGTGTCGTTCTCGTAGAGACGGGTACCGTTGAAGCGCATCGGCCGGAAATCCTTGCCCCAGCGATGCGAGCCGCGGACGCACTCCATCACCGTGTCGCGCGCGACCGGATCGAGCGGTATCCAGAAGCTGACGCTTTGGGTGCCGTCCACGCAGTAATAGGGCTGGTCCTGATGCCAGGGCGTTACCGTGCTGCCGCCGGGCTGTTTGACCAGCACATGGTCATGAAAGAAGCGCGCCGTCCGCGACTCCATCAGTCGCGCCGCTATGGACGCTGCCGGCGACTGGCGCACGAACGCCTCGAATTGGGGGATGCGCTGCCAGTTGCAGAGATCCTGGAAGAACGGTGCGGAGCCGTCCTCGGGCCTCACGGTGCGCTCTAGCGGGCTGGGATCGGCCATTAAAGCGGCAGTCCCTGCTTCCAGGGGGGAAATCCAGTCGGCAAAGACGCCCCGCAGGACGATCACCCCATCCCGCTGGTAGTCCGCGACCAGATCGTCGTCTGGCATTTGATCTGCCATCGCGTGCCCCCCGACCCCTCTCAAAGGCCTTCCCCAATAGCCTGTCTATACAAGTTAAGACAGCATGAAACATGCCAATTGGAGAGGGGCTCTTCCCCAGCGAAGGGAGATATTTGCAGTGCACCCTGCATGTCAGTAAGACACCCGCGAGACCAGTACCTACGCCCGTCCCCCATGCAAGGAGCCATCTCGATGGCCGTCGTCAGTTTGAAGGACAAGGTTTCTCCGGAAGAGTGGGCGGTCCGCGTCCAGTTGGCGTCCGCTTACCGGGCTGCCTTTCAGATGGGCTACGAACTCTCCGTGTTCGGCCATATCTCCGCCCGCGTGCCCGGCGAGCCCGACGCGCTTCTTCTGAATCCGTTCGGCCTGGCCTTCGACGAGATCACCGCGTCGAGCCTGGTGAAGGTCGACAAGAACCGAAAGATCCTGACCGAGAACGGCTACGAGCTGAACCAGGCCGGCTTCAACCTTCATTCCGGCATCATGTTCACCTCGCCGCACATCAACGCGATCATCCATGCCCACACGCTGGACGGCGCGGCTGTCGGGTGCATGAAGGGCGGCTTCCAGCCGCTGACGCAGGACGGCGCGATGGTCTATCCCAAGGTGCGCTATCTCGAGTACGACGGCATCGTCGTGCTGCCGGGCGAGGGCGAGGCATCGGCCAAGGCGCTGGGTCCCGACGGCCGTGTCCTGATCCTGAAGAACCACGGCACGCTGAGCGTCGGTGCCGATATGGGCGAGGCGTTCTTCTATTTCTATTTCTTCGAGAAGGCCTGCAGCATCCAGGTGCGCGCTCTTGCCAACCCGGCCGGCGTTCAGCCGATCTCCGCCAAGATCATGTCGGAGATGCCGGCAGAGGAGCGGACGGTCCTGAACGGTCTCACCAAGCTGGCGGAGCCGCACGAGAAGACTCCGTACGACGATATCTTCGCGGGCTTCATGCGGCGCGCGAAGCGCCAGTATCCGGACGTCGATACCTGATCGGAGGTTGCCGCGCTGCAGCGCCTAGAGGTGCTGCAGCGTATTGTCGGTTCCGATGATGTGGCGCCCCACCATCTCGATGTGGGGCAGCATCGCCTGCAGATGCTGGCTGGCGCTCATAGCGTCGCGGAAGCGGCGCTCGAACGGCTGCGAGCACAGGATCGCCGTCGTGCCGGCGGCCCGATAGGCGGCGATGGAGACATCCGTGGCCTCGTTCATGCCGTGCGTGGTCGCAAGCCTCAGCCGCATGCGGGCATCGACGTCCAGCGTGCCCGCGGACGCAGCGTCGTAGGCCTCGCGTGCGGCTTCGTGCAGGAATGCGCGCGCCGCGGACAGGCGCGCCTCGAGCTGCGCGATCTCGCGCTGGACTGAATTGTTCACCGCCATCGCATTGCTCGAAGAGCGGCTCTGCTTGCCGCCGCGCACCAGCTCGACATAGGTCTCGAGCATGCGCCGGCCGATGCCGAGCGTCACGCTGCAGAAACCCGTGGCGTAGAGCGGTGTCGACATCAGGGTGTAGAGCGGCCCGCGTTCCCGGCGCTCCTCCAGCGCATCGCGTGCCGGGGCGCGGCCCTCCGGAATGAAAAGATCCTCGACGGAATAGGTGTCGCTTCCCGTGCCACGCAGGCCGAGCACGTACCAGTCGTCGGTGATCCTGGCGTCGGCGCGCAGGAAGATGAAGCTGCGGTCGTCGGGACGGCCATGGCGCATATGCGGTGTCCCATCCGGGTTCTGGACCGCACTGTGCGCACCCAGCCACCTCGTGTGACGTCCGCCGCTCGCGAATCCCCACGTGCCGGTCAGGCGATAGCCGCCCTCGACGCGGACGGCGCGGCTCTTGCCGTGCTTCGCGCCCCAGGCGAGGCCGTCTCGCGGATCGCCGAAGACTTCTCGTGCGGTCGACGGCGGCATCGCGGCCGCCGACGTGGCGGAGGAGACGTTGGACTGGTTCACGAACCACGCCGTGCTGGCATCGGCCCAGGCCAGTGCCTCGCACGCCCTGGCATAGTCGATCAGGTCGATCTCCTGTCCGTCGAGGCTGCGGGGCAGCAGGAGGCGCAACATGTCCTTGCCGACCAGCGCATCGACCACCTCCGGCACGAGTTCGCGTCGCCGGTCCATCTCGGCGCCATGCGCGTCGAGCAGGGGCTGCAGGGCGCGCGCCCGTTCATACGCACTCGGCGTGACGGCCGGCGAAAGGCGCGTGTCCATGGGCATTACCTCGTCTTCTCCCTGATCGTCCCATACTCCCCGGCATGCCGCGGGCGTCAATCGGGGCGCCATCACGCTGTGGAACGGGCGTAACCTTTTATGCAGGTGGCCGTTCGTCCGGTCCCGGCGAGCCGCTCGGCGGTGCTGCCGCATCTCGACCATGTCCCAGGAGGATCCAATGTCCAGGAATGTCGCCCCGTCATCCGGATCTGCGAGGCCCGCCCGAGGCGTGAAGACAGGGGCCAGCGAGCCGAAGGTGTCGAAATCGGCCCTGCGTCAGCTTTCTCACGCACGCGACGACCGGATGCGCGCGGAACAGGCACGGCAAGTGGCCCGCATCGCGTCCTCTCCCGAATCCGCCGAACAGCTTCGTCTGTTCGCCGCTCGTCTCAATCGCGCCGCAGCCGACATCGAGCGGCGCGTCGTCGGCGCCAAGGCAGGCGACGCGGGCGCCGACTGATTGATGTGAGGTGAGGGAAGACGGCCGGCGCTCAGGTGCCGGCCGTCTCCGTCAGGGAAATACAAACCTTCTCCAGGCCCTCACACGACACAGCCGAAATGGGCAGAGGAGACCAGCCGGACATATTTATCGTGCACGGAACCGGGCTTGATGCGTCCAGCAATCGGGGGCGCCTTCCACTCCTTCATGCGGTCCGCAATCTCGGTATCGCTCAATTCCACGTTGAGGGTACGTTTGCCGGGGTCGATGACGATCGTGTCGCCGTCGCGGACCGCCGCAATCGGGCCGCCCCTGGCGGCCTCCGGCGAGATGTGGCCGATCAGGATGCCGTGGCTCACGCCGGAGAAGCGGCCATCCGTGATCAGGGCGACGTCCTCGCCGAGCCCGCGGCCCTGGAGCTGGATGGTGAGCATGACCATCTCCGGCATCCCGGGGCCGCCGACGGGGCCGACATTGCGCACCACGATGACGGTGCCCGGCTTGATCTCGCCGGCGCGGATCGCCTTCATCGTCGCGGCTTCCGACTCGAAGACGCGGGCAGCACCGCGGAACTCTCCTTTCTCAAGGGTCTTGCCGGAGAGTTTCAGCACGCAGCTTTCCGGCGCGATGTTGCCCTTGAGGACGCTGATATGGTTGTTCGCCGGCGCAAACGGCCGGTCGACCGGGCGCATGATATCCTGGTCTCCGAGCCGGTCGAGCGTCGGCGTGTCGGCCAGGTTCTCCGCAAGCGTCCGGCCCGTCACCGTCAGGACGTCGCCGTGCAGCAACCCGGCCCGTAGGAGCTCCTTCATGACGACCGGCACGCCGCCGATCTCGTGCAGGCTCGTCATGGCATAGGGGCCATGCGGCTGCAGGTTGCTGATGAGGGGAACGCGCTCGCCGATCCGCTGTATGTCCTCGATCGCGAGCGCGACTTCCGCTGCCCGCGCCACGGCGAGCAGATGGAGGTACATGTTGGTCGAGCCGCCCATGGCGTAGATGGTCGTGATGGCGTTCTCGAACGCCTTTGTCGTCATGATGTCGCGTGGCCGGATGCCTTTCTCCATGAGCCGGTAGAGCGCGTCGACGGAGGCCTTCGCCTGGGCGCGCACGTCGGCATGGATGTCGCTGCCCGCCTCGTAGTCGGCCGGATGGGACGCGCCGCGCGGCAGCATCATGCCGATGGCCTCTGCTGTCGTGCTCATGGTGTTGGCCGTGAACATGGCCCCGCACGTGCCGCTTCCCGGCATCACGTTGCGCTCGAGCTCGGTCAACTCCTGTGCCGTGATGCGACCGGCTTCCTGCGCCGCGCGGCCCTCGGCGTAATCCATGATGGTGAGGTTCTTGCCCTTGGCTGCCCAGGGACCGAAATTCACCCCGCCCGGCGAACTGGTGCCGGGATAGAGGACGAGGCCGAACGCGTTCGTCCGGGCGAGAGGCATCAACGCGGCGGCGCCCGTCTTGTCGCACCCCGAAATGACGATCATCGCATCGCCATGGTGCGCGTAGTGGCCGATCTCGAAGCAATCCGCGACGACATCGCGCGACACGAGACTGTAGCCGGCGGTCGGCGTGCCCTGTGTCAGCGCATCGGACACGGCGGGCGCGCCGACGACGAGGCCGTTGCCGCCGCGCTCCGCCAGCAATTCGACGAGCAGGTCGGCGATGCTGCGTACCCGGTTGTTGCAACGATGCGCATTGGTCCAGGCACTGGCGATCGTGACGACGGCCGTCGACTTGGCCGTGCGGTCGGGGTCGAAGCCGGCGGCGCGCATCTCGACGCGAGACTTCTTCCAGAAGGTGCTGCTGTCCTGGGTCATGGCGATGGCTGTTTCCTCGAAGCGATTGGCGGCAGACGATAGCCGTCCCGGCCAGCCGGACCAATGGAACCTGGTCGCCGCACCCGCTCTGCGGATGCCCCCACCAACCGCCGTCGATCTCAGTCGCCCGTACCGTCCACCGCCAGGACCGTCTTCGACGATCCGCGGCCGCTGAGCGCAAACGTCAGCGCCTCGCGATAGCCGGCGAAGGGAAAGCACCGGACGGAGGGCAGTTTCAGGCGGCCACTGCCAACCCAGCCCAGCAACTCGTCGAGGTCCCGGGCAGCCCGCTTGGCTTCGAACACCTGGGCGAACTGGCGATAGTCGACCCCGACCAGGGCAGCGCCTTTGAGGAGGGCCAGGTTGGCCGGCAAGGCGGGAATCAGGCCGCCTACGAACCCCACGACCAGATGGCGGCCGCCCCAGCCCAGGGAACGGAAAGCGGGCTCGAAGAGGGGCCCGCAGACAGGATCGAAGACGACATCGACGGGGCCGCCGGCTGCCGCCTTCAGCCGGTCGCGCCATCCCTCGGGCTCGCGGTCGAGGACGATATCGGCGCCATGGGAGAGGGCGAGCGCCCGCTTCTCTTCGGTCGACGCCACGGCGATGACCGTGGCGCCCAAGAGCTTCCCGACCTGCACGGCTGCGAGGCCCGTGCCGCCTGCGGCGCCGATCACCAGCAGCTTCTCTCCAGGCGCGACGCGGGCACGATCCCGAAGGCCGTGCAGCGCCGTCATGTAGTTCACGCGGAAGCCGGCTGCCTGGTCGAGCCGCATCCCTTCCGGGAGACGGCGCACGGTCGCGATCTCCGCCAGCGCCTGCTCGGCAAAGCCGCCCTTCACCTGCGCGAGCACTCGGTCGCCGACGGCAAAGCCTCTCACACCGTCACCCAGCGCATCGATCCAGCCGGAGACCTCGCCACCCGGGATGTGAGGCAGGGCCGGCTTGACCTGATAGCGACCGAGCGCGACCAGCGCATCGACGTAACCCACGCCACAACAGGAAATCCTGATCCGGACCTGGGTAGGGCCCGGGTCGGGCAGCGGCAACTCGACCTCGGCGTATTCGTCGAGCGACGCGACGCTCCTTGCCTGGATCGCCTTCACCCTGCCTGCTCCCTATCCATTCCTTCGAGCCGTGCGTCAGGCGGGCAGAACGAACCGGACACCTTCCCGTGCCAGGCCGCCGCCCAGCCCTGCCGCCACGCCGTCGGCGCGCCAGCAGGCGGCACCGGTCAGCGTGCCGTCGTCGCCGAACTGGATGGCGTTCATGCCGCCCGCCACGGTCGGCATGATCTTGAGCGCGTGGCCCCGGTCCTCGAGCCCCTTGCGGACAGCCGCGGGAATGCCGTGTTCGACTTCCAGCACCGGACCTTCCGTCCAGATGCGCGGCGCCTCCACGGCTTCCTGAAGGCTCATGCCGTGGTCGATCAGGTTCAGGAGGGCTTGCAGTGCCGACGGGAAGATCTTGCGGCCACCCGGCAGGCCCAGCGCATATCGGACCTTGCCGTCGCGCACGGCCATCATCGGCGACATCGAGGTCGTGACCCGCTTGCCGGGGGCGATCGACAGCGCATTGCCGGGGCGTGGATCGAAATTGTTCATGTAGTTGTTTGGGATCATTCCCGTGCCGGGCACGACGATGCGGGCGCCGAACAGGCTGTTGATGGTCTGCGTGGTGCAGACCACGTTGCCCTTGCCGTCCGCGACGGTGAGATGCGTCGTGTCCTGTCCCTCGGCCGCAGCAAGCCCGCCGGTCCAGGTGGTCGCGCGCGCGAGATCGAGCATCGCGCGGCGCTGGTCGGCATAGGAGCGCGAGACGATCCGCTCGACGGGCACCTTGACGTAATCGGGATCGCCGCTCGCCTCCGCGCGATCGGCAAAGGCGATCTTGAGGATTTCGGCGAGGAGATGCAGCGTCTCGACCGTACCGAAGCCCATTGCGGCGACATCGTAGGCTTCGAGGATGTTCAGCATCTGGGCGATGTGGACGCCCGATGCCGCGGGGGGCGGGGGGCCAAGGATCTCCCAGCCCCGGTAGTCGGCGCGGATCGGTGCACGCTCGGCGACCTTGTAGCCGGTGAGGTCGGCACGTGCGACGAAGCCGCCGGTCTTCTCCATGTACTCGACCAGCCGGTCGCCCAGCTCGCCGCCATGCAGCGCCGCCTCGCCCTGTTTGGAGACGAGCGAAAGGGAGTCGGCGTAGTCCCCCTGGACCAGCCGGTCGCCCGCCTTGAGCTGCGTCCCGCCGGGGAGCAGGAGGTCCGCCGCCGGCTTGTCCTTCGCGAGGTCGGGGGCGGCGTCCTTGATGCAGTCGGCGAGATAGGGCGTGACGGCAAAGCCACGGGACGCATGGCGGATGGCGGGCTGCATCACGTCGGAGAGGCTCATCGTGCCGAAGCGGTCGAGGGCCTGGCACCAGGCGCGCAGCGAGCCCGGCGTCGCGACCGATTTCGGGCCGACGAGGTTTTCCTGTCCTTCGGTGTCGTACACCTCGGGGGCTGCTCCCTTCACCGGCCGGTACATGTCCGGCCGTCCTGCCCGGGGGACGGCACTCATCCCGTCGAGGATGCGATGGCTGCCATCCGCGAGGCGGATGTGGCAGGTGGTGCCACCGACCAGCCCGACCATCATCGGTTCGACGACGGTGAGCGCGAATTGCGTGGCGACGGCAGCATCGATCGCGTTGCCACCCGCCGCGAGCATTTCCAGCCCCGCAGCCGACGCCAGGGGGTGGTTGGAGACGACCATGCCGGCAGGCCCCCGCGCCGGCTGCTTCTCGCAGGTGAAAAGGGTGCCCGCCCGGTCGCGCCAGTTCGACATCTTCGTTCCTTTCGTCCATCTCGGCGCTGCCGATCGGCGGCAGCGACATGTTCGTTCCTTTTGCTATCGTAGCGCGGGAAACGTTGGAGAGGCTGACAAATGAGCGGTTCGAAGGGCGTGTTGGCTTTTTTCGTCCTCTTCCTGCTCGCCAGCGCGGCAGTGGCCCAGGCGCAATTGCCGGGCCAAACGCCCGGCCAATCACGGCCGCAAGCGGGCCAGACGCCGCCATCGCCGCCTTCACAAGCTGCCAAGGAGACGACCCTTGCCATGGTCAAGGCACGCGGCCATCTCCTGTGCGGCGTCAACGGCGAGCTGCCCGGCTTCTCGAAGGCCGATTCCAAAGGTCAATGGAGCGGGTTCGACGTCGATTTCTGCCGCGCTCTTGCAGCAGCCGCGCTGGGCGATGCGGCCAGGGTGAAGTTCGTCGTCGCGACGGCGAGCGACCGCTTCGAGCTGCTGCAGCGCGGCGCCATCGACGTCCTCGTCCGCAACACCACGATCACGCTGCGGCGCGCGACAGGCGACAGCGGCCTGCGCTATGCCGCCATCACCTTCATCGACGGGCAGGCTTTCGCCGTGACGAAGCAGTCCGGCATCACGACGCTGGGCGGCCTCGCCAACGGGCGCATCTGCATGACGCGCAACACGACTTACGAACAGAACACGGTCGATTGGTTCGCCGGCCGGCGGCTGACCATGACGCCCGTCCTGTTCGACCGCACCGAGCCGATGATCGAGGCATTCCTCGGCGGCTCCTGCGATGCGATCACGCAGCAATCGACAGGGCTTGCCACCGCCCTCATCCAGACCGGCCGGGCCGCCGACTTCCTCGTCCTGCCCGAGATCGTCTCGAAGGAACCGCATGGACCGTGGGTTCGGGCGGGAGACGACCAGTGGCTCGACATCGTGCGCTGGACCCACAATGCCCGCCTCGAGGCCGAGGAGCTGGGCATCACCTCACGCAATGTCGATGCGATGAAGGCGTCGAGGCTGCTCGGGATCCGGCGTCTGCTCGGCCTGGAACCCGGCAACGGCCAGCAGCTCGGGCTCGACGAGGAGTGGGCCTACCGCGCTATCAAGCAGACAGGCAATTACGGCGAGAGCTACGAGCGGTTCTTCGGCGAAGGCTCGCCGCTGCGCTTCGCGCGCACCGTCAATGCCCTGTGGACCAAGGGCGGCACGATGTATCCGCTGCCAATGAGGTGACGTGGAGCGCAGGACGGGGCGGACTCCGCCCCCGTCCTGCGCTCCACCCGTCGGACGATGCTACTTCTTCTTTGCGAACTCGGCGTAGCGTGCCTTCGCCTCGTCGTTCGGCGGATAGAGACCGGGCAGCGGCACGCCGCGCTCGACCTCGGACATGATCCAGCCTTCGAGATGCTCCTGCGCCTCGCCTTCCTTGGCGACAGTCTCGACCAGCGCCTGCGGGATCAGCACGGCGCCGTCGTCGTCGACCACGACCACGTCGTTGGGGAACACCGCGACACCGCCGCAGCCGATCGGCTCCTGCCACGCCACGAAGGTGAGGCCCGCGACCGACGGCGGGGCGGCGGCGCCCTGGCACCAGACCGGAAGGCCCGTGCCGAGCACGCCGGACATGTCGCGCATGACGCCATCCGTGACGAGGCCCGCCACCTTCTTCTTCACCATGCGGGCGCACAGGATGTCGCCGAAGATGCCGGCATCGGTCGTGCCCATCGAATCGGCCACGACGATCGAACCTTCCGCCATCGCCTCGATGGCGGCGCGGGTCGAGATCGGCGAGGACCAGCTTTCGGGGGTCGCGAGATCCTCGCGGGCCGGGACGAACCGGAGCGTGAAGGCCCGGCCGACGAGGCGGCCCTGGCCGGGCTTGATCGGGCGCGTGCCGCGCATCCACACGTTGCGCAATCCCTTCTTCAGCAGGATCGTCGTGATGCTGGCCGTCGTGACCCTGGACAGGGTCTGGCGGATGTCTTCCGAAAGCGGGGTCGTCTGCATCGTCTCGAACTCCATGTCCAGGATCGTGGGCGCGCAATCTGGCATGCGGCCCGCGGAGGCACCACTGGTGGCTGGCGGTATTGTCAGGAGGCTGGCTTGGGCGTCCAGCGCGGCGGCAGGACGCGCGTGTTCAGCACGAACGGCATGCTGTTGTAGGTGAGGCGGACCGAGCCCAGCAGCGGCACGTCGTAGCTCGCGCGGAAGTAGATCTCCGCCCGTCGCGCCGTCTCGGGATCGTCATGCACCGGAGGCCCGATCAGCGCCCGGAAGGGGCACCGGAACGTGCCTTCCTCGCCGATCAGCAGCCCCTTGGCCCCGCCCGGGAAGCGCACGTCGCTCGCCTCGACCAGGGTCGGCTCCAGACCCGAGCCGCGCAGGCTCGCCAGGACGCAGCTGACCTTGAGGTTGGCCAGGGGAAACCAGGGGCTCTGGTTGGCGACGCGGAAGGTGACATCGAAAGGCGACCCGTCGGTGATGGCTTCGGACGCATATCCGGGCGTCGGTCGCAGGGACCAGATTCCGTACAGGGCGCCGGCCGTCATCAGCATGCAGGCGACCGTCAGGATCAGATATTCAAGCGACCTCGCGCCGCTGCGCCCCATCTCCAGCAACTCCTCGCGGAGGGTCGTGACGGGCGGCGGCGGGGGGCGGGGGGAGGCACTGCGGCGTCCGGCGCCAGACCGCGTGCCTGCAGCGGCCTTCTTGCGGCCTTTGCCCGTCGCGGTCTGCTTCTGCTTCCGTGCCATGGGCGCCGCCTGTAGCGCATGCGGGCCGCGACTTCCACGCTTTCGCTCCGACCTGCGCGGATGCTGCGTCTTTGCCGGGGCGGCTGGAGCGCAGGGAAGCCAGCATTACCTGTGCCCGTTGGCGGCAGCCGATCCCGACAGGTAAGCCGCGGCATTGGGCAGCATCTCCACGGGAGACGGGACCTTCGCAGTCCCGCGGCCAGCCCCGATGGCTTCCGGGATCGACCACTTGGATGCCTGGACCTGGCTGGGTGGCGCTGGCGATCAGCTCATCCGAGATAGGCTTTCACCAGCCGTTCGTCGGTCAGGAACGATCGCCATTCGCCGGCCGCGACCTCGTGGACGATGCTGCCGACCGCCATCACGTAGGCGCGGTCCGTGATTTCCGAGGCGATGCCGACATTCTGCTCGATCAGCAGCAGGCCCATGCCGCGCTCGCGCAACGCCTTGATGACCAGCAGGATGTCCTTCACGACCTTGGGCGCCAGCCCCGTCGAGGGCTCGTCCATGATCAGCAGGTCGGGCTGCAGCAACAACGCACGGGCGATCGCGACCATCTGCTGCTGGCCGCCGCTCAGCAGTTCGACCGGCGAGTCGAGCCGTTCCTTCACGACGGGAAAGAGCGCCGTCACCTCGTCCCAGCTGAATCGCTTGTGCCCGCTGCGGACCCTGCGCCCGGTGGTTTCGGCCAGCAGCAGGTTCTCGCGCACCGAGAGTTCGCCGAACAGGCGCCGGTTCTCGAGCACGACGGCAAGCCCGTGCCGGGCCAGGTCGTGCGCCGGCGCCGCGGTGACATCGATGCCGTTCTTGACGATACGGCCGCCACGCGCGCGCAGCAGGCCGCAGATCGTCCGGACCAGCGTCGTCTTGCCGGCGCCGTTCGCCCCGACCAGGGCCACCGCTTCGCCGTCGCCGACGGTGAGGGTGATGTCGTTCAGGACGGTGAGGGCGCCGTAGCCGGCGGAGACGGAGGATACTTCCAGCACGGTCAGACCCCGAGATAGACTTCGCGGACGCGCGGGTCGCGCTGGATCGCGGCCATGTCGCCGCTGGCGATGATCTCGCCGAAATAGAGCGTGTGGACCGTGCGGGCGACGGTCATCAGCCCCATGTCGTGCGAGACCAGCAGGATCGTCATGCCTTCCCCGTTCAGGCGGACGATCCAGTCGCGCAGGTTCTCGATCTCATTGGCGTTGAGCCCGGACGACGGCTCGTCGAGCAGCAGGAGCCGGGGCTCGCCGACCACGGCACGCGCGATCTCGAGGATGCGGCGCTGGCCGGCGGTCAGGCTGGCGGCCGGCAGGTCGCGCAGGGCGTCGAGCTGGAAACGCGTGCAGGCGGCCTCGGCCCGCTCGCGGATCTCCTGCATCTGCCGACGGGCGGCAGGCGTGCGCAAAAGGTCCTGCAGCATGGTGGTGCGCGTGAGCTTCGTGCAGCCCACCATGATGTTCTCGAGCACGCTCATCTGCTCGAACACCTGCGGCGTCTGGAAGGTACGCACGAGACCTGCGAGGCCGCGTTGCTGGATGGACTCGCGGGCCAGCACGGCGCCGCGATAGGCGATGGTGCCGGCGAGCGGTCGGATATAGCCGCTCACGATGTTGAACAGTGTCGTCTTGCCCGAGCCGTTGGGTCCGATCAGGCCGATGATGCCGCCCTCCGGCACGTCGAAGGTGACGGAACGCAGGACCGAGAGACCGCCGAAGGAATGGCCGATCTCCCTCAGGGCAAGGAGCGGCTCAGCCATGACGGCTGCTCCCGGCACCGGGTTTCTGCCCGGCAAGGCGTTTCCTCAGGCGGCCATAAGCGCCCATCAGCCCATCGGGCAGCAGCACGACGACGGCGACGAGCGCCAGCCCGAACAGGATCTGGTGGATGTCGCCCAGCTTGCTCAGCAGCTCGGGCAGGAACGTCACGAACAGCGCCCCCGCGACGATGCCGGGGATCGAGGTGGCACCGCCGATCACGGGGATCAGCAGGAAGCTGATCGAGCGGTCGACCGTGAAGCTCTGCGTGCTGACGAACGAGGCGTGATGAGCGAACAGGCTGCCTGCAAGGCTGCCGAACAGGGCGCAGACGACGAACACGCGGGTCCGGAGGGACTGCAGGTCGACGGAGAGGGCGGCTGCGGCCGTGCTCGAATCGCGCATCGCCCGCAGCATGAGGCCGTTGCGACTGTCGACCAGGTTATGGGCCGCCGCCATGCAGGCGAAGGCGACGATCCAGACGAAGAAGTAGTAGCGCGAGGGCCGGTCGAGCACGAACCCGAACAGATCGAGCTTGGGTATGCCGCCGATGCCGAGCGTGCCGCCGGTCAGCCAGTCCCATTCGAAGAAGAGGGCGCTCGCGATGGCGCTCAGGGCCAGGGTGCCCAGGGCAAGGAAGTAGCCCGTCAGGCGCAGGATCGGGCGGCCGATCACGTAGGCAAGCGTCATGCTGACGACCGCGCCCGCGACGAAGCCGACGATGCTGGGGAGGCCCATCATCACGGTGCAGTAGGCACTGGCATAGGCGCCGAGCCCGTAGAACGTGGCCTGGGCCAGGTTGACGATGCCGCAATGGCCGAGCAGCAGGCCGATGCCGAGGCCGGCGATGGTGTAGATGCCCGCGAAGACCAGAAGGTCGGCGATGTTGCGCGGCACGAGGAAGGGGAGCGCGGCCCAGATGGCGAGGGCGACGGCGATCCAGAGAAGGCGGCCGGGGTTCTGCACGATCAGCCTCCCCGCCGGCCGGCGCGGCCGAGGATGCCGTTGGGCATCAGGATCATGATGATGATCAGCACCGAGAACGCGACCACGTCCTTGTAGCTGGACGAGATGCCGATGATGGCCAGCGACTCGACGAGGCCGAGCGTTATCCCGCCCACGGCGGCGCCCAGCGGATTGGTGAGCCCGCCCAGCACGGCGGCGGCAAAGCCCTTCAGCGTGAGGTTGAGGCCCAGCGTGTAATCGACCGCGATCAGCGGCGTGACGAGGATGCCGCCCAGCGCACCGAGCAGGCCGCCCAGCACGAAGGTGTAGGTGCGCATGCGGCCGACATTGATGCCCGTGGTGGCCGCGCCGTCGGCGTCGATGGAGGCGGCCATCATCGACAGCCCGACGGTCGTGCGATGGAAGAAGGCGCGCAAGGCCAGGGTCGCGCAGATGCCGATGGCGATCAGCCACAGCGCATGGAACTGGATCACGGCATCGAGCACCAGCAGCACACCCTCCCCGCCGATCGGCGGCAGCAGGTGGCCGTCGCGACCGATGAAGAACAGGATCGATGCGGAGCAGGTCAGGGCAAGGCCGATGGTGAGCAGAAGGAAGCTGTCCTCGCTGGCGTTCTTGCGCGCCATGTAGCGGACGAAGGCGACCTCGATGAAGGCGCCGACCAGCGCGCCCGCGAGGGCGCCGCCCAGGATGGCGGCCGGATAGGGCCACCCCGACTTGGTGAGCAGCAGCACGGTCGTCATGGCGCCGATGACGGCGAACTCGCCCTGCATGGCGTTGATGACGCGACTGCCCTTGAAGATGGCCGACAGGCCCATGCCGACCAGGGCATAGACGATGCCGTTGGTCACGCCGGCGAATATCGCCTGCAGGACGAGGCTCAGGGTCATGGCTAGGTTTCCGGCAGCAGTTCGGGATCGGGCACCTGGGCGCCCGATCCCGGGATCCGCAGTCGTTACTGGTTAACGCGGAACGGCGTGCGGGTGTACTTGCCGCCCACCAGCTTCGAGAACACGAAGCTCGACATCGGGATGCCGGTCATGTCGTCGGCGCCGAAATTGTAGCTGGCGAGCACGCCCGTGTAGGGCGCCTTCATCGCCTGGCACAGCTTCTCTCCGGTGGCGTCGGCGCCGGCCGTCTCCAGTGCCTTGGCGACGATATGCGCTGCATCCCACGCCGCCGCCTCGTAGTTCTTCGGCGTCGAATTGTAGGTCTGCTTGTAGAGCTCGACGAACGCCTTCTGGTTCGGAAGCGGGTCTTCTCCGACGACGAACTCGGGGATGACGATGTTGTCGGCCGCCGGTCCCATCGCGTTGACGTATTCGTAGGACGACGAGCCGATCGCGGCGACGACCGGCTGGGCCATCTGGATCTGCTTGACGTTGCGGAACGGGGTGGCCGAGGTCGCGATCACGAAGACGGCATCCGGCTGCGCCGCCTTGACCTTCGCGGCCTGCGTCGTCGTGTCGGTGGCGCCGATCTCGAACTTCTCGACCGCGACCAGCTTCACGCCGTACTTGTCGGCGAGCGGCTTCAGCTCGGCCATGACGACATTGCCATAGCCAGCGTCGTGCAGCACGCCGACCTTGGTCGCCTTGATGCTCTTGGCGTACTCGAGCAGGGCCTGCGCGTTGAGCCGCTGCGGCGGCAGGACGTGGGCGACGCACTTGCGCTCGCGCTCGACGGCCGGCCCGATTCCCGTGAAGGCGATCTGCGGAATCTTGTTGGCGTGGGTGACGCCGCCGACCGCGACGGTGCTTGCCGTCAAAGACGGTCCGAGCAGGGCGGCGACCTTCTGTCCGAAGATCAGCTCGTTGGCCTTGCTGAGGGCCGTGTCGGGGTTCGAGGCGTCGTCTTCGATGATGATCTTGATGGGCCGGCCCTTGATGCCGCCCTTGGCATTGATGTCCTTCTCGGCCAGCAGCAGCCCGTTGCGCTCGGGAATGCCGAGCCCGGCACCGGCGCCCGTGGCCGACACGATGGCGCCGATCTTGATCGGCTCGCCCGATGTCTGCGCATGTGCGGCAAACGACACGAATCCGACGAGAGCGGCCACGCCCGCCCGCCTGCTGATCTTTGACAACGTCATTGTCTTTATCCTCCCGGCTTTGAAATTCATTCTTGTCGCGACGCTACAGGAGCGGCGGCGGTCCGGCCATCCCGAGGGCATGCTGTCCGAACAATGCGCCCTGTATGTCGGGCGAGAACATCACGTGCGCGTTGGCCGCGTGCGCATCGCGGAACAGCCGCTGCATGTTGCCCGTCATGTAGAGGCCGCTCGAACCCGCGACGCCCATCAGGATATCGACGGCTTCCAGGCACATGCGCACCGAGAAGAAGGCGTCGCGCCGGTAGCGCAGCTTGTCCTCCTGTGTCGGATCTCGGTCGGCCCGCGCGACCTCCATGGCGTGCGAGCAGACCGCGCGCATCATCATCTCGGCGGTGTCGATGCGGGCGCCGGCCTCGGCGACCTTGAGCTGGACGGCCTGGCTTGCACCCACGGGCTGGCCCGTCGTGGTCGCGTTGCGTTTGCGAGCGGCGCCGACGGTCGTCTCGTAGGCGCCCTGCGCACAGCCCAGCATGACGCCCGAGAGAACGTAGGGGCCGAGCGCAAGCATCGGCAGGCGGAAGAGCGGCGAGGGATTGACCGCCGATCCGGGGTGCCGCTTGCCGTTCATCGCCCATGCCGTGACGGTCCGGTACTCCGGCACGAACAGCCCCTTTATGGCGACATCCTTCGAGCCCGTGCCCGACAGGCCCACGGCATGCCACGTATCGATGATCTCGTACTGCGAACGGTGGACGAGCGCGAAGCGCTGGTCGACTGGCGGTCCGTCGTCGCGCTCCCGCACCATGAAGGCCAGCATGTTCCAGTCGGAGTTGTCGACGCCCGACGAGAGGGGCCAGCGGCCGCTGATCTCGTAGCCGCCATCGACTTTGCGGCCGCGCCCGGCCGGGAAGGCGAGGGACGTGGCGATCAGCGTGTCCGGCGATACATCCCAGATCTCGTCCTGCACTTCCGGCGGGAAGTACCCCAGCATCCAGTGATGACTGGCCAGGTTGCCGAGGTTCCAGGCCGTGGAAGGGCAGACGCGGGCAACGATGGCGCACGTGTCGACGAGGATGCCCACGTCGAGGTCGGCACCCCCGACGCGTTCGGGCTGCACCATGCGAAACAGGCCGGTGCGATGAAGGTCGCGCTCGGTGTCGTCGGGCAGCCGGCGCAGCGTTTCGCAGGCTGCGGCACGGGCGGCGATCGCGGGCTGGAGCGCGCGGGCGCGATCCAGCATGTCCGAGTAGCCGACGCCGCGAAACGACTCGGGCGTTGCAGGCAGCGTCGCCGACCTGGGCCAGGCGGCGGCTCCTTCTCTCGGCATTTCCATTCCTCCCGCGGCGCGGCTTGTTCGTTGAACGGACGATGCGCTTCGTGCACGATCAGGTCAAGTGACCTAATTATTAGGTCAAGCGACCACGGGAGGAAAACATGTCGATCAAGGTGCTCGAGATCCATCACCATGGGGTCCGCGTCGATGCGGATGCCGGGAAGCTGGCGGATGTCGAAAGGTTCTATACCGAGGTCCTGGGTCTGGAGCGGGACAAGGGCCGGCCGGAGATTCCGGGCATTCCCGGCATGTGGATCAATATTGGCGACGTCGGACAGATCCACTTGATCGGCGGAGACGTGCCGTCGCGCTTCGCCCAGGGGCCGGGCAAGGATCCCACCGCGCCGCACGTGGCGCTTGCCGTCGAGAACATCGTGGAGACGAAGGCGGAGCTCGACCGGCTTGGCGCTTCTTACTGGTCGCTGAAGGGGGCGACCGGACCGGACGCGGAACAGCTCTTCCTCAACGATCCCTGTGGCAACATGGTCGAGCTTCACCAGTTCGACAAATGCCGCTGCCGGCTGAAGAGCCGCGTCCAGTAGAACTCAGCCGGCGACAGGTGCAGACAGGCCGGCGCAGAGGAACGGCACGATCTCGCGCACCGCGGACTCCATGTCCGCGGGATCGCAGCGACCCTCCGAGATCGCCTCCAGCCGGCCGGGCTGCAGAAGTGTCCAGACGTAAGATCCCATCATGAAATAGTAGCGCCACGACAGGGTGTCGGCGGGAATTTGCGGCAGCGACCGCCTGATGGCGGCGACGTAGAGCGCATTCGTCTCGTCGTAGATGCCGGCGCGCACGCTGTTCGCCGTCTCGTCTGGATCGGTGAACAGACGGGCATGCAGTTGCAGGCTGGCGCGCTGGCGGTCGGCGGATGCCTGCGGCAGCAGGAGCGGGCGGACGAGCGAGTCGACAAGGACGTGGAGCGGCACTGCGCCGCCTTCGTGACGCGCCGCCGCGTCGTTCAGCAGCATCCGCCGGCGCTCCGTGACTTCCCGTCCGATGCGGCCGACAACGGCTTCGAAGATCGCCCGCTTGGAGTCGAAATAGTAGTGGAGCTGGCCTACGTTCACGCCGGCCCGCCGCGCGATGGCGCGCGTCGTGGTGCCGCCGAAGCCGTAGCGGCCGAACATTTCTTCGGCCATGTCGAGGATGCGTTCCGGAAGATTGGGACGCGCCGCAGCGCCGCGGCGGCGCGCGGTGTTCCTTTTCCTCGACTTTGGCTGCGCCTCCGCCGCTTTCGTGCGGACTTTCTTGGCCACGTTTGGTTCCCGGTAGGTGATGTTTAGGCTCGTATAGTGCGAAGCCGCTGGCTTTTCCATCCGGCCTCCACGCCAAAGGTTCGCGTGGTCACAGGCCTCTCTTTGGGGAACGGCAGCCTTTGCGACCTTTTTGCCCGTCCAGCGATCGCACGACCCCAAAAGCCAAAAGTCCCGAATAGTAGGTTTGGTTGGGTATTCAACCATCGATCGAGCAAGCTGCAGAGTGGGCGAAGACAAATGTCGCCACCCCATGTCATCGGCACGAGACGCCTTAATCGTCCAAAGCTTGGGTAATGCCGGTCGAATAAGTCCCTGCATGGGTTGCCCAAGGCGATATAGGGCAGTAAACCCACACACCATTCCAATTGTTTGAGGAGCTTGCGGCATGAAGCAGATTCGATCGATGTCGTTCGAGGAACTGATCAAGACGAGGGCGGAGATCGAAGCGGCTATCGAGCTGCATGTCGCGCGCGAGCGCCAGGACCTGATGAAGATGCTGCAGCAGGTCGGTGTCGCCAAGGCCAGCGGGACGAAGACTTATGCCGGCGGTTCTCATCCGCTGAAGGGCAAGAAGCTGCCGCCGCTCTATCGGAATCCCGAAGACAAGAACCAGACGTGGGCTGGACGAGGCAACAAGCCGCGCTGGTTGAGCTCCGCGTTGAAGCGCGGCAAGAAGCTCGAGAACTTCGCGATTTGACGTCCTGCGCGAAGAGGCGTGCTCCGCACGTCCTCTTCGCTGGGCTGGCAGGGGCTCAGGTCCCCATCAGCGGAACGCTCCGCCCGACTTTTGACATTGCAGGGAGTTGCGCCCCTGCGGCGCCCCAGATCCTTTCGCCACAGAAAGAGCGGAAGCCCGGCGGAGGGGCGCGTCAGACGCGCCCGTGGCAGTGTTTGAACTTCTTGCCTGAGCCACAGGGGCAAAGCGCGTTGCGCGAGACCTTGCCCCAGGTCGCCGGATCGTTTGGATCGACCGCCGCGGCCGGCCGTGGACGATGCAGGGTCGCCACGCCGCCGCCATCGGGATCGGCCGGGTCGAACGCCGGGTCGTCGCTCATCGCCACGGCCTCTGCCGGATTCTCGTGAACCTCGTGCATGTTGGTCGGCATCTCCGGCATCGGAGGCGCCTCCATGCGCACCTGCAGGGTGGAAAGCAGCGCCACCACCTGTTCGCGCAGATTGCTCAGCATGTCCGAGAAGAGGTTGAACGCCTCGCGCTTGTACTCGTTCAGCGGATCCTTCTGGCCGTAGGCCCGCAGGCCGATACCCTGCCGCAGATGATCGAGGTGAAGCAGATGCTCCTTCCAGCTCTGGTCGAAGAGCTGCATCAGCACGCTCTTCTCGACCTGACGCCAGACCTCGGGGCCGTACTGCGCGACCTTCTGGGCGAACATGCGCTCGCTGGCATCGTAAAGGCGGGTGCGGATCTCTTCCTCCGCGATGCCTTCTTCCTTGGTCCACTCCTCGATCGGCAGGTCGAGGCCGAAGATGCGCTGCACCTCTTCCTTGAGCTCCACCGTCTTCCACTGCTCGGCATAGACGCCTTCGGGGATGGTGCGCTTGACGAGGGTGTCGACGACATCGCGGCGCATGCCGGCCACGGTGTCCGACACGTCGTCGGTTGCCATCAGCTCGACGCGCTCCTTGTAGATCTCCTGACGCTGGGCGTTCATCACGTCGTCGAAGCGCAGGAGGTTCTTGCGGATCTCGAAGTTGCGCGCCTCGACCTTGCCCTGCGCGGTCTCCAGGGCCTTGTTCAGCCAGCGATGGGTCAGGGCCTCGTCGTCCGCCATGCCTTTCTTCTGGACCCAGTCGAGCACCTTGTTGTTGCCGAAGATGCGCATCAGGTCGTCTTCCAGCGACAGGAAGAACTTCGACGCGCCCGGGTCGCCCTGACGGCCCGAGCGGCCGCGCAGCTGGTTGTCGATGCGCCGGCTTTCGTGGCGTTCGGTGCCGATGACGTAGAGGCCTCCGGATTCGCGGACCTGGGCGCGGTCGCGCTCGACCCGGGCGCGGATCTCGGCCGTGATGCGCTCGAGTTCCGCTTGCCGGGCGGCCTCGTCTGGAACGCGCGCCGCCAGCTCTTCCTCGGCCTGCTTCACCAGCATGTCGACGTTGCCGCCGAGCTGGATGTCGGTGCCGCGGCCGGCCATGTTGGTGGCGATCGTGACGGACCCCGGCCGGCCGGCCTGGGCGACGATCTCGGCTTCCTTGTCGTGGAAGCGGGCGTTGAGCACGTTGTGCGGAATGCCGGCCTGCTTCAAGGCTTCGGACAGTTCCTCGGATTTCTCGATCGACACGGTGCCCACGAGCAGCGGCTGCTGGCGCTGCCGGCATTCGTCGATCAGCTTCACGATGGCGCGCGTCTTGTCCGAGAGCGTCCGGTAGACCTCGTCGTCATGGTCCTTGCGGGCGACCGGGACGTTGGTCGGGATCTCGACCACCTCGAGCTTGTAGATCTCGGAGAATTCCGACGCCTCGGTCAGCGCCGTACCCGTCATGCCCGCGAGCTTGGGGTACATGCGGAACAGGTTCTGGAAGGTGATGGAGGCCAGCGTCTGGTTCTCGCGCTGGATCTCGACATGCTCCTTGGCCTCGAGGGCCTGGTGCAGTCCCTCGGAGTAGCGGCGGCCCGCCATCATGCGGCCCGTGAACTCGTCGATGATGACGACCTGGCCGTCCTTGACGATGTAATCGACGTCGCGCGCGAAAAGCTTGTGCGCGCGGAGCGCCTGCGTCACGTGGTGCAGCACCGAAACCATGTTCGGGGCGTAGAGGCTTATGCCCTCGGGCAGCAGACCGTCGGCGCGCAGGATCTCCTCGACCGCCTCGACACCGGCATCGGTGAAGACGATCGTGCGGTTCTTCTCGTCCTTCTCGAAATGCTCGGGGCGCAGCCGCGGGATCACCGTGTCCGCGCGGCGGTAAAGCTCCGAGGAATCCTCGGCCGGCCCGGAAATGATCAGAGGGGTGCGCGCTTCGTCGATCAGGATCGAGTCGACTTCGTCCACGATCGCGAAATTGAAGGGCCGCTGGACCATGGCGGCCTGCTGGTACTTCATGTTGTCGCGGAGATAGTCGAAGCCGATCTCGTTGTTCGTGCCGTAGGTCACGTCGCAGGCGTAGGCGGCCTTGCGCTGCTCGTCGTCGAGCTCGTGCACGATGATGCCGACCGTCAGGCCGAGGAACCGGTAGACCCGCCCCATCCACTCCGCGTCGCGGCGGGCAAGGTAGTCGTTCACGGTCACGACGTGGACGCCCTTGCCGGACAGCGCGTTCAGGTAGACCGGGGCCGTCGCCACCAGCGTCTTGCCTTCGCCCGTCTTCATTTCGGCGATCTTGCCCTGGTGCAGCACCATGCCGCCCTTGAGCTGGACGTCGAAATGGCGCTGGCCGAGCGCCCGCTTGGCGGCTTCGCGGACCGTGGCGAAGGCCTCGACGAGAAGGTCGTCCAGCGTCTCGCCCTTTGCCAGGCGCTCCCGGAACTCGGCCGTCTTGCCGCGCAGCTGCTCGTCGGAAAGCTTGGAGATCTCCGGTTCGAGGGCGTTGATCTTGGCGACCGGCTTGTCGAGGCCCTTGACGATCCGGTCATTGGCCGTCCCGAAGATATTCCGGACGAGCGCTCCCAGCATGAAAACCTCGATAGTCCAATGATTTAGGCGGGCACCAGGGCCCGCCATCCCCGTGAGAAATAGAGAGCGCCCCCTTTAGTGTCAACGCAACCGGGCATCGCAGTCCCCGTCGCAGGAAGGCGCAGCCCGCCTGCGCCCCGCAATGAACGCCGTGCTCACGAAAAAGTGCCGCAATCGGGCGTCAATCAGCCAGCCGGTCGGGGAGGCGGCGCTTGCTTGCTTCTACACGGCCTGTGTAAACGGTTTGCGCCAACCTCGCGTCGTCGTCCGGAGTCTCAGCATGAAGAACAATCTGCGCCCTCTGCGCCTCGCCCTTCTCTGTGGCTCGGCCATCGCGATCGCGGGGGTCGCCTTCGCCCAGCAGCCGCCGGCGAAGCCTCCGGCCGCCGCCCCGGCAAAGCCGCCTGCCCAGGCCGCCCAGCCGGCGAAGGATCCCGTGGTGGCCATCGTGAACGGCCAGCAGATCCGCCTCTCGGAGCTCGAGACGGCGCAGCAGTCCCTGCCGCCGCAATATCGCAACATGCCGCTTCAGTCGGTTTTCCCGGCTCTTCTCGAGCGCATCATCGACAGCAAGCTGGTCGTCCAGGAGGGCAAGAAGAACAAGGTCCAGGAGGATGCTGCCTTCAAGAAGCGCATGGCCTTCGTCGAAGAGCAGGTATTGCAGGATTTCTGGATCCAGCGCGAGATCGCCCGTCTGGTCACGGCCGAGAAGATCCAGCAGCGCTACGAGGAACGGCTGAAGTCGATGCCGGCCGAGGAGGAGGTGCATGCGCGCCACATCCTCGTGGCGACCGAGGACGAGGCCAAGGCGATCATCGCGGAACTGAAGAAGGGCGCGGCCTTCGACAAGCTCGCCAAGGAGAAGTCGACCGACAAGGCGTCGGGCGCCGAAGGCGGCGATCTCGGCTGGTTCAAGAAGTCCGACATGGTGAAGGAATTCGCCGATGCCGCCTTCAACCTGAAGAAGGGCGACCTCAGCGAGACGCCGATCAAGACTCAGTTCGGCTATCACGTCATCAAGGTCGACGACCGCCGCACCGCGCCGCCGCCGACGCTCGAGGAACTGTCGGACCAGATCCGCGAGGAACTGGCGCGCGAAGCCGTGACGGCACAGCTGGACCGGATGCGTGCCAACGCCAAGGTGGAGAAGTTCAACATGGACGGCAGCAAGGTCGAGGCGGAGCCGGCCAAGCCGGCGGCGCCCGCCCAGACTCCGGCACAGACGCCGGCCAAGCCGGCGACACCCTCCAAGTAGGGCTGCCCGGCCTCCGGGCCGGTCTCGCGGCCGGTCGCGGAAGCGCGGTTTTGAAGGGAGGGCGGCGGAAAGCCGCCTTTCCGGCAAGTTGAACTCACGTTTTCCGGCATTTCTGGTGTAGGCTCCGCCGCTCGGGCGGCCGAACGGCCGCGCCCCAGGGGAGTCCCATGTCCGCCAAGCACGCCATTTCGCCGCTCGCCCCCAAGACGACGCCGACGCTGCCCCGCATTGCCGGGGTGAAGCTCGGGGCAGCGGAGTCAGGCGTGCGCTACAAGGACCGCGACGACGTCATGCTGGCCCTGGTGCCGGCCGGCTCTACGATCGCGGGCGTCCTGACCAAGTCCAAGACCTGCTCGGCGCCGGTCGACTGGTGCCGCAAGAACCTGGCCCGCGGCAAGGTGCGGGCGATCATCGTCAATGCCGGCAATGCCAACGCCTTCACCGGCAAGGTCGGCGACAAGGCGGTCGAGGAGAGCACCCGGGCGGTGGCCCAGGCACTGGGCTGCCCGCGCAACGAGGTCTTCATGGCGTCGACCGGCGTGATCGGCCAGCCGCTCGACTGGGAGAAGCTCGCCGCCGTGGTGCCGGGGATGATCAAGTCGGCGCGCGAGGACGGCTGGTCCGCGGCCGCAGCGGCCATCATGACCACCGACACCTTTCCCAAGCTCGCGACCCGCCAGGCGCGGATCGGCGAGAAGACCGTGACGATCAACGGTTTCCTCAAGGGCTCGGGCATGATTGCGCCGGACATGGCCACCATGCTGGGCTTTGCCTTCACCGACGCCAAGATCCCGGGGCCGGTGCTGCAGAAGCTGCTGTCGGACGCCGCCGACAAGTCGCTGAACTGCGTCACGGTCGACGGCGACACCTCGACCAGCGACACGATGCTGATGGTGGCGACGGGCGCGGCCCGGCATGCCCCGATCGAGGAGGCGGACGACCCGGTCCTCGTCGATTTCAAGCGCGCGCTGGACGAGGTGATGATCGAGCTGGCCCAGCTGCTGGCCCGCGATGGCGAAGGCGCCACCAAGTTCGTCACGATCAATGTCGGCGGGGCGTCGTCGAACGGCGCTGCCCGCAAGATCGGGCTCGCCGTCGCCAACTCGCCGCTCGTGAAGACCGCCATTGCCGGCGAGGACGCCAACTGGGGCCGTATCGTCATGGCCGTCGGCAAGTCGGGCGAGCGCGCCGACCGCGACAAGCTGCGCATCTCGATCGGCGGCGTGCGCATCACCGACGGCGGTCAGGTCGTGCCGAATTACGACGAGGCGCCGGTGGAGCAGCATATCAAGGGCCAGGACGTCGTGATCGACATCGATCTCGGCATCGGCCGCGGCCGCGCCACGGTATGGACCTGCGACCTGACGCACGCCTACATCGACATCAACGGCAGCTACCGCTCCTGAGCGGCCGGCCGGCGCACCCCCTGGCGTCCTTGCGGCACTCAGGTAGCAGTTCCTTGGTCCAGCATTCCTTCGACGACGACTGCCCGGGCGGATCGCCGCCGCTCGGCGAGAGGCCGCTCGTGCTGGTCTCGGCCGTTGCCCTGGTCGATGTCGATGGGCGTATCCTTCTTGCCCAGCGCCCGGCCGGGAAGTCGATGGCCGGACTGTGGGAGTTCCCGGGCGGCAAAGTGGATCCCGGCGAGACGCCCGAGCATGCGCTGGTGCGCGAACTGCAGGAAGAACTCGGCATCGAGACGGCGACGAGTTGCCTGGCCCCGATCGCCTTCGCGAGCCACGGCTACGAGAAGTTCCATCTCCTCATGCCCGTGTTCGTCTGCCGCAAATGGGCCGGCACGCCGCAGCCGCGGGAAGGACAGACTCTGAAGTGGGTGCCGCCCCTCGAACTGTCGCGCTATCCGATGCCGCCGGCCGACCTGCCTCTGGTCGGGCTGCTCCGCGATCTCCTCTAGCGACCGCCGTTTTCGGTTGGCGAGGGCAGGGTCGCGCCCGGGCGCCAGTCGACCAGCCGGCGGAAGATGATCGCCTGGGCCGTGGCCGCGACGGCTGCTCCGGCATAGGAGACGAGCAGCCCCACGGTCCAGGTGACGACTGCCGCGGCGGCGCCCGCCCCCAGAACGCCCCGCATGATCGCCAGCGTCAGCAAGGTCGCGAGGGTGGTGGCGAACGCGCCCAGCAGGAAGATCAGGAACAGCGAGCCCACGACGGACCAGGCGCTGCCGCGGCTGTAGCGCCACGAATCGCGCGGGGCGAACGGCACGTCGACGGATGTCGCCGCAAGACCGTAGCTGAGGCGCAACGCGATCAGCACCGATACCGTGAAGCCGGCTCCGATCGGCGCAGCGAGTGCCTGCCTGCGTGCTTCCTCCGAATCGGGCGCCGGTACGCTGCCGATCAGCTCCGGATCGACGTCGCCGATGGTAAGGACGAACGCGGCAAGGAGGACGAACGGAATCCCGCCGACCTTGATCAAGTGCAGGAGGAAGGACGTTTCGCGGGACGTCCAGGCCGTGCCGGGCAGGCGGCCAAGGCCGCGCGGACCGAGCAGGACGACCCTTTGCCATGCGACCATGAAGATGACGGTCGGGAGTACGTCGACGCCCTTCTCGATCAGTACCGGAAGCAGCGAGTCGCGCGGCAGCGTCGAACCGACGAGCCGGATCGCCAGCGACATGATCCAGGGGATGGTGACGATGTCGAAGAACAGGCGGGTGTTGGCGAAGAAGAACCCGAAACTCTCGGACACGATTTCGGCGAAGGACGGTTTGCCGGCAGCCACGATCTATCTCCGTTCCACTTTCTCGCCGGCATTCTGTTCCGACGTCCCGAGCGCCTCGGCGAGGCGTTGCGCCGCGCTGCCGGGCTTGAGCGGCCGGGGCTGCGACTCGTGCGGCGCCCAGCCATGAAGAAACAGCACCTCGAAGCTGGCCGCGACGCGGCCCGACGGCCGGGAGAAGCGTTCGGCATAAAGCTCCGCGGCGCGGAGCAGGGTGGCGCGCCGGGTCGCCGTCTTGCGCCGTTCCCGCACCAGGTTGCTTTCGCCCATGGCACTCAGGTCGCGCATGAGGGCGAGGGCATTTTCGTATTCGACCTCGATGGTTTCGCCGTCGGCAACGGGCAGGGCGAAGCCGGCACGCTGCAGGAGACCGGCCGCATCCGCGAGATCCGCAAAGGGCGAAACGCGCGGGCTGAGGCCGCCTTCGATCTCGCTCTCCGCCGCGGAGAGACACTGACGCAGTTGCCATAGGGTGGCGCCGCCCAGCATCGCAGCGAGGAACAGTCCGTCCGGTTTCAGGCTGCGACGGATCTGGATCATCGTGCCGGGCAGGTCGTTCACCCAGTGGAGCGTCATGGCGCTCAGGACTAGGTCGAAGACGCCGCCCGCAAACGGAAGACTCTCCTCGTCGGCGACGACCGCGTCCCCCGCCGCCCGGGCGGCGAAGCCCGGATCGATATCGCTCCGGATCAGCTTTCCCACCATCTGCCGATCGCCGATCGCCGCGGCGACCTCGTCGCCATGCGAGCCGAGATCGAGCGCCAGCGGGAACGTACGGCGCACGTCCGCCAGCCGGTCGACCAGGCGCTCGGCGATCTCGCGCTTCAGGAAGGCATGGCGCTGCCAGTCGCGTGCGGCGCGGCCGCGCCGCAGCCGAAGCACCGCACGGTCGAAGACCAGCAGGGGGTCGGGCATCGTCACAGACCGTATGTAGGGGGAAAGTGCAGCAGGGGGTAGGCCAAAGGACCGGGGCACGCCATGCTGTCGGCTTATTTTGTCTGCGGGATGCAGGAGATGCGATCGTTCCGTCTTGCCGACGTCTGCACGCACGCAGGCCGTTCCCTCCTGAATGCCGTGCTGCCGCCCTTGTGCCTGGGGTGCGGCGAGATCGTCGCCGAGCCGGGGCGCCTCTGCCCGACCTGCTGGACCGGGTTCGATTTCGTCACGCCGCCTCTCTGCGCATGCTGCGGCGTTCCGTTCGCGGACGATCCGGGGCCGGCAACGCTTTGCGCCGTCTGCCTCTTGCGCCGGCCGCGCTTTCGCCGGGCGCGCGCCGCTCTTGTCTATGACGATATGACCCGAAAGCTTGTGCTGCCCTTCAAGCATGGCGATCGCACCGATATTGCGCGCGCGTTCGGCGGCTGGATGGCGCGGGCCGGGCTGGACCTCGTGAACGATGCCGATCTGGTGGTGCCCGTTCCGCTGCATTGGCGGCGTTTGCTCGTGCGCCGCTACAACCAGGCGGCCTTGCTGGCGCGAGGGGTGGTGCGCGAGGCCGTCGCCATGGGCGCGCGGCCGCCCCGGTTCGTTCCCGACCTTCTGACGCGCCGGCGCTCGACTCCGACGCAGGCCGGGTTGGGCGCGCGCGAACGGCGACGGAATGTCCGCGAGGCGTTCGAGGTGCCTGCCCGCCGGCGTCCGCTGGTCGACGGCAGGACGGTCCTGCTGGTCGACGACGTCTTCACGACAGGCGCGACGGTCGAGGCCTGTGCCCGGGCCTTGCAACGGAATGGCGCCCGTCACGTCGATGTCCTGACGCTGGCGCGGGTTGTCCGTACGGCGGTATAATAATCGCAAAGAGGTTCAGCATGGCCAAGATCGAGATCTACACGACGCCGTTCTGCGGATACTGCGCCCGCGCCAAGAGCCTGCTCGACAGCAAGGGCGCGTCGTACGAGGAAACGGATGTCATGATGGACGACAAGAAGCGCGCGGAGATGCGCGAGCGGTCGCAGCGCTCCACCGTGCCGCAGATCTTCATCAACGGCCAGCATGTCGGCGGTTCCGACGACCTCGCGGCCCTCGAACAGGCGGGCAAGCTCGACGCGCTGCTCGCCCAGCCGGGGTGAAGGTCATGTCCGCTCCCGCTCCTGTTGCCGGCAGCTTCAAGGCCGGACTGATACAGACCAACGTCAGCAACGAGATGGCCGAGAACGTCGCCTTCGTGCGCGAGCAGGCGAGCCTCGCCCGTGCGGCCGGCGCGGACTTCCTCATGACACCGGAGAATACCGGGTTGATCGGCGCGAACCGGGCGGAGACGCTCGCCAAGGCCCAGACCGAGGCCGATCACGCCATGCTGGCAGCTTGCCGGGCCAGCGCCCGCGAAACGGGCACGTGGTTTCTGTTGGGCTCGATCCATGTTCGCGTGCCGGACGAGGAGCAGATCCGCAACCGCTCGTACCTGCTCGACCCGGAAGGGAACATCGTCGCCAGCTACGACAAAATCCATATGTTCGACGTCCAGCTGGCCGGGGGCGAGAACTATCGCGAATCCTCGACTTTCAAGCCGGGCGAGCAGTCCGTGCTGGCCGAGACGCCCTGGGGCGTCCTCGGCATGACGATCTGCTACGATCTGCGCTTCCCTTATCTCTATCGCGACCTCGCGCATGCCGGCGCCACGATGCTGGCAATTCCGTCTTCCTTCACGGTGCCGACGGGCCAGGCGCACTGGCACACGCTGATGCGCGCGCGGGCCATCGAAACGGGCTGCTTCGTCTTTGCGCCAGCACAGGTCGGCCTGCACAAGGGCTCCAATCGCAAGACCTATGGACACTCGATCGTGGTCGCGCCCTGGGGAGAAGTGCTGGCAGATGCCGGAGGCGAGAAGGCGGGAGTGGTCGTCGCCGATATCGACCTGGCGAAGGTCGAGGAGGCGCGGAAGATGGTCCCGTCGCTGAAGCACGATCGCAAATACGCGCCGCCGGCCCTGCGCAAGATGCACGTTGCCAAGGCGGCCGAGTAGAAAGCACCCGCGACGTGCGATCCAGGCCGTTCAGAGTTTGCGGGCCGCGATCCTCTGGACCATCGCCATCCTGGGCTCGCTGATCATGCGCGCCTCGTAGGCCGTCACGGAGAAACGTCCGCGCACGAGGTCCAGCAATTCGCCGTCCCGCAGCAGGAAATCGGGATTGGACGGCCGGCCAAATCGTTCATTGCCCTGCATGAATGTCTCGTAGAGCAGGATGGCTCCCGGCTGCAGAGCATCGAACAGAACGGGGAAAAGGGGCCGATACAGGTAGTTGGTGACCACGACCGCTCCGAACCGGCGGCCGGGCAAAGGCCAGTCGCTGCCAGTCTCGAGATCGGCCGTCACGATCTCGACATCCGGGCGGCGCGGCAGCCCGGATACGTCGCGATCCAGGGCCGTCACGGCATGGCCCCGGTCTGCGAAAAACAGGGTGTGGCGACCGGCTCCGGCGGCGATGTCGAGGACCGGCACGCCAGGCGTGACAAGACCGGCCCATTGGACGATCCAGGAAGAGGCGCTCACTTTTTGGATGCTCCGGCCCCTTTGAGGTTGAGGAGGTTACCCGAGAGGATGAGGGCGGCGCCCAGCACGGTGAACAGGTCGATCTTCTCGTTGTAGAGCAGCCAGCCCGCCAATGCCGCCAGCGGGACGCGGAGGAAATCCATCGGCACGACGATCGTCGCGTCGGCATGGAGCATCGCCCGCGTGAGGCAATAGTGTGAGAAAGTGCCGCAAAAGGCGATCACCACGATCCACGTCCAGACGTAAGCGGACGGCCAGCGCCAGACCTCGATCGACGGCAGGAGGCCGATGGCCGACTGGATGAGCAGCATCCAGAACAGGATGGTCAGCACGCTGTCGGTGCGCGTGAGCGATTTGACCATCACGACCGAGGTCGCAAACCCGACCGCGGCGACAAGGGCGATGATCTGGCCAGGGACGATCTCGCTGGTGCCCGGCCGCACGATGATCACGACGCCGACGATCCCCAGCGCGACGGCAAGGCTCTTCCACAGGCCCATGCGCTCGCCGAGGAACGCCACCGCCAGCAGGGCGGTCCAGATCGGCATGGTGAATTCGATGGAAATGACCTGCGCCAGAGGGATCAGCGTCAGTGCCTTGAACCAGGCGAATTGGGCGCCGTAATGGGCGATGTTCCGGCCGACCTGCTGCCATGGCCGTCGTGTCGCCAGCTTCCGCCAGCCCCCGCTCAGCTGGATGAGGGGCCACAACATCAGGAGCCCGATGACCGAGCGCAGTTCCATGATCTGGAAGACATCGAGTTCGACGGTCGTCTCGCGGCCCGCGATAGCCATGATCAGCATGGCGGAGAGCCAGCCGGTCATCCAGAAAGCGGCCTTGGAGATCGAGGGTTGGGTGCTCATCCTGAGGGACATGGCATCTGCGGGGACGGCGACCATCGTTGCCGCCCCGGCCTGCGGCAAGCCAGCATTTCACGTAGGCGGCATGATTTTTCGCCGATACTGACGCGGCGAAGGGTCTTAGCTCGAAATCGACCTTGGCGAGACCCTTGCGCCGGGGATCGCCACGCCCCATCATCTTGGCACTCCCCTTTTGGGAGTGCCAACAGTCTGATTTCAAACGATTTGCAATGATCCTGTATCGCTTGCGCTGCTCCAAGGGCCACGAGTTCGACAGCTGGTTCAAGGACAGCAAGACCTACGAACGCCAGGAAAAGAAGTCCCTGATCGGTTGCGCCGTCTGCGGCGACGCGAAAGTGTCCCGGGCCCTGATGGCGCCGCGTATCGGCAAGGGCAGCGCCGGAGGGGTCGAAGTTCCTGTCGAGGCGCCCGCGCCCGCCGCTGCACCTTCCGCGGAGCAACAGCAGGCCATGACGGCCCTGGCCAAGCACATGCCCAAGGAACTGCGCGAGGCGCTTCTGAAGGTGCGCGCCGAAGTCGAGAAGAACTGCGAGCATGTCGGCGAGCGCTTCGCCGAGGAGGCCCGCAAGATTCATTACGGCGAGAGCGACAAGCGGGGCATCTACGGCGAGACGAGCGACGAGGAAGCGGCAGCCCTTGCAGAGGAAGGGATCGAGTTCGGCCGCCTGCCCTGGATCCCGAGAGGGAATTGACGATTGCGGCAGGGGCATCGGGCCCCGATCCCTGGGGTGCCCGGCGCGTCCTGCTCTGCTTCTGCTTCGCTTTTTCCTTCAGCATGCTTTTCCGCGCCGCCAACGGGCTGATGGCGCCGGAGTTGATGCGCGAACTCGACATCGCGCCGGCCCGCATGGGCTTCGTCGGAGGTGCCTATTTCCTGGCCTTCGCCGTGGCGATGATCCCGGCCGGCGTCGCCCTCGACCGTTTCGGTCCGCGCCTCACGATCTCGGCGATGTCGCTTGTCGGCATCGCCGGCTGCGCGATCTTCGCCCTGTCGCACGACTGGATCGGCCTTTCGCTGGGGCGCGCGCTGCTGGCGCTGGCCTGCGTCGGGACGCTGATGGGATCCGTGGTGACGCTGGCCCGCTGGGTGCCGCCGGCGCGCGTCGCCTTCAATGTCGCCACGGTGAGCGCCGCCGGCGGCGTCGGCAACATGCTGGCGACGGCCCCGCTTGCCTGGGTGATCGCGGAGGTGGGATGGCGCGGCGCGTATTGGATTTTGGCCGTCGCCTGCCTCGTGATCGCGGCGGTCATGTGGTTCGGGGTCCGCGACCGGCCGGACGGTCGTCCGATCGACTCGACAGGCGAGTCGCTCGGTGCCGTGCTGGCCGGGCTGCGCGACGTCTTCCGGCATCCTTTCCTGTGGCCATTGGTGGCCATCCAGTTCGTCGTCTATCCCGCGCAGGCCGCGGTCACCAGCCTGTGGGGCGGCCCCTATCTCAACGACGTCTATGGTCTCGACCTCTCCGCCCGCGGCTGGGTCCTGCTGGCGATGACGGCCGTTGCCGTCCCGTTCAGCTTCCTCATCGGATCGCTCGACGAGCGGTTCAACAGTCGGAAGAAGGTGGTGGTCGCCATGGTGCTCGTGATGGCGGCAACGCTGCTGCCGCTCGCGCTCCGGCCTGACTGGCCGCTGTGGTTCGCCGCCGTGCTGCTCTGTGCTTTCGGTGCGACCGGGGGGACCGTTGCCGTCCTCCACACTCATGTCCGGTTCAGCTTTCCCGAACGCCTGGCCGGGCGGGGTCTCTCGACGCTCAACGCCGCCGTCATGGTCGGCGCCTATGTCATGCAGCAATGCACGGGAATCGTGGTGGAGCTTCTCAGAGGAGCGGCGTCCGTCGCACCCCCGGTCGCATATCAGGCCGTGTTCGGCTGGCTGATCCTGTCGCTGCTCGCGGGGCTCTGGTTCTATCGCCGCGTGCCCGACGCCATTCCCAAGCCGCAGGCTTGAGCCCGGTCAGCGCCCGGGCGTCTCCGGTGCCACGCCATACATCATGTAGTTCACGTCGAGGTCGTTGCGGTTCAGGCTCCAGGTGCGGCTGAGCGGGGCATAGACGACGCCGACGATCTCCTGCGGGTCGATGCTGCCCGCGCGCAGGCCGCGCACGACCTCGGACGGCTTCAGGAATTTCTTCCAGTCGTGGGTCCCGCGCGGGAGCCAGCCCAGCACGTATTCGGCCCCGGCGATCGCCAGCGCCCACGCCTTGGCGGTCCTGTTGAGGGTCGAGAGGAAGAAAAGCCCGCCGGGCTTCACGAGCTTGCAGCAGGATTCCAGGAAGAGTCCGACATCGGCGACGTGCTCGACGATCTCCAGAGCCAGCACGATGTCGAATTTCTGACCGGTCGCGGCGAGCTGCTCCGCCGTCTCCTGCCTGTAGTCGACGGAGAGTTCCTGCCGCTCGGCATGCAGGCGTGCGACGGCGACGTTGCGCTCGCCGGCATCGATGCCTGTCACCTGGGCGCCGAGCCGGCTCATGGGCTCGCTGAGCAGGCCCCCGCCGCAGCCGATATCGAGCAGCGACAGGCCCTCCAGCGGCCGGCCGGACAGGGCATCGCGCTGCCAGTGCGCGGCGGCGCGGTCGCGGATGTATCCGATACGCACCGGATTGAGCCGGTGCAGGGGAGCGAACTTGCCCGTAGGGCTCCACCATTCGTCGGCGATGCGCGAGAAGCGCTCGATCTCCGCCGAATCGACGGTCCCGCTGGCTGTGCTGTGCGCGTTTTCGACCATGGCTACCCTTGACCCATATGGTGCCGCCGGTGTCTATAGCCCGCTTTCCGGGCGGGAGCTTCCCCCTTCGAGTGGATACATGGCGCGCATCGTTCTCAAATTCGGCGGTACTTCGGTCGGCGACACGGATCGGATCAAGAACGTAGCGCGAAAAGTGAAGGCCGAGGTCCAGCGCGGAAACGAGGTGGCTGTCGTCGTCTCGGCGATGACCGGGGCCACCAACCAGCTCGTGAAGTGGGTCAACGACATCTCGCCGCTGCACGATCCGCGCGAATACGATGTCGTGGTGGCCACGGGTGAGCAGGTGACGATCGGCCTCCTGGCGCTGGCCCTGCAGCAGGAGGGCGTGCCGTCGCGCTCCTGGGTGTCGTGGCAGCTGCCGATCAAGACCGATGCGGCCCACGCCAAGGCCCGGATCGTCGAGATCGATACGACCGAGCTGGCGAAGACGATGCAGGCCGGCGAGGTGCCGATCGTGCCGGGCTTCCAGGGAATCTCCCCGGAAGGACGGGTCACGACGCTGGGGCGCGGCGGCTCCGATACGTCGGCCGTCGCCCTTGCGGCCGCGCTCAAGGCCGACCGCTGCGACATCTACACGGACGTGGACGGCGTCTACACGACCGATCCGCGCATCGTCGAGAAGGCGCAGAAGATCGATCGCGTGACCTACGAGGAAATGCTGGAGATGGCCTCGCTCGGCTCGAAGGTGCTCCAGACGCGCTCGGTCGAGCTGGCGATGAACCATCACGTGCGGGTCCAGGTGCTGTCGTCGTTCGACGAGGCGCTTGGCAGCGACCTGCCTGGAACATTGGTTGTGGACGAGGAAGAGATCATGGCGCAGGGACTGGAGAAGTCCGTCGTGAGCGGCATCGCCTTTGCGAAGGACGAGGCCAAGATCACCGTGACCAACGTGCCCGACCGGCCCGGCGTCGCCGCCGGTATCTTTGGGCCGCTGGCCGACGCGAACATCAACGTCGACATGATCGTGCAGAACGTGGCGGTCGACGGACGCTCGACCGACATCACCTTCACGGTGCCGCGGCCCGATCTCGCCCGTGCCGCCGAAAAGCTGGAGAGCGCCAAGGCCGACCTCAAGTTCGCCGAGGTCAAGACCGACATCAACGTGGCCAAGGTGTCGGTGATCGGCGTCGGCATGCGCAGCCACGCCGGTGTCGCCCTCAAGATGTTCGAAACCCTTGCCGCCAAGGGGATTAACATCCAGGTGATCTCGACCTCCGAGATCAAGATCAGCGTTCTCGTGGCGGCCGAATATACGGAACTGGCGGTCCGCGCCCTGCACACGGCATACGGGCTGGACGGGGCCTGATCGCCCTTCGGTCCAAAGGCCATATGCGAATTAGCCGGTAGGCAGTCCGGCGCGGCTCTTGCTATAAAGCGGGCCATGCGCGAGCTGCTTCGCATGGCCCTTCACGGTACCCGCCCGACCTCGTCGGCGGCCGCGGCCTGGCGAGCTCGTGCCTGCACCATCGACCGCCGCCTCGTCGTCATTCGACTCAAGCTGCCAGCGGTCTGACCATGGAGAGAGCCCCTCCTCTGGCCGGACCGCGAATGCTCCTAAAGCGGCTCCGGGACACGATGGCGCGTGCCGACTCCGTCGAGGTCACGCTCGGCGAAGTCGTGCGTCTCGTCGCCAACGAGATGGTGGCCGAGGTCTGCTCCATTTACCTGCTGCGTGCCGGCGAAGTCCTGGAGCTGTTCGCGACCCAGGGCCTCAACCCGTCGGCGGTGCACCGTACACGGCTGAGGGTGGGCGAGGGCCTTGTCGGCGACATCGCCGCGCATGGCCGCGCGCTGGCGCTGGCCGATGCGCAGAACCATCCGCAATTCGCCTACCGGCCAGAGACGGGCGAAGAAATCTACCATTCGCTCGCGGGCGTGCCGATCCTGCGTGCCGGCCGTGTGCTTGGCGTGCTGGTCGTCCAGAACCGCACGCGCCGTCAGTACGACGAGGAAGAGGTCGAGACCCTCCAGACCATTGCCATGGTGCTGGCCGAAGTGGTCGCGGCCGGTCACATCGTCAGTCCCAACGAGGTGCAGCGGGTCGACGGCCTCGGCGTTCTTCCGCTGCGTGTCGACGGCGTGCAACTCACGCCCGGCGTGGCGATCGGCCACGCCGTCCTGCACGAGCCGCGGATCGTCATCCAGCGCGTCGTCGCGGAGGACGTGGAGCAGGAAAAGAAGCGCTTCCAGGAAGCCTTGCATGGGGTACGCGAGGACGTCGACCGGATGCTCGAGGCGCACGACATGCAGTCGGGCGAGCAGCGGGAAATCCTTGAGACGTTCCGCATGTTCGTCGACGACAGGGGCTGGATCGAGCGGGTCCGCGAGGCGGTCGAGTCCGGCCTCACGGCGGAGGCCGGCGTCCAGCGCGCCTTCGACGACGTGCGTGCGCGGCTCGGCCAGTCGACGGACCCCTATATCCGCGAGCGCGTGAGCGATCTCCAGGATCTCAGCAATCGTCTGCTGCTGCGCCTGACCGGGCGGGCGGCAATCGATCCCAGTTCCCTGCCGGACGACATGGTCGTGGTCGCGCGCGACATGGGGCCGGCGGAACTGCTCGACTATGACCGTACCCGCCTGCGCGGCGTCGTCCTGGAGGAGGGATCGGCGCAAAGCCATGTCGCGATCGTGGCGAGGGCCCTCGACATTCCGGTGGTCGGTCGTGCACCGGACGTGCTGTCGCGGGTGGAGGCGGGCGACCCGATCGTCGTCGACGGCGACAACGCCCAGGTGCTTGTACGGCCTGCCGACGACATCCTCCAGACCGTGTACACGGCCATCGATGCGCGCGCCCAGCGCCGTCGCAAGTACGCGGCACTGCGTGACCTGCCGGCGGTGACGCGCGATCAGGCGCGGATCTCCCTTCACATGAATGCCGGCCTGCTGATCGACATGCAGCATCTCCACGATACAGGCGCCGACGGGGTCGGCCTGTATCGGACGGAGATTCCGTTCATGGTGCGTTCGGAGTTTCCCGACGTCGATGCACAGGCCTGGCTCTATGGACGCGTTCTCGATATCGCCGATGGAAGGCCCGTGACATTTCGCACGCTCGATGTCGGGGGCGACAAGGTCCTTCCTTATGTCGGCGCGTTTGGAGACGAGAATCCCGCGATGGGATGGCGTGCGATCAGGATCGGTCTCGACCGTCCCGCCATGCTCCGCCGGCAGTTGCGCGCGCTGATCATCGCCGCGAACGGCCGACCGCTCTCCGTCATGTTCCCCATGATCGCCGATGTCGGCGAACTGCTGAGTGCGCGCCGTCTTCTCGATCTCGAACTCGACCGTGCCAGGTCGAAGGGCCTGTCGATCCCGGAGCGCTTGCGCGTCGGCGTGATGTTCGAGGTTCCGGCGCTGGCGTGGCAGCTCGACAGTCTGCTGCCACATGTCGATTTCATTTCAGTGGGAACGAACGATCTTCTCCAGTTCCTCTATGCCGCCGATCGAGGTAACGCGCGTGTGGCCGCGCGTTACGACAGTTTGTCCCCAGCCCTTCTGCGCTTGCTACATTTTGTGGTCGGCAAGACGTCGCCGGCGGGCGTCGATCTCGGCGTCTGCGGCGAGATGGCGGGGCGTCCGGTGGAGGCGCTCGCTCTTCTCGCGATCGGGGTGCGTACGCTGTCGATGTCTCCGGGCGCGATCGGTCCGGTAAAGGCCATGATACGTTCTCTCGATCTCGGCGACGCAACCGGTTTCATGAGCGCCTCACTTTCTCAACCGGATCGGCCCTTGCGTGAGACGCTGCGACTCTTCGCGGCCGATCACGCGATCGAAATCTGACGTCAAAACTCGAATCGCTTTTGCCCTCTCATCGGCCCTCTGCTAGAACGCGAGCGAGGGGACAAGCAGGGATATTAGATGCCGGATCAGGTTGATTGGCGGGCGATCGAACGTGAGGCCTCACCGGGTCGAGCGGTTGGACGGCTGCTGCGCGACCAGCGTGAGGCGCAGGGGCTGGAACTCGATCAGGTCGAGAAGAGTCTGCGCATCCGTCGCTCGCATCTCGAGGCGATCGAGGAAGGGCGCTTCGACAAGCTGCCCGGCGCTGCCTACATTCCGGCGTTCCTGAGGGCCTATGCCGCTCATGTCGGTCTCGACCCCGAAAAGGTCATGACGGCCTATCATCTGTCGGGACCGGTGCCCATCAAGCGTCCGGTGACGCTGCCCGCCGACTTTCCCGTCGTCGAGCGTCGTGCGCCGATCGGCCTGGCCGTGCTCACCATCCTGATGGTGGTCGGTGCCGGTTACGCCGTCTGGCACTACGTGCCGCGCGAGCAGGCGGTCGTCGCCGAGAAGGTTCCTCCCGTGCCGGATCGCCTGCTGGCGTCCCGCCCCGAAGCCACGGCCAACGAGCCGGCCGGCCAGGCGGGCTCCACGCAGGAGCCTCGTGGCGCCGGCAACGAATCCACGCCTGCTCACGTCTGGCCGCCCCGGCAGGGCGAGGCCACCGCGCCGGCTGCGGCACCCGTTGCGCCTCCGCCGGTGGTGGTCGCGGTCCCGGCTCCGCCACCGCCCGTCGTGATGGCGGTGCCAGCCATCGGTCAGGCACAGGCAGCGCAGCCGCCTGCAATGCCCGAGCCTCAGCGCATCGTCCCGCCGGTCCAGCCCGGCACGACCGAAGAGGCGACCGCCCGTCAGCCGGCCGCGGAAATGCCGGCGGTGTCCCCGGCCGCGCCGGTGACCGCCAATACCCCGGTCACGGTACGCCGCAACAGCTGGGTCGAACTGCGCGGCCCGGGCGGGGAGGTCCTGGCTCAGACCTATGTCCGGGCCGGCGAGAGCTACGTGGTTCCCGCGGGGATCGCCTACCGCGTCATCGACGCGCAGTAAGGGGCCGGCGCGATGCCGGCCGCCGTCTGGATATGGCGGCGGCACACCGCTACATTGCCGGCATGAGCATCAGGCCCTATCGCGACATCGTGCGCCGCAAGTCGCGGCGGGTGATGGTCGGGTCCGTTCCGGTCGGAGACGGCGCACCGATCACGGTCCAGACGATGACCAACACGCTGACCGCGGACGCCGACGCCACGATCGCGCAGATCCGGCGCTGCGAGGAGGCGGGTGTGGACATCATCCGCGTCTCCTGTCCGGACGAGGAATCGACCGCTGCCTTGCCGGCCATCGTGCGGGCGACACGCGTTCCGATCGTCGCCGACATCCACTTCCACTATCGGCGGGCCATCGAGGCGGCGCAGGCGGGCGCGGCGTGCCTGCGCATCAACCCGGGTAACATCGGCAGCGCCGATCGCGTCCGCGAGGTGGTGCAGGCGGCCAAGGATTATGGCTGCTCGATGCGGATCGGCGTCAACGCGGGCTCGCTGGAGAAGGATCTTCTCGAGAAGTACGGCGAGCCTTGTCCCGAGGCCATGGTCGAAAGTGCCCTCGATCACGCGCGCATCCTGCAGGATCACGACTTCCACGAATTCAAGATCAGCGTGAAGGCGTCGGACGTGTTCCTCGCCGTGGCCGCCTACCAGCAGCTTGCCGATGCCTGCGATTATCCGCTGCATATCGGCGTGACGGAGGCCGGCGGCCTGCGCACCGGCACCGTGAAGTCGTCGATCGGCCTCGGGGCGCTGCTGTGGGCGGGCATCGGCGACACGATCCGCGTCTCGCTGTCGGCCGAACCCGAGGAAGAGGTGCGCGTCGGCTTCGAGATGCTGAAGGCCCTCAACCTCCGGCATCGCGGCGTCAACATCATCTCCTGCCCGTCCTGCGCGCGGCAGCAATACGACGTCATCCGCACCGTCGAGGCGCTGGAGAAGCGCGTGGCGCACATCACCACGCCGATGACCGTGTCGGTGATCGGCTGCGTCGTGAACGGTCCCGGCGAGGCTCGGGAGACGGATATCGGTTTCACCGGCGGCGGGCAGGGGACGCATCAGGTCTATATCGCCGGCGTGCCGCATCATCGCATGAAGGATGCCGACATCGTCGAGCATCTTGCCCGGCTGATCGAGGCGAAGGCGACCGAGATCGAGACCGCGAAGGCCCAGGAAGCCGAGCGACATCGCACCGCCGCGGAGTAGCGGTCCCAGCCTTCTTTCTCCAATCGACGATTTTCCAGGGCGATTTCCCGTGAGCAAGCTTCAACCCGTGCGGGGTACGCACGACCTCCTTCCCGACGAATACCGGCGCTTCGCGCACGTCGTCGACACGGCGCGCGAGGTCACGCGCCTCTACGGCTATCGCGAGATGGCCACGCCGATCTTCGAGTTCACCGAGCTCTTCGCGCGCGGCATCGGCGAGACGACGGACGTCGTTTCCAAGGAGATGTACACCTTCACCGATCGCGGCAACGAATCGCTCACGCTCCGTCCGGAGTACACCGCGGGCATCTGCCGTGCCTTCGTGTCGAACGGCGAGCTGGGCCAGCAGCTGCCGCTCAAGGTCTTCGCGGCAGGGCCGATGTTCCGCTACGAGCGGCCGCAGAAGGGACGCCAGCGCCAGTTCCACCAGATCGACGTCGAGGTGCTGGGCGCGCCCGAACCGGGAGCCGATATCGAGGTGATCTCGGTGGCGGCGGATATCCTCGACCGCCTGACCATCCTCGATCGCTGCGTGCTGAAGATCAATTCGCTCGGCGATCCGGAGAGCCGCACGGCCTATCGCAAGGTGCTGGTCGACTATTATTCCGGCCACGCCGCCCAGCTTTCGGAGGATTCGCGCAACCGGCTCGGCAAGAACCCGCTGCGCATCCTCGACAGCAAGGACGAGGGCGACAAGGCGGTCAACGCCAATGCCCCCTCCTTCGCCGACTATCTCAACGAGGCGAGCCGCGACTTCTTCAAGGCGGTGCAGGACGGGCTTGCGGCCGCGGGCGTGTCGTTCGAGGTCGATCCGGCGCTGGTGCGCGGCCTCGACTACTACACCCACACGGCCTTCGAGTTCGTGACGACCCATATCGGGGCGCAGGGAACGGTGCTGGGCGGTGGCCGCTACGACGGCCTGATCGCCGAGCTGGGCGGCCCGCCGACCGCCGGCATCGGCTGGGCCGGCGGCATAGAACGCCTGATGATGCTGTGCGACGAGCCGCGGCCGCTGCCGCGGCCGGTCGTCATCGCGCCGCTCGGTCCGGCGGCGGAAGCAAAGGCGCTCGGTATCGCCCGCGCGCTGCGGCGCGAGGGCATCGCGGTCGAGCAGGAATACAAGGGCAACATGAAGCGTCGCATGCAGCGGGCCAACAAGCTCAATGCGCGCGCCGCCCTGATCATCGGCGACGACGAATTGGCCAAGGGTGTCGCGCAGCTCAAGGATCTCGATAGCGGCGAGCAGCGCGAAGTTCCCTTGGACGGCGTCGCGGCAGTGCTGAAGGCCTGACATGTCCCTGTTGCAGAAACTCGATCAGGTCGTCGCCCGCCACGCGGAGCTGCAGGCCCAGCTCTCCGCCGGCACGCTGGAGTCGCAGAAGTTCGTGGCCGCCTCGAAGGAATATGCCGATCTCGGGCCCCTGGTCGATGCAGTGAACAACTGGCGGCGGGCCGAACGGGAACTCAAGGACGCCGAGGCGCTCGCCGCCGATCCCGACATGCGGGCAATGGCGGAGGAGGAGGCGGCGGAATTGCGCAAGCAGCTGCCCGAGCTCGAGCGCGCGGTGAAGCGCATGCTGCTGCCGAAGGACGCCGCCGACGAGAAGAACGCCATCCTGGAAATCCGCGCCGGCACGGGCGGCGACGAAGCGGCGCTGTTCGCGGCCGACCTGTTCCGCATGTACCAGCGATACGCCGCCGAGCATGGCTGGAAGTTCGAGATCATGGAACTCTCGGACACCGGCATCGGCGGCTACAAGGAGGCGATCGCCACGGTCACGGGGCGGGGCGTCTTCGCCCGGCTCAAGTTCGAGTCCGGCGTCCATCGCGTGCAGCGGGTGCCGGCCACGGAGGCCCAAGGGCGGATCCATACTTCCGCCGCAACGGTCGCCGTGTTGCCGGAGGCCGAGGATGTCGACATCAAGATCGACGACAAGGATTTGCGCGTCGACGTTTTCCGGGCCTCGGGGCCGGGCGGCCAGTCGGTCAACACGACCGACTCCGCCGTGCGCATCACCCATCTGCCGACCGGCATCGTCGTCAGCCAGCAGGACGAGAAGAGCCAGCACAAGAACCGCGCCAAGGCGATGAAGATCCTGCGCGCGCGGCTGTACGATGCGGAGCGACAGCGCCTCGATGCCCAGCGCGCCGCGGACCGCAAGGGTCAGGTCGGCAGCGGCGACCGCAGCGAACGCATCCGCACCTACAATTTCCCGCAGAGCCGCGTGACCGACCACCGGATCAACCTGACCTTGTACAATCTGGACGAGGTCCTGGAGGGGCGGGCACTCGACCAGATCGTCGATGCGCTGATCGCGGACGACGAAGCGTCGCGGCTCTCGGAGCTCGCCGCCTGACCGCGACCTACGACGCCTTGCTGCGCGACACCGCTGTCGCCCTCTCGACGGCGGGCATCGACAATGTGCGCTTCGAGGCACGGCTGCTGATCGGCCATGCCTCCGGATTGTCCACGGAGCAACTCGTCGCGCGGGGCGCGGACGCGGTGCCGCCGGCAGTGGCCGACCTCGTGCGCGCGTTGACCGGTCGCCGGATGCGGCGCGAGCCAATGGCCTACATCCTGGGGGAAAGGGAATTCTGGGGACGGGCGTTCAAGGTGACGCCTGCCGTCCTGATCCCCCGACCCGACAGCGAGACGGTGATCGAGGCCGTGCTCGACCTGTTCCCCGATCGGACCCGCCCATTGCACGTCCTCGATCTCGGGGTCGGCTCGGGCTGCCTGCTCCTGACCGTCCTGGCCGAATATCCCGCTGCGCAGGGGACGGGACTGGATGCTTCCCCGGAGGCCCTTTCCATTGCCGCTTCGAACGCCGCGAGCTTGGGCGTTGCCGGCCGGGCCCGGCTGATCGCGGGCGACTGGCGTCAGGACGGCTGGGTCGATGGCGTCGCGGCGCCGTTCGACCTCGTCCTGTCCAATCCTCCCTACATCGAGACCTCGGCAATCGAGGGGCTGATGCCCGATGTCGGCCGCTACGAGCCCCTGCTCGCGCTGGATGGCGGCGGGGACGGGCTGGACGCCTACAGGGCGATCGCGACTGCGGCGCCCCGCCTCGTCGGGCGGGACGGATGGCTGGTCGTCGAGGGAGGGGCAGGGCAAGCCCCTGATATTGCGACGCTTTTCGAGAAAGCCGGCCTTTCGCCAGCGCGTTTCTGGCAGGATCTCGGCGGCGTGCAACGCGTCGTCGCCGCCCGGCATTAAGTGGTTGGCAAGCAAGGGGAATGAGACTAGTTTCGCAGCGTCCCTTGTGGGGCTTGGCCCGATTTAATGGCGGGCAAAATCCCTCTCTGCATGAGCCGCGACGGCGCCCGGGAAGGGCAGAGGGAAGCCAACAACAACATTCCGTCCGGCGAGTAACTGGCCCAGGTTAATGAGACCAAATAATCGGCAGCGGTCGCGCGGCGGTCGCGGTGGTGGTGGCGGCGGCGGTGGTGGTGGTAACCATCACAAGCAGCATCACAATCCCAACCGCCCTCCCAATCGAAACCAGATTTTCGACAGCAGCGGGCCGGATGTGCGAGTCCGCGGCAACGCCCACCAGGTCTTCGACAAGTACCAGGCGCTCGCCCGGGAAGCCGCAGCCTCGGGCGACCGGATCCTCGCCGAAGCCTACTGGCAGTATGCCGACCACTATTTCCGCATGATCCAGTCGATGGGCGGGTTCATTCAGCGCAACAACCAGGGTTGGGGCGACGGATCGGGCGAAGAAGGCCAGCCTTCCCAAGCGCAGGGCGGCCAGCCCGGGGGGCCGCAGCAGGCCAACGGCAGCCATGGCCCCGGCGAGCGGCCGGCAGGTGGCCGCGAGGAACACGTCGAGGCCGAAGCCGAACCTGGCCTGGGGGGCGTTGCCTTCCTGCAGAACGGCCGGACGCAGCCCGCCAACGCCGATCCGGCGACCGACGACCAGCCGGAAGTCCCGGAGTTTGCCCCGGCGGCCGGCCGCCGAGGCTGACAGGGTCCACTGATCGCAAGTTTTCCAGCAAACCCGGAGGTCTCCCCTCCGGGTTTTTCTCGAGCGCCGGCCCGATTAAAGGTGGATCAGGGTCGGCGCGAGGAAGCCCAGCAGGGTGAAACCCGCTCCCACCACCCCGAGCCCGAGCGACAACAGGGTCAGCCAACCGACGGCCGTCAGGGCCGCTGCGCCCGCCAGGACGATGGCGAGCTGGAAGGCGGCCGAGCCGTATTCGAACATGTGATAGGCGGCGAGGGACTTGTCCCGCTGCGCCTCCTTGGCCTTGGCCGTCGCCATGAGCTCGCGACGGCCTTCGTTCGTCTCGGGTTCGGTCTCGTAGCGCCGCGCCGTCTCGCGCCAGCGCTCCGCCTGGGCCTTGAGCGCCGGGGGCATGCCTTGGGGATTGTCCTTGAAGGTCGCCTCGGCTTCCTCGGCGGCCGTCCTCAGCGTCGTCTGGCGGATCGTCTTGGCCTGGAAAAACGACCAGGTGTTCGAGGCCGTGATGTGACTGGCCAGGGCATTGGTCTGGGAACTCTTCCCGCCCATTTCCGAGATCGCCAGCAGCGCGGCCAGCACGGCCACCAGCAGGGCGATCCTCTTGTTTGCCCCGTCGACATGGGCATGTCCGCCGGACATCCGAATTCTCCCCTGTTTCCTTGATCCATGTCCTGTGAGCCGGGGTCATAGCCGGTCAGCCTTTCCGGGAAAAGCCGCACCTCCGGTCCGGTCTTGTGCGCGGCGAATCCGATCCCATATCGAGGCGCAGGATGCCTCTTCGGAGGGTCCGCTCTTCCGCCCGCCGCTAGACGGGGGCGTAAAGGAAAGGGTTAGTAATGAACCAGGAAAAATACACCGACCGCATGCGAGGCTTCCTCCAGAGCGCCCAGATGATGGCGCTCAGGGAGGGCCATCAGCGGCTCGTTCCGGACCATCTGCTTAAGGTCCTTCTCGACGATCCCGAGGGCCTTGCGGCCAATCTGATCGCCGCTGCGGGAGGCGATTCCCGCGCCGTCCATCGCGCGGTCGAGGCCAATCTGGCGAAGCAGCCCAAGGTCGAGGGGCAGGGCGCCGGCCAGATCTACATGGCGCCGGAAACCGCGCGCCTGCTCGAGCAGGCCGAAACCATCGCCGACAAGGCGGGCGATTCGTTCGTCACCGTCGAGCGCATGTTGCTGGCTTTGGCGCTGGCCAAGGGCACGGAGGCGGCCGATGCGCTCGCCCAGGGTGGCGTGAAGCCCCAGGCGCTCGAGAAGGCCGTCCAGGATCTTCGCAAGGGCCGGACCGCCGACACCGCGTCCGCGGAGAGCGGCTACGACGCCCTCAAGAAGTACGCACGCGACCTCACGCAGTCCGCACGCGACGGCAAGCTCGACCCCGTGATCGGCCGCGACGAGGAGATCCGTCGCACGATCCAGGTGCTCAGCCGTCGCACCAAGAACAATCCCGTGCTGATCGGCGAACCCGGCGTCGGCAAGACCGCCATCGCCGAAGGGCTTGCGCTGCGCATCGTCAACGACGACGTGCCGGAGTCGCTCAAGGGCAAGAAGCTCATGGCACTCGACCTCGGCGCGATGGTCGCGGGTGCCAAGTATCGCGGCGAGTTCGAGGAGCGGCTGAAGGCCGTGCTGTCGGAGATCGCCGCTGCGGAAGGCGACATCATCGTCTTCATCGACGAGCTGCACACGCTGATCGGCGCGGGCAAGGCGGACGGCGCCATGGATGCGTCGAACATGCTGAAGCCGGCGCTCGCCCGGGGCGAGCTGCACTGCGTCGGCGCGACGACGCTCGACGAGTACCGCAAGCATATCGAGAAGGATGCGGCGCTGGCGCGGCGCTTCCAGCCGGTGTTCGTCGCCGAGCCGACGGTCGAGGACACGATCTCGATCCTGCGCGGTCTGAAGGAGAAGTACGAGCTGCATCACGGCGTGCGCATCGCGGACGCGGCGATCGTGGCGTCGGCGACCCTCTCCAACCGCTACATCACCGACCGCTTCCTGCCGGACAAGGCGATCGATCTCATGGACGAGGCCGCGAGCCGGATCCGGATGCAGGTCGACAGCAAGCCCGAGGAGCTGGACGAGCTCGACAGGCGCATCATGCAGCTCAAGATCGAGCGTGAAGCGCTGAAGAAGGAGACCGACCCTGCCTCGCGCGACCGCCTGGAGCGGCTCGACAAGGAGCTGGGCGATCTCGAGCAGAAATCTGCCGGCCTGACGGCCCAGTGGAAGTCGGCGAAGGACAAGCTCGCCGACTCCCAGAAGATCAAGGAGCAGCTCGACAAGGCCCGCTCCGAGCTCGACATCGCACAACGCAAGGGCGAGCTGGGACGTGCCGGCGAGCTTGCCTACGGCGTCATCCCCGACCTCGAGAAGAAGCTCACGGAGGCCGAGAATCACGAGGTTGCGGGCGGCAAGGGCGTGAAGGAAGAGGTCACGCCCGAGGATATCGCCGCGGTTGTGTCGCGGTGGACCGGTGTCCCCGTCGACAAGATGCTGGAAGGCGAGCGTGCCAAGCTGCTCCGCATGGAAGAGCAGATCGGCAAGCGCGTGATCGGCCAGGACGATGCGGTCCGGGCCGTGGCCAATGCGGTGCGCCGGGCGCGCGCCGGGTTGCAGGACCCGAACCGTCCGATCGGGTCGTTCCTGTTCCTCGGCCCGACCGGTGTCGGCAAGACCGAGCTGACGAAGGCGATCGCCGAATTCCTGTTCGACGACGACCAGGCGATGGTGCGCATCGACATGAGCGAGTTCATGGAGAAGCATGCCGTCAGCCGCCTGATCGGTGCGCCTCCGGGCTATGTCGGCTACGACGAGGGCGGCGTGCTGACCGAGGCCGTCCGCCGGCGCCCGTACCAGGTCGTGCTGTTCGACGAGGTCGAGAAGGCGCACCCGGACGTGTTCAACGTCCTCCTGCAGGTGCTCGACGACGGGCGCCTCACGGACGGGCAGGGCCGCACGGTCGACTTCAAGAACACCCTGATCGTGCTGACCTCCAACCTCGGCAGCTCGCATCTCGCGGCGCTGCGCGACGGGGAGCCGGCCGAGACGGTGCGGGAGCAGGTGATGGAGGAGGTACGCCGGGCCTTCAGGCCGGAGTTCCTCAACCGTCTGGACGAAATCCTGCTGTTCAACCGGTTGAGCCGGGCGAGCATGACGGACATCGTCGAGATCCAGCTCAACCGCCTGCGCAAGCTGCTGAGCGACCGCAAGATCGCGCTGACCTTCGATACCAAGGCGCTGCAGTGGCTCGCGAACCGCGGATACGATCCGGTCTACGGCGCCCGTCCGTTGAAGCGGGTGATCCAGCGGAGCCTGCAGAACCCGCTCGCCACGCTCCTGCTCGAGGGCAAGGTGAAGGATGGCGACACCGTCGAGATCGGTGTCGAGAACGGGGAACTGACCGTCGGCGGCGAACGCGTCCTGAGCGACGCCGCCGACTAGGAAAACTCAGTCGCTCTTGGCGATCTGGGACGTCGCAGGCTCCTGCCGGGCCTGCGACGTTTTCTTTGGCGCGGTCTTCGCGTTCAGGTCCGACACCGCCGGCGCGTTCTTCATCTGGGCCACGTATTGGCGTGCCAGCGTCTGGAATCGTGCAGCGTCCTTGCCCTGTACGGCCCCGCGCATCGCGAACTTCTGCGTCAGCGGATTGACCTGCCGTCCGTTGCGATGGAACTCGTAATGCAGATGCGGGCCGGTCGACTGGCCGGTCGATCCGACGAAGCCGATCACTTGTCCCTGCCGTACGGAGACACCCGGCTTGATGCCCGGACCTATCCTCGACATGTGCGCGTAGGCTGTCGCGACGTCGTTGGTATGCTGCAACTTTACGTAGAGTCCGTAACCCGCATTCGGGCCCGCGGCGACCACCCGACCGGCGCCCGCCGCCAGGATCGGCGTGCCGGTCGGCGCACCGAAATCGACGCCGGCATGCAGCGCGCTGAAGCCCAGGATCGGGTGTTCGCGCATGCCGAAGCGGGACGTGATGCGCGAGGCATCCATCGGCGTGCGCAGGAAGGACCGCACGACGTTCTCGCCTTGCGGGTTGTAGAAACCTTCGGCGCCGCCCTGGGGGCGGAAACGGATGACCGTCACCGTGCGCTTCATCAGCTTGAGTTCGCCTGCCAGCAGCCGGCCTGGATGAGTCACCTTGCCGTCGCTCGTCACGAGCTGTTCGAGCAGCACGGTGAACTTCTGCCCTTCCTTCAGCTCGCGCTGGAAGTCGACGTCGTAGGAAAGCGCGCGGACGAACTCGACCATGGCGGCCGAAGGCGCGCCGGCCTTCACGCCGCTCTGCTGCAGGGATCCGCTGCGCTCCGCCTCCACCCGCACGATGCGGGGGCTGACCTTGTAGGTTTTCTCGTCGGCATCGTAGGAACCGTCGTCCTTGCGCGTAACGATGTACTCGCGCTCGGGCTGGGGGCGTACGGACAACGACAGCACCCGCGGCGCGTCGGGCTGGTCGGGCAGCGTCTGCATCGTCAGGTCGATCGTCTCGCCCGTCGCGAGGCGCCGCTTCTTCAGCAGCGACTGCAGCTTGCCCGCGATCTCCTTCCGGTCCGCCTCGGCAACGTCGATGTCGGCCAGCATCTTCTCGATCGTGTCGCCCTTTTCGAGGCGCAACGTGAGTTCGTAGATGTCGCTGGCGGCTGGCTCGGCGTCGGCGGTCGGCTCCTGCGGCTTCATCTGGAAGCCCTGGAGGCCGAGTGCCAATGGCTTGCCGTCCCTGAACTCCGCCATGGAAAGCGGCGGTACCGGCTCCGGGTCCGGCAGCACGAAAGCGGTCACCGGGGGCGGGGGCATACGGGGTGCAACGGGCGGCGCCGAAGCGATTTCCGGGTGAGATCGGTGGCTCAGGAGCAGCGCTCCCATGGCCAGGCCGCTGACACCGATGGTGAAAAGGACAGGCCGAAAATACGCAAAATTATCGGATTTTGCGCTTTGCGGCCGGTCCGACGGAGAGGGTAAGTCCGTCATGACCGTTGACCTACTGTGGTGGGCCCGGTGAATCCGGGCCTCTGGGGGCCTTCTGTCGCCTCCGGATCGTTTTTTCCGTCCGCAGGTCGCCTCGCATTGATGCCGGAAAGGCGAGTCGGAGACAAGAATGCATTAATTTAAGCCCGGTTTTATTGGGTTTTTCGAGAATCGTCGCAGAATCTTAATTTTTCGGTTTGACACCCCGGCGAGCCACCCATATAAGCGCGGCTCCCGAGACGACGGGGCCCGCCGGAAGCGCCGCAAGAGACCGCGACGCAGGGGTCGAAAAGACCCACCGGAAGCCTCTTCGACGAAGGACTCGACCCCCGGGTCGCGCGCTCTATGCATCGTCTGTTAGGAAAGGGATACGCCGGCGGCGGCGAACGTCAGGTGCTTCGGCACGGATGTTTTCGTCGTCGCTAGTTCGAAGTCCGATGCAAGTCGGACATAGTAATCTAGTGACGGGATTTTGTCTCTCCCTCGGGAGGGACACGTTAAACTTGAGAGTTTGATCCTGGCTCAGAACGAACGCTGGCGGCAGGCTTAACACATGCAAGTCGAACGCGTGTAGCAATACACGAGTGGCGCACGGGTGAGTAACGCGTGGATATCTGCCTTTTGGTCTGGAATAACCCCGGGAAACTGGGGCTAATACCGGATGGTTCCTTCGGGATAAAGATTTATCGCCAAAAGATGAGTCCGCGTACGATTAGCTAGTTGGTGAGGTAATGGCTCACCAAGGCGACGATCGTTAGCTGGTCTGAGAGGACGATCAGCCACACTGGGACTGAGACACGGCCCAGACT